>Ga0164290_1000382_pt1 | contig 150924 bp, 151 predicted proteins | sample Micstemetagenome_FD_108782 | JGI IMG/M metagenome (GOLD analysis project Ga0164290, IMG submission 108782) | Contaminated culture microbial community from soil near Moab, Utah, USA - Microcoleus steenstrupii SON62 (Illumina Assembly) | ecosystem: Environmental > Terrestrial > Soil > Soil crust...
CGATTCCGATCGGGCAAGCCCGTCCGCAAGGCTAAGTTGACCAACCACACGATCGACCATGCGAATCATCTCCCGCTTCAACTCAAACGGAATCATCGCTCAGCTTCCGTGCAAAGCCCTCACAAGGGGGGAGATTGGACGGCCGCTATGATTTCGCCAACCTGCAGCGTCGGCGATTGTCGAAAGTCGCTATGACAGCCAATCTCCCCCCTCGTGGGGGAGATGTCCGGCAGGACAGAGGGGGGCGCCTCGCGCCGACCGATTCCAGCCGTCTGCAACGCGCACTAGCCACGCGGCATGAGATCGGACGGGCTGAGCCGCGGTGAGCCGGCGCCGGCAGCCTCGGCCTGACGGATGTGCTCGAGCACGCGCCTGGAAACCGGCGCGGCTGTTTTCGCCTTTTCAGCCAGCCGCACGATCTCGCCCTGAAAGGCATCGATCTCGGTCCGGCGGCCGCGGCTCAGATCCTCCCAGGTCGAGGATCGCGCCCTGGGATCGACCGACAGCATGCGGCGAGCGAGCAATCGGAACATGAAATCCGGCAGCCGCAGGACACGCGGCAGAAGCGGCGGCCGCAAGGCGCCGATCTTCGCCGGACGGATGTTGACGGCGCGCATCGCGGCCAGCGCCTCCTCCATCTGCGCGGCGAGCAGGAGCCGCCAGTTCCGGTCGGACAACTGCTCGGCGAGCGGCAGGCCGGACAGCGCATTGAGCGCATTGTTCAGATTGAGCAGCAGCTTGCCCCAGAGCACTGCCGGCATGTCGTCGCTTGCGGCGGCAGGGAAGCCGTCGACATCGAGGGTCTCGACCAGGCCGGGGACGCCGCTCTCGACAAGCACCGTGCCGCTGGTGGCACGGCGGAACGACGGAACGCCGTCCGCGGTCTCGCCTTGCACCACGTTGAACGGCACCATGCCGGCAACGACGCGTTGCATGGACGGAACGATCCGCTGCAGCGTCTGCACATTGCCGGTGCCGTTCTGCAGGCTGACGACGGTGGCGTCGGCCGGTGCATGCCGCGCAACCAGCTCGGCGACCGCAGCCGTGTCGCCGCTCTTGACCGTCACCAGCACGAGCCCGGCTTCGGCGAGGGCCGAGACCGGATCGGCCGTCGCCAGGACCGCGCCAATCGCAAGGCGGCGCTCGGCGCCAGCAAGATCGGCGACAGCGAGGCCTTTGGCATCAATTGCATCGGCAATGCGCGGCCGGGCCAACAGGGACACGCGGCGGCCGGCAAGCGCCAGGCAGCCGCCGGCATGGCAGCCGATGCTGCCGGCCCCGGCAATCGTGATGCGGGTCTTGCTGTCCAGCATGAGCTTTATCTCGTCATGCGCGTGACCGGCCGTCAATTGTCTCGCAGGAAAGCTTTCACCCAGAGCGTTTTCGCGATTCTTAGAATCGCGAAAACGCGCCCTAGGTTCTTGTTTTGCGCAAAAACGGCGGGTTCCCCGCCGGTATCCGGACGGAAAACCGGTGTCCTCTTTTCCTGGATTTGCTCCTGCCTGAAGTTCTGCGCTCTGGACCACACGGGCGCGGCGTGACAGCCAAATGGCTTTCGATTATCCCTCGACGCCATGAGTTTGCCGACCGACCCCGCCGCGAATCTCGCCGCGCTCATCCGCTGCCCGTCGGTCACCCCGGCGGAGGGCGGCGCGCTGACGGCGCTCGCCGGCATGCTCGCGCCGCTCGGCTTCGCCATGGACCGGCCTGTCTTCAGCGAGGACGGCACGCCGGACGTCGAGAACCTCTATGCGCGCCTTTCGGGCAACGGACCGCATTTGATGTTTGCCGGCCACACCGATGTCGTGCCGCCGGGCGACGAGGCGGCGTGGACGCATCCGCCCTTTGCCGCCGAGATCGCGCATGGGGAGATGTACGGCCGCGGCGCCGTGGACATGAAGGGCGGCATCGCCTGCTTCGTCGCCGCGGTTGCGCGGCATGTGGCGGCGCATGGCAATCCGAAGGGATCGGTGTCGCTGCTCATCACCGGCGACGAGGAAGGGCCCTCGATCAACGGCACCGGCAAGCTGCTCGACTGGGCGGCGCGGCGCGGCGAGACCTGGGACGCCGCGATCGTCGGCGAGCCGACCAATCCCGACGCGCTCGGCGATGCGATCAAGATCGGGCGGCGTGGATCGATATCGGGCATCGTGACGGTGAACGGCCGGCAGGGGCACGCAGCCTATCCGCATCTTGCCGACAACCCTGTGCGTGGCCTGGTCACGCTGGCGGAGGCGCTGCTCCATCCGGTCTTCGACACGGGCAGCGAGAATTTCCAGCCGACCAATCTCGAGGTGACGTCGATCGATGTCGGCAATCCGGCGGCCAACGTCATCCCGGCGCGCGCGCTTGCTGCCTTCAACATCCGCTTCAACGACAATTGGACGGCGGAGAGCCTGCAGGCCGAAATCCACAACCGGCTCGACCGCGCCGCCAGCAGGCGCAGGCTGAGGCCGGGCAGACAAGACCGGATCGACTTCGAGCTCGTCTGGCGCGACCGGCCTAGCCCCGTCTTTCTCACCCGCAACGACAGGCTGATCGGGACGCTGAGCGGCTCGATCGCGGCGGTCACCGGACGCACGCCGAGCCTGTCCACCTCGGGCGGCACGTCGGACGCGCGCTTCATCAAGGATTTCTGCCCGGTGGTGGAGTTCGGGCTGGTGGGCAAGACCATGCATATGGTGGACGAGCGCGTGGCGCTCGCCGACCTCGAAACGCTGACGGCAATCTACCAGCGTTTTTTGGAAGACTGGTTCGGCTGATGCCTGCAATGAGCGAAATCCGGCAATACATGCTCGGCGCCTGGCGGTTGATGTTCGGCCGGCAGGACGGGCTGAAGCTACTCGACGTCAGCGCCGACGGGTTTTGGGATTCCTTCTTCGCCATGGTGGTGGCGCTGCCGCCCCTCATCATCGGCTGGATCGCCTACGCCAACGAGCTCGGCCAGATGCCGGAGATCTATGGCGGCAAGCCGTCGATCCTGGTGCGGCTGGCGTTCGCCGAGTTCGGGGAATGGGTGCTGCCGCTGGTCGCGCTGGCGTTCGCGGCAAGGCAGGTCGGCATCGCCGACCGCTTCGTGCACTACGTGGTGGCGACCAACTGGGCGACGGCAGCGCTGCTCTGGGTCACGCTGCCGCTGCCGCTGCTGCAATTCCTGCTGCCTGCCGATTCAGGGCTGCTGATCGCGGCCGCCTTCGCGGTGTTCGTCGTTTCGATCGTTTTCACCTGGCGGCTGACCAACGCCGTGTTGAACAAGGGCGCGGGCACGGCGACGCTGGTCACCGCCGGCATCATCGTGGTTTCGCTGCTGGTCTCCTACCTGCTTCAGTCGGCGCTCGGGCTCGTCGCGTCCGAGATACCGGCCGGATAGTCGACCTTTACAAGGTAAAGTCCCGCGGACGGGGCGACGGGCCCGCAGGCGGCCCGGTCGCGCGCCGCGAGCGCGGCGCGCACGTCGCTTGCGCTCCAGGCCCCCTCGCCGGCACGCTTCAGTGTCCCCACCATGGAGCGGACCTGGTTGTGCAGGAAGGAACGCGCTGAGGCGCGGATGCCGATGCGCTCGCCATCGCGCCTCACCTCGAGCCGGTCGAGCGTGCGCACCGGGCTCTTCGCCTGGCACTGGGCCGAGCGGAAGGTGGTGAAATCGTGCCGGCCGAGCAGCTCGTTGGCGGCATGCTGCATCAAATCGGCATCGAGCGGGACCGCCACGTGCCAGGCATGGCCGGCTTCGAGCGCGAGCGGGGCGCGGCGATTGACGATGCGATAGAGATAGTGTCGCGCCGTCGCGGAAAAGCGCGCGTCGAAATTTTCCGCGACCGGGCCGGCGGCGACGATGGCGACGCGCTCACCCGCCATCCGGAGATGGGCGTTGACGGCGTCGCGCACCGTGTCTCCCGGCCATTGCCGCTCCAGGTCGAGATGCGCGACCTGGCCCAGCGCATGCACGCCGGCGTCGGTGCGGCCGGCGCCGCGCAAGGATACGGCTTCGCCGCAGAAGCCGAGAACGGCGGCCTCGATCGCCGCCTGCACCGAATGCTGCCCGGCCTGGCGCTGCCAGCCGGCATAGCCGCTGCCGTCATATTCGATGTCGAGCCGGTAGCGCGGCATCTTCCGCCTCAGATGAAACGCGCGCCCGGCATGAGCCGGGCGCCGCGCTGGAACTCCTGCGCACTCGCCGCCCTGGAGCCGGCGCGCTGCAGCTCGACCATCCGGATCGCGCCGGAGCCGCAGGCGACGGTCAGCCCTTCATCGAGGAGCGTGCCGGGGGCGCCGCTGCCTTGCGCGGGAGCGGAGCGGATCAGCTTGATGCGCTCGGGCCTGCCCGCAATCTCGACCTCGCTCCAGGCGCCCGGCACGGGCGAGAGGCCGCGCAGGCGATTGTGCACGTCCGGCGCGGGCAGGCTCCAGTCGATGCGGGTTTCGGCCTTGTCGATCTTCCTGGCGTAGGCAACGCCTTCGGCCGGCTGCGGCGTCAACGGCAGATCGTCCGCCTCGAGCCGCGCCAGCGCTTCGACCATCAGGCGGGCGCCGATCGGCATGAGGCGGTCGTGCAGGTCTCCTGCCGTCATGAGCGGGTCGATCGCCACGCGCTCGCCGAGCGCGACCGGGCCGGTGTCGAGCCCCTCCTCCATCTGCATGATCATCATGCCGGTCTCGCGATCGCCGGCCATCACCGCGCGCTGGATGGGTGCGGCGCCGCGCCAGCGCGGCAGCAGCGAGGCATGGCCATTGTAGCAGCCGAGGCGCGGCGCATCGAGGATCGGCCGCGGCAGGAGCAGGCCGTAGGCAACGACCACGGCGACATCGGCGTCAAGCGCGCGAAAGGCAGCCTGCTCTTCCGGACCCTTCAGCGAACGCGGCGTGCGTACCTCGATGCCAAACCGCTCCGCCTCGCGCTGTACGGGTGACGGCGTCAGCTCCAGCCCGCGCCGGCCCGCCGGGCGCGGCGGCTGCGTATAGACGGCGTTGACGTGATGGCCCGCCTCCGCCACCGCGCGCAGCGTGGGCACGGAAAACTCCGGCGTTCCCATGAAGACGACGGTTAGGGGCATGAAGGGGTGCGATCCTTGGCTGCGCAGCGCGCTAAGCCGTTGCTTCAAAGGGATTTATGACTTTGAGGGCAAGGCCTTCGAAGTCGCGGACGTTGCGAGTCGCGAGGGTCGCGCCGTGCACTATGCAGATGGCAGCGATCATCACATCAGGCATATTGATCGACCTCCCGATCCGTTCCCTCTGTGCCCGCAGTCGCCCTGCAAGAGCGGGACACGCACCATCGAATTCGATGACCCTGCCCCGGAAACGCTCGGCGACGTCCACAAGAAGCTTCCGATACCGGTCAGAACCGGTTCTCAGCCGATATCGCTCGGCGCCGTAAGCCAACTCCATAATGACCGGGCTGCACAGATAGAGCGAGAGTTGATCCTGTCGTTCCACCCACCCCACGGCGGCGGCAGCAGGAGAAGGCTTGTCGGCTTCGGAAACGACATTCGCGTCTAGGACGATTGATATCAAGTGTGCGGCGAGCCACAATGCCGCTACCCCACCATACGCTTTGGTGCCTTGTCCTTGGCAAGCTTCTTGAACTTCTTCACGACCATGTCGCGCTTGAGCTTGGAGATGTGGTCGATGAAGAGCACACCATTCAAATGGTCGATCTCGTGCTGCAGGCAGGTGGCCAGAAGACCCTCCGCCAGGAGCTCCTGCGGCTTGCCATCGCTATCGATAAATTTCACGCGCACCTTCGCCGGCCGCTCGACCTCGGCGTAATAGTCCGGGATCGAGAGGCAGCCTTCCTCATAGGTCGAGCGCTCGTCCGAGCCTTCGACGATCTCCGGGTTGATGAAGATCTGCGGGTTCTTCGGCTCGTCCTCCTTGGCAAGGTCGAGCACCAGCATGCGCAGCGGCTCGCCCACCTGGATCGCTGCCAGCCCGATGCCCGGCGCGTCGTACATGGTGTCGAGCATGTCCGCGGCGAGCTTGCGCAAGGGCGCGTCCACCTGCTCGACGGGCTTCGAGACGAGGCGCAGCAACGGATCGGGCAGGATGATCAGAGGCTTGATGGTCATCGCGCTCACCTATGATGGAGTCTGAAAAGCGTCAACCTGCCGGCTCGGCTATGTTCTCGTTTTGATCTTACGGATGGCCGCGAATCGCGTATGCTTCGAGCATGGACGATCTCGCCTCCCTTCTTTCGCAACCGATCGCGCGGCTCGGCGCGACCGAGATCACGCTCGGCACCGCGCTGGCAATCGCCGGCGCGCTGCTGGCGCTGCTGTTCATAGGCCTGGCGGTGGCGCTCTGGCGCGCATCGCGGGCGCGCACGGCAGCGGCGGAAGAGGCGGCACAGCGCGCGCGCGACAATGAAGAGCGCATGGCAGCGCTGCTCAAGGCACAGTCGGAGATGCAGGGGCGGCTTGGCGCCGTGGCGGAGGTGTTCGGGGCACGGCAGGCCGAGCTCACCCAGTCGCTCGGCCAGCGCCTCGACGCCATGACCGGCCGCATCGGGCAGACGATGAGCGAGCAGACGCGCTCGACGCATGAGAGCCTGACCAAGCTGCAGGAGCGGCTTGCCGTGATCGACAAGGCGCAGACCAACATCCAGTCGCTCACCGGCCAGGTGGTGCAGCTGCAGGCGATCCTGTCCAACAAGCAGACGCGCGGCGCCTTCGGCCAGTCGCGCATGGAGGCGATCATCGTCGACGGTCTGCCCTTCGGCGGCTACGAGTTCCAGGCGACGCTGTCGAACGGCAGCCGCCCGGATTGCCTGATCAGGATGCCGAACGGCACCGGGGCTCTGGTGATCGATGCAAAGTTCCCGCTGGAAGCCTGGAACGCGATCCGCACCGCCGGCGAACGCGACCAGACCGGCGAAGCGCAAAAAATGGCGGCACGCGCCTTCCATCGCGACGTCGAGGTCCATATCCGCGCGATCGCCGACAAATATCTGATCCAGGGCGAGACGCAGGACACGGCCTTCATGTTCGTGCCGTCGGAATCGGTGTTCGCCGAGATCCACGAAAAATTCGAGCCGCTGGTGCAGCGCGCGCTGCGGGCGCGCGTCGTCATCGTCTCGCCGTCGCTGCTGATGCTGTCGATCCAGGTGGTGCAGTCGATCATGAAAGATGCGCGCATGCGCGAGCAGGCGCATCTGATCCAGGGCGAGGTGGTGCGCCTGATGGAGGATGTCGGCCGGCTCGACGAGCGCGTGCGCAAGCTGCAGTCGCATTTCAGCATGGCCTCGCGCGACATCGAGGAGATCCTCGTCTCGACCAGCAAGGTGACGAAGCGCGGCCAGAAGATCGAGGCGCTCGAATTCGGCGAATCACCCGAAGCGCCGGCGAAGAGCGGCGCGCCGAACGCACCGCGCGCCGTCGATTCGCGCAGCGGCCAGCTGCGCCTTCGCGTCATCGAAGACGGCGACTGACCATATCAGGAGTGGAAAAATTCGCGCTGCGGCTTGACCGCCGCGCGACACCTCTTGTCACCGGCTAAGCTTCGCGTTTCACTTCCCCTCGCCAATCAAGGTGATGGAGGTCAACACCATGGCGAAAGGTGCATCGAAGCCTGGGAAAGAGGCGAAGAAGCCCAAGAAGGACGCGAAGAAGCCTGCGGCTGCAAAGCCGGCGGCAGCGCCCGTCAAGGCAACGAAGTCAAAGGCGAAGTAAGCTTACCAACGCTACCTGTCGCGGGCTCCGGTCGTTACGGCCGGGGCCCTTTTCGTTGAGGCAACAGCAAGCCGCCCCGCCTTCACGATCCCGCAGGATCGCGAAGCGCCTTTGCCCGGAGGCACACGATCGTGTGCCGATCAGGCCTTGAAGCCCGGAGGCAGGCGGCCGCCACGAGCCTTGCGCGCGGCATAACGCGCATCGCGCTTGGCTTTCTGCGCCGCCTCGAGGGCGAGCTGCGCAGCAAGGCGCTCCGCCTCCGCAGCCTCGCGGACCTTGGCCTCCTCGGCAGCGCGCGCTTCCGCCTCGAGGCGTTCGGCTTCGGCCTTCGCCTCGCGCTCGGCACGCTCGGCCGCTTCGCGGGCCAGGCGTTCCTGCTTCAGGCGCTCACGCTCGGCCTCGCGGACCTGGCGCGCCTCGAGGATCGCCTTGCGCTCGGCCTGGCGAGCAAGAACCTGCGGATCGTCGGCGGCCGGCCTGGCCTTGAATTTGTCAAGCAGCGCCCGCTTCGCCTCGTTGGCAGCGTTCATGCGCTCTTGAAAGTCCTTCTCTCTGTACATCGAATCCCGGGATTTGTGGCTGATACGCGCCGTTTAGATACTCATCGAAATGCGAAGTTCAAGCGACAAGAGAGCAATCCACGCATGAAAAAATGCCGGGCCAGAGAAAGGAGGAGCGACATCTCGCCGCCGCAATTACCGCCTTGCCCGGCAAGGTTGCTGCGTTCGCAAGCCATGCCTATATCGGCCGGGTCAGCTGAAAGCGGGATATGACCGAAGCGGCAATCGACCTCGACGCCTATCTCGCCCGCATCGGATATGACGGGGCACGGGATGCCTCGCTCGATACGCTGAAGGCGCTGCAGCTCAAGCATCCGCAGGCGATCGCCTTCGAAAACCTCGATCCTTTCCTCGGCCGCCCGGTCGACCTCGATCCCGGCGCCATGCAGCGCAAGCTGCTGGCAAGCCGGCGCGGCGGATATTGCTTCGAGCAGAACCTGATCTTCCTCCATGCGCTGCGGGCGCTCGGCTTTTCCGTCAACCCGCTCGCCGCGCGGGTGATCTGGGGGCGACCCGGCGTTGCCGTCACGCCGCGCACCCACATGCTGCTGAAGCTCGCGGTCGACGGCGAAACCTATATCGCCGATGTCGGCTTCGGCGGGCTGACGCAGACCGCGCCGCTCTTGCTTCACACCGAGCGCGAGCAGCAGACGCCGCACGAGCCGTTCCGCATCGTCGAGGCGGACGAGCATTTCCGGGTGGAGGCCAAGGTCGGCGCCGAATGGGGCCCGCTCTACCGCTTCGACCTCGCGCGGCAGCACGAGGTCGACTACGTGGCGACCAACTGGTTCCTGTCGACCAACCCGGCCTCGCCCTTCGTCACCGGGCTGATCGCGGCGCGCGCGGCGCCCGACCGCCGCTACGCGCTCGCCAACAATCGCCTGTCCACCCATCACACCGGCGGACGCAGCGAGCAGAGACACCTTGCCTCGGCGGCGGAGCTTGCCGGCGTGATCGAAGACCTGTTCGGCATTGAAATCCCCGACATGGCGGCGTTCGAGCAGAATTTGCGCGCCAAGCGAATCCTGGAGAATTGAGCCATGGCGACCTTGTCCGTCCTCGACCTTTCGCCGGTGCCGGAAGGCAGCACCCCGTCGCAATCGCTGGCGAACACGCTCGACCTGGCACGCCACACCGAGCGGCTCGGCTATCACCGCTACTGGCTGGCCGAGCACCACAACATGCCGGGCATTGCCAGCGCCGCGACCTCGGTCGTCATCGGACATGTGGCGGCGGGCACCTCGACCATCCGCGTCGGCGCCGGCGGCATCATGCTGCCCAACCACGCACCGCTCGTCATCGCCGAGCAGTTCGGCACGCTTGCCGCCCTGCATCCGGGCCGGATCGATCTCGGCCTCGGCCGTGCGCCGGGCACGGACATGCTGACGGCACGCGCGCTGCGCCGGAGCCTGCAGGGCGACGTCGACAGTTTCCCGCACGACGTCGTCGAGCTGATGGGCTATTTCGAGCCGGCAGAGCCCGACCAGCGCATCCGCGCCGTGCCGGGCGAAGGCGAAGCCGTCGAGGTCTGGATGCTCGGCTCCTCGACCTACGGCGCGCAGCTCGCCGCCATGCTCGGCCTGCCCTATGCATTCGCCTCGCATTTCGCACCGGCGGAGCTCGAGAACGCGATTGCGATCTACCGCTCGCGCTTCCAGCCTTCGGCGCGGCTCGACAAGCCGAAACTGATGCTCGGGCTCACCGTCTGCGCGGCCGACACCGATGCCGAAGCACGCTACCTGTTCTCCTCGCTGCAACAGGCCTTCGTGAACCTGCGCACCGGCCGGGCCGGCAAGCTGCCGCCGCCGGTCGAAGGTTTCGACGAGAAGCTCGAGCCCATGGCCAGGGCGATGCTCGGGCAGGCGCTGTCCTGCGCGGTCGTCGGCTCGCCCGACACGATGCGCCGCGGCGTCGCCGATTTCATCGCCCGCACCGGCGCCGACGAGCTGATGGTCACGGCACAGATTTTCGACCATGCGGCGCGCAAGCGGTCCTACGACATCCTGGCGCAGGCGCATGAGGGAATGGCGAAGGCGGCTTAAAGCGTGTCGGAGCGGCGGCGTCTCGCCGCCGTGGTGCGCGGGACGCGCACCCTCCAACCGACGCGCTAGCGCAGCGCCTTCACCAGGCCGGCATCCGGGAAACAGGTCGGGGCCATGCCGTTCCTGGACTGCCAGTCGCCGATCGAGCGGCGGGTCTTGAAGCCGGGCAGCCCGTCGGCGCCGCCGACGTCGTAGCCGGCCTTCTCCAATGTGCGCTGCATTGACGCGATGTCGGAGCGGTAGAGGCCGCCGACCTTGCCCCAGCGGCCGGCAAAACCTTTGTCGCCATGCGCGATGCGATCGGCCGAATGGCCGATGAAGAGCGCGTAAAGGTCGCTCTCATTATATTCCTTCAGCACATAGAAATTCGGCGTGACGATGAAGGCAGGGCCGTTGCGACCGGCCGGCATCACAAGAAAACCTTCAGCCTTGAGCTCGCGCGGCGGGAAAGGCTTGCCGCTCACCCGCGCGACACCCATCGCAGCCCAGTCGGAGATCCGCTTGCCCTGGTCGGGACCTTCGAGCGCGCAGGAGACGCCGTCCGGGACGGTCACCTCGAAACCCCAGTCGCGGCCTTTCACCCAGCCGTAATCGGACAGGTAGTTGGCGATCGAGCCGAGCGTGTCCGGCACCGAGCCCCAGATGTCGCGGCGGCCGTCGCCATCCATGTCGACCGCGTGCTTCAGGAACGAGGTCGGCAGGAATTGCGGCTGGCCGAGCGCGCCCGCCCATGAGGTTTTCATCGATGCGCGCGTGACGAAACCGCGCTCGAGCATTTCGAGCGCGGCGAGCAGCTCGCTGCGGAACATCTCCTTGCGCGTCGCCATGAAGGCCTTGGTGCCGAGCACGGTGAACGCGTCATGCGGGATTTTCGCCGAGCCGAAGCCGGATTCACGCCCCCAGATGGCGAGCACGATGCCGCCAGGCACGCCGAAGCGTTTCTCGACCGCGGCGAGCGTGTCGGCGAACTTCGCAGCGCGAGCGCGGCCCCCGGCCGTCACCGCGCCGACGGTCTTGTCGGCGAAATAATTGCCCGGCGAGCCGAATTCGGCCTGGTGCTGCTTCTTCGGTGTCTTCGCCTTCTCGCCGGGCATGACGAGATCGGGAAGCTCGAGGTTGGGCTTCACGCCGGCGAAGGCGGCGTCGAAGGTTTCCCGCGAAATGCCGCGCGACTGCGCGTCCGGCCAGAGATCGGCGGCGAGCCATTGCCTGAAGAGGTCGTCGACGCGGGCGGCGGAGGCCGGAAGGGCGAGAAAGAGGAGAGCGATGAGCGCGGCGAGCGCGCTCTCCACCATGCTGCGCATGGTCCCCCTCCCCGATTTCGCCCTTTCGACAAGCGCAGGGCGGGAGGATCCAGGGAGTGGGGCCGCCGAACGCGGTGGAGGGGGCGCTGCCGTCGAAATCATCACGGGCAATTTGCTGACGATTGCGTCAAAACGCGGTCCGCGCCTTCAGCGCCGCGGCCAACGTGCCTTCGTCGAGATAATCGAGCTCGCCGCCGACGGGCACGCCATGCGCCAGGCGCGTCACCTTCACGCCGAAGGCGGAAAGCTGGTCGGTGAGGTAGTGGGCGGTGGTCTGGCCCTCGACCGTGGCGTTCACGGCCAGCACCACCTCGCGCACGCCGCCTTCCGCGACGCGCGAAACCAGGCCCCTGATGTTCAGATCGTCAGGGCCGATGCCGTCGAGCGGGGAGAGCGTGCCGCCGAGCACATGGTAGCGCGCTTTCATCGCCGCGGCCCGCTCCAGCGCCCAGAGGTCGCCGACATCCTCGACCACGATGATGGTGGAGCCGTCGCGGGCGGGGTCGGAGCAGATCGTGCACGGGTCGACCGTATCGACGTTGCCGCAGGTCGAGCAGACGCGCACCTTGTCGACCGCCTCGGCGATGGCCACGGCGAGCGGCGCCATCAGCTGCTCCTTCTTCTTGATGAGATGCAGCGCGGCGCGGCGGGCCGAGCGCGGCCCGAGCCCCGGCACCTTGGCCAGGAGCTGGATCAGGCGTTCGATCTCCGGACCGGCGATTCGCTTGGACATGAAAACCGTATAGAGCGAATAGAGAGCAGCGAGTAGCCGCTTGGCTCGACGCGAAGGCGGCTGCTGACTCGCCCGGACAGGAGTTTGCCATGAAGGCGGTTTTCTACGAACGGTTCCGTGAGGCGCCTGCAATTCGAAACCTGCCGGACCCCAGCCCCTCGCCCGACGGCGTCGTGATCAAGGTGGAAGCCACCGGCCTCTGCCGCAGCGACTGGCATGGCTGGATGGGGCACGACCCGGACATCGTGCTGCCGCACGTGCCCGGCCACGAGCTCGCCGGAACCGTGCAAGCCGTCGGCAGCCAGGTGAAACGCTGGCGTGGCGGGGAACGCGTGACGGTGCCGTTCGTCAGCGGTTGCGGACGTTGCCCCGAATGCATCTCCGGCAATCACCAGGTCTGCGAGCGCCAGTTCCAGCCGGGCTTCACGGCCTGGGGATCGTTCGCCGAATATGTCGCGATCGACTATGCCGACACGAACCTCGTCCGGCTGCCCGACGAGCTGGACTTCGCCACCGCGGCGAGCCTGGGCTGCCGCTTCGTCACGTCCTTCCGTGCGATCGTCGATCAGGCGCAGGTGCGGCCGGGCGAATGGGTGGCAATCCATGGCTGCGGCGGGGTCGGGCTGTCGGCGATCATGATCGCCAATGCGATGGGCGCCAATGTCGTCGCCGTGGACATTTCGGCCGAAAGGCTCGCCTTCGCGAAACAGCTCGGCGCGGTGGCAGCGGTGGATGCGTCGCAGACGCAGGACGTGGCCGGCGCGGTGAAGGAGATCACCGGCGGCGGGGCGCATGTCTCGATGGATGCGCTCGGCAATCCGGTGACCTGCTTCAACTCGATCGCCAATCTGAGGCGGCGCGGCCGGCACGTGCAGGTGGGTCTTATGCTGGGCGACCACGCGCATCCGAAGATCCCGATGGACCGGGTGATCGCGCATGAGCTGGAAATTTACGGCAGCCACGGCATGCAGGCTTTCCGCTACCCGCAGATGCTGGAGATGATCCGCGTCGGAAAGCTGAAGCCGGAACGGCTGATCGGCAACAGGATCGGCCTCGAGGCGGCGCCAGCAGCGCTGATGCGCATGGACCGGTTCGACGGGCTGGGGATCAGCGTGGTGACGCGGTTTTAAAGCATGTCTCCCGAAAGTGTGCGCGGTTTCGGGATAAAGACATGCGCAAAATCAATAACCTAAAGCATGTCGCGTGAATCCTAATTCACGCGACGTGCTTTAGCTAAGACCAGAGTGCGTTGCGGCTGACTGGAATCGGTCAGTGCGAGGCGCCCCGTCCGCCAGAAGCAGAACGCTCTAGAACGGCAATTTCATCCCCGGCGGGATCGGCAGGCCGGCGGTCATTTCCTTGGTCTTTTCCGCCAGCACCTGCTCGACCTTGGCCTTGGCGTCGTTCTGCGCGGCCATCACCAAATCCTCGACGATCTCGGCCTCGCCTTCCTTCATCAACGAGGGGTCGATCCTGATCGACTTCATCTCGAACTTGCCGGAGAGCGTGACGCGCACCAGACCGCCGCCGGACTGGCCGGTCGCCTCGATCGTCGCCATCTCCTCCTGCATGGCCTGCAGCTTCGCCTGCATCTCGCGTGCCTTGCCCATCAGGCCGAGAAGGTCCTTCATCGCATCTGCTCCTTATGGCGTTTCATGCAAATCCGGACGGAAGACCGGTTTCCACTTTTCCTGGATTTGCTCTAAATCTCGTCGTCGTCCGCCGGCGGCTCGGGCGGCATTTCGGGGTGCGCCTCTTCGGAAACGGCACCGGTGTCGGGAATGCGCACGTCGACCACCTTGGCGCCGGGAAATTGCGCCATGATCGCCATGACGGTCGGGTCGTTGCGCGCGTCCATCAATGCGCTCTCGCGCCGCCCCGCCTCCTCCTCGGCAAGCGTGGCACTGCCGGTCTCGCGCGACAGCGAGACCAGCCAGTTGCGGCCGGTCCAGCTTTTCAAGCGTGTCGTGAGGTCGCCCAGCAGCGTCTTCGGCGCATCGTCGGTGAGGCTGACGTCGAGCCGGCCGGGCTCCATCTTCACCAGCCGCACGCAGCGCTTGAGCTGCACCTTGAAGGCCATGTCGCGATTGGTTTCGGCAAGTGCTGCGATGTCGGCCAGCGAACGCACCGGCACGAGCGGCGTCGCCTCGGCTTCCTCGACCCTTGCCGGTTCGGGACGGGGTATCGGATCGGGCACGCTTTCCACCAGCCGCATGGCCTGGCCGCCGGGGGCGCCCATGATCTGGCCGCCTGGGGCGCCCATGATCTGGCCGCCCGGGGCGACAGCCGGCATCCGCGCCTGCGCAACCGCGGCCGCAGCACCGCCCGAGGATGCGCTGACCGGAGCACGCGGCGCAGCCGGCACGGCCGCCGGCCGGGCGGGGGCGCTCGGCAGGGCCTCGCCGGAATCGAGCGACCTCACCATTTCGTCCAGGGTCGGCAGATGCGCCGCGTGCGCCAGGCGGATCAGCACCATCTCGGCCGCCGCGACCGGATTGCTCGAAGTCTGCACCTCCGGAATGCCCTTGAGCAGCATCTGCCAGGCGCGCGACAGCACGCGCACGGAAAGCGAGCCGGCGAGTGCTGCGCCGCGCGTGCGCTCGTCCTCGGTCAGCGATGCGTCGTCGGCGGCGGACGGGATGAATTTCAGCCGCGTGACGAGATGGTTGAAATTGGCGAGCTCGGTCAGCACGGTCGCCGGATCGGCGCCGAGATCGTACTGGTTGCGGAACGCTGCGAGTGCTGCGGCCGCGTCGCCACGCATGACCTGCTCGAACAGGTCGATGACGCGGCTGCGGTCGGCCAGGCCCAGCATGGTGCGAACGGCCTCGGCCGTGACCGTGCCGCCGCCATGCGCGATCGCCTGGTCGAGGATGGAAAGCGAATCGCGCACGGAGCCTTCGGCCGCGCGCGCCACCATGGCCAATGCCGCCGGCTCAACCGAGATAGCCTCGAGCCCGGCAATCCTGGTGAGATGCCCGGTCAGCTCGCTCGCCTCGACGCGGCGCAGGTCGAAGCGCTGGCAGCGCGACAGGACAGTGATCGGCACCTTGCGGATCTCGGTCGTGGCGAAGATGAATTTTACATGCGGCGGCGGCTCCTCGAGCGTCTTCAAGAGGCCGTTGAAGGCCTGCGTGGAGAGCATGTGCACTTCATCGATGATGTAGACCTTGTAGCGTGCCGAGACCGGGGCATAACGCACCTGCTCGATGATCTCGCGGATGTCGTCGATGCCGGTATGGGAGGCGGCATCCATTTCCATCACATCGACATGGCGGCCTTCCATGATCGCCTGGCAGTGCTCGCCGAGCACCGGCATGTCGACCGTCGGCCGGTCGTTGTCTGGCGTCTTGTAGTTGAGGGCTCGCGCCAGGATGCGCGCGGTGGTGGTCTTGCCCACGCCGCGCACGCCGGTCAGCATCCAGGCCTGGGCGATGCGGCCGACCGCAAAAGCGTTGGTAAGCGTGCGCACCATCGGCTCCTGGCCGATGAGGGCGGAGAAATCCGCCGGCCGGTACTTGCGGGCGAGAACCCGGTAGCCGGTCTTGCCTGTCGCTGAGCTTCCGGCCTCGCTCATGCTCGCGCCTGTCTCCGATTGCAGAACTGGTTCGTCGCAAAAACGGCAGGATCACCCCGCCGGTATCCGGACGGAACGGGCGTCACCTTCCCTGGATTTGCCGTGACAGTTTCGCCCGCGCCGCGACATGCCGTCAACGCCGCGAATGTCAGCACGTTGCTGGAGGAAGGTGGGAGGCTGGAACATGACCCGTTCCGTGGCTCGTTAGGGCTGCTTCCTTCCGGACCTGACCCGGTTGGCGAGTGGATCGTCCACCACCAACCTCCCGATCTCCATATCGGGGATTGGCCGTAGAATTGCAAGGCCGCGGCCTGGCAACCGCGCCACAGCGCGGATTGGCTTGCAGGCCGGCTTCGGCCGTGTGACCTTCGATGCCGCAAGAACGGCGGGGGTTTCCCTCGCCGCTGTCCGGACGGAAAACCGGTTTCCACTTTTCCTGGATTTGCTCTAGCCTCTTGCGGAACGAGGGGAAACGCCATGTCGCCGGTCAAGACGGCGGGCTTCGTGCTCGATCGGCGCCTCGAGGCCGATAGCGAGCCGATGCTCTGGCTCGGGCTTTGCGAGCTGCGGCTGATGAACGACAGCCGCTGGCCATGGCTGCTGCTCATCCCGCAGCGCTCGGGGATCGAGGAGATCCACGACCTGACGCCGCTCGACCAGGCCATGCTGACCTTCGAGACCAACATGGTCGCGCAAGGGCTGAAGAAGGCCACCGGCTGCCTGAAGATCAACACCGCAGCGCTCGGCAATATCGTGCGGCAGCTGCATGTGCATGTCGTGGCCCGCAACGAGGCCGACCCCGCCTGGCCCGGCCCGGTCTGGGGCTCTGGCCCTGCCAACCCTTACCGGCGCGAGGACATGCACAGGCTGGCGCAGAAGATTCGCGACGCGCTATAGCTGCCGGAACCACGTTCCCAACAAAGAGCCCTCCGCGCATGCCCTTGCCCCTGTTTTCGGCGCCATACGCCGAGCCCAGCCAGTTCATCGGCTTTTCCGGCAACAGGATCGACCGCCAGGCGGAAAGCCGCAGCGACGATTCCGCACTGCTGGCGCTGGCGGAGCCGGCCGCGCGGATGATGCTGATCGGCGGCGGCCGGGCATTCCTGAAAAAGGCCGAAGCAGGCTTCGATCCATACTTCACGGTGGGCGAGGCACGCGCGCTGCAGGCCAAGCTCGAGCAAGCGGTGCTGCTCGGTTTCGATGCGCATGGGCCGGTGCTCGCCACGCGCGCCGGCGTCGAGCCGGAGGTCCTGCCGGAAAACATCAAGGCGATCGACTACCGGTCGGTCAACGTACAGGGGCTGCTCGACCAGGGCGCGCTCGGCGCGCTCGCACAGGCGGCGGCTTTGATCGCCTGGCATGGCAGCCATCGTTTCTGCGGCAAATGCGGCAAGCCGACCGAAATGCGTATCGGCGGCTACAAACGCGTCTGCAGCGGCTGCGGCACCGAGCATTTCCCGCGTACCGACCCGGTCGCCATCATGCTGGCGGTGACGCAGCATCGCTGCCTGCTCGGCCGCGGCGCGCATTTCGCGCCCGGCATGTATTCCGCACTTGCCGGCTTCATCGAGCCGGGCGAGACGATCGAAAGCGCAGTCCGGCGCGAAACGCTCGAGGAATCGGGCATCCGGCTTGGCCGGGTCGTCTATTTCGCCAGCCAGCCCTGGCCGTTCCCCTATTCGCTGATGATCGGCTGCTTCGGCGAGGCGCTGAACGAGGAGGTCGAGTTCGACGGCAAGGAATTGCAGGATTGCCGCTGGTTCGACCGCGACGAGGTGCTGCTGGCGCTGACCGGCAAGCATCCGGACAACATCTTCGTGCCGCCCAGCGCGGCGATCGCGCATCACCTGATCAAAACCTGGGCCGAGACGATCTAAAGCATGTCTTGGTCCCAAAACCGGGGCCGCTTTTGGGAGACATGCTGCAGCATTGCCACGCAAGAATTTTCTTGCGTGGCAATGCTGCGCGGCCTATTGCTTGCCACGCAAGAAATTTTTTGCGTGGCAAGCAAATGGCGCTCGCATTCCACCGTCATTCGGCGACAGCTCAGGCAGCCTACACGGACCTGGTCTCGTTGCTTCTGGACGAGGCAGTCGCGGATATCCGGGGGACACCTACACCGAGACTGCGCGGCGAGCGACGCTACTGGTACGATCGTTACCGCGTCGGCCGGGAAATGCATGAACGCTATCTCGGCGAGGACTCGCCGACGTTGCGCGTTCGGCTCGACCAACACGAACGTCTGAAGACGCAACGGCAAGAACGCCGACGTGAACGCGCCAGATTGGTTCGCCTGCTGCGCAGCGAGCGCTTCCTTGGCATGGATGGAGGCACCGGAAGCCTTGTCGCGGCTCTCGCCAAGGTCGGCGTGTTTCGGCTTGGCGGCGTGCTTGTCGGCACGAATGCCTTCCGCCTGTACGAAGGCGAGTTGGGAATCAATCTGTCTCTCGACCAAACTGCGATGACGAACGACATCGACATAGCCAGCTTCGAGCGCCTCTCACTGGTGGTCGGCGAGACCGTATCGCCGGCCATCGAGGATGTTCTGGCTGGGTTCGAATTCGAGCCTGTCCCCAGTCTCGTTGCCGGCAAGGTCTGGCGTTGGCGACAATCCACCAGCCAGGTCCTGATCGAATTCCTGACCCCCTCCTTCGACGAGCAGGAAGAATTGCGCGAGCTGTCCGCGCTCGGCGTCGCCGCGCAATCGCTTCATTTTCTCAACTACCCGATCGCCGAACCGATCGCTGCGGCCGGCATCTACCGTGACGGCGTTCTGGTTCAGGTCCCGCGACCGGAGCGCTTTGCGATCCACAAACTGATCGTCGCGGACCGACGCCTGGACGGACCTGACAGCGCGAAAGCCCGCAAGGATCTGGCCCAGGCGGAATTGCTGATCGCCGTCCTGTCCGAGGATCGGCCGACCGACCTGCTCGAAGCCTATGAGGATGCAATGAGCCGGGGCCCACGCTGGCGCGAACGGATCAAGCGAAGCCTTGCGCGCTCGCCGCATTCGGCGGAACGTCTTGACGCCGTCAAATAGCTGCCCGGGAGCTCTGCATGATCCGCCACACCGTCGTCTTCCGCCTCAAGCATCCGCGCGGCTCGGCCGCCGAAAGGTCGTTTCTGGATGGAGGCATGGCTCTCGCCTCGATTCCGGGCGTGGAAAAGTTCGAGCAATTGCGACAGGTGAGCCCGAAGAACGATTTTCATTTCGGCTACTCGATGGAGTTCGCCGACCAGGCTGCCTACCAGGGCTACAACGACCACCCGGCGCACGTCGCCTATGTGCGCGACCGGTGGATCCCGGAAGTCGAGGCGTTTCTCGAGATCGACTACGAGCCGCTGGGCTAGGACTGTGCGGAAGGGCGGCGCCTCGCCCGCCTTGCTAATCCGCCACGTTCCATTCCTCGCGCGAATCGCTGCGCGGATAGACGCCGAGGATGCGCATCTCCTTGGAGAAGAACTTCAATTCGTCCAGGGCAAGCGCAACGCCCGGATCTTCCGGATGGCCCTCGATGTCGGCGTAGAAGAGCGTCGCGGTGAAGGCGCCGAGCTGGTAGCTCTCGAGCTTGGTCATGTTGACGCCGTTGGTGGCGAAACCGCCCATGGCCTTGTAGAGCGCGGCCGGCACGTTGCGCACGCGGAAGATGAAGGTAGTCATCATCTTCGTCTCCGGCCTGGGGCGCTCGACCCACTGCTTCGACTTGGTGAGCACGACGAAACGCGTCACGTTACTCTCGGTGTCCTCGACATTTTCCTCGAGAATGTCGAGCCCGTAGAGGCCTGCTGCGAGCCGCGGCGCCAGCGCCGCCATGCTGCGATCCCGAATTTCGGCGACCAGCTTGGCGGCACCCGCCGTGTCGCCGGCCACGATCGGCTTCCAGCCATTCTTGCGGATGTATTTGCGGCACTGGCCGAGCGCATGGATGTGGCTGTGGACGGTCTTGATCTCCTTGCGCGCCACGCCCGGCAGCACCATCAGCTGGAAATGGATCGGCAGGAAATATTCGCCGATGATGTGCAGTCTGGATTCGGGCAGCAGGTGATGGATGTCGGCGACGCGGCCGGCGATCGTGTTCTCGATCGGGATCATGGCGAGGTCGGCCTTGCCCGTCTCAACCGCGTTGAAGGCATCCTCGAAGGTCGGGCAGGGCAGCGGCTCCATGTCGGGGAACATGTTGCGGCAGGCCGTGTCGGAGTTGGCGCCCGGCTCGCCCTGAAATGAGATGCGGTTGGTGGTCTTCGGCGGCATGATCTTAGTCCGGCTGGTTTGAAAGGATGCGGCGCGCGCGTTCGAGGTCTTCCGGCGTATCGACGCCGAGCGGCACGGCAGCGACGATCTCGGCATCGATGCGCATGCCGGCTTCCAGCGCGCGCAACTGCTCGAGCCGTTCGCGAATCTCGAGCGGCGACGGCGGCAGGCTCACGAAGCGGGCAAGGGCTGCGCGCCGATACGCGTAGAGGCCGATATGGTGGTAGAGCGGCCCCTCGCCCGTCGGCGCGGTGGCGCGGGTGAAATAGAGAGCGCGAAGCCGCGATCGCGACAGCGCCGAGCCCACCAGCTTCACCACGTTGGGATTGGTTTTTTCCTCGTCGCGGACGATCTCGACCGCGAGCGTGGCGATATCGACCGCCGGATCGTCCAAGGGGGCGATCGCAGCGCGGACGGCGGCAGGCTCCACGGTCGGCAGATCGCCCTGCACATTGACGACGATGTCGGCGTTGCCAGCCGGATCGATTGCCTGCGCCGCCTCGAAGATGCGGTCGGAGCCGGACTGGTGGTCGGCGCGCGTCATCACCGCTTCGAACCCATGCGCCCGCACGGCGTCGAGGACGGCCTCGGTATCCGTCGCCACGACGACGCGGCCGAGCCCGCTCTCGGCCGCCCGCTTCGCGACATGCACGATCATCGGCAGGCCGGCTATGTCTGCGAGCGGCTTGCCCGGCAGGCGGGTCGATGCCATCCGGGCGGGTATGAGGACGAGGACGGACATGGAAAAAGCGGTGGTCAAACAGGGGGCTTGAAAGTGGCAAAAGGTCTCACGGGCCGCGCCCTTATATGTGTTGCAACCGCTTCGCAAAAGACCTAGTTTCCGCGCGGTTTCGACCGGCCCGGTCTGCGTCGGCTTCCTGCCGACAGCTTCGACCAGGGGACGCAAGCAGACGAGCGAGCTCAGGCCTCCATGGATTCATTTGAAGTCAACAAGCTGATCGGCGGCCTGCTGGCGACGGTTTTTGTGGTCATGTCGATCGGCATCGTTTCCGATGCGATCTTTGCCGCTCCGATGCCGGACAAGCCCGGGCTCGAGATCGTGGCGCCGGAAGACGACGGGCATGGCGGCCCCGGAACCGGCAGCCAGCCGGCCGGCCCGGAATCGGTCCTCCCGCTGCTTGCCTCGGCCGACGTCACCAAGGGCGCGGACATCTTCAAGCGCTGCACGCAGTGCCACACCGCCGAGAACGGCGGCGCCAACAAGACCGGCCCGAATCTCTGGAGCATCGTCGACCGCAAGATCGCCTCGCATGAGGGCTTCGGCTACTCCAAGGCGATGAAAGACTTCGCCGCCGACGGCAAGGTCTGGGACTACGAGCACCTCGACCACTTCCTGTTCGCGCCGAAAGCCTACGTCAAAGGCACGATCATGGGTTTTGCGGGCGTCAAGAAGACCGACGAGCGCGCCGACCTCATCGCTTATATGCGCACGCTGTCCGACAGCCCGGCACCGCTGCCGGAAGCGGCGGCACCGGCTTCCGCGCCGGCCGGCAAGGCGGCTCCGGCCGCAGGCGAAGCAGCGCCGGCTGCGGGTCACGAAGAGCCGGCAAAGCCCGCCCAGTAACGCATCCGTCATCGCTGCGACACGAAAAAGCCGGGTTCGACCCGGCTTTTTTCGTGTTCACGAACATGCGCCCGTGGTTCACTCGGGCTCCATGTGCGCTAGATTGCGTTGGGATCGGACGCGAGGACCAGTATGAGACGAACGCCTGCCTTCATCGGCCTGGCGGCCCTGGCTGCAATGCTGGCCGCGGGAACCCTCCAGGCAACGGCGCAGGACGAGTGGCGCACCATCTCCTCCCTCGTCGGCTCCTCCAAATACGAGGCCGGCTTCCCGCATTATGATTATGTGAACCCGCAGGCGCCCAAGGGCGGCACGCTGAACTCGGTGACCAGCGGCGGCTTCGACAGCTTCAACCCTTTCATCGTGCGCGGCACGGCAGCGGCAGGCCTCGGCCAGTTCGGCGGCATCCTCTGGGATACGCTGATGCAGCAGTCGACCGACGAGCCGGGCACCAGCCATCCGCTGATCGCCGAGGCGTTCAAATATCCGGCCGATTATTCCTCCGCCACCTACCGGCTGAACCCGAACGCGCGCTGGCACGACGGCCAGCCGATCAGCGTCGACGACGTGATCTGGTCGTTCAACACGCTGAAAGCCAACAGCCCGGTCTACAACCGCTATTTCGGCAATGTGACCGAAGCCGTGAAGGTGGGCGAGCGCGAAGTCGAGTTCCGCTTCGACCAGAAGGGCAACCGCGAGCTGCCGCACATCATGGGCGATCTCGCCGTGCTGCCGAAGCATTGGTGGGAAGGCAGCGACGCGTCGGGCAGGAAGCGCGACGTCGCCGCCCCGACGCTGGAGCCGCCGCTCGGCTCCGGTCCCTACAGAATCGAAAGCTTCAAGCCCGGCGACAACGTCATCTGGACGCGGGTGGCCGACTATTGGGCAGCCGAGCTGCCGGTGAATGTCGGGCGCTACAATGCCGACCGGCGCCGCTACATCTACATCGAGGACCAGAACGCCGAGTGGCAGGCCTTCACCAAGGGCGGCTACGAGGACATCCGGCCGGAATCGAGCTCGCGCCGCTGGGCCACCGAATACAATTTCCCGGCTGCCCAGACCGGCGACGTGGTGAAGGCCGAGTTCCCCACGACCAGCGGCGAGCCGATGCAGGGCTTCGTCATGAATCTGCGCCGGCCGCAATTCCAGGACCGGCGGGTGCGCCAGGGGCTGACCATCGCGCTCGATTTCGAGAGCATGAACCAGAAACTGTTCTTCGGGCTCAACACCCGCACCGACAGCTATTTCGAAGGCCAGGATCTCGCCTCCAGCGGCCTGCCCACCGGCAAGGAGCTCGAAATCCTCGAGCCGTTCCGCGACAAGCTGCCGCCGGAGCTGTTCACGCAGGAGTTCAAGCTGCCGGTCTACGATTCCCCGCAGGCCGAGCGGCAATATCTCAGGCAGGCGGTGCAGCTCTTCGGCGAGGCCGGCTGGAAGATCAGCGGCGGCAAGATGGTGAACGAAAAGGGCGACCAGTTCCGCATCGAGATCCTCGGCAACAATCCGACCGACGAGGTGATCTCCAACTCCTACATCGCCACGCTCAGGAAGATCGGCATCGACGCGTCGCTGCGCATCGTCGACCCCAGCCAGTACGTGAACCGCTACCGCAATTTCGATTTCGACATGGTCACGGCCAATTTTGCGCAGTCGGCCTCGCCCGGCAACGAGCAGCGCGTCTATTGGAGCTCGGCCGCGGCCGATGCGCCCGGCTCGCGCAATCTGATGGGCATCAAGGACCCGGTGATCGACCAGCTGGTCGAGCGCATCATCTTCGCCACCGACCGCGACGACCTCGTCGCCGCCACGCATGCGCTCGATCGCGTGCTGCTCTGGGGTTATTACGTGGTGCCGCAATGGCACCGGGCGGTCGTCTGGCTCGCCTACTGGAACAAGTTCGGCATTCCGGAAAAGCAGCCCGGCTATATCGGCGCCGACATCGAATCCTGGTGGATCGACAAGGACAAGGAAGCCGCGCTGACGGCGAAGACGGGGAACGCCAATTGAGCGGAAGGATTGCGCGCCGCGATTTCCTGCGCCTCGGCGGCGCTGCCGCCGTCCTTCCTTGCCTGCCCGGCCGCGCCTTTCCGGCAAGCCCGACCAACCTGCCCCTGCACGGGCTGTCGGCGTTCGGCGACCTGAAGTACCCGCCGGGTTTCAGCCATTTCGACTATGTGAACCCGAACGCGCCGAAAGGCGGCGTGTTCAATTTCCAGCCGCCGAGCTGGTTCTACAATCAGAGCGTGCTCACCTTCAACACGCTCAACTCGTTCGTCACTGGCGGCGATGCGCCGCCGCGCATGGAGCTGTGCTTCGATTCGCTGATGTCGTCCGCCCTCGACGAGCCCGACGCCATATACGGGCTCGTCGCCGAGACGGTGACGATTTCGGAAGACCGCAACAGCTTCACCTTCAAGCTGAGACCCGAAGCGCGATGGCATGACGGCTCGCCGCTGACCGCCGAAGACGTCGCCTTCTCCTTCAGCCTCTATAAAGAGAAAGGACATCCGCAGCTTCTCCTGCCGCTCAGAAGGATGACGGAGACGGTCGCCGAAGACGCTGCGACCGTCAGGGTCGTATTCGACGGCACCCAGTCGTCACGTACGATCCTCGACGTCGCGAATTTTCCCATCGTCTCGAAAGCCTATTTTGCCGAAAACCCGTTCACCTCGGGCAGGATGGCGGCGGCGCTCGGCTCGGGACCTTACAAGGTCGGGCTCGTCGTGGCGGGGCAGACGATCGAATATGACCGCGTGCCGGACTACTGGGCCGCAGACCTCGGGATCAACCGCGGTCTTTTCAATTTCGACCGCATCCGCATCGAGTTCTACCGCGACCGGCAGGCCGCGTTCGAAGCTTTCAAGAAAGGCGACGTGACCTACCGGCAGGAATTCACCTCGCGCACCTGGGCGACCGGCTACGATTTCCCGGCCATCGCCGAAGGCAAGGTGCTGAAGCGCGAGGTGCCGGGCGAGAAGCGGCCCTCCATGCAGGCACATGCGCTCAACCAGCGGCGCGAACGCTTCAAGGATGTGCGCGTACGCCGGGCGATCGGCCTTTGCTTCGATTTCGAATGGACGAAACGCAACCTGTTCTATGGCTCCTACGACCGCTCCGATTCCTGCTTCGAGCGCTCACCCTACAAGGCCGAAGGCCTGCCCTCGCCCGAGGAGCTGGCGCTGCTCGAGCCGTTCCGCGGCAAGGTGCCGGAGGAGACGTTCGGCGAGGCGGTGAGGCAGGAGGTATCGAACGGCTCGGGCCGCGACCGCAGGCTGCTCGGCATGGCCGCGAAGCTGCTCGCCGACGCCGGCTGGAAACGCGACGGCAGCTTCGTCGTCAACGACAAGGGCGAACGGCTGACGCTCGAAATCCTGGTCGAGGACGAGGTGTTCGTGCGCGTCGATTCACCCTGGGTCGAGAACATGAAGGCGATCGGGATCGACGGCTCCGTCCGCATGGTGGATTCGGCGCAGTTCCAGGCGCGCGAGGCCGAGTTCGACTTCGACATGCTGGCGATGGCAGCCTCCTTCAGCGCCACGCCGACGCGCGAGGAGATCGAGCGCTTCGTCCATTCGCGCACGGCGACGCTGCAGGGTTCGAGGAACCTGCCCGGCACCGCCGACCCGGCCGTCGACGCGATGGTCGACGCCATCGGCGCCGCGCAGGACCGGCCGACCTTTGAAATCGCCATGCGGGCGCTGGATCGACTCTTGCGCGCGCGGCACGACTGGATTCCAAGTTGGTACTCGCCGAATCACCGCGTCGCGCACTGGGACATGTTCGGCTTCAAGGAGCCGAAGCCGGATTACGGCTTCCCGGTCGAGCAGATGTGGTGGTTCGACGAAGAAAAGGCGAGGGCGATTGGGAAAGCTTGAAGGGTCTCTCTTCTCCCCGTTGAGGGGAGAAGGAAGAAGGTAATGGGCGCTTACATCCTGAGGCGCATCCTTCTCATGATCCCGACGCTGTTCGGGATCATGGCGGTGTCGTTCGCGGTCATCCAGTTCGCGCCGGGCGGCCCGATCGAGCAGATCATCGCGCAGCTCACCGGCCAGGGAAATTCCGGCGACATCATCGGCGGGGGCGGCGGTGACGATGGCGGCGGGGGCGGCGGCGCCGACGTCAACGGCGAAGGCGACTTCAAATATCGCGGCGCTCAAGGGCTCGACCCCGAATTCATCGCCATGCTGGAGAAGCAGTTCGGCTTCGACCGGCCGCCGGTCGAGCGCTTCTTCTTCATGCTGTGGAACTATGCCCGCTTCGATTTCGGCGAGAGCTATTTCCGCGACATCGGCGTGCTCGACCTGATCATCGAAAAGATGCCTGTCTCGATCTCGCTCGGGCTCTGGATCACGCTGCTCTCCTACCTGATCTCGATCCCGCTCGGCATCCGCAAGGCGGTGAAGGACGGCTCCGCCTTCGACGTCTGGACCAGCGGCATCGTCATCATCGGCTACGCCATTCCCGGCTTCCTCTTCGCCATCCTTTTGATGGTGCTCTTCGCCGGCGGCTCGTTCTTCGACTGGTTCCCGCTGCGCGGGCTGACATCGGAGAACTGGGACCAGCTCTCGCTTGGCGGCAAGGTGCTCGACTATCTCTGGCACCTGGTGCTGCCGCTGACGGCGATGGTGCTGTCGGCCTTCGCCACCACGACGCTGCTGACGAAAAACTCCTTCCTCGACGAGATCCGCAAGCAATACGTCGTCACCGCCCGCGCGAAAGGCCTGTCGGAGCGGCGCGTGCTTTACGGGCATGTGTTCCGCAACGCCATGCTGATCGTGATCGCCGGGTTTCCGGGCGCGTTCATCTCGGCCTTCTTCACCGGCTCGCTGCTGATCGAGAACATCTTCTCGCTCGACGGGCTCGGACTGCTCGGCTTCAAGTCGGTGCTCGACCGCGACTATCCCGTCGTGTTCGCCAACCTCTACATCTTCTCCCTGCTCGGCCTGTTCATCGCGCTCATCTCCGACCTCATCTACACCTGGATCGACCCCCGCATCGATTTCGAGCGGAGGGACGTCTGATGTCGGAGATCCAGGCGAAGACGGCGGTCGAGATCGAGCGCAACGTCCGGCGGCCGCGCATCTCCCCGCTCAACCTGCGGCGCTGGCAGAATTTCAAGGCGAACCGGCGCGGGTTCTGGTCGCTGTGGATTTTCCTCGTCCTGTTCATCCTGTCGCTTTGCGCCGAGCTCATCGCCAACGACCGGCCGCTGCTCGGCTCGTACAAGGGCGAGCTGCTCTTCCCGGTGTTCGTGTCCTACCCGGAAGAAAAATTCGGCGGCTTTTACGCGGTGACCGACTATCGCGACCCGGTGATCCAGGACGAGATCAACGCCAATGGCTGGCTGCTCTGGCCGCCGATCCGCTACGGCTACCGCAACCCGAACAACGAGGCGCCGGAAGCCTATCCGGCAAAACCGTCCTGGATGTATCCGCTGGAGAAACGCTGCGAGCGCTATCCGGAGGGAGCGAACGACCGGAACTGCGTGGTCGGCAACTGGAACTGGCTCGGAACCGACGACCAGGGGCGCGACGTGCTGGCGCGCGTCATCTACGGTTTCCGCATCTCGGTGCTGTTCGGACTTATCCTCACCGTGTTCTCCGCCGTCATCGGCGTGTCGGCCGGCGCGGTGCAGGGTTATTTCGGCGGCTGGACGGACCTGCTGTTCCAGCGCTTCATCGAGATCTGGACCTCAATTCCCGTCCTCTACCTGATCCTCATCATCGCAGCGGTGCTGCCGCAGGGCTTCTTCGTCCTGCTCGGCATCATGCTGCTCTTTTCCTGGGTCGGGTTCGTGGGCGTGGTGCGCGCAGAGTTCCTGCGCGCACGCAATTTCGAATATGTGAACGCGGCGCGTGCGCTTGGCGTGCCGAACCGCACGATCATGTTCCGCCACCTTCTGCCCAACGCCATGGTGGCGACGCTGACCTTCCTGCCCTTCATCCTCAACGGCTCGATCACGACGCTCACCTCGCTCGACTTCCTCGGCTTCGGCCTGCCGCCAGGCTCGGCTTCGCTCGGCGAGCTGCTCAGGCAAGGCCAGCGCAACATCAACGCGCCCTGGCTCGGCATATCCGGCTTCGTGGTGATCTCCCTGATGCTGTCGCTGCTCATCTTCGTCGGCGAGGCCACGCGCGACGCCTTCGATCCGCGCAAGACGTTCCGATGAGTGTCCCTATATGGTATAAATGCGCCAGGTTTCTACCATGGAGGCAATCATGGGCATGAACATCAAAAGCGAAAAGGCGCAGCGCCTGGCGCGGCAGCTTGCGGCGGAAACCGGACAGAGCATGACAAAGGCAATTGAAAACGCCTTGGAAGATCAATTGGTACGGCTTGCCCGGCATAAAGAGCGCGAATACCGGTTCCGCCGCGTCAGAGAGATCGTCGACAGCCTGCCGCCCCCACCGCCGGGGGTCACAAGCGATCATTCCGATCTTTATGACGAGATCGGCCTCCCCAAATGATCGTCGACGCCTCGGCCTTGCTTGCCATCGTTTTCGCTGAGCCCGATGCGGACACATACAACCGCGTCATACAGGACACCCTGGATGACTTGCTTATTTCGCCGATCAACTACGTTGAGGCAGCCATCCGCGTCGACCAACGCGGCCCGGAGGCATCGAAGGCTTTCGATGAAATCGTGACCCTCAGTGCCATCCAGATAGCGGAAATTACGCGCGAGCAGACATGGCTCGCCCGGGAAGCGCATCGACGCTTCGGAAAGGGCAACCATCGGGCGCGACTCAATCTCGGCGACTGTTTCGCCTACGCGCTATCCAAGACGCGTAACGAGCCGCTGCTTTTCAAGGGAAACGATTTCCGGCTGACCGATGTCGAGGCCGCCATTTGAGCGAAGCTCTCCTCTCCGTCCGCGATCTCTCCGTCGCCTTCACGCAAGGCGGCGTCACGACGACCGCCGTCGACCACATCTCGTTCGATATCGGCAGGCAAGAGACCGTCGCATTGGTCGGCGAGTCCGGCTCCGGCAAATCGGTCTCGGCGCTGTCGGTGCTGAAGCTCTTGCCCTACCCGCCGGCAAGCCATCCGTCAGGGCAGATCCTGTTCGACGGCGAAGACCTGCTTGCCAAGGACGAGAACGCGTTGCGCAAGGTGCGCGGCAACGACATCACCATGATCTTCCAGGAGCCGATGACCTCGCTCAACCCGCTGCACACGATCGAGCAGCAGGTCGGCGAGGTGCTGTCGCTGCACCAGGGCATGGGCGACAGCCAGGCGAAGAAGCGCACGCTGGAGCTGCTGCACGAGGTCGGCATCCGCGAGCCCGAAAAACGGCTCGACGCCTATCCGCACCAGCTTTCCGGCGGCCAGCGCCAGCGCGTGATGATCGCCATGGCGCTGGCCAACGAGCCGAAACTCTTGATCGCCGACGAGCCGACCACGGCGCTGGACGTGACCGTGCAGGCGCAGATCCTCGAATTGCTGCGGCGGCTCAAGAAGAAGAACGGCATGTCGATGCTGTTCATCACCCATGATCTCGGCGTGGTGCGCAAGGTGGCCGACCGCATCTGCGTGATGACCAACGGCAAGATCGTCGAGGCCGGCCCGACCGCGGAGATCTTCGCAGCGCCGAAGCATGACTACACGAAACACCTGCTCGCGGCCGAGCCGAAGGGCAAGCCGCCGGCGTCGGACGAAACCGCTGCGGCGGTGATGCAGGGCGAGAAGGTGCGCGTCTGGTTCCCGATCAAGCGGGGGTTCCTCCGCCGCACGGTCGACCATGTGAAGGCAGTCGACGATGTCGACGTGACGGTGCGCACAGGCCAGACGCTCGGCATCGTGGGCGAGTCGGGATCGGGCAAGACGACGCTCGGCCTGGCGCTGTCGCGCATGATTTCGTCGCAAGGATCGATCCGCTTCCTCGGCGAGGACATCGCGAAGCTGTCCTTCCGCGACATGCGGCCGTTTCGCAAGGCGATGCAGATCGTCTTCCAGGATCCGTACGGCTCGCTCAGTCCGCGCATGTCGGTGTCGGAGATCATCGAGGAAGGATTGAAGATCCACGAGACGTCGCTGTCGCCGGACGAGCGCGACAGCCGCGTGGTCGCGGTGATGAAGGAGGTCGGGCTCAATCCCGACACGCGGCACCGCTATCCGCACGAATTCTCCGGCGGCCAGCGGCAGCGCATCGCGATCGCACGCGCCATGGTGCTCAACCCGAAATTCGTGATGCTCGACGAGCCCACCTCGGCGCTGGACATGAGCGTGCAGGCGCAGGTGGTCGACCTGCTGCGCGACCTGCAGGCCAGGCACAACCTCACCTATCTCTTCATCAGCCACGACCTGAAGGTGATCCGCGCGCTGGCCAACCACGTGATCGTCATGCGCAACGGCAAGATCGTCGAGCAGGGTCCGACACAGCAGATTTTCGAACGGCCGGAGAGCGACTATACCAAGGCGCTCATCTCGGCAGCGCTGCGGATCGAGACCGCGCCGGAAGGCGTCGTCGGCCAGTAGGCAGCCTCACACGATCAAGAGGGTCACCATGGCCGGCGAAGGCCGCATCCTGCTTTCCCTGACCGGTTTCAACCCGAAGCGCTGGCACGAGCTCCTGTCGGCAGAGCGCGAGGTGACGCTGGAGCCTGACGGCCCGGCCGATCCGACGATCCGCTACGCGGTGGTGTGGAAACAGCGGCCGAACCTGCTGTCGACGCTGCCCAATTTGAAAGCGGTCTTTTCGATCGGCGCCGGCGTCGATCACATCTTCAACGATCCCGGCGTGCCGCAGGTCCCGATCGTGCGCATCGTCGCCGAGAATCTGACGCAATACATGACCGAATATGTGGCCTGGCGCGTGCTCGACCATCACCGCCAGGGTTTTCTCTATCGCGCGCAGCAGCAGAAGAAAGTCTGGCACGAGCCCTGGCAGCACGTTGCCGGCGAGGTCTGCGTCGGCATCATGGGGCTCGGCAATCTCGGCCGCGCCGCAGCGCAAGGGTTGCTGTCGCTCGGCTTCAAGGTGAATGGCTGGAGCCGGCGTGCGCAGGAGGTGCCCGGCGTCACGACCTTCAACGGGCAGGAAGGGCTCATTCCCTTCCTCAACGCCACCGACATGCTCGTCGTGCTCCTGCCGCTGACGCCGGCTACCACCGGGGTGGTCAATTACGAGCTGCTGCGGCAACTCCGGCGCGACCGGCTCGGAGGCGCGGTGCTGATCAATGCCGGCCGCGGGCGGCTGCAGAAAGACGCCGACATCCTGCGGGCGCTCGACGACCGGACGCTGAAGGAGGCGAGCCTCGACGTGTTCGAGGTCGAGCCCCTGCCGGAAGCAAGCCCGCTGTGGAACCATCCGCGCGTGTTCGTGACGCCGCATGCGGCTGCGGCTTCCGATCCCGAGCATCTGGTCGGGCCGATGCTGGCGCAGATGGCGGCCTGCGATCGCGGCGAGCCGCTGCAGAATCTGGTTGATCGCGAGGCAGGGTATTGAGGCGGCTTGGCCGCATTCGATTGATGTTGGCGCCGAGGCGAGGACCCCCTCTCAAGCAATCCTAAGGCTTGGCCCTGCCAAGCCAAGCATTGCTATCTCCCCCACCAGGGGGGAGATAGAGCGCGGCGCGAACGTCTCTGCAAATCGCTCAGCGTTGAGATTGGCTGCGACGCCGATGCCGAATATCTCCCCCTTGGTGGGGGAGACAGCAATTCTTGGACTGGCTCTTGCCAGTCCTTAGAATTGCTTGAGAGGGGTGCTGCGGTTGAGGGTTCGCGCCTGCTTCGTTCGAAAACGCACTCGCAACTACGGCCGACGCACCAATGTCGGTTGGCCATAGAGATAGCCGATCCTGGCGATCGCATCGGCCAGCTTCTCGCGCGAGACCAGCATGGTGTGGCCGTTGGCGTGAAGGATCGTCTGCGGATCGGTGACGATCGCGACGTGGCCCATCCAGAAGACGAGGTCGCCGCGCCGGACATCGGCGAAGCTCGGCCCCGGATCGACGACGGCGCCGAGGCCCGCCGCCTGCATGTCGGAATCGCGCGGCGCCGGCTTGCCGGCAATGCGCATCGAAAGCTGCACCAGGCCCGAGCAATCGAGCCCGAAGCCGGTCGCGCCGCCCCAGAGATAGGGCGCGTTCTCCAGCGTCTCGGCAACGGCGACATAGTCGGTCGCGTGCTGGTTCGCCGGCATCAGGTGCGCGGCGATCACAGCCTCGCCTGAGGCGAGCAGCGCGTAGAGCGTGCCACGCGTCTCGGCCTGCCCGGTCACCGTCAGCGACGAGCCGAGCGAGAGCGCGCCGATCCGCGGCAGCTTCATGTCCGGGCCGGGATAGAGGAAGGTGCGCGGCACCGCGACCACATTCGTCGGCAGTCCCGCCGGCGCGCCGATCGCGGTGTCGGCCACGTAGCCGACATAACCGTCGCGGCGCGACTGCACCCAGCTCCAGCCTTCGGCCTCGTCGAAAATCTCGACCTCGTCGCCGAAGAGCAGCTGCGTGTCGAGGCCGGCGTCCGGGCGCGGTTGCCGGCGCAGGTCGGCAATGTGAGCAGTGACCGAAGCGAGGCGGCCGGGCACGTATCGGCTGGCCTCCACCTGCCCCTCGAGCCGTGCGTCGGCGAGGTCGGGCCGGAAGGCATGCAGGCGACGATCGAGCGCGGTCATAGCGGCAGCTCCGCAGCCTTGGCGATGATCGCGTCGCCGAAACGTTCGACGTAAAGCGCGCCGTCGACCGTGCGCTTCACCAGCACGTTGCGACGGTCGGCCTCGTCGCGATGGCGCGAGACCAGCTTCCATTCCCCCATCGTGTCGAGCGCACGCGTAATCACCGGTTTTGTCACATTCAGCTTCTCCGCCAGCCCGCGGACCGTGTGCGGCGGTGGATCGAGATAGACGGAGAGCAGGATCGCAGCCTGGCGCATCGACAGATCCGGCGCTTCGTCGCGCACCTCGGCGAGCGCCACCTGCTGCCAGAGCCGCAGCGCCTGGCTCGGCCGCAGGCCGACGCCCATCTCAGAGTGCTCCGAAATCGTTTCGCATCCGTTTCATTCAAGCCGGAAGCGCGCTGCAAGGCAACCGTCAGCCGTACCGCTTCACCAGCACGTGCTCGAGCGCGCGGATCGCCTGAGCCTCGCCGCCGGTCGGGCAATGCGGCCGGTCGCCCGGGCTCCATCCGAAAATGTCGAAATGGGCCCATTGCGGCGACTTCTCCACGAAACGCCGGAGGAAGAGCGCTGCGGTGATCGAGCCGGCAAAGCTGTCGCTTGTCACGTTGTTCATGTCTGCGACCTTGGAGGAAAGCTTGCTGTCGTACGGTTTCCAGAGCGGCATGCGCCAGAGCGGGTCGGCGACCTGCTCGGATGCGGCGGAAAGCTCGTGCGCCAGCCCGTCATGCGGGGTGTAGAAGGGCGGCAGGTCGGGACCGAGCGCGACACGCGCCGCACCGGTGAGCGTCGCGATATCGACCAGCAGCGCCGGCTCTTCCTCGTCGGCAAGCGCCAGCGCATCGGCGAGGATCAGCCGGCCTTCCGCGTCGGTGTTGCCGATCTCGACCGTGATGCCCTTGCGGCTCGGCAGCACGTCGCCCGGGCGGAAGGAATTTCCGGAGATCGCATTCTCCACGGCCGGGATCAGGACGCGCAGCCTGACGTTCAGCTTCGCCGCCATGATCATGGAGGCGAGCCCGAGCACGTTCGCCGCCCCACCCATGTCCTTCTTCATCAGCAGCATGTTGCTCGACGGCTTTATGTCGAGGCCGCCCGTATCGAAGCAGACCCCCTTGCCGACCAGCGTCACCTTCGGTGCATTGCGCGGCCCCCAGGCGAAATCGATGAGACGCGGGGCCTCGGCGGAGGCGCGGCCGACCGCATGGATCATCGGGAAATTCTTCGCCAGCAGGGCATCGCCCTTGATGACGGAAATTTGCGCCTTGTGCGTCTTCGCCAAGACGCGCGCCGCTTCCTCGAGCTCCGGCGGCTCCATGTCGTTGGTCGGCGTGTTGATCAGGTCGCGGGCGAGAAAGACGCCGTCGGCGATGCGGCGGACACGCGCGCCGTCGACGCCCTCCGGCAAGGCAAAACGGATGTCGCGCAGCGCCTTCTTGCCATATCTCAGGAAAGAATAGCTGCCGAGCAGCAGGCCGACCGAGGCGCCGAAGGGATCGGCCGGAGGGTTGGAAAAATGCCAATCGCCCTCGGGCAGGGTGCGTGACAGCGTTCCGGCGGCCAGGGACGCGAACCCGCCCTCCTCCCTGCCGATGCCGAACAGCGCGGCTGCGATCTCGCCGCCCTCGCCCGGCACGGCGAGCACCTTGCCGGCCTCGCCGTCGAAAAAGTTCGCCCTGGCCCAGGCGAGCGCTGCGGGTTCGAGGCCAGCCTCGCTCAACCCGCCTTTGGCAATGATGTGCACGGGCCGGCTTTTTCGGGCTTTGCGGTCGACGAGCTGGAGCGGCATTTCTCTCTCCCAGGTTAACGCCGCCAGGCTTAGCCAAGCTTCCTTAACCATCCGTTAGGGTTAACGGAATATTGCTGCCGAGGTGGAGGACGGCCCGCACAACAGGCCGTGGACGGAGTAGCCGATGTCGACAATGACGCAACGCCGCCTGCTCAGCGCTTCTGTTGCGATGCTGCTGGCCCTCGGGATTGCCGGCTGCGCGAAGAAGGAACTGACCACCGGGTCGGTTTCACGCGACAACCGGCCGGTCGAGCAGATGTCGAGCAACGAGCTCGCCTCGGCTGCCAGCTCGCTCGGCAACGCCTATACGCGCGACCCCAACGACAAGGCGGTCGCGATGCGCTACGCCAGCGTGCTGCAGATGAGCGGCCACAACGACCAGGCGCTGGCCGTCATGCGCAAGCTCGCCATCGCCCATGCCAAGGATCGCCAGGTGCTCGCCGCTTATGGCAAGGCGCTGGCGGCCGCCGGCCAGCTCGAGCCGGCACTCGATGCCGTGCGGCGTGCGCAGACACCCGAATACCCCGACTGGAAGCTGCTCTCGGCGGAGGCAGCGATCCTCGATCAGCTCGGCCAGGCAAAGGAAGCGCGGCAGAAATATCGCCGCGCGCTGGAGCTCAAGCCGAACGAACCGTCGGTGCTCTCCAATCTCGGCATGTCATACGTGCTCGAAGGTGACCTGAAGACGGCAGAAACCTATCTGCGCTCGGCCGTGGACGCCGAAGGCGCAGACAGCCGCGTGCGCCAGAACCTCGCGCTGGTCGTCGGCCTGCAGGGCCGCTTCGACGAGGCCGAGAAGATCGCCAGCCACGAGCTCTCGCCCGACCAGGCCCGCGCCAACGTCGAATACCTCCGCTCCATGCTCGCCCAGCAGAATGCCTGGAAGGAGCTGAAGGAGGGCGAGGAGACGAATACGAATTAGGGCAGCAGGGCAGCAGGGCAGTGAAGAATGCCCGACAAGATTGATTCTTATAGGGATTTAGTCGCCTGGCAACAAGCGCTCAACCTTGCCGCCGCGACCTACGATTTGACCCGATCCTGGCCGAAAGAAGAGATTTACGGGCTCACAGCGCACGCGCGCCGCGCCGCTATATCCGTCCCAGCCAACGTTGCGGAAGGGTTCGGTCGCGAGAACCGCGGCTCGTACCAGCAGTTCCTGCGTATCGCTCAGGGGTCGCTGAAGGACCTGGAAACGCACCTGCCGATTGCCGAGCGCATCGCATAGCGCGCAAGCAGCCAGTGGGCCTTCTGTTGGTGAAGAGCGAAAGCGTGGGCAAGTTGTTGCGGTTGCTCATCCGCAGGCTTGGGGACGCGTGATCCAACCCTACTGCCCTGCTGCCTCCCCTCACGGGCTGCCGAAGATGCCGCGCTCGCTGACCTGGATGCCGGCGGGGCCGAGGATGACGGCGAAGAGCACGGGCAGGAAGAACAGGATCATCGGCACGGTGAGCTTCGGCGGCAACGCTGCCGCTTTCTTCTCGGCGGCGTTCATGCGTGCGTCGCGGCTTTCCTGCGACAGCACGCGCAGCGCATGCGCGATCGGGGTGCCGTAACGCTCGGCCTGGATCAGCGCCTGCGAGACGGACTTGACGCTGTCCAGCCCGGTGCGGTTGGCGAGGTTCTCATAAGCCATCCGGCGCTCCTGCAGGAAGGAGAGCTCGGCGTTGGTCAGCACGAACTCTTCCGCCAGCTCCACCGATTGCGCGCCGATCTCCTCGGCCACGCGGCGGAAGGCGGCTTCGACCGACATGCCCGATTCCACGCAGATGAGGAGCAGATCGAGCGCGTCGGGCCACGCCATGTTGATCGACTTCTTGCGCTTCTGCGCGCGGTTCGACACGTAGAGAACCGGCGCGTAGAAGCCGGCATAAGCGACGACGATCGCGACGAACAGTTTTACGAAAGGCGGCTGCTCGGGCAGCCCGCCGAGCAGGAAGAGATAGACCAGCGCGGCGGCGAAGAAGACGAAGGGCAGCACCAGGCGGAAGAACAGGAAGCGGGTGAGCGGGTTCTGGCCGCGGAAACCTGCCATCTTGAGCTTGTTGAGCGTCGTCTCGTCGGCGAGCGCGCGGCGCAGGTCGAGCCGGTCGACGACGTTGCGCATGCCGGTCGACTGCTGCTCGCGCAAGCCCTTGCGGCGGCGGTCGGCTTCGGCGGCCAGCCGCGCGCGCTGCTTGGCGCGCAGCTCGTCGCGCTCGAGCGCCACGGACTTCATGCGCGTCTTCATGTTGTTGCCGCTGAGCGCCGGCATCAGCGTGAACAGGGTGGCGAAGACCGCGATGCCGACCAGCATCGCGATGACGAAGGCCGGGTTCGAGAACGCTGCGACGATACCTGCCACGGCCTACACCTCGAAGTTGATCATGCGCCGCATGACGAAGATGCCGATCATCATCCAGATACCCGAGACGCCGATGATCATGTGGCCCGCGCTCGTGGTGAAGAGCGGCATGATGTAGTTGGGGCTCGACAGATAGACGAGGAAGGCGACGATGAAAGGCAGCGCGCCGATGATCGCGGCGGACGCCTTCGCTTCCATCGACAGCGCCTGCACCTTCGCCTTCATCTTCTTGCGCTCGCGCAGCACGCGCGACAGGTTGCCGAGCGCTTCGGAAAGGTTGCCGCCGGCCTGGCTCTGGATCTGGATGACGATGCCGAAGAAGTTGGCTTCCGGACACGGCATCGTCTCGCCCATGCGCATGGCGGCCTCCGGAACGGAGAGGCCGAGCTGCTGGCTTTCGACGATACGGCGAAACTCGGTGCGCACCGGCTCCTGCGATTCCGAGGCGATCAGGCGGATGCCGTCATTGAGCGGCAGGCCGGACTTGACCGCGCGCACGATCACGTCGAGCGCATTGGGGAACTCTTCCAGGAAGGCTTTCACACGCCGCTTGCGCTTGAACATGACGAACCAGCGCGGCAGGCCGATCGCACCGGCGAGCAGCGCGCCCGGAAGCACGAGCAGCGGCACGCCGCCCATATAGGCGAGGATGGTGAGAACGACGCCGCAAATGGCGGAATAGAGGTAGAAACGCTCCATGGTCACGTTCATGCCGGCTTGCCGGATCTGGACCTTGAGCGGGGCCTTCTTGCTGTTGGCGTCGCGCGCCTTCTGCTTGTCCTCGAGCTCCTTCAGCGAATCCTGCACCGACTTGCGGCGCTTGGCCGCCTCGGCCAGCCGGTCGCGCGAGGCCTTCACGCTCGCCCGGTCGGTTTCGGCCTTGCGGACGGTTTCCAGCCGCCGCCCGGCCTTGCGCTCGTTCTCCATGCGGTTGAACAGCAGGGCATAGGCGATCGCGGCCGCGCTGGCCGCGGCCAGGACGATGAAGATCAGCGTCGTGTTGTCGATGCCGAACATCAGCTCGCCTGCGTTTCCATCGCCTCCAGCGCAGCCGCCAGTCGCGCCTCCTCGCCGTAATAACGGGCGCGATCCCAGAAGGCGGGACGGCCGATGCCGGTCGAGACGTGGCTGCCGAGCAGCCTGCCGTTCTGGTCCTCGCCCTTGATGTTGTAGAGCACGATGTCCTGCGTGATGATCACGTCGCCTTCCATGCCGATCACCTCGGTGATGTGGGTGATGCGGCGGGAGCCGTCGCGCAGGCGCGCGGCCTGGATGATCACGTCGATCGAGCCGACGATGATCTCGCGCACGGTTTTCGGCGGCAGCGAGAAGCCGCCCATGGCGATCATCGATTCGATACGGTTCAGGCACTCGCGCGGGCTGTTGGAGTGGATGGTGCCCATCGAGCCGTCGTGGCCCGTGTTCATCGCCTGCAGGAGGTCGAAGACTTCCGGTCCGCGCACCTCGCCCACGATGATGCGCTCGGGCCGCATGCGCAGGCAGTTCTTGACCAGCTCGCGCATGGTGACCTCGCCCTCGCCTTCGAGGTTGGGCGGTCGCGTTTCGAGCCGCACCACATGCGGCTGCTGCAGCTGCAGCTCGGCCGAGTCCTCGCAGGTGATGACACGCTCGTCGCGGTCGACATAGTTGGTGAGGCAGTTGAGCAGGGTCGTCTTGCCGGAGCCGGTGCCGCCCGAGATGATCACGTTGCAGCGGACGCGGCCGATGATCTTCAGCACCTCCGCACCCTGCTGCGAGATGGCGCCGAACTTCACCAGCTGGTCGAGCGTCAGCTTGTCCTTCTTGAACTTGCGGATGGTGAGCGCGGCGCCGTCGATGGCGAGCGGCGGCGCGATGACGTTGACGCGCGAGCCGTCGGGCAGGCGCGCGTCGCAGATCGGCGAGGATTCATCGACCCGGCGGCCGACCTGGCTGACGATGCGCTGGCAGATGTTGAGGAGCTGCTGGTTGTCGCGGAAGCGGATCGTGGTCTGCTCGACCTTGCCGTTGACCTCGATGTAGACCTGCTTGGCGCCGTTGACCATGATGTCGGCGATGTCGTCGCGGGCAAGCAGCGGCTCGAGCGGGCCGTAGCCGAGAACGTCGTTGCAGATGTCCTCGAGCAGCTCTTCCTGCTCGGCGATCGACATCGCGAAATTCTTGATCGCGATGATGTCGTTGACGATGTCGCGGATTTCCTCGCGCGCCGCCTCCGGCTCGAGCTTGGCGAGCTGCGACAGGTCGATCGTGTCGATCAGCGCCGAGAACACCTGGCTCTTGGTGTCGTAATAGCTCTCGCTGCGCTCGCGCTGCGGCTTGGCCTGCTTCGGTGCGACCGCTACCGGCGCCTCCGGCTTGCGCTGCTGCGAGATCGGCGGTTTCGGCGCAGCCTCGAGCGTCGCCACGTCGCCACCGGCGGGGCGCGAATATTCGGAGACCGCCTCGGCGGGACGGCCTATCGGCGCCGATGGCGGCAGCGCCGCCGGCGGGCGGAAGTCGGGCCGCCGGCCCGTGTCTTCAGTGCCTCGCTTGCCAAACATGGACTGCTACCACCCCACCCGGCTGTCTACTTCTTGCGGCCGAGCTTGCCGAGAATGCCGCCCAGGCCCGCCTTCTTGCTCTTGGTCTTGAGCTCCGCACGGCCGGTAAGCACATGCGCGGCCTCGTTCAGCATCTGCACGATCGGGTTCTTGGCATCCATCTCGCCCAGCATGCGGCCGTTGTTGGAAGCGTTGCCGAAGAACTGCGCGTCGAACGGGATCACCGCCATCGGCGTGAGGCCGAGCGGGTCGGCGAAATCGGCTGCCGAGATCTCGGGACGCTTCGGCACGCCGACCTGGTTGACGATGAGCTTGGGCGGCTGGTCGTTCGGCCGCAGCTTCTTCAGCGTGTCGACGAGGTTTTTCGTGTTGCGCAGATTGGCGAGCTCGGGTGTCGCCGTGATGACGATTTCGTCGGCCTGGGTCAGCGTGTTCTTGGTCCAGCCGTTCCACACATGCGGAACGTCGAGCACCAGCAACGGGGCGCTGCGCTGCGCCGTGTCGATGATCTGCGCGAAAGCCTCCGGGTCGAAGTCGTAGACGCGGTCGAGGCTCGAGGGGGCCGCCAGCAGCGAAAGATGCTCCGCGCACTGTGCCAGCAGGCGGTCGAGATAGACCTCGTCGATGCGCTCCGGCGCGAACACCGCCTCGGCAATGCCCTGCGCCGGGTCCTGGTCGAAATTGATGTTGGCGGTGCCGAAAGGCAGGTCGAGATCGGCGACCACGACTTCCGACTTGAACAGCGTCGACATGCCCCAGGCGACGTTGTGCGCAAGGGTGGAGGAGCCGACGCCACCCTTGGCGCCGATGAAGGCGACCGAACGGCCGATCGGCTCGGCTTCCGGATCGACGAAGATCGAGGAGATGACGCTGACGATGTCGGCCATCGAGATCGGCGCCACGACATATTCGGAAATGCCGGAGCGGATCAGCTCGCGATAGAGCCAGACGTCGTTGTAGTGGCCGATGATCACCACTTTCGAGCTCGGATCGACGAACTCGGACAGCTCGTGCAGCTGCGCGATCATCTCCTTCGGCTCGCGCTTGGATTCGAGCACGATGAGGTTCGGCGTCGGCGCGCCCTGGTAGAATTCGATGGCGGTCGGGATGCCGCCCATGAAGACTTTCAGATGCGCCTTGGCCATGCGGCGATCCTCGCCGGCGCGCTCGATCGGCCCTGCCACGCCTTCGGTCTCGCAGAAGGCCTGGATGGAAATGCGCGGGACGGGCCGCAGCGCCTGCAGCCCACCGGAATCGTGGGCGGCATCGCTTTCGACGTCCTGGTCGTAGGCCAGATTGTTCATGTCACCCGCGCCCCAAAATGCTTACCAGTCAATTTCGACTTCCGAATCGATCTCGGCCGGTCCGGCCTGGTAGGTGTCGATCGCCACGCCGCGCCTGGTGGCGTCGATCTCGGTCTGCTTGCGCGGCCCGAGCAGGTCGGCCGGATTGGCGATCTGCGCCGCGAGATTGTTCTGATAGGCGCAGCCGAAATTGGCGTAGTGCTTGTTGTCGTGAGTGTTGAGGATGTCCTCCGGCCAGCGGCCGCATTTGCTGGTCTGCGCGCGCATCGCCGTGTAAATCACCCTGACCGGCGCCGACACGTCCGCGGCCGCGGCCGCGTAGGAGGTGACGAGGATGCGGCCCTCGGGCACGCCATTGGCGCGCGCAACGCGTGCGAAATCATAGGCGGCAGCCTGGGCCGCGACATCGTTGAGGGCGCCGGCAGGCGTCAGGATGGTGACCGGCGGCGCCGCGCTCCTGTCGTAGTGATCGAAGAAACCATTGAGCGCGATGTGCTGCGTCTTCGTCATGCCGCGATCGCTGGCGCCGACCGGAAGATCGAGCACCTGGTCCTTTTCGGCAATCACGATCGGGTGGTTCGTGCGGTAGTCGTCCGGCACCGCGCCCACCGTGATGGAATCGCGCTTGGCGCAACCCGCGAGCAGGGCCAACGACAGGGCCGCGAGAGCGGGAAGGCCGTTGCGCAACCGGATAGCTGATCTTGAAGACATGTCCCGCGATCCCGTCACTTGTAGATGAAGCCGACGACGCCGTGGTAGCGACCGGCCGGCCTGTCGGTCTGCATGGTGCCGTAGACGCGATTGACGCGGCCAAGGAACATGCCCGCGCCGTCGCCGGCGGGATTGAAATTGTCGTCGGGCTTGGCAAGCTCGTTGCGGGCGACCGGCCGCGACAGATACGGCGTCACGATGATGACGAGCTCGGTCTCGTTGCGGACGAAATCGCGGCTGCGGAACAGCGCGCCCAGCACCGGCAGCTTCGACAGGCCCGGCAGGCCGTTGACCGCCTGGCGGACATCGTCGCGCACCAGGCCGGCGATCATCATGGAGCCGCCCGAGGGCAGCTCGACCGTGGTGTCGGCGAGGCGCTTGCGGATCGACAGCATGTTCGCGCCGGACCGGCGGACGCCGGCGGAAAGCGGGACCGAGGCCTCGGTCGTGGGCTCCGATACCTGGGTCCTGATCTTCAGCGCAATGCGGCCGGGGGACAGCACGGTCGGCAGGAATTCGAGCCCGATGCCGTAGTCGATCTTGTCGATGGTGTAGTTGACGCCGCCGTTTTCGGAATCGATGTCCTGGCCGCTGATCAGGTTGAACTCGCCGCCGACGCGGAAGGTGGCCTTCTCGCCGGACACCGCGGTCAGGGTCGGCTCGGCCAGCGTCTTCATCACGCCGGCCTGCTCCATGGCGTTGATGTAGGCCTCGAGCATGCCCCCGGCCAGCGACAGCTGCGAGGGCGAAAGCGGCTTGCCGAGGCCGGCGAAATTGTCGCTGATGAAGCCCCAGTTGATGCCGTCGGCGCTGCCCTGGCCGATCATGTTCACGCCAAGCTGCTTCATCACCGAGCGGGTGACCTCGGCCACCGTCACCTTCAGCGTGACCTGGTCCTCGCCGATGATCTTCAGGAGGTTGACGATCTGGGAGACGCGGCGCTCCTGGTCGGGGTTGTTGATGTCGACGCCGCCGGCAGCATCGCCGCCCGCCGCAGTCTGCGAATACTGGCCCGTGGTCGCTTCACCGCCGCTCACGAAGATCTCGGCGAGCCTCGCCGCGCGGCTGGCATCGAGCGGCGTTTCGACGGTTCCGGTCAGAACCACGTTGTCGTTCAGCAGCTCGACCGAGATGTCGGAGTTGGGGATGAAACGCTTCAGATGTGCCTCGAGCCCGGTGACGTCCCGTTCAATGACGAGGTCGAGGCTGGCGATCTGCTCGCCGTTGGGGCCGAAGACGAAAATGTTGGTCTCGCCGACCGACTTGCCGAACAGGTAGATGCGGCGCGCCGTGCGCGTCACGGCGTCGGCCACCGACGGGTTGGCGACGAGGATGTCGTAGGCATCCTGCGGCAGGTCGATGACCACCGACTTGTTGAGGCCGAGCTGGATGCGCTGGGCCGAATCGCCGGGCGCGTTCACACGCGTCTTCTGCGCCGCCGCCTCGCCGACATAGCCCGGCACGGCAAACGTGGCCGGAACCAGGCTGACTGACAGCATCGCCACGACGGCGATGTGCGCCGTGCCGGAAAACAGCCCGTTGCGGATCGGACCTTGCTCAGCCGCAAAAACGGCAGGGTTTCCCCGCCGGTATCGGGAGGGAAAACCGGCTTCCACTTTTCCTGGATTTGCTCCGGTCATCACCTGGCCCCCACTTCGGTCACTTCCCCGGACTTGATCATGCGCACGGTGCCGCGCCGGCCATTGCCCGAGACGAGGTAGTCGGCCTCGTCCTGCGGCGGCACGTTGGTGTCGACGATCGGGCGGAGCGCCAGCGTCAGCCGGTCCGCCATCTGCTGAGCCACGGTCACGATCTCGGCCTGCTGCGGCGTCAGCTCGAGCGTGGCGGTCTCGCCCACCTTGACCTTCTTGCCCTCCTCGTCCTCCTGGATGGCCTGGTCGATGGCGAGCACGCGGATGTTCTTCAGGATGGTCTCGGTGATGAAGCCGCTGGCCGTGCCGCTGCCGGCAGCGGCGTCCTGCGCGCGGCGCGTCATGATGATGTCGACATAGTCGTTGGGCAGGATGAAGCCGCCGGCCTGGGTGTCGGCCGACACCTGCACGGCGATGGCGCGCTTTCCCGACGGCAGGATCGACGACATGAAGGCCTTGCCCTCGTCGATCAGCTTGGCGCGGCGAATGGGCTCGCCGGCGAACATGGAGACGCGGGCGATCGCACCTTTGAGCTTCTCGGTCGCCTCGGGCTCGGCCGTGCGCGTGATGAAGCTTTCATTGACGGTATCGGCGGGCCAGGGCTGCCATTTCAGCTCGTCGCCGAGCTGCGCGCCCATGGGAATGTCGGCGCCAAGCACCAGCACGTCCGTCAGCTCGAGCTGCGGTTCCTGCGGACCGGCCTCGACCACGATCTGCTGGGGCGGCGTGGAGTTGGCCATGTTCTTGGCGACATAACCGGCGCCCCCCGCGGCGGCGACCGCGACGCCCAGAATTATCAGCCTGGATGCTGCCATTGCTCGGGTGACCTTGGACTCGACTTTTCCACCTGCTCGAGCCGGGACATTGACCCGCCAATCGTCAAATTACGGTTAATGCAGTCCTTACGATCATGATTAATTTAAAGTTGATTCAAATACCTAGCGATGTGCGGGCACGCCTCGGGAAAGGCCGCCGGACGGCGCCGCAAATGCCAGCGGGATTTAGGAAAAATCAGTAGGCGGAGAACTGCGCCAGCGCCCACACCATCAGCGGTGTCTGCGGGAAGATGATGAGGCCGGCAGCGCCCAGCGCCACGCCATAAGGCACGCCGGCCTTGGGGTCGGCGAAGTAGCGCAGGAACATGTTGTTCGAGGTGAACACGGCGAGCGCCGATCGGCGATAGACCAGTATGGCGAAGGTGAGCACTCCGCCGAGGAAGGCGCCGGCCACGAGATATTGCAGCAGCTCGACGCCGAAGCCCATCCACAGCGCCGTCGCGCTGATCAGCTTGGCATCGCCGCCGCCCATGCCGCCGATGGCGAAAAGCGAAAAGGTGACGAGCAGAGCCAGGCCGCAGGCGGCGAAATGCCAGCCATAGTCCGACCATTCCATGCCGGTCAGCGGCGCCACGATGGCGAAGGTGACGACGAGCAGAGCCGAGACGCGGTTGGCGATGGTCATCGACAGCAGGTCGGACACGGCGGCGAACGCCATGCAGAACGGAAACACCACGAAGATCGCGGCTTGAAGCATCGCCGTCGGTTCCCTGACCGGTTCAAGCCCAGCCTAGCCGGTCATGATTAAGCAATCGTCAAGCAAATGGGCCGCCCGCAAGGGCAGCCCATTCATTCAGGTCTTCAGGCAGGCAGGCCTCAGGTCGGGCAGCCCGCGCCGCTGTCAAGGCAGCCGGCGATGTCTTTGAACTTGTTATCGATCGAGTTGCCGAGCGCACCGGCGCCGACCATGATGGCAAGGGCGATCAGAGCGGCGATCAGACCGTATTCGATGGCGGTCGCGCCGGACTCGTCCTTCACAAAACGTGCAACAAGCTTAGCCATGAGAAAAGAGCTCCTTACTCCGTGTTACAGCACTTCCGTCAACTTTTCTTCCTGGGTCGATCGGATGGCGGGCAATCTAGGACCAAGCTGTTTCGGCAGGCTTAATAAACAGCCTTACCAAAACGTTGCTGCGGCCGACCCTGCTGCGTGGTTAACCATGGGATAAACGAGGTGCGTCCTTCGAGGCTCGCCCAGCGCGAGGTCGCACTCCTATTGGAGCGCGGTGCGGGCTCGCACCTCATGACAGGGAGGTCGTGGATCCGAAACCCGGGTCGTGGGCTCGAAACAGACATTCCGAGACGCGTCAGAATTTGGGTTGCAGCCCACGAACTCCCTCATCCCGATATGCGAGAGCGCAGGACGCAGCTTCTTCAAAGGCAAACCTTCGCGGGCGGGCCTCGAAGGACGCACCAGCCCCCCGCCGGCGTAACGGCGTCGCCACTTAACCGTTGCTTCACCAATGTCCTTCATCTTCCGTGAAGGGTTTCAGGTTGGGAGACGAGAAATGGCGTCGAAAACGCGACCGGCTGCAGCGGTCCTGGCCGTCTTCATGGCCGGGTTCGCCTTTGCCGCCGACGCCGGCTCGGCGATCGAAGTCTCGATGAACCAGGCCAAGATCGTGAAGATCGCAAGGCCGGCCGACACGATCGTCATCGGCAACCCGCTGATCGCCGACGCCTCGGTGCAGGACGCCACCACGATCGTGCTCACCGGCAAGGGGTTCGGCGTCACCAACCTCGTCATCCTCGACGCCGAAGGCAGCCCCATCGTCGACGAGCAGGTGGTGGTCAGCCGCAACGACGCCAATTCGGTGCGCATCTACCGGCGGGCCGACGTGCAGACACTGTCGTGCACACCCTATTGCGAGAGCTCCTATAAGAGCGATGCCGAACGCACGTCGGAGGCCGAGCTCGGCCAGTAGGCCGTGCGGCGCCGACAGTTATCACTCCGTAAACCAGCGGGCCGCTATTTTAGCGGACGCCCAAACGCTGCCTCAACGAGTTCGCACTAGAACGGCTCGAAGCGGAAGTTGCGGGCTTTCGGGGGCAGCACAATGAGGCTGGAAACAGGTTCCAGAACATGCGGTGAAATCCGGCGGGCATTGCTCGTCGGCCAGTTCGGCCGTCTGCTGCGCGACCGCAAGGGCGCAACCGCAATCGAATTCACCGCGCTCGCCATCCCATTTGCGCTGCTCGTCTTCGCCATCCTGGAGAGCTGTCTTGCCTTTGCCGGCCAGGAGGTGATGGCCAGCGTCACCGACGACATTGCGCGACAGTTGCGCACCGGCCAGATCAAGGCTGCGGACATCGACCAGGACAAGCTCGAAACCATGATCTGCGACCGCATGGCGATCATGGTCTCGGGCAACTGCAAGGACAATCTGGAGGTGGACCTCAAGGAGTACGCCACGTTCGCAGCGGCCGCAGCCGTGCGCACCAAGCTCAAGGGCAGCGGCAGCACAAAGGATATCGACACCACCGGCTTTGCCGTGACGCCGGGCAAGTCGATGACCAAAAACATGCTGCGCGTCTTCTACCGCTGGCCGGTGATCACCGATTTCATGCGCAAATCCATGTCCAGCCTGAAGGGCGGCAGGACGCTGCATTTCGCGACCGTGACCTGGCAGAACGAGCCCTTTACGGACTGATCGAGCGGGGCTGACACATGGCTGTGCCGGGCAAAAATCCATCGACGCCTTCAAACGGATGGCTATCGCGGCTGGTCCGCGATCGGCGCGGCGCGGCAGCGATCGAATTCGCCTTCATCGCGCCGCTGCTTTTATCGCTCTATTTCGTCACCATGGAAGTGTCGCAGGGCATCGAGGCCAACAAGAAAGTCAGCCGCGTCGGCTCGATGGTGGGCGACCTCATCACCCAGCAGCAGACGATCAGCAAGGCGGAAGTCGAAGCGATCATGCGCATCGGCGAGGCGACGCTGCAGCCTTACAACCGCACCCAGCCGGAGATCATCGTCACCGCCATAGAGGTCACCGACGAAGCATCGCCGAAGACACGCGTCGTCTGGTCGCGCAAGCTGCTGAACGGCAATTTCAGCGCCGGCCCCGCCAAACTGAGCGCCACCACCGTGCCGCCGAAGCTCAACATCAAGGGCACGTTCCTGATCCGGGTGGAAAGCAAGCTTTCCTACTCTCCAATGCTGACCTGGAGCGCCGACCAGAAAGAGACGCTTGGACTCACCGCCGCCTTCAGCTCGATCTCGATGCAGGAGAACTACTATCTGCGGCCGCGGCTGAGCACGACCATCCCCTGCGCCGACTGCTGAGTGCTTCTTGCCTGCTACAGGCCGGCGCCGGCGAGGCGATCGACCATGTCGAGCGCCGTCGCGTAATCGGCCTGCGTGACCGGCACGAAACCGCCCCCATGCTGCGTCTCGAGCAGATCGTACACGTCAGGCATCACGTCGCGCAGCCCCGTCAGGAACGGGACGAGCACTGCCTTGACCTCAGGATCGAGGCCGAGGCGGACGGCGTGCGGCCCGTAGCGCAGCGGCTGCGACCGCCACAACACCGTCAGCGACGCGGCATCGATCCCGCTTGCCACCATGCGCGCCTCGGTGCCGCCTGACGACGACCCAACCGGCACGGCCGCTTCCCAGCCGAGGATCGCGTCGACCGCGCCTTCGGCAAACATGCGCTCGGCGGTCGCGGCACCGTCGGTTTCGACGAGCACCGCTCCGGATGCGGAAAGATCAATTCCCGCGGCCGACAGTTCCTGCCTGGCCAGAAGATTGCCGGCGACCGCTGCTGCGGGCGGCACCGCGATGCGCAGCCCCGACAGCTTCGACATGTCCGCCGCCCGGCCCGAACGCGCCACCAGCGCCGTGCGCAGGCCGGTCGAGCCATCCACGCCGACCGCTGCCGCGAGCGGCTCCACGCAGTTGCACAGGCGCGAGGTTATTGCATAGGCGGTCGTGGGATAGACGGCATACTCGATGCGCGCATTGCTCTGGGCATCGATCAATGCAGCGAGATCACGCGCGACGAACACCTCGACCGGCATCGCGAGCACGCCGGCAAAAGCTTCCTTGATGCGGGAAAGGCCGAGCACGGTCTGGCCGGCACCCGGCTGCGCCACCATACCGATGCGGAACGTGCCGATCTCCTCGCGCCAGCCCGCCTCGGCCGGCGCGGCCGCAGGCAGAGCGAGCACCAGCGCGGTGCCGCAGAGAAGCCGCCGCAGAATTTCTGATCGCTTGCCGCCAGACAAATGGTTGTGCCCCGAATCGCCGAAGCCGACCCGACCATCCTGCCATAGCGACGTTGCGTTTTGGTTTCCGAATTGCCAACGTCCGCCTTCATTCCTATCTCTCGGCAGATTTTCGGCTGGGGTTCATGACACGCGCTTTCATTTTCGTACTCGATTCCTTCGGCATTGGCGGGGCAGCCGACGCGGCGCGCTTCGGCGACGAAGGCTCCAACACGTTTGGCCATATCGCCGAGGCATGCCGGACCGGCGCCGGCGACCAGGAAGGCCTGAGGTCGGGTCCGCTCGCGATCCCGAACATGCTGTCGCTCGGGCTGGCGCGCGCCGCCGAGATCGCCACGGGAAAAAAACCGGCCGGTCTCGATGCGCCGCTCGCGCCGTCGGCCTTTGCCGCCGCCGCGCAGGAGGTTTCCAACGGCAAGGATACGCCCTCCGGCCATTGGGAGATCGCGGCAGTACCGGTGCCGTTCGACTGGGGCTACTTCCCGCAGACCGTGCCGACATTTCCGACGCAACTGACCGAAGCGCTCATCCGCGAAGGCAAGCTGCCCGGCATCCTCGGCAATTGCCACGCTTCGGGAACCGAGATCATCGAGCGGCATGGCGAAGAGCACATCAGGACGGGCAAGCCGATCTGCTACACGTCGGCCGATTCCGTCCTGCAGATCGCCGCGCATGAGGAGCATTTCGGGCTCGAGCGGCTCTATGATCTCTGCAAGGTCGCCCGCAAGCTGGTCGATCCGCTCAACATCGGACGGGTAATCGCGCGGCCGTTCGTCGGAACGGACAGCAGCGACTTCCAGCGCACCGCGAACCGGCGCGACTATGCCGTGCCGCCGCCCGAGCCGACCCTGCTCGACCGTGTGGCTGCGCGGGGCAGCAAGGTGATCGGCATGGGCAAGGTCGGCGACATCTATGCACATCGCGGCGTCACCGAGGTGCGCAAGGCGCCGGGCAACATGGCGCTCTTCGACGCCACGCTCGAGGCCATGAAGGATGCCGGCGACGGCGACCTGGTCTTTGCCAATTTCGTCGATTTCGACACCAATTTCGGCCATCGCCGCGACATTCCGGGCTACGCCGCCGCGCTCGAAGCCTTCGACAGACGGCTGCCGGAGGCACTCAGCCTCCTGCAGCCGGGCGACATGCTGGTGCTCACCGCCGACCATGGCTGCGATCCGTCCTGGCGCGGCAGCGATCACACGCGCGAACGCGTTCCGGTGATCGGGACGGGTCCGGGCTTTCGCGGCGGCGATCAAGGGCTGCGGCTCAGCTTTGCCGATATCGGCGAGACGGTTGCCGAGCATCTCGGGCTGAAGCCGGGCCGTCACGGCAGGTCCTTCTACCAGGCGATCGCCGGCAATGCCTGAGCTGCCCGAGGTCGAGACGGTGCGGCGCGGGCTGCAGCCGGTGATGGAAGGCGCGCTCCTGACCCGGGTCGAGACGCGGCGCCCCGATCTTCGCTTTCCGCTCCCGCCGCGCATGAACGCAAAACTTTCGGGACGACACGTCGAGGCGCTCGGCCGGCGCGCCAAATATCTGACCGCGCATTTCGAAGGCGGACCGGTGCTGATCTGCCATCTCGGCATGTCGGGCTCGTTCCGCATCGAGCATGAAGACAGCGCCGGCGTTCCGGGCGAATTCCACCACGCCCGCTCGAAGGACACCGTGCACGACCACGTGGTCTTTCACATGACGGGGCCGGACGGCAGCCATGCGCGCGTCGTGTTCAACGACCCGCGCCGCTTCGGCTTCATGCTGCTCGCGCGGGAAGCGGACTGGCGCGAGCACCCGATGATCGCCGGACTTGGCGTCGAGCCGACCGGCAACGCGCTCGACGGGGCGATGATCAGCGATCTCTTCCGCGGCAAGGCAGCGCCGCTGAAGGCGGCGCTCTCCGACCAGCGGCTGATCGCCGGGCTCGGCAATATATATGTGTGCGAGGCGCTCTGGCGTTCCAGGCTTTCGCCCAAGCGGGCCGCCGGCACCGTCGCCGGCAAGGCCGGCACGACTGCGCGTGCGGACGCGTTGGCAGAAGCCGTGCGCGAGGTGATCTCGGATGCGGTCCAGGCCGGCGGCTCCTCGCTGCGCGACTATATGCAGACCGACGGCTCGCTCGGCTATTTCCAGAAGCGTTTTGCCGTTTACGACCGCGAGGGTGAGCCTTGCCCCCGCGCGGGCTGCAAAGGGGTTGTGCAGCGGATCGTGCAGAGCGGACGCTCGACTTTCTACTGCCCGGCTTGCCAGCGCTGACGAGCCGACCCTAAAAGCAGCCCAGCTTGTTGTGGCACGGGCCGAAGACATCGAGGTTTCGGGCTCATGCTTGATCGGTTGAGGAGAGGGGCATGGCCTACGAGACGATCCTGACGGAAACCCGCGGCAAGGTGGGGCTGCTGACGCTCAATCGGCCGAAGGCGCTGAATGCGCTGAACACGCAGGTGATGGGCGAAGTGGTGGCGGCGCTGCAGGCTTTCGAAGCCGATGCCGCGATCGGGACAATCGTCATCACCGGCTCGGAGAAGGCTTTCGCCGCCGGCGCGGACATCAAGGAGATGCAGCCGAAGATCTATGCGGATGCCTATGCCGAGGATCTGTTCTCCGCCTGGGATGCCGTCAGCCGCATCCGCAAGCCGATCGTCGCGGCCGTCGCCGGCTATGCGCTGGGCGGCGGCTGCGAGCTCGCCATGATGTGCGACTTCATCATCGCCGCCGACAATGCCAGGTTCGGCCAGCCGGAGATCACGCTCGGCGTCATACCGGGCCTGGGCGGCTCGCAGCGGCTCACCCGCTTCGTGGGCAAATCGAAGGCGATGGACATGTGCCTGACCGGGCGCATGATGGACGCCGCGGAAGCCGAACGCTCGGGCCTGGTGTCGCGCGTCGTGCCGGCGGCCGAGCTGCTCGATGAGGCCTTCAAGGCCGCGGCCAAGATCGCCGACTTCTCTTTGCCCGTGGTGATGATGGCCAAGGAGGCGGTGAACCGCTCCTACGAGACGTCGCTTGCCGAAGGGCTGCGGTTCGAACGCCGTGTCTTCCACTCCACCTTCGCGCTGGAGGACCAGAAGGAAGGTATGGCGGCCTTCATCGAGAAGCGGCCGGCAAAGTTCCGCAACCGCTGAGAACTATGCCGCGGGCGGCGCGTCGCGGCACGGCATGACGCAGGCGTCGTGACGAGCACGACGTGGCATCGTGGCAAGCACGACGTTGCATCGTGACAAGCACGACGTTGTTGACGCGTCGCGCGCCCTCGACTATAAGCCCCCGCACTTGAGGCGGCCTCTGGCCGCCCGTTGTTTTTGGCGCCCCGCGTAAAACGCATCAGGCGCCTCCGGAAAGAGACCGAGAGAGGCAAGAATGGCCAATACGTCTTCGGCCAAGAAGGCTGCGCGCAAGATCGCACGCCGGGCTGACGTCAACAAGAACCGCCGCTCGCGCGTGCGCACCTTCGTCCGCAAGGTCGAGGAAGCGCTGGCTGCCGGCGACAAGGCTGCCGCCGAGGCGGCATTCCAGGTTGCGCAGCCGGAGCTGATGCGCGCCGCGACGAAGGGCGTGCTTCACAAGAACACCGCCTCGCGCAAGGTTTCGCGGCTGGCGTCGCGGGTGAAGTCGCTCTCCAACTAAAACCGGTCAAGGATCGGGCCTGCGCCCTGCCGGTTAGCCGGAAACGGCGGGGTTTCCCCGCCGGCATCCGGACGGATAACCGGATTCCACTTTTCCTGATGTGCTCCTGACGCCGGTTTTTTGTTTTGCCGGCAATGACTTGCCTGTATATGTCGGGAGCTGCCCTTTGGGCAGCTTTTTTCATTTGCCGGACATCGAACGCGACGAGTCGGCGCCAGGGTGTCACATTGGTTTTGACAATATAGCCGCTTGGCAGATTTTTTGTATTGTTTTCAGCTTCTTAGCGACGGTGATTGCGGCTGCCTTTTTGTCATTCGCGGGGAACGATGGCGTTCCAGAGAGTCAATACCGGCCTGCAAAAATATTGTTTTTTCCGCCGAGATTTTGCGAAGGGATTGATTCGTTTGGCTGTTAGCGAATTTGTTGATTTTGGCAGAGCCCCAGTCGATTGAAAAGTCGTTAATCGCGCTTGCTCTCCACGCCTTTTTGATTAGTCTCCATAGCTATCGACGGGATGGGCCTCCGGCCCGACGACCTCCCAGAAAACGCAGACGATGCGGCACGGGTGTATGCTCGTGCGACTGGAAAGTTGTGCCTTCGATAATTCACGGCGGTTTGCGTAAGCAGGTCTGTTTTTTTTATCCGGCTTTTTGGCTGGCGGGGAAAAGTTTGTCTGACGGAGGTTGCCATGTGGGGGCAACCGAACGCGGTTTCCGGTGACTGGTCATCGTGGCGGTGACCCGGTTGCGAGGGCGGTTGCCGCGTGCCGACAGACAGGCTGAAAGGAGTGGACGGAAACACAGGTACGAGGAGCGACCGCTGAATGCGCGTTAGACGCATCGGCCGGTCACACTGACAGCACAGACAACGGGGATTGCGGAATGCAAAGCGGCGTTCAAAGGGCAGCCAAAGCGGCTGTACCCTTGCAGAAAAATATTGTCGACGAAAACGAGATGACGGCCGGCAAGGGCGGTAACGGCGAAGGGATATTCGACAAGGTCCGGACTCAGCTCCGGGTGCGGCTCGGCTCGGAGGTCTATTCGAGCTGGTTCGGCAGGGTGGCGCTCGAGGAGGCCAACAAGAGCATCGTCCGGCTTTCGGTGCCGACGGCTTTCCTGCGCTCCTGGATCAACTCGCACTACCTCGATCTGATCGGAGATCTGTGGCGGGCCGAGGAGCCCGGCGTGCTCAGGGTGGAGATCGTGGTGCGGTCGGCCGTGCGCAGCAACGGGCGCGCGGCAATCGCCCCGGAGCAGCCGGTGACGCGCAAGCCGCAGCGCCCCGGCCAGCCCACGAGCGTGGCGGTGCCCGGGTCGAACGGGCATGCGGGGGCGCAGGCGCGCAACCCGGTGCCTGCCGATCCGCGGCAGGCAGGCGTGCTCGGCTCGCCGCTGGATCCGCGCTACACGTTCTCCTCCTTCGTGGAGGGCCCGTCCAACCGCGTCGCCTTCGCTGCGGCGCGCGCGGTGGCGGAGTCGGCGTCGAACGCGGTGCGGTTCAATCCGCTCTTCATCCATTCCACGGTGGGACTCGGCAAGACGCACCTGCTGCAGGCGGTCGCAGCCGAGTCGCTGAAGCGCCGGCCGCAGGCGCGCGTGGTCTACATCACGGCGGAATATTTCATGTGGCGCTTCGCCACCGCCATCCGCGACAACAACGCGCTGATGCTGAAGGAGCAGTTGCGCGACATCGACCTCCTGATCATCGACGACATGCAGTTCCTGCACGGCAAGTCGATCCAGAACGAGTTCTGCCACCTGATCAACATGCTGCTCGACAGCGCCAGGCAGGTGGTGGTGGCGGCGGACAGGCCGCCGGCCGAGCTGGAGTCGCTCGATGCCCGGGTGCGCTCGCGGCTGAATGGCGGCGTGGCGCTGGAGATGACGACGCCCGATTTCGGCATGCGGTTCTCCATGCTGAAGCAGCGGCTCGACAGCGCCAAGACCGAGGACAAATCGCTCGAAATATCGAACGAGGTGCTCGAGCACGTGGCGCGCACGATCGCCGGAAGCGGGCGCGAGCTCGAAGGGGCGTTCAACCAGCTCATCTTCCGGCAGTCCTTCGAGCCGGCGCTGACGATAGACCGGATCGACGAGATCCTCGGCCACATCTACCGCTCGGGTGAGCCCAAGCGGGTGCGGATCGAGGATATCCAGCGCATCGTGGCGCGCTACTACAACGTCTCGAAGACGGAGCTGCTCTCCAACCGGCGCACACGCACCATCGTGAAGCCGCGGCAGGTCGCAATGTACCTTTCGAAAGTGATGACGCCGAGGTCGTTGCCGGAGATCGGGCGCAGGTTCGGCGGCCGCGATCACACCACGGTCCTGCATGCCGTCCGCAAGATCGAAGACCTTTCCGGTTCGGACACCGGCCTGGCGCAGGAAATCGATCTGCTGCGCCGCATGATCATCGACCAGGCAGCCTAGCAGGTCGGGGGGGCGGCGTCCCGCCGCCCCTCCGACAAGCTCGGGAGTGCGCCAGACGCGCACCCTCCAGGACAGAAGGGGAGGAGGCTTGAAGCGCCCGCGGCGGGGCGCTCGCCCGGTTATCCCCAGAAAGCCCGCGGACAGGTTGCAAGACCTGCCCGCGGGCTTGCGTTTCAACGCCTTTTGCTGTCACTTTGCCTCGATTCTGTGCGAAATCGCGGCCTTTCACGGCGTAGCCTGAGCCCGGAACTTAACTGACGTCTTATTGCGAGATCGGCTCTCCATGCGCATCGTGCTCGAACGGTCAAACCTGCTCAAGTCGCTCAACCACGTGCACCGGGTGGTGGAGCGCCGCAACACGATCCCGATCCTGTCCAACGTGCTTTTGACCGCGAATGGCGCCAGCCTCGAGATGAAGGCGACCGATCTCGACCTGGAGATCACCGAGGCGACCGCCGCGCAGGTCGAGCGCGCCGGCGCCACGACCGTGCCGGCCCACCTGCTCTACGAGATCGTGCGCAAGCTGCCCGACGGGGCCGAGGTGATGCTGCGCGTCGACGAGGACGGCAATTCGATGTCGGTCATCTCGGGGCGTTCCAACTTCCGGTTGCAGTGCCTGCCGCAGGCCGATTTCCCGGAACTGTCGGCCGGCTCCTTCCCGCACATCTTCCGGCTGGAGGCAGCAGCGCTCAAGGGGCTGGTCGACAAGACGCAGTTCGCCATCTCGACCGAAGAGACGCGCTACTACCTGAACGGCATCTACCTGCACACGCACGAGAATGGCGGCAAGCTCAAGCTGCGCGCCGTGGCGACCGACGGCCACCGGCTGGCGCGTGCCGAGGTCGCGGCACCCGCAGGCTCGGAAGGCATGCCTGGCATCATCATCCCGCGCAAGACCGTGAGCGAGCTGCACAAGCTGGTCGACCAGCCGGACGTCGCCGTGACCGTCGAGCTTTCGGAGACGAAGATCCGCCTCACCATCGGCAGCGTGGTGCTCACCTCCAAGCTGATCGACGGCACCTTCCCCGACTACCAGCGCGTCATCCCGACCGGCAACGACAAGCACCTGGTCATCGACCGCGAGAGCTTTGCCAAGGCGGTCGACCGCGTCTCCACCATCTCCTCGGAGCGCGGCCGGGCGGTGAAGCTCTCGATCGCCGAAGGACAGGTGACGCTTGCCGTGAACAACCCGGATTCCGGCAGCGCGACGGAAGAGATCCCGGCCGACTATTCGTCCGATCCGCTGGAGATCGGCTTCAACGCCAAATATCTGCTCGACGTCGCAGCGCAGCTCTCCGGCACCCAGGCGAACTTCATGCTCGCCGACGCCGGCTCGCCGACGCTCATCCACGACGCAACCGACGAGCACGCGCTGTACGTGCTGATGCCGATGCGGGTCTAGGGCTGTCCCTGGAAACCGCTTCGGCCATGCTTCATGCCGGTGCATCTCAGTAAGCTTACGCTCACGGATTTCCGCAACTATCCGTCTTTGTCGCTGGCGCTCGCGCCCGGCGCCGTGGTGCTGAGCGGCGAAAACGGCGCCGGCAAGACCAACCTGCTCGAAGCCGTGTCGATGCTGTCGCCCGGACGCGGGCTCAGGCGCGCGACCTATGGCGAGATCACGCGCGAAGGCGCTGCCGACGGGTTTGCCGTGCATGCGCGTGTCGAGACCCCGATCGGCACGGCCGAGATCGGAACGGGCACCGCCGGTTCCGATCCCGGCGAAACGTCGCGCAAGGTACGGATCAACGGTGCCACAGCCAGATCGGCCGAGGCAATGCTGGAATGGCTGCGCGTCACCTGGCTGACGCCGGCGATGGACGCCTTGTTCACCGGCCCGGCGGGCGACCGCCGGCGCTTCCTCGACCGGCTGGTGCTGGCTGTCGATCCGAACCATGGCACGCGTGTTGCCGACTACGAGAAGGCGATGCGCGGACGCAACCGCCTGCTGACGGAAGACTCGCGCGACGACAGATGGTTTTCCGCAATCGAGACCGAGATGGCCGAGACGGGAACGGCGATCGCGGCGGCGCGCGCGGAGACGGTGCGGCTGCTCGTCGGCATGATCGAAAAACTGCCGGGCGACGGACCGTTTCCACAATCCTCCATCAGGCTCGAGGGCGAGATCGACACGCTGGTCGCGAGCCGCGCGGCGGTCGATGCAGAGGAGGAATTGCGCCGACTGCTTGCCGACGGGCGCCGGCGCGACCGCGCCGCCGGCCGCACGCTCGACGGGCCGCATCGCTCCGACCTCCTGGTGCGGCACCGGCCGAAGGACATGCCGGCCGAGCTCGGCTCGACCGGCGAGCAGAAAGCGCTGCTCGTCGGCATCGTCGTCTCGCATGCCCGGCTTTGCGGCGAGATTTTTGGCAGCGCGCCGGTGCTGCTGCTCGACGAGATCGCCGCCCATCTCGATCCGGGCCGCCGGGCGGCGCTGTTCGCCATCCTGGACGAACTCGGCTGCCAGGCCTTCATGACCGGCACGGAGCGCGGCCTGTTCTCCGCGCTCGAAGGCCGGGCGCAGTTCATTTCGGTCGCGCACGGAACGGCTGAAGCCGCCTGAAAACCCGGCAGGCGACGTGCGCTGCGAAGCGACCAGGGCCGTGCATCGACCGCGCCGAAGACGCGGGATATGATGGCGGCATGAACCGACATCTTCCCCCTCCCCTGTCGCCCGAGGAACTGGAGCGCTACGCGCGCCACATCGTGCTGCCGGAGATCGGCGGCGCCGGGCAGCAGGCGCTGAAGGCCGCGCGGGTGCTGGTGATCGGCGCCGGTGGGCTCGGCGCGCCGGTGCTGCAATATCTGGCGGCCGCCGGCGTCGGCACGCTCGGCATCGTCGACAATGACGCCGTGTCGCTTTCCAATCTGCAGCGGCAGGTGATCCACGACACAGGCTCGGTCGGCACCGCCAAGGTGGAGAGTGCGGCGGAGGCAATCGCCCGCATCAATCCGCATGTGAAGGTCGAAGGGCACGATCAGCGGCTGACGGTCGAGAACGCGCGGGTGCTGGTCTCCGCCTACGACCTCGTCGTCGACGGTTCGGACAATTTCGATACGCGCTATGCGGTCGCCGATGCCTGCGAGGCCGAGGAGAAACCCCTGGTGCACGCGGCGGTCGGCCGCTTCGACGGCTCGATCACGGTGCTGAAGCCGTGGGAGTTCGGCGCCGACGGCCGCCAGAACCCCTCCTATCGCGACCTTTTCCCCGAGCCGCCGCCGCCCGGGCTGGTGCCGTCATGCGCCGAGGCCGGCGTGCTCGGCGCGCTGACCGGGGTGGTCGGCACGCTGCAGGCGCTCGAGGCGATCAAGCTGATCGCCAATATCGGCGAGCCGCTGGTCGGGCGGCTGCTGCTTTACGATGCGCTTGCCGCGCGCTTCGAGACCGTGCGCTACAAGCGGCCGGCCTGAAGCATGGGGTGGGTGCGCATCGAGCGGCTGCAGCCGGATTTCGCCGCCTGGGCCGAATTGCTTTCGCTCATCCGCCGCGCCTTCGCCTACATGGACGGGGTGATCGACCCGCCCTCCTCCGCGCACCAGCTCACGCTCGAAAGCCTCAAGGCAAAGGCCGGCAAGGAAGTCGCCTTCGCCGCCTATGACGACAGCGCGCTCGTGGGCTGCGTGTTCATGCTGCTGAAGCCCGACAACGCCTATGTCGGCAAGCTCGCGGTCGATCCGGAGCATCAGATGGGCGGCATCGGCCGCCTGCTGATGGAGGCCGCGGAAGCCGAGGCGCGACGTGTCGGCCTCCCTGCACTCGAGCTGCAGACGCGCATCGAGCTGACCGCCAACCATGCCGCCTTCACGCGGCTCGGCTTCCGCGAGATCGAGCGCACCGCGCATGCCGGCTTCGACCGGCCGACCTCGATCACCATGCGCAAGGCGCTGGCATGAGCCTGGCGCTCACCGCCGACGAGCAGGCGATCGCCAGCGGGCGCGACGGCGCCGGCGCGGCGATGGCCATGCGCATCGTGACCGACAGCGCAAAGCTGCTCGGCGCGCCGCGGCTTATCCGCATCGCGTCCGCGCATATCGACGGCGCGCTCTACCACGGCGATTCCGGCACGCTGTTTGCAGAAAGGCTGGTCGAGGGCGAGGCGAAAGTCTCGGTGCATGCGACGCTCAATGTCGGGGCGCTGGACCTGATGGGCTGCTCGCGCGTGCGGCTTCAGGAGCCGGCGCGATCGATGGCGCGGCGCATGATGGAGGCCTATCGCAAGCTCGGCTGCGCCGAGACCTGGACCTGTGCGCCCTACCAGGCCGGACACCGGCCCGCTTTCGGCAGCGACGTGGCCTGGGGTGAATCGAACGCTGTGGTGTTTTGCAATTCGGTCCTCGGCGCGCGCACCAACCGCTACGGCGATTTCCTCGACATATGCTGCGCGATTGCCGGCCGGGCGCCGGATTACGGGCTGCATCGCCCGGAGAACCGGCGCGCCGCCATGGTCGTGGATGTGGGCAGCATCGACCCGGCATTCCTCGCTTCCGAGATCGCATGGCCGGTGCTCGGCAGCCTGTTCGGGCGGCTGGTCGGCAATGCGATCGGTGTGGTCGCCGGCGTGCCTGAACATCCGGGCGAGGACGCACTGAAGGCATTTGGCGCAGCCGCGGCATCGACGGGAGCGGTGGGGCTCTTCCATATCGTCGGCGTGACGCCGGAAGCGCCCGACCTGGCGACGGCGCTCGGCGGCGCCGATGCGCAAGAGACGGTTCGCGTCACGCCGCAAATGGCGGCCGATGCGCAGGCGCAGCTGTCCACCGCCGAGCGACCGGACCGCATCGATGCGGTGGCGATCGGCAGCCCGCACCTGTCGCTCGACGAATTCGCCGCGCTCGACCGGCTGATCGCCGGACGCCGGCTGGCGGTCCCCGTCCATGCCTGCACGGGACGGCACGTGGTCGCGGCGCTCGATCGCGACGGGATGCGCAAGCGGCTCGAAGGGCTGGGCGTCGTCGTGGTGGCCGACACCTGCGTCGTGGTCACGCCGATCCTGCCGGACAATGCGAGCGGCGTGCTGATGACCAATTCCGGAAAATTCGCGCATTATGCGCCCGGCAATACCGGCTATGGCGTGCTTTACGGCTCGCTCGCCGATTGCGTGGAAAGTGCGGTGACCGGCCGCCCGGAGCGAGCCGCATGACAAGCGCGCAGGCGGAGGTGTTGCTGCCCGGACCCGCTGCATCGGGAGAAGCCCTTGTGCTTGGCGCACCGATCAGCTTTTGGGGTGGCGTCGATCCGAAATCGGGCCGCATCGCCGACGTGCGCCATCCCGATTGCAACGAGGTGATCGCGGGGCGGGTGCTTTTCCTGCCGGGTACGATCGGCTCGTCTTCGGCATCGGCGGTGCTGCTGGAGCTTGTGCATGCCGGGCTGGCACCGGCGGCTATCGTGCTCAATGAGCCGGATGCAATTCTCCTGCTTGGGCTCATCGTGGCGCGTGAGATGGGCTGGGAAGCGCCCATGGCGCTCAGGCTACAGCGAGACGAGCATGCGCGTTTCGACGGCGCGGCGGTTTGTGTTGGCACGGATGGGCGGATAGCGTTGCTACAGGAGGGGCGGCGTCCCGCTGCCCGCGGCGGGCGGGACGCCCGCCCGCCGATCGCACCCGGCTAATTTAGATCCGGTTCGGCAGCACCCTGTCCGGCGGGCGGTGGCCGTCGATGAAGGCGCGGATGTTGATGATCACCTTCTCGCCCATGTCGATGCGGCCCTCGATGGTGGCCGAGCCCATATGCGGCAGGATCACGACCTTGCCCTTGGCGGCGAGTTTTACCAGCTTGGGGTTCACCGCCGGCTCGTGCTCGAACACGTCGAGCCCGGCGCCCGCCAGCTTGCCGTCCTGCAGCATCTGCACCAGCGCGTTCTCGTCGATGATGTCGCCTCGCGCGGTGTTCACGATGTAGGCGGAGGGCTGCATCAGCGCCAGCCGCCGGGCCGAAAGCAGGTGGAAGGTCGCCGGCGTCGACGGGCAGTTGACCGAGATGATGTCCATGCGGGCGAGCATCTGGTCGAGGCTTTCCCAATAGGTCGCCTCCAGCTGTTCCTCGATCGCCGGCGCGACGCGGTGGCGGTTGTGGTAGTGGATCGACAGGCCGAACGCCTTGGCGCGGCGCGCCACGGCCGAGCCGATGCGGCCCATGCCGACGATACCGAGCCGCTTGCCCCAGATGCGGCGGCCGAGCATCCAGGTCGGCGACCACCCGGCCCATTTGCCGTCGGATTTGAGCACGCCGGCGCCCTCGGTCAACCGGCGCGGCACGGCGAGCATCAAGGCCATGGTCATGTCGGCCGTGTCTTCGTTGAGCACGTTCGGCGTGTTGGTGACGGTGATCGCCTTCCGGGCTGCGGCCGGCACATCGATGTTGTCGACGCCATTGCCGTAATTGGCGATGAGCTTGAGATTGGAGCCGGCTTCGGCGAGCAGGGTCTCGTCTATCTTGTCGGTGACGGTCGGAACCAGCACGTCGGCGGTTTTCACCGCCTGCACCAGGTCTGCCCGCGTCATCGGCCGGTCATCGACATTCAGCCGCGCGTCGAAAAGCTCCCGCATGCGGGTCTCGACCTGGTCCGGCAGCTTGCGTGTGATGACGACCAGAGGCTTCTTCCTGCCGGCCATATTCTCCTCGAAAACGGGTCCTGTTGAGACCTCTTTAACCAAGGCGAGCCAAAATCTGGAAGGGGCTTCGGCCTGCGCCCTTTAGTAACAAGAGGTCGGGCGGATGACAAAGGAAAAGGGCTCGCCGGCGAGCCCGCGGACGATCACGCAAAGCGCGAAAAGACCTGTACGGAAGGACGTTTGGCCGGCTGCCGGCGCGGCGATCGCCGTCGGCCTGCTCGGTTTTGCGGGCGCCGCCTTATCCGTCCAACCGGCGCAGGCGCAAACTGCCGGCCAGAACGTCGCGCGGGGGCCGAGCGGCCTGCCGCTGCCGCGTTTCGTCAGCCTCAAATCCGGCCGCGTCAACGCCCGCGTCGGGCCAGGGCTGAACTACGCGGTCGAATGGCTCTACATGAAGCCGGGCCTGCCGATGGAGATCCTGCAGGAATACGACAATTGGCGGAAGGTGCGCGATTCCGACGGCGCCGAAGGCTGGATCAACCAGTCGCTGCTTTCGGGCAAGCGCACCGGCATCACCGCCCCCTGGCAGCGCGGCAAGGACGCGGGCATTGCGCTGCGCAGCGGACCGGCCGAGGAGGCCGCCGCGGTCGCCATGATCGAGCCGGGCGTGATCGGCACCATCAAGAGCTGCAACGGCGAATGGTGCGAGATGAGCTTCCAGTCCTACAGCGGCTGGATGTCGCAATCGCTGATCTGGGGCGCCTACCCGGGCGAAACCATCGCCGATTAGACGTTTCGCTCGGCCGCGCTTCCGCTCAGGCCGCGCGCGGGAAGAAGATCGCGCGTGAGGTGTCGACATCGTAGGAAGGCGCAAGGGCAGCCGCCTGCGCCGCCAGCCGAGCCACGCCTTCCAGGATGATTTCCACCTTGTCGTCCGCCAGCAGCACGCTGAAGTTCAGTCGCGCAAAACCGGGTTTGGCGATTTCGTCGCCGGCGAGTATGGCTTCGCGCAGACTCCGCGACTCGGCCGGACCTATGCCCAGCAGGCGATGGACGTAGGGGCCGGCGCAGGCGCAGCCGCCACGCGCCTGGATGCCGAAGCGGTCACTCAGCATGCGCGTGACGAGCTGCTGGTGGACGTACCCACCCTTGCCGTCGCGCACCCGGAACGAAAAGATCGGCAGGCGCGCCGCATCGAGCAAGCCGAGCAGCTCCAGCCGCTCGACCCCGGCCCAGGCGGCAATCGCGCGGCGCGTCAGCTCGCGGTTGCGGCGGGCCATCGTCTCGGCGCCGATCGCATCCTTGACCAGGAATGCGAGTGCCGCGCGGATGTCGCCCACGCCATTGGGCGTGCCTGCCTCTTCGCGCGCCTCGAGGTTATCGCTGTAGTCGTGCGTGTCCGGCGAGACGAAGCGAACCGTGCCGCCGCCGGGCCAGGTCGGCCGTTCCGAGACGACCGCGTCGCGACGCACGATCAGGATACCGGATGCGCCAGGCCCGCCGATGAATTTGTGCGGCGACACCACCACGGCGTCGATGGCGGCATCGGCCGCGGGGTTCATGGCAATCGGCAGATAGGGGCCGCCGCCGGCATAGTCCCAGATCATCGTTGCACCCGCGGCCTTGGCCAGGCGCGTGCAGGCGGCGACATCGCTGACGATGCCCGTCACATTCGACGCGGCGGAAAACGAGCAGACGATGCGGCGGCCCTTACCTTGCTCCGCCAGCACCCGCGCCAGCTCCGCCAGGTCCGGCCCGCCGCTCGGCGCCTCTGAAATCTCGACGATCTCGGCGCCGCTCTCCCGCCAGGGCAGGATATTGGAATGATGCTCATACGGGCCGATGACCACGAGCGTGCCCGGCCCGACGCCGAGCAGCGCCACGAGGCGGTTGATGCCGGACGTCGCGCCGGAGCCGGTGAAGATCACCGCGTGCTCCGCGCCGGCGCCGCAGCATCGAGCGATCGCGGCGCGGGCCTCGCGGCGAAGCCGGGTCATGAGCCCGCCGCAATAGGAGGCCTCGGTGTGGCTGTTGGCATAATAAGGGAGGACCTTCTCGATCACGAAGCGCTCGATCTGCATCAGCGCCCGCCCCGAGGCGACGTAGTCGGCGTAGATCAGAGGTTTCGGTCCGTACGGCCCGTCCACGATCGCATCCCTGCCGACGAGATCGTCGGCAAGCGCGGCCAGAACCTCGCCCCCTTTCAGCCGGTCGCTGAACGCGGCCAGCAGACCGGTCGTGCCTTCGCCATATCGAGTGCTCACGGCGTCTCCTGCCTCGCGGGAACATGCTGCGCGAAGCGTATTGGCGATTCGCCGTTGAAACCTCATCGATTTCGCGCAATTTTGCCGTTGTTGTGTGTCGTTTGATCGCAAGAATGGAAAAAGTAGACGAAATCGATCTGAAGATCCTGACGTGCCTGCAAAAAGACGGCACGATGTCCCAGCGCGACCTGGCCGAACAGGTCGGCGTGTCGCAGAACGCATGCTGGCGCCGGCTGCAGCGGCTCAATCGCAGCGGCTTCATCCTGCGCACCGGCGCCTCGATCGACCTCGCGGCGCTCGGCCTCGACCTCACCGTGTTCGTGATGATGAAGACGCGCCACCATTCGAAGGAATGGGCCGACAAGTTCCGCGCGCATGTCGAACGATTGCCGGAAGTCACCGACTTCTACCGGATCGGCGGCGACTGGGATTACCTGGTCAAGGTCACCACCCGCGGCATGTCAGGCTACGACGCGTTCTACCAGAAGCTCATCACCGGGTTCGACCTTGCCGCCGTCACCGGCTTCTTCTCGATGGAAGCCATCTTGAGCAACCGTGCCCTCGATCTCGCAAGGCTGCGGTAATTGGAACGGCGGCGTCCCGCCCTCGTGGCGGGCGAGACGCCCGCCCTCCGGCAATCAAGCTCCGCCGATGCGGCCGAGATGTGTGTCCTTGAAGCCGGTCGACAGCTTCAGGCCGTAGCCGAGCGCACGGTCAATCGCGATGTGCGCCGTCAGAATGATGGCTACCTGCAGCGCCCAGTCGATCCCGAACCACAGGCCGAGTGCGGCCAGCGCCAGGGGCACGACAACCGTGTGCACGGCATTGTAGGCGACGGCGCCGACATAAGGGCCGGCAAGATAGCCGACCATCGACAGGTCGGGCGCCAGGATCAGCAGCGCGAATATCCACCAGGCGTAACCGCCGGACCAATAGGCAGCGACCGCCATGATGGCCACGGCCAGCCATTCGAGCCTGACGAGAAGATCGACCGGGCGCATTCAGCAGCTCTGCCGTCCCGAGCGGTTCAGCCGCGCTTCGGCCTCAGCCGCACGACGATGTCGACATTGGCGATCTCCATCCCGGCCGGCGGCTCGGGAAGGTTGATCACACGGACCGGCGCGTCGGCAATGTCGAAGACGCGGTTCTCGCCCTCGACGAAAAAATGGTGATGGTCGGAGGTGTTGGTGTCGAAATAGGTCTTCGACCCCTCGACGGAGAGGATGCGGAGCAGGCCCGCGCGGGTGAACTGGTGCAGCGCATTGTAGACCGTGGCGAGCGACACGGGCACGCCGGCGGCGGTCGCCTCCTCATGCAGCTCCTCGGCCGACAGGTGGCGATCGCCCTTGGCGAAAAGCAACTCCGCCAGCGCCACCCGCTGCCGGGTTGGCCTGAGCCCGGCAGAGCGCACGCGCTGTGCCACCTGCTCCTTCGGCATTACCATGTTCATCGTTCTTTGGACTGCTAACGAAAACCCACGCGAAAACGCCGAAAACCATGCAGTTCCGACGAAACCGCCCTGCCCCACATATATCCAGTCGCAGTAAACCGATCAATAGTATGCGCTCCACCGCGCCGACAGGGCGCTCCTGTCGCGGTAAACCGATCAATAGTAGGCGCTCCACCGCGCCGAAAGGGCGCCGGGGTTGCGGCAGAACCGTCCAAAATCCTGCTTCGGCGCGCCAGGGGCGTGGTATCGTCAGAAACCGACAATGGCTGCGCCGCATTGACCGCGCCGGAGGCGCGGGATAAGCGCTTGCCGGCGATTTCCGGGCAAAACGAGACGTGCTAGGGAAATCTTCCAATAGTCTCTGACACAAAGACAATCGGGCGCCTCCGCCTGCCTTCGACGGAGAAGAATTTCTCGATGCCGTTATCGAAAACCAGCTTCGGTTACGAGGATTTGCTGGCTTGTGCGCGCGGTGAGCTCTTCGGGCCCGGCAATGCGCAGCTTCCGGCTCCGCCGATGCTGATGTTCGACCGGATCACGCAGGTCAGCGAGGATGGCGGCCAGTTCGGCAAGGGTTTCATCCGTGCCGAGCTCGATGTCCGGCCCGACCTCTGGTTCTTTCCCTGCCATTTCATCGGCAACCCGATCATGCCGGGCTGCCTCGGGCTCGATGCGCTCTGGCAGATGACCGGCTTTTTCCTCGGCTGGCTCGGCGAGCAGGGCAAAGGCATGGCGCTCTCCACCGGCGAGGTGCGGTTCAAGGGCATGGTGACGCCCGCGGTGAAGAAGGTCGAGTATGGCGTCGATCTGAAGCGCGTGATGCGCGGCAGGCTGGTGCTCGGCATCGGCGACGGCTGGTTGAAGGCCGACGGTGAACCCATATATGCCGCTACGGACCTGCGGGTCGGGCTGTCCAGGCAGCCCGCGCAGTAACCGCGCCTGACGCCATGGAGACGAGGAGCGCAGCATGAGACGAGTCGTGGTGACCGGACTCGGGATCGTTTCCTCGATCGGCAACAATGCCGATGACGTGCGCGAATCGCTGCGCGACGCCAAATCCGGCATCAGCTTTTCCGGCGATTTCGCCGAGCATGGCTTCAAATGCCAGGTTTGGGGCGCGCCGACGCTCGACCCGGTCGAGCACGTCGATCGCCGCGCCTTGCGTTTCCTGTCGCAAGGCGGCGGCTGGAACCATGTTGCCATGCAGCAGGCGATCGTCGATGCCGGCCTTACCGAGGGCGGCTTCACCGACGAGCGCATCGGCATCATCATGGGTTCGGGCGGCCCCTCGACGCGCACCATCGTTGAAGCCGCCGAGATCACCAAAAAGAACAACAGCCCAAAGCGGATCGGACCTTTCGCGGTGCCGAAGGCGATGTCCTCGACGGCGTCCGCCACGCTTGCCACCTGGTTCAAGATCCACGGCGTGAACTACTCGATCTCGTCCGCCTGCTCGACCTCGGCGCATTGCATCGGCAATGCCTACGAGCTGATCCAGTGGGGCAAGCAGGACATGATCTTCGCCGGCGGTCACGAGGATCTCGACTGGACCATGTCGAACCTTTTCGACGCGATGGGCGCCATGTCGACCAAATACAACAACCGTCCGTCGGAAGCTTCGCGCGCCTATGACGTCAACCGCGACGGCTTCGTCATCGCCGGCGGGGCCGGCGTGGTCGTGCTGGAAGAGCTGGAGCGCGCCAAGGCGCGCGGCGCAAAAATCTATGCCGAGATCGTCGGCTACGGCGCCACCTCGGACGGCTACGACATGGTGGCGCCGTCGGGCGAAGGCGCCATCCGCTGCATGCGCCAGGCCCTGAAGACGGTGGAAACGCCGGTCGACTACATCAACACGCACGGCACCTCGACGCCGGTCGGCGATTCCAAGGAGATGGGCGCGATCCGCGAGGTGTTCGGCGAAAAGCTGCCGATGATCACCTCGACCAAATCGCTCACCGGCCATTCGCTGGGTGCCGCCGGCGTGCAGGAATCGATCTACACGCTGCTCATGATGAATGCGGGCTTCATCGGCGAAAGCGCCCATATCGAGGAGCTCGATCCGGAATTCGAAGGCATGCCGATCGTGCGCAAGCGGATCGACAACGCCAAGATCGACACCGCGCTGTCCAATTCGTTCGGGTTCGGGGGAACCAACGCAACGCTCGTCTTCCAGCGCTACCAGAATTAAGGAGCACGCATTGGGGGCATTGATGGAGGGGAAGCGCGGCCTCGTCATGGGGGTCGCGAACGATCATTCGATCGCCTGGGGGATCGCGCAGAAACTTGCCGCACAAGGCGCGAAACTCGCCTTCACCTATCAGGGCGAAGCGTTCGGCAAGCGCGTCAAGCCGCTGGCCGACAAGGTCGGCGCCGTGCACGTCCTGCCCTGCGACGTGGAGGACAGCGCCAGCGTGAAGGCGGTCTTCGACACGCTCGGCGGCGACTGGGGCGGGCTCGATTTCGTCGTGCATGCGATCGGCTTCTCCGACCGCAACGAGCTGAAGGGACTCTATGCCGACACCAGCCGCGAGAACTTCATCCGCACCATGGTGATCTCCTGCTACTCCTTCACCGAGGTCGCGCGCCACGCCGCGGCGCTGATGAAGCAAGGAGGCTCGCTGGTCACGCTGACCTATGCCGGCTCCGTCCGCGTCATGCCCAACTACAATGTCATGGGCGTCGCCAAGGCCGGGCTCGAGGCGAGCGTGCGCTACCTCGCCAACGATTACGGCCCGCGCGGCATCCGCGTGAACGCCATCTCCGCCGGGCCGGTGCGCACGCTTGCCGGCGCCGGCATCTCGGATGCGCGCTACATGTTCTCCTACCAGCAGCGCAACTCGCCGCTGCGCCGCACCGTCTCGATCGAGGAGGTCGGCAATTCGGCGCTCTACCTGCTCTGCGACCTCTCGTCCGGCGTGACCGGCGAAATCCATTATGTGGATTCCGGCTACCACATCGTCTCGATGCCGACGATCGAGATGCTGAAGACCCTCGACAACGGGCGGGAATAGCGGCGCGAACGCCCCTTAACCTTTCAGCAACCGCTAAAATTAGATTGGTCGGGAGAAACCCAATTTAAGGAGTCCTGCTGTAGACCCGTGCACGACGAGGAATTGTGCATGGCCGCAGCGAGACCAAAAAAGGCGGTTACCCACCCCAACCGCAGCCCGATGTTCAGGCTGCTGACGATCGGCGCGTCCGGTCTCGGCAGCTTCGTGCTCGGCCTTTGGGGGCTGAAATACGGTTTCGGCGACAATCTCGCCGGGCTGCCGTCCGACGTGCTGGTGTCCGTCATTGCCGCGCTTTGCGCGCTCGCGGCGGCACTTGCCTCCATGTCCTTCTTCGCCGGCGTCGATGAATCGGCCGATTACGTCTTCAAGGAGACGCAGGTCGACAAGCTCACGGGGCTGCTCGGGCGCACGGCGATGATCGGCAAGATCGCCGAAGCCTCGATCGCAACCACGCGAACCGGCGAGCCGGTCTTTCTGATCGACATCGACATAGACCGCTTCAAGCAGATCAACGATTCCATCGGCTATACGCAGGGCGACGAGCTGATCAAGGCTTTCGCCGACCGCCTGCGGCAAAACCTGCCCGACGACATGGTGATCGGGCGTATCGGCGCCGGCGAATTTGCCGTGCTCTATCCGTACGACAACGGGCTGAAGTCGATGGAAAGCCTCGCCGAGGGGCTGATTTCGAAAATGATGGAGCCCTACCAGCTGAAGAACCACCTTCAGTCGGTCAACCTGTCGGTCGGCATCGTCGCCATGCCGAAGGACGGCAACGACCCGGTGCTGCTCTTGCGCCGGTCCAATCTGGCGCTCCAGCATGCCCGCGCGTCCGGCATCGGCAACTGGTCGGTCTTCCACCCCGACATGGGCCGCGTCGCCGACTACCGGCAGTGGGTCGAATCCGAGCTGAACACCGCCTTCGAGCGCGGCGATTTCGACCTGCACTACCAGCCGCAGCTCGACCTCTCATCCGGCAAGATCGTGGGCTACGAGGCGCTGATCCGCTGGAAGCACCCCGAGCGCGGCATGATCCCGCCGATGGAATTCGTGCCGATCGCCGAGGAAACCGGCATGATCGGGCCGATCGGCGAATGGGTGCTGCGCAAGGCCTGCACCGATGCGCGCCATCTGCCCGACGACTGTTTCGTGGCGGTCAACATCTCGCCGGTGCAGTTCATGACCAAGGATTTCCTCGGGCTGGTCAAGAACGTGATCGCGCGCACCGGCATCGATCCGCGCCGGCTCGAGCTCGAGGTCACCGAGACCGCGATGATGCAGGACCGCGATCGTGCCGCGATCATCCTGAAGGAGCTGGCGGCAATGGGCATCTCGGTCGCCGTGGACGATTTCGGCACCGGCTACTCGAACCTCGCCTATCTGATCGACTTCCAGTTCCAGAAGCTGAAGATCGACCGCTCCTTCGTCAGCCGGATCGACCAGGATGCGAGCTCGGGCGCGGTCGTCTCCACCATCGTCGGCCTGTCGCGTGCGCTCGGCGTGCACACCATCGCCGAAGGGGTGGAGACCGAAAGCCAGGCGACGCTGCTCAAGGCGGCAGGCTGCCAGGTGGTGCAAGGCTATCTCTTCGGCAAGCCGGGGCCGCTGGTCGTGCACAATGGCGAGGCGCGGCCGGCCTATCGGGCGGTGCACTAAAGCATGTCGCGTGAATTGGGATTCACGCGACATGCTTTAGGTCTTTGATTTTGCGCATGTCTTGGCCCCAAAACCGGGGGCCACTTTTGGGAGACATGCTGTAAAGCATGTCTTGGCCCCAAAACCGGGGCCACTTTTGGGAGACATGCTGTAAGCAGGGGCGGGGCGCGTCCTTCCGTCAACGCCGTCCCAGAAGCACCTTGAAGCTGCCGTCGCGGTGAAGCTCCTGCACATCGGCAAAGGCTGCGCCCAGCACCTTCTCGTAGGGTAGCTGGCGGTTGGCGACCATCAGAAGCCGGCCACCCTTCTTGAGAGCCGCCGCGGCGGCGCGGATCATCTTCTCGCCAATGCCGGGATCGGCGGCGCGGCCCTGGTGGAAGGGCGGGTTCATGACAATCCAGTCGTAGCGGGGGCCGGCCGTCTCCGAGACCGGATCCTGCCAGAAGAAGCCGGCGCGCGAGTCCTTCACATTGGCCTTCGCGGCCTCGAGTGAATCGAAGTCGGCCTCGTAGAGGTCGAGCGAGCCGATCGCCGCAAACCTCTCGGCGAGCGAGACGGAAAGGTAACCCCAGCCGGCGCCGAAATCAGCGACGGCGCCTTTGATCCCTTCTGGAAAATGCTCGGCCAGAAGCCGCGACCCGGCGTCGATGCGATCGTGCGAGAACATGCCGGGCGCCCCGCTGTAGCGGCTCTCGATGGAAACAGGCGCATTCACGGCACGGAACTGCACGCCGGCCGATTCCGCCTCCGCCCCGCATCGGAACCAGAAGGCGACGCCGTGATGCTTCGACAGGGAGCCCTCGAGCGGCAAAAGCGCGCCGACACGCTTGCGCAGGCTGTCTATGCCGTCGAGCTTGGCTGCCGCCACCACGATCAATCCGCCGCGGCGAACGCGCTCGGTGGCGTCGGCGATCCACAGCTCGCTGCGGCCGCGATGACGATCGCAAAGCACGAGCGCGCCGTCATATCCGTCGCCCTCGGGGCGAGGCGTGACGGCGAAGCCGCGTTTCCGGAGGCCGAGGAAGGTGGGCCGAAAACCTTGCACGCAAGCGAGCGTGGCGGCGAAGCCGTCAGGCAGGCGAAACTCCGGCTGTGCGCCGAAGAACAGAAAGTCGGCACCTGCAGCCGGTGCCGGGAGTGCGCCGGTCTCGAACGGATGAAACAGCGTCTTGATGGGCTCGGCGGTCATGCGGGCCGCTCCGGAGAGGTCGGCGGGACAGCGCCCCCCTCTGTCCTGCCGGACATCTCCCCCTCAAGGGGGGAGATTGGACGGCCGCGCGACTTTCGCCAACCGGCGCCGTCGATGATTGGCGAAAGTCGCGACAACAGCCAATCTCCCCCCTTGTGGGGGAGATGCCCGGCAGGGCAGAGGGGGGCAACGTAGAGCGCCAAGTCGGCAATCCCAAACAAAAAACGGGCGCAGCCTGCGCCACGCCCGTCGAACTTTCCTAAAAGATCAACGCGATCAGGCGGCGGTCTCTTCGCTCTCCGCCTTCTTCTCGCGGACGATTTCCTTGCCGGTCTGCTGGTCGACGACCTTCATCGACAGGCGGACCTTGCCGCGCTCGTCGAAGCCCATGAGCTTGACGAAGACCTTGTCGCCTTCCTTGACCACGTCGGTGGTCTTCTGCACCCGCTCCGGCGCGAGCTGGGAGATGTGCACCAGCCCGTCGCGCGGACCGAAGAAGTTGACGAAGGCGCCGAAATCGGCGGTCTTCACCACGGTGCCTTCGTAGATCTCGCCCACTTCCGGCTCGGCCACGATGGTGTGGATCCACTTCTTCGCCGCCTCGATCTCCTTGGCGTTGGACGAAGCGATCTTCACCGTGCCGTCGTCCTCGATGTTGATCTTGGCGCCGGTCTTCTCGACGATCTCGCGGATCACCTTGCCGCCGGTGCCGATCACTTCGCGGATCTTGTCGGTCGGGATCTGCATGACCTCGATGCGCGGCGCGAACTCGCCGAGCTGGCCGCGGCTCTCGGAGATCGCCTTGGCCATTTCACCCAGGATGTGCAGGCGGCCGTCCTTGGCCTGGCCGAGCGCCACCTGCATGATCTCCTCGGTGATGCCGTCGATCTTGATGTCCATCTGCAGCGAGGTGATGCCGCCGGCAGTGCCGGCCACCTTGAAGTCCATGTCGCCGAGATGATCCTCGTCGCCGAGAATGTCGGAGAGCACCGCAAAGCGCTCGCCTTCCTTGATCAGGCCCATGGCGATGCCGGCCACCGGCTTGGCGAGCGGCACGCCCGCATCCATCAGCGCCAGCGAGGTACCGCAGACCGTCGCCATGGAGGACGAGCCGTTCGACTCGGTGATCTCGGAGACGACACGCAACGTGTAAGGGAACTGCTCGGCGGCAGGCAGCATCGGGTGGATGGCGCGCCAGGCGAGCTTGCCGTGGCCGATCTCGCGGCGGCCGGGCGAACCCATGCGGCCGGTCTCGCCCACCGAGAAGGGCGGGAAGTTGTAGTGCAGGAGGAAGGTCTCCTTGTACATGCCGGTCAGCGAGTCGACATACTGCTCGTCTTCGCCGGTGCCGAGCGTGGCGACCACGATCGCCTGCGTCTCGCCGCGGGTGAACAGCGCCGAGCCGTGGGTGCGCGGCAGCACGCCGACCTCCGACACGATCGGGCGGACCGTCTTCAGGTCACGGCCGTCGATGCGCGATCCGGTGTCCAGAATGTTCCAGCGCACGATCTTGGCCTGCAGGTCCTTGAACACGGAAGCGACCTGGTCGGCAGCCCAGCGCGGCTCCTCGCCTTCGGCCGGCGCGAAATGCGCCTTCACCTTCGCCTTGGCGGCGTCGACGGCGGCGTAACGCTCCTGCTTGACGGTGTTCTTGTAGGCGGAGCGCAGCTCGGCCTCGACGACACCCAGCATCTCCTGCTCGAGCTCGGTCAGCTTGGCCGGCTGGAAGTCGCGCGGCTCCTTGGCCGCAACCTCGGCCAGCTTGATGATCGCATCGATCACCGGCTGGTAGCCCTTGTGGCCGAACATGACGGCGGCCAGCATGACGTCCTCGGGCAGCTCCTTGGCTTCCGATTCCACCATCAGCACGGCTTCGCTGGTGCCGGCGACGACGAGGTCGAGCTTCGATTCCTGCATCTCGTCGATGTGCGGGTTGAGCACATACTGGCCGTTGATGTAGCCGACGCGGGCGCCGCCGATCGGGCCCATGAAGGGCACGCCCGAAAGCGTCAGCGCGGCGGAAGCCGCGACCATGGAGACGACGTCCGGATTGTTCTCCAGGTCGTGCTGCATGACGGTGATGATGACCTGCGTGTCGTTCTTGTAGCCGTCGGCGAAGAGCGGCCGGATCGGGCGGTCGATCAGGCGCGAGACGAGCGTCTCGTTCTCGCTCGGGCGCCCTTCACGCTTGAAATAGCCGCCCGGGATCTTGCCGGCGGCGTAGGTCTTTTCCTGGTAGTTGACGGTGAGCGGGAAGAAATCCTGACCCGGCTTCGGCTCCTTCATGGAGACGACGGTGGCGAGCACGACGCTCTCGCCATAGGTGGCGAGCACGGCGCCGTCGGCCTGGCGGGCGATCTTGCCCGTCTCCAGAATCAGCGGGCGGCCGCCCCATTCGATTTCGACGCGATGTTGGTTGAACATGTCCTGTCCTTCATATGCGGGATGGCCCGCCGGATTTTCCGGCGCGCGTTCCATCCCTCGGCTTCGTTGCGGACGAGCCATGGGCAAGACGACGGGAGGTCCGGGTTGGCAGCCTCAAAGGCGCCGGGCGTCCTGCAATCCTGCCCCATGACTGTCCATGGGCGGCCTCGAGCGCTCCCCTGAACGCCGGGCCGTCGGGCGAAACAAGTTCACCCCAAGAGGCAGCAAAGCTGCCCTGGGCGAAACAAGTTCACCCTTCATGCGCGACCGGCGGGCCTCGCGAGAGGTCCGCCGGTCAATTCTTCTAGCGACGCAGGCCGAGTTTCTCGATCAGCGTCGAATAGCGACCTTCGTCCTTCGCCTTCAGGTAGTCGAGGAGACGGCGGCGCTGCGACACGAGCTTCAGCAGGCCACGGCGGGAATGGTTGTCCTTCACGTGGCCCTTGAAATGCTCGGTCAGGTTCCTGATGCGTTCGGAAAGAATGGCAACCTGGACTTCCGGCGAACCGGTGTCGCCCTGCTTGGTGCCAAATTCGCTCATCAGCGCCTGCTTGCGCTCTGCAGTAATCGACATCGGATATCCTTCTGTTTTATCGGGAAAAAGACGCCCACAGCCGGGATGTCGTCCAGCAGGGGTCAGTGAAAGCAAGGCGCCGGGCGCCGATTGCTGCGGCGCATATAATGGAAGTTTGCCGGAAAAGCCAGAGGCTTTCGAAAGGGCTGAAACAAGGGCGGTCTGGCGCGCGTCGACCGCGAAAACGCGACCGGCGGCGCCGAGGGTCGAGGTCCTGGCCAGGCTCAACCGACGAACACCCGCTTCGGATGGAACATGCCGGCCTCGATGGCGCCGATGGCGACCAGCTTGCCGCGCGCCGTGGCACAGGCTTCGGCAGCCGCGACCGGCGCATCGCGGCCGCGCACGATCACCGTGTTGCCGAGCCGGATGCGGGCTGCCGCATCGTCGCTCACGGCCACCTGGGGCAGCGCATCCAGCGCCGCGCCGGTGTCGACCAGCAATGCGTCGAGCGCGCCGAAGTCGATCGCGTCCGGCGGGGCTGTCGTGCCGCGCGCGGCCTCGAGCTCCTCGAGCGTGACGAAATCCTCGGCCGTGAACGGCTCGACCACGGTGCGGCGCAGATCCGCAACATGGCCAAAACAGCCAAGGTCGCGGCCGAGATCGCGGGCGAGCGAGCGCACATAGGTGCCCTTGCCGCATTCGATCTCGAAGATCGTCTGCCCGTCGCTGCTTTCGACCAGCTCGAAGCGGTCGATCTCGACCTCGCGCGGCGGGATGTCGACGGCGCCGCCCTCGCGCGCCACGTCATAGGCGCGCTCGCCATCGATCTTGATGGCGGAGAATTGCGGCGGCACCTGCATGATCACGCCGGTGTAATTCGGCAGCAGCGCCCGGATCGACACGTCGTCCGGACGTGCGTCGGAAGCCTTGACCACCGGACCTTCGCGGTCGTCGGTCGAGCGCTCCTCACCCCAGGCGACGGTGAAGCGATAGACCTTGGTGCCGTCCATGACATAGGGCACGGTCTTGGTCGCCTCGCCGAGCGCGATCGGCAGCATGCCCGACGCAAGCGGGTCGAGCGTGCCGGCATGGCCGGCCTTCTCGGCCTGGAACAGCCACTTCACACGCGACACTGCCTCGGTCGAGCCGAGTCCCACGGGCTTGTCGAGCACCACCCAGCCGGAAACCGGCCGACCTTTCTTCTTGCCGCGGCGTGCCACTATTTGTCGTCCTCGTCGTGCCCGAGATCGCGCGCCACTTCGGGCGAGCGCAGCAATTCGTCGATCTTCGCCATGTTGTCGTAGCTGGTGTCGAGCCGGAAGCGGAACTCGGGCATGTAGCGCATCTGCCGCAGCGCCGGGCCCATGCGGCCGCGGATGAAGCGGGCATTGCGGTTGAGCGCACCGACGACGGCATCGTCATCGCTGGCGCCAAGCGGCGCGACGAAGGCGGTTGCGATCTTGAGGTCGGGCGACATGCGCACCTCGGAGATCGAGATGACGGTCGCCTCGATCAGATCGTCACGCACCTCGCCGCGCTGCAGCATGTCGGAGAGCGCATGGCGCACCTGCTCGCCGACGCGCAGCTGGCGCTGTGATGGTCCCTTGTTGTCAGCCATTCCTCACACCTGTCCCCCGGCTGGCTATGTCCCACAGCCGTTGACGTTCGACTTCGTTTCCGATTGCCCGCATGGGCACGATGATCGCCTGCAGTTTGTTGATCCAGAAGAAGTAGTGATCCTCGGTCCGGTCGATCCGCCGGAACGCCGACCAGGCCGTCCGGCTCTCGCCTTCCCCGCCTGCAAGCCGCAACGTCTCAGCGTCGGCCGTCAGGCGGATCGGGTGCTCTCCCAGGCCCAACTGGCGAAACCGGCTGCGCAGCGCGAACGGGCTGAAAACGAAGCGCGTTGCGAGCATCAGCACGCCCAGCGCGAGAGCGATCAAGCCCGCCGACCATCGCGGCCCGCTCACCAGTGCCCAGATGCCGTAGGCGAAGGCCGCCGCGGCGACCGCCAGATAGACGACAGGCTCCCATCTGCCGAGACGGCGCCGCGCCCGCATTCGCGAGAACGCCGTGAGATCATCCACGTCGAGCGTGTAGACCACTTCGACAGGTGCTTCGGCTTCAGGCATGGAACCGCCCTCGGCGCGAGGAGCGCGACGAGCAGGCCCGTCGCGCCGCCAGAGCGCTTCTTGCGATTGGTAGGATCGCAAAAGCGCTCCAGCTCATTGTCTTGCCGCAAATCCGGACGGAAAACCGGTTTCCACTTTTCCTGGATTTGCTCAGAGCGTGCGCGTCACCATCTCGACGCGGTAGCACTCGATGACGTCACCCTGGCGCATGTCTTCGTAATTCTCGAAGGCCATGCCGCATTCCTGGCCGACCGGCACCTCGGACACTTCGTCCTTGAAGCGCTTCAGCGTCTTCAGCTTGCCTTCGTGGATAACGACGTTGTCGCGGATCAGGCGCACGCCCGCACCACGCTCCACCTTGCCTTCCGTGACACGGCAGCCGGCGACCTTGCCCACCTTCGAAATGTTGAACACTTCGAGGATCTCGGCATTGCCGAGGAAGGTCTCGCGACGCTCCGGCGAGAGCAGACCCGACATCGCCGCCTTAACGTCATCCACGAGATTGTAGATGATGTTGTAATAGCGGATCTCGATGCCGGCCTGCTCGGCCGCGGTGCGTGCCTGGGCATTGGCGCGGACGTTGAAGCCAATGATCGCCGCGTTCGACGTCTCGGCCAGCGACACGTCGCTCTCGGTGATCGCACCGGCGCCCGAATGGACGATGCGGGCGCGAACCTCGTCGGTGCCGAGCTTGTCGAGCGCTGCGATGATCGCTTCGATCGAACCCTGCACGTCGCCCTTGATGACCAGCGGGAATTCCTTCAGCCCGCTCGCCTGCAATTGCGACATCATCTGCTCGAGCGAGCCGCGCTGGCCGGCATGCCTTGCCACCGACTTGTCGCGCGCGAGGCGCTGACGGTACTCGGTGATCTCGCGTGCGCGGGCTTCGTTGTTCACCACGGCGAAGCGGTCGCCCGCCAGCGGCGTGCCCTGCAGGCCGAGAACCTCGACCGGCATGGAAGGCGGCGCTTCGCCCACCTGCTCGCCATGATCGTCAACGAGCGCGCGCACACGGCCCCACTCATTGCCGGCGACGAGGATGTCGCCTGGCATCAGCGTGCCGGTCTGGACGAGAACGGTCGCCACCGGACCGCGGCCCTTGTCGAGCTTCGCCTCGATCACCACGCCTTCGGCGGTGCGGTCGGGGTTGGCCTTGAGGTCGAGCACCTCGGCCTGCAGCAGGATCGTCTCCAGCAGCTTGTCGAGATTGGTGCCCTTGGTGGCGGAAACTTCGACGGTCAGCGTATCGCCGCCCATCTCCTCGACCACGACCTCGTGCTGCAGGAGCTGCGTGCGCACCTTCTGCGGGTTAGCTGCCGGCTTGTCGATCTTGTTGATCGCCACGATCATCGGCACGCCTGCCGCCTTGGCGTGATTGATGGATTCCACCGTCTGCGGCATCACGCTGTCGTCGGCCGCCACCACCAGCACGGCGATGTCGGTCGCCTGCGCACCGCGAGCGCGCATGGCGGTGAAGGCAGCGTGGCCGGGCGTGTCGATGAAGGTGATCTTCTGCCCGTTCTTCTCGACCTGGTAGGCGCCGATGTGCTGGGTGATGCCGCCCGCCTCGCCGGCCACGACATTGGCGTTGCGGATGGCGTCGAGCAGCGAGGTCTTGCCGTGGTCGACGTGGCCCATGATGGTCACGACCGGCGGGCGCGAAACCAGGTCCTCCGGACGATCCGGAATGTCGAACAGGCCTTCCTCGATGTCGGACTCGGCGACGCGGCGAACCGTGTGGCCGAACTCCTGCGCGACCAGCTCCGCCGTGTCGGCGTCGATGACGTCGCCCGGCTTCATGATCTGGCCCTGCTTCATGAAGAACTTGACCACCTCGACCGCGCGCTCCGACATGCGGCTCGCCAGATCCTGGATGGTGATGGTCTCCGGCAGGGTGACCTCGCGCACGATCTTCTCGCGCGGCTCCTGGTGCAAGGCGCGCTTGAACTTCTCCTGGCGGCGGCGCATCGACGCGATCGAACGACCGCGGGCAGCATCGCCGTCTTCCGAGGAGGTTGCGCTGTTCAGCGTCAGCTTGCCGCGACGGCGGTCGTCTTCACCCTTCGTGCGGGTGGGACGGGCGACCTCGGGCGTCGCCGGCCGGCGTACCGGCGCACCAGCGCCGCCACCGCCGCCGGGGCCGCGGCGCGGACGCTTCTCTTCCTCTTCCTCGACAGCGGCTGTCTCGGCAGTCTGCGGCGCGCGGCGGCGAGCCTCTTCCTCGGCGCGCTTGCGCGACTCGGCCTCGCGCTGGATGCGGGCTTCCTCGTCGGCCTGGCGGCGCGCCGATTCCTCGCGCTCGCGCTTGCGGCGCTCTTCCTCTTCCTGGCGGCGGCGCATCTCCTCGACGGCGCGCTGGCGCTCGTCGGCCTCGCGCGCCTTCGAGCCTTCGAGCGCCTTGCGGCGTGCCTCGATCTCGTCTCGCGAAAGCTGGTTCAGCACCACGCCGCCGGCAGGGGCACGCTCGCGCTCGGGTGCGCGCTCCTGCGGCGCGGGAGCCTTGGTTTCCTGCACGGCAGGCTGCGGCGCCGGCGTCTGCGGGCGCGGCTTGAACAGGGCAGCCCCCGCCGCGGCTTCCGGCTTCTCGCCGGGCCCGGGGAACTTGCGCTTCTTCGTCTCGACGACAACCTGCTTGGTGCGGCCGTGCGAGAAATTCTGCCGCACCGTGCCCTGCGTCACGCCAGCCGGCTTCAGGCTCAGCACCTTCTTCGGGGTGACGCTCAGCGTCTTGTCGTCATTCTTCGTATCACTCATTCGTTATCCTCTGCGGCATTCCGAGTTTCGGCAACGGCCGCAAGCGTTGACGCCGGGGAGCCGCCCCGGTAGCGGTCGAGCACAATCAGGCGCTTCAGCGCAGACTGCCCCGCATCGCTCGCAAGAAGGGCAGCATGTATCACATTTGTGCCGCCGAATGCCAAACTCAATTCGCCTTCCGCGAAAAGTTTGTAGGCGGGGATTTCCGGGCCGCCGAGGGCGGCCGTGGCGCGGCGCGCCTGGTCGATCTTGCGGATGCCGTCGGCGGAAGCTTCCGCCGCATGCAGCACGGCGAGCGCCTTGCCGGAGCGCACGGTCGCCTCGACCTTGGCCGCGCCAAGCGCGACCGCGCCGGCCTTGCGGCCGAGCCCAAGCGCGCCCAGCGCATTTTTCGCCAAAAGCGCATCGACCATGGCGCCGAGCTCGGCCGGGACCTTGACCTCGGCCTTGAGCGCGCGGGCGAACAGCTTCTTCGCCACCGCCTTGTCGATATGGGCACGGTTCGCCGTGACCCAGCAGCCGCGGCCGGGCAGCTTGCGTTTCAGATCGGGAACGACGGCCGAATCCGGGCCGACGACGAAGCGGATCAGGCGATCAGGCTCCGCGCGGCTGCGCGTGACGATGCAGGTGCGCTCGTTCATCGCGTCCAAGTCCACGGCCTGCTCCCAACCAGCCCATCACTCAGGCCTCGGCCGGCTCAGCGGCAGCTTCGGCCTCGGCGGCCAAATCTGCCTCGCTGATCCAACCTGCCTTGAGGCGTGCCGCCAGGATCATCTGCTCGGCCTCGGCCTTGCTGACGCCGAACTGGTCGAGCACGCCCTTGAACACCTTGGTCTCGCCGTCCTTGCGCTCCTTCCAGCCGATCAGATCGTCGGCGGCATAACCGGCAAAATCTTCGACCGTCTTCACGCCATCCTCGCCGAGCACCACCATCATAGCGGTGGTGACGCCGGGGATCTCGCGCAGTTCGTCCTCGACGCCGAGCTCCTTGCGCCTGGCGTCGTGCTCAGCCTCGATGCGCTCGAGATAATCATTGGCGCGCGACTGGATCTCGGCGGCCGTGTCCTCGTCGAAACCGTCGATCGAGGCAATCTCGTTGGCGCCGACATAGGCGACTTCCTCGACGCTGGTGAAGCCTTCGGAGGCGAGCACCTGGCCGACCATCTCGTCGACGTTCAACGCTTCCATGAACAGCTTCGAGCGCTCGACGAACTCCTTCTGGCGCCGCTCGCTCTCTTCCTGCTCGGTCAGGATGTCGATGTCCCAGCCGGTGAGCTGCGAGGCAAGCCGGACGTTCTGGCCGCGGCGGCCGATCGCCAGCGACAGCTGGTCGTCCGGCACCACCACCTCGATGCGCTCGGCGTCCTCGTCGAGCACGACCTTGGCCACTTCCGCCGGCTGCAGCGCGTTGACGATGAACTCGGCGGCGTTGTCGCGCCACGGGATGATGTCGATTTTCTCGCCCTGCAGCTCGCCAACCACGGCCTGCACTCTGCTGCCGCGCATGCCGACGCAGGCGCCGACGGGGTCGATCGAGGAATCGCGCGAGATGACCGCGATCTTGGCGCGGCTGCCGGGGTCACGCGCCACCGACTTGATCTCGATGATGCCGTCGTAGATCTCCGGCACTTCCATGGTGAAGAGCTTCGCCATGAACTGCGGATGCGTGCGCGACAGGAAGATCTGCGGGCCGCGCTGCTCGCGGCGCACGTCGTAGACGTAGGCGCGCACGCGGTCGCCGTATTTGAAGTTCTCGCGCGGGATCAATTCGTCGCGGCGGATGATCGCCTCGCCGCGGCCGAGGTCGACGATGACGTTGCCGTATTCGACGCGCTTCACCGTGCCGTTGACGATCTCGCCGATGCGGTCCTTGTATTCGTCGTACTGGCGATCGCGCTCGGCCTCGCGCACCTTCTGCACGATCACCTGCTTGGCCGACTGCGCGGCGATGCGGCCATAGTCGATCGGCGGCAGCTGCTCGGCGATGAAGTCGCCGACCTGCGCCTCCGGGTTGCGGGCGCGCGCATCGACCAGCGAAATCTGCTTGGCCGGCTCCTCGACGTTCTCCACCACCTCCATGAGGCGCTGCAGCTTCATCTCGCCGGTCTGGTGGTTGATGTCGGCGCGGATGTTGGTCTCCTGACCGTAACGCGAGCGCGCCGCCTTCTGGATCGCATCGGCCATGGCGTCGATGACGATCTTCTTGTCGATCGACTTCTCGCGCGCGACCGCATCGGCGATCTGCAGCAGCTCGAGCCTGTTCGCACTGACTACCATCTCATTCTCCCTGAAGAGTACCGCGGTCCGCGGAACCTCAATCTTCCAATTGTTCGGCTTCGCCCTGGGGTTCGTCTTTCTTGCCCCGGCGCTTCTTCTTCGCTTCCTGCCGCGCCTTCTTGTCCTGCCGCAGCGCGACGCGGATCAGATCGTCGGTCAGTATGAGGCGAGCTTCCGACATCGCCTCGAACGGAACTTTCGCGGCTACAGCCTCGTCCGCATCGGCCTTGTCTTCCACGATGACGATGCCGTCGGCGTCGACTTCGGCGATCTTGCCGCGGAAGCGCTTGCGGCCGCCGACCATGATCGAGGTATCAACCTTTACCAGATGGCCCTTGCCTGCCTCGAAATCGCCCTTGCGCACCAGCGGCCGGTCGATGCCGGGCGACGAGACCTCGAGGTTGTAAGCCTTCTCGATCGGATCCTCGACGTCGAGCGCTGGCGACAGCGCACGGCTTGCCTCCTCGCAATCCTCGACGCTCATCGTGCCGTCCTCGCGCTCGGCCATGACCTGCAGCGTGAGCCCGTTCTGGCCGGAGAGGCGAACACGCACCAGGCGCATTCCGAGCGCCTTCAGCACCGGCTGAACCACAAGCGCCACGCGCGCATCGATACCGCTTTCACGGATGAGGCGATCGTCGCTCGTGCCGGCCGAGGTTTCGTTCATCTATGCTCCCTGGCGCGCTTTCGCGCACCAGTTTTTTGTTTGTCGCAAATCCGGACGGAAAACCGGTTTCCACTTTTCCCGGATTTGCTCGAAGCGGCCGGTAACAAAAAAGAGCGGGACCGGGTGGACCCACTCTTCGTCGTGCCGACCAAGAATTTGAGGCTGATATAGTCCCGTCGGTGACGGAATGCAAGGCCGCGCGCGCGACTCCCGAAGCTGAGGTGGCACGCCCTCCTTCCGATCGCAAATGCAACTGGCGCTGCATCCCTGCAATCCACAGACCGACACGATGCCGGACGGCAGGATTTCGATCGGCGCCGTGCCGATCATCCTGCTCCTGCCGGAGGGCGAGCCCGCAACCTGAAGCACAGGCATCGACCGGCGGATCGATCAATGCGCGGCGCGCATGGCTGAAATGCGCCGGCGCTCTTCCTGAAGCGTATGAGAACCTCTATCTGAGCGACGTCACACTAAATCGAGAGTATGTGTCATGACAGCCAGGACGAAGCTTTCGTTCCTCGGCGAAGTTCTCTCCGTCATGGGCGATGCGATCGCCGCTGCAGCAGCTGTTCGTACCGATCGGCAGCCGCGCGCGGTGAGCCAGAAACCCAAACATTGAACCGGACCTTGGTCCGCTAAGTTCGCCGTTTCTTGGAAACGAACGAGAAACCCGGCCCCGTAGTGGCGGCCGGGTTTTTCACGCATGCCCGCTCAGTTCAGCGGCATTCGCAGGCCGAACCGGATGCTGTAGGATTGCACGTCCCCGGCAAGGCCGTTGACCCCCAGCAACAGATCTGCACCTCCGCCATTGGCGAAGGCCGCTGCAAGCCCGGCAGCGATGTCGACGGTCATGGCGCTCGACTCAAGCGTGATGCCCGGTCCGAGGACCAACGTCTCGGCTTTCTTGAGATAGACGTTGGTGCGAACGTTCACCCGCGGCGTCAGCGTCGTGATCACCGGCCCGTCCATCGCGATCGGATAGGCCAGATCGATCGCGCCGGAGAGTGCGAAAGTGGAGTCGCTGTAGGCGGGAATGGCGAGACCGTTGGAAGCCGTGTACGCGCCGAGCGAAATCTGGCGCCAGGTGGCCAGAGCCATCGGGGTCAGGACTACCCCGCCGAAGCGGAACGGCATCGCCGCCGAGCCGTCGATGGTCCAGTAGGAGGAGCCGTACTCTCCCGTCACGCCATTCAGCACGAGATCGTGCGAACCCCAGCTGTGCGATGTCGAGACCCCCAGCCGCATGCCGTTCTTCAGGCGAGACATGACATAGGCGCCGATCCCGCCGGCAACGGAATCGACGTCGCTGCTCAAAGCCGAGGATTTGATCTCACCCCCCGTCAGGTGGCCGACGATGCCGACGTCGATCGAGGGTGTGACGCCAACCGTGAGGCCCAGTTGCACCGCACCCACCGCGCCGGAGCGGCCAAGACGCCCGTCGAGCACGGTGCCTTTCAGCCGTCCCCAAAGATTGACCGGCAGGCCGCCCAGCGTCGTATGGTGCTCCGAGATGAAATCGGGCAATCCACCGATCGTTCGGTCAGCCGGTAAGGATTCCCACGCCCCCGCCCCCACCGGCCTGTCCTGCGCGTACCGCATCAGGCCGCCGGAACCATCGATCGTGATCGAATCCGCGACGACCTCGCCGTCGATATAGGTCGCTATGACGCGAAAACGCCCTGTAGGCGTCCGGAAGATGATATCAGCGATGCCGTCGCCGTTGAGATCCCCAGCCGCAACGCGGACGCCCCCTTCGAGGGGTGGCACGCCGGGATCGACAACAACGTCGCTGAAGCCGTCGCCATTGACGTCTGCCGCCGCGACGTAGAGACCGCCCTGACGCACGACCACTCCGTTGTTGCCGTCGCCGTTCAAATCCGCAAGAAAGACGCGGACGCCCGCCGTGAGCGGTGACGTCCCGGGGTCCACGACGACGTCAGCGATACCGTCGCCCGTCAAGTCCGCCACCGCGACACGCGGGCCTCCCGCTCCCGGTGACGATCCGATGACAAGTCCATCGGTTCCGTCGCCGTCCAAATCGGCAACCACCACGCGGACGCCCCCCAGGAGCGGCGGCAATCCCGGGTCAACGACAATCTTGTCGTCGCCGTTGCGACCCGAAACCCCGAGACCCGGTGACGGAGCAGTGATGATTTCATCATTGCCGTCGCCGTCGAGATCGCCCAGCGCAACGTACACGCCGGTTGAGTACGGCAGCGATTCCGGGTTCATCCCGGGGATGCCGTCGAAGAACGGCGCCGTTGCAGCAAACCCCTGATGGCTGAAGAAGATCCGGTCCGTCGGCACAGGGGAGCCCGTGTCCTGTGTCACCGGGAACGGACCGCATATACCGGTGACCGTAAGCCGCGCTTCGTGAAGAAAGACGTTGAAGGCAAAGTTGACCGTGCCCTGCCCGCCGGGGTGTAGAAGCGTGAACACCGTGCCGGGCGGCGCAATCTGCGCGACGTTATTGATCTCGAGCAGGTAGTTGGTGCCACCGCCGCCGAGCGCCGCGATGGTGAAGGTCAGCGACTCGCCGGGGTCGATCCCTATCGTGTCGCTGCGCTGCAGGAACGTCACGACGTTGCCGTCCTGCTCGAAGATGTTCAGCCCGTTGAAGTCGGCGCAGACCGCAGCTTGCGCCTGTTCGCTGCCGGCAACCGCGCCTACGGCAAGGCTTATCGCCACGACGAGCCGCGCGCGCCGCAGCATGCGCCTGAACGCATTGGACATGACCCACCCCCCAAACGCGGCGCATCGGCGCTCCGCATAACCCCAACGATCGAGCAGGCAGTCAACCAGTCCTGTCGGCCCGCCGCCGACAGGCGGTATGCTGACGGGCACGATCCGACACGTCACCCTTTCCCGGTGACGTTACGTTAGAAAGCATGGCACTAAACCGCCGTTCTGACCAGCGCTTCCTAATATACGGGGCAGGGTCAGGGTTTGCTGAACGTCAGGTAGGCCGGCTTGCGACCTTCGCGCAGCGCCTTCGCCTCATAGCGTGTGCCCAGCCAGCCCTCGTATGGCTTGCGCCAGTCATCGGCGTCGGCCGCCTGCCATACGAAGGCGGGGTGCGCGAGCGTCTTCGACAGCGTCCAGTTCACATAGGTGTCGATATCGGAGGCGAAACGGAAACGGCCGCCCGGCTTCAGCACGCGCGCGAAACGGTCGAGATTTTCGGTGCTGACGAAACGCCGCTTCCAGTGGCGCTTCTTCGGCCACGGGTCGGGATAAAAAAGATCGATGCCGTCGAGGCTTGCGGCCGGCAGCCAATCGAGCAGCCTGACGGCGTCCTCGTTGTGAATGCGGATGTTTTGCAGCGGCTCGCGCTCCAGCGCGATTGCGACCTTGGCCACGCCGTTGACGAAGGCCTCGGCGCCGATAAAGCCGGTTTCGGGAAACCGCCGCGCCTCATTGAGCAGATGCTCGCCGCCGCCAAAACCGATCTCGAGGCGCACGGATGATACCGGGTTGGAGAAGAGCTCGGCAAGCCGGCCGGGAGGCGGCACGGCCAGGTCGATCCGGTAGCGCGGCAGCGTGCGCTCGAGCGCAGCCGCGGGCTGCGCCCTGATCGTCTTGCCGTGCCTGCGGCCGAAAAACGCGCCGGTGGGCCGATCCTCCGGCGCGCGAGTCATCCCGGTAGACCCCAGGGGCCGATCAGGCCGGGGTCATTTCCCGGTGCTTCTCGGTGACCGCATCCTTGATCGCCTTGGCGAGGTCGGTGCGCTCCCAGGCGAACGATCCGTCGCGGCCGGGCTTGCGGCCGAAATGGCCGTAGGCCGTGGTCTTGGCGTAGATCGGCTTGTTGAGGTCGAGGTGCCGGCGGATGCCGCTCGGCGACAGGTCCATCACGTCGCCCAGCACCTTTTCGAGCTCAGCCTCGGTCACCTTGCCGGTGTTGTGCAGGTCGACATAGATCGACAGCGGCTTGGCGACGCCGATGGCGTAGGAGAGCTGGATGGTGCAGCGGTCGGCGAGCTTGGCCGCGACCACGTTCTTGGCAAGGTAACGCGCCGCGTAAGCGGCCGAACGGTCGACCTTGGTCGTGTCCTTGCCGGAGAAGGCGCCGCCGCCATGCGGGGCAGCACCACCATAGGTGTCGACGATGATCTTGCGGCCGGTCAGTCCTGCATCGCCGTCCGGCCCGCCGATGACGAACTTGCCGGTCGGGTTGATGTACCAGTTGCAGTTGGCGGCGATCCTCAGGTCGCCCAGCGCCTCGCGGATGAAAGGCTCGACCACGCTGCGCACCTTCCTGGAATCCCAGGAGGGATCGAGATGCTGGGTGGAGAGCACGATCTGCGTGACCTCGGCCGGCTTGCCGTCCTCGTATTTGACGGTGACCTGGCTCTTGGCGTCGGGGCCGAGCTTCGCCACCTCGCCCTCGCCGCCGCGGCGGGCTGCCGAAAGCAGCTCCAGCACCTTGTGGCTGTAGTAGATCGGGGCCGGCATGAGGTCCGGCGTCTCGCGGCAGGCGTAACCGAACATGATGCCCTGGTCGCCGGCGCCCTCGCTGTTGGAATCGGACGCCTTGTCGACGCCCTGGGCGATGTCGGCCGACTGAGCATGCAAAAGCACGTCGATCTTGGCCTTCTTCCAGTGGAAGCCGTCCTGCTCGTAGCCGATGTCGCGGATGGCGCGGCGCGCGACCGAGCGGAATTTCGACGGGTTGATGACCGGATTGCCGTGCGCATCCTTGAGCACGTTGCCGTCCTTGTCCTTCTTCAGCAGCGTCGGCGGCACCCGCACCTCGCCGGCGATGACGACGCGGTTGGTGGTGGCGAGCGTCTCGCAGGCGACGCGCACGTCCCAGGAGTTCATCCCGGACTTCTTGGCCTCGCGATAGACGAGGTCGACGATCTCGTCGGAGATGCGGTCGCAGACCTTGTCGGGATGACCTTCGGACACGGATTCCGAGGTGAAGAGATAATTCTGGCGCACGGGGCAACCCCTCTCGAAAGGAAACGCCAGAGACCCACCCCCGGCAAAAGCGCGTCGGTGTTAGCCAGTGGCCGGCACCCCGTCAAGGAAAGGATTTACCCATTTCCCCCCAAAAAAGCGGCAAAATGGCCCGATTTTTGCGAGTTGTTGCAAATCCGCCTGCCGACGCCGGGACGCATCGGGCAGCATGAATTCACCGGCGGCCGTGGCGTTGCGGCCACTTGCGCGATCGCAAACATTGTTCCTGGCCTTCGCTCAGTCGTTGGTGTCGCCGGCAATCGCCTTCACGAGGTCGATCATCTTGCGCCGCACAACGGGGTTCGAGATCCGCGCGAAAGCGCGGTTGAGCTGTATGCCTTCGGCGCTGTTGAGGAAATCGACCACGAAACTCGTGGGGCTTTCCTCGGCAAGCCCCTGAGCAGCGCCTGATTGCCCGCCGGGTGCGTCGTCGAAGAAAAACGAAACCGGCACATCGAGAATCGAGGCGATTGCCTGCAGTCGGCTTGCCCCAACGCGATTGGTGCCTTTTTCGTATTTCTGGATCTGCTGAAAGGTTATTCCAAGACTTTCTCCAAGTTTTTCCTGGCTCATTCCAAGCATATTCCGGCGGAAGCGAATTCGACTCCCAACGTGAACATCAATCGGATTTGGTTTCTTCTTGTTGTCGATCATTTTTTTCCTCGCCGGATTTCGGCATGTTTTTTGTTATCTATTTCTAGTTATTCACAAATTCAAAAAATGATGCCGCGCAGCCGCGCCGCCGACGCAAGCAATTTCAATCCAGGTTACTCTATCAATCGCTAATATATGCGCGCTGTCAATTCGCGCGCAGACGTTGCGCCATGACGCGCAAACACGCAAGCAGTCCGAGCGCCGCAACCAGGCACAAGCCGACGAGGTGCGCCGGCCAGGGCAGCAGCGGCGGCTCGCGGAAAACCGCGATCGACCGGTCGAGCGTGCCGCGCGTGTCGAAGGCGAGCGCATCGAGGATGCGGCCGCGCGCATCGATGATGGCGGAAATGCCGGTGTTGGCGGCCCGGATCACCGGCTTGCCGGTTTCGACCGCACGGATCTGCGCCTGCCTGAGATGCTGGTACGGGCCGGGCGAGTCGCCGAACCAGGCGTCGTTGGTGACGTTGACGATGACGTCACCGATGCGGGCGTCGCGGCCGACCAGCTCGGGAAAGATGATCTCGTAGCAGATGAACGGAACGGCTGAGATGCCGGTCGGCAGCGCCATCGCATGGCGATTGCTGCCCGCCGAATAGCCGCCCGGCCCTGCCACGATCTGGTCGACGCCGAGGGCGGCGAACAGATCGGCGAAGGGCAGATATTCGCCGCCGGGGACGAGATGCACCTTGTCCACCGCGTCGATGATCTCGCCGCGATCGTCGATGGAAACCACGGCGTTGTAATAGCGGGCGCCGAGCGGCGCAGCCGGGTCCCGCTCCACGCGCACGACGCCGGCCAGCAGGGCCTGCCCGTCGCTCAGCATGTGGTCGAGCGCCACCAAGGCCTCGGGCTTCTCCGTGATCAGGAACGGAACCACGGTTTCGGGCCAGACGATCAGCTCGGGCCGCGGCTCGCCCGTCGCCGATGGCGCAGCGCTCAGATCGAGCAGCAGCTTGAAGATGCGGTCGCGCACCTCGGTGTCCCATTTCTCGCTCTGGTCGACTGCCGGCTGCACGATGCGCACGGCGAGCGCCTGGACCTGCTCGGGCAGCGGCTGCGACAGGCGATAAAAACCCCAGCCTGCATGCAGCGCGACAAGCAGCAGGGCGAGCGACAGGCCGAGGCGGACATGCTTGCGCGAGGCAAGCAGCGCCGGTGCTGCAAAGACGAAGACGGCGAGCGCGTTCATGCCCGGCATGCCGACGATCGCGACGGACTGCATCAGCTCAGGGATCGGCATGACCGCCTGGCCGATCGGATTCCACGGAAAGCCGGTGAAGACGAAGGTGCGCAGCCATTCGAACAGCGCCAGGCTGGCGGCGAGCGCTGCGATGCGGCCGATGCCGTCGGTCCACAAAAGCCGGGCGAGTGCTGCAGCGAAACCGTAGAAGAAGGCGAGGATGGCGGGCAGGAGGATGACGCCGATGGGAAGCGCCCAGGCATACTCCTCGGCCTCCACCAGCATGGCGTTGCCGACCCACCAGAGGCCGGCCACGAAGTAGCCGAAACCGAACCACCAGCCGACCGCGAAGGCAGGGAAAAGGCGGCGAAGCAGCGATCCGGAGCCCGACGCGGCGCCGTCCAGCAGCCACACGAAAAGCGGGAACGAGACGAAACCGACCGCAAAGAAATCGAAAGGGGCAGCCGACAGGACGGCGAGCGCGCCGGCGAGGAAGGCGAGCAGCAGGCGCCGCCAGCCCCAAAGCAAGATTATCCGCCCGGCGAGGCGCTCCATCGACGACCCTGGATCAGAGAATCACCCTCGCGAGAAGGTTTAACAGCATGAGGCGGGAGGGCAAACCGGAGGGGTGTGCGTGCCGCGCACCTTCGTCTGAAGCGGGCGGAGGGACGCCGCCCCTCCGTCACGTCGACGGTGTGGGCTCCGGCTGCTCGGCGCGGGCGCGGCGGCGGCGCTCGCCCTTGGGGTCGTGGATGATGCGCACGCGCTTGACGCGGCGCGGGTCGGCGTCGAGCACCTGGAACTCGAAACCGGGGATGGGCTGCAGCACCTCGCCGCGCGCGGGCACGCGGCCGAGCGTGTTGAAGATCATGCCGCCGATCGTGTCGACCGTCTCGCCATGCTCGCCGGGCGCGAAATCCTCGCCGATCAGCTTTGCCACTTCCTCGATCTCGGCCTTGCCGTCGACGATGAAGATGCCGTCGCCGGCCTTGGTCACCAGCGCCTCGTCCTCGTCGTGCTCGTCCTCGATGTCGCCGACCACCATCTCGACGATATCCTCGAGCGAGACGAGACCGTCGGTGCCGCCATATTCGTCGATGACCAGCGCCATCTGCGTGCGCGTCGTCTGCATGCGCGCCATGAGGTCAGAGGCGAGCATGGACGGCGGCACGAAAAGCAGGGTGCGGATGAGGTTCAATTCGCCGATCGTCTTGCCGAGATCGACATTGGCGAGGTCGAGGCTCGATTGCGGCGCTGCCGCCGGCGCCGGCGCGGCACCTGCCGCAGCCTTGCGCGTGCGCCCGCCATTCTTCTTCGTCCTGGCGTTGCGCGTGATGTGGCCGACCACGTCGCGGATGTGGATCATGCCGCGCGGGTCGTCGAGGTTCTCGGCATAGACCGGCATGCGCGAATGGCCGGACTGCTCGAACATCACGAGCAGCGCGCCGAGCGTGGTTCCGATCTCGACGGCCTCGATGTCGGTGCGCGGGATCATCACATCCTCGACGCGCACCTCGCGCAACCTGAGGATGTTGTTGAGCATCGCACGCTCGCCAGGCGAGAAGGATTCCTGGTCCTCCGCGCTGACGGCCAGCGCGTCTTCCAGATCCTCACGAATGCTGCTGCCGCCATTGCGCTGGCGGAAAAGGCGGGCAAAACGTTCGAAAAGCTTCGGCCGGTCGGCAACCGGCTGCGCGGGCGTACTCGGACCTTCCTCGCTCCGCCCTGGCTCCCTGGGCTCGCCGCCTTCGGCGCCCGGGGCATTCCTCGTACTGTCGTTCATCGTCGCTCGGCCGCAATGGCCCTCTAGCTGTTACGCATAGGGATCGGAAATGGCAAGCCTCGCCAGCGCCCGGCGCTCGATCCCCTCCATCGCCTCGGCCTCAGCATCCTCCTCATGGTCGTGTCCCACCAGATGCAGGAGGCCGTGGATGATGAGGTGTGTAAGATGGTGATCGAAAAGCTTGTTTTCGAGGGTCGCCTCGCGCGCCACCGTCCCCTGCGCGATGACGATGTCGCCGAGAAGCGGCGGCAGAGGCTTGACCGACATGGCCGAAACCGCCGGAAAGGACAGCACGTTGGTGGGTTTGTCCTTGCCGCGCCAGGCGGCGTTGAGCGCCCTGATGTGGGCGTCGTCGGTGAAGACGAGGCTGAGTTCGGTGCTGCCGGACGCGCCGATTTCGGCGAAGGCGGCGTTGACGGCGCTGCGGGCGAGTGTTTCGAGCGCGGCTTCCGCCGGCCAGTCGCCGGCTTCGACGAGGATGTCGAGGTCGAGCTTGGGTGATTTAGCGGGCATGGATGCGCCCGCGAACCATGCGGCCGCAGTGCCGCCCCCTCTCAAGCAGTTCCAGGGGTTTGGCCTTGCCAAACCCGGGAACTGCTATCTCCCCCACCAGGGGGGAGATAGAGCCTGGCTTGAACGGCTCAGCCAATCTCCGGCGTCTGCGATTTGCCGAGAGGTCAGTGCGGCGCGCTATCTCCCCCCTGGTGGGGGAGATAGCAATTCTTGGGCTGGCTTCAGCCAGCCTTAGAATTGCTTGAGAGGGGGTCTGCGCCGCCGCTGCCCGCAAGGCGATCAATCCCCGCCCATACCCCGCGCCACCTTGGAATCGCGGTCATAGGCCGAGACGATCTCGGCCACCAGCGGATGGCGCACGACGTCCTTCTCGTTGAAGCGCACCGTGACGATGCCGGTGACGCCGTCGAGCACGCGCAGCGCCTCGACAAGGCCGGATTTGGTGTTGGGCGGAAGGTCGATCTGGGTCGGATCGCCGGTGATGATCATGCGCGAATTCTCGCCGAGGCGGGTCAAAAACATCTTCATCTGCATCGGCGTGGTGTTCTGGGCCTCGTCGAGGATGACCGCCGAATGCGCCAGCGTGCGGCCGCGCATGAAGGCGAGCGGCGCGATCTCGATCACGCCGGCGGTGATGGCGCGCTCGACCTTGTCGGCCGCCATCATGTCGTACAGCGCGTCGTAGAGCGGCCTGAGATACGGATCGACCTTCTCCTTCATGTCGCCGGGCAGGAAGCCCAGGCGCTCGCCGGCCTCCACCGCTGGGCGCGACAGCACGATGCGCTCGACCATGCCGCGCTCGAGCAGCATCGCCGCATGCGCTACCGCCAGATAGGTCTTGCCGGTCCCGGCCGGGCCGACGCCGAACACCATCTCGGAGCGCTCCAGCGCGCGCATGTAAGCGTCCTGGTTGGCCGAACGGGCGTAGATGGTGCGCTTGCGCGTGGCGATCTGGGCGGCGGTCAGTCCCTTGCGCTCGAGCGTCGGCAGCGAGAGCTGGTCGTCGGCGGCCATCGCCATGCGCACGGCGCCGTCGACATCGGACTGCGCGACGTCGGCGCCCTTCTGCAGGATGCCGTAAAGGTGGTCGAGCGCGCGGCGCGCCTGCTCGGCCGCGACCGAGCTGCCGCGGATGGTGAGCTGGTTGCCGCGCGGCCTGATGTCGACGCCGAGCTTCTGCTCGAGCCGGGCCAGGTTCTCGTCGAACTGGCCGTAAAGCGCCCCGGCCAGCTTGTTGTTGTCGAAGGTCAGGACGATGTGCGCCATGTCGGACGCGCCAGCCGGCGCGGGCTTCAGTTCCGTCGTGGCGCTCAACCGTTGTTCCTCGTCATGCTCGGATTCGCTCCGCGAAAAGGCTGAAGGGCTCGGCTTGCCTGATTCGAACCTGGATAATCTCGCCTATATCGCCGGCCGTTTCATCAACAATCACCGGCTGCAGCCATGGCGAGCGACCGACCTTCTGGCCAGGCTTGCGGCCCGGCTTCTCGATCAGCAGCTCGATCTCACGGCCGGCAAGCGAACTCGCAAAGGCCGCCTGTTGTTCCAGAAGCAGCGCCTGCAGGCGCTGCAGGCGCTCGTCCTTCACCTCTTCCGGCACCTGGTCGGGCAATTCCGCGCCCGGCGTGCCCGGCCGCGGCGAATATTTGAAGGAAAAGGCCTGCGCGTAGCCGACGGAACGCACGATCTCGAGCGTTGCGGCGAAATCGGCGTCGGTCTCTCCGGGGAAACCGACGATGAAATCGCCCGACATGGCGATGTCGGGGCGTGCCGCGCGGATGCGGTCGATCAGCTTCAGATAGTCCTTCGCCGTATGGCGGCGGTTCATCGCCTTCAGGATGCGGTCGGAGCCGGCCTGGACCGGCAGATGCAGGTAAGGCATGAGCGCCGCCAGGTCGCGATGCGCCGCGATCAGCTCGTCATCCATGTCGCGCGGATGGCTGGTGGTGTAGCGCAGCCGCGCCAGGCCGGGGATCCCGGCGAGCCGATGCAGCAGCCGGCCAAGGCCCCAGGCGCTGCCCTCCGGGCCTTCGGAGCGCCAGGCATTCACGTTCTGGCCGAGCAGGGTGAGCTCGCGCACGCCGGACGCGGCGAGCCGCTCGGCCTCGTTGACGATCTGGCCGACCGGCCGCGAGACCTCGGAGCCGCGCGTATAAGGCACCACGCAGAAAGAGCAGAATTTGTCGCAGCCCTCCTGCACGGTGAGGAAGGCGGTGACGCCGCGGCTTCTGATTTCCGCGCGCGCGGGCTGCGGCAAATGCTCGAACTTGTCCTCGACCGCATAGTCGGTCTCGACCACGCGCTCGCCCGAGCGCACGCGCCGAACCGCATCCGGCAGGCGATGATAGGTCTGCGGCCCGATCACCAGGTCGACCACCGGCGAGCGGCGGATGATCTCCCGCCCTTCCGCCTGCGCGACGCAGCCGGCGACGCCGATGATCGTCTCGCGGCCATGCCTGGCGCGTTCGGCCTTCACCTGGCGGATGCGGCCAAGCTCGGAATAGACCTTTTCGGCCGCCTTCTCGCGGATGTGGCAGGTGTTGAGCAGGACGAGGTCGGCTTCGGCCATCTCTTCGGTCGCGACATAACCGTCGGCCGCCAGCGCATCTCCCATGCGCTGGGAATCGTAGACATTCATCTGGCAGCCATAGGTCTTGACGAAGACCTTTTTCGCTGCCGGCGCCGGCGCATTTGGCTCTGCCTGGGCGGTCGGCCGGGCGAGTTCGTTTATCTCCATTGCGCGGCTTTTACCCGGTTAGCGTGACAAAAAACAGACGGCAGATAGGGGTGAGTAGCGCGTAGGGAATAGTGAGTAGTGAGGGAACGTGGCTTCGGCCGGAGGCGTTGCGGTCGGAGCCCCCTACTCATTACTCCCCACTCACTCATCGCTAAGCCGCGCGACGGTTCAGATCTTCCGCCAACATCGAGCGCACGCGCTGCTCGGTGACCTTCGTCACCACCTTGCGGTCGCTGGTGCCGGTGAACTCCACCGGCTCGCCGAAACGCACCGTCACGTCGAGCGCGCCCTGGCGCAGCAGGCCCTTCAAATGCGGCCCGAGCGCGGTGTCGCCGATCCAGCACAGACGTGCACGCTCGCGCCGCGTCACCGGCAGGCCGAGCATCTTTGGATAGGTGATCGCGACCGGCTGGACAGTCACCTTCTCCAGCCCACCCTGCGAGATCGCATTCCTGGCGGCGCCGAACAGCGTGCTCTTGAACGGCAAAAGAAAATTGCCGTCGCCGGTCGTGCCTTCGGCAAAGAGCACGACCACGTCCTTCTGCAGGCGCTCTGCCAGTTCGTTCGCCTGCTCGCCCGCCTTGCGCTTGCTGTCGCGCTCGACGAAGACCGAGCGCTGCATCCGCGAGAACAGCCCGACCACCGGCCAGGTCGCCATGTCGGCGCGGGCCACGAAATAGAGTTCCTCGACCGAGCCGAGAATGGTGATGTCGGACCAGGAGATGTGGTTGGGCACGAGCAGCAGCGGCCGCTCTTTCGACATCTCGCCGACCACGCGGATGCGGATGCCGAGCGCGCGCGTCGCCACCTTGTGGAACAGATTCGGCAGCAGGCTGTCACGAAACAGCCCGGTCTTCATGGCGACCCATTGCAGCGGTACCAGCACCACGGTCGTCAGGCCGACCATGGCAAGCGCCAAAGCCATGCGCAGAGTGGCAATCATCTGGACGTCGAAATCTCCCAGCCGGGGCGATTGGCTAGCGAAGATCGCGGCGCATGACAAGCGCGCCGGATTTGACCTTGTCGGCGTTCTGGTAATAACGCGGACGCAGGCCGATCTGGTGGAAGCCGAGCCGCTTGTAGAGCGCGATCGCAGCGACGTTGGTCTCGTCCACTTCGAGGAAAAGCGCTGCGGCGCGGCGGGCGTGCAGCTCGCGCAGCACGGCATCCATCAGCTTCCAGCCGAGCCCGCGGCGGCGATGCGCGCGGGCGACCGCAACGGTGAGCACCTCGCCCTCATCGGCAGCGTGGCGAGCCAGGATGAAGCCCAGCGGCCCGGCTTTGCCATTGCCGGTCTCGCGCACCGAGAAGCCGAAGACGGTGTCCTGCGACAAAAGCGAGGCGAACTCGCCGTCGCTCCACGGCCGGATGAAATCCTCCCGGTGCAGCCGCGCCAGCACGCCGGCATCCGCCTCCTCGAGCGGCACGACGCTGTAATCCATCGGCTGCCTTTGCCGGAAGGGAAACCAGAGCGTCATTCCACCCTCCGCGGCAGCACATGGCCAGCCTGCGGCTTTGCATCCGGCGGACGCAGATAAAGCGGTTTCGGCTTTTCGCCCGAAGCTCCGCGCGCCGCGGCAATGCGCGCATAGGTGGCGATGTCGGCGGTGGCGAGGAGCGAAGCGACGACATTGCCGGCCCCGGCGGCAGCGGCGATCTTCTCGGCTGCGGTCCCCGCCAGAATCGGCCCACCCTCTCTGGCGAGGGCTGCGGCGTCTTCGAACGCGATCATCACAGGACCGTAACGCAACATGGAAAACGATTGGTAAACAGCAGCATAGACATGGTCGCGCCCGGCGTCGAGGGCAACCAAAGTCGTGCGGCCGGGAGACGCAGTCTCGGCCGCGATGGCTTCCAGCGTCGTCACGCCGATCGCCGGGATATTCAGCGCCAGCGCCAGGCCGCGTGCGGTCGAGACGCCGACACGCACGCCGGTGAAGGAACCCGGGCCGATCGAGACGGCGATTGCGCCGAGATCGCGGTAGGTGAGGTTGGCGGAGGCGAGCGCGGCATCGATGGTGGCGATCAGGTGCTCGGCATGGCCCTTGCCGAGGTCGAGGACCTGGCGGCCAAGCTCGACATTGGCGACCGTGTCCCAGACGCAGGCCGCGCAGAGATTGGCAGCGGTGTCGATGGCGAGGAGGTTCATGGGCTGGCGGCGGAAAGGCTGACGCGAGGCGACCCCCTCTCAAGCAATTCCAGGGGTTTGGCCTTGCCAAACCCGGGAACTGCTATCTCCCCCACCAGGGGGGAGATAAAGCGCTGGAGTATCGCTTTGGCAGATCTCGAAACCCGGCGATCAGCCGAGACAGTGGCGCAGGCCTTATCTCCCCCCTGGTAGGGGAGACAGCAATTCTTGGACTTGGCTTTTGGCCAAGTCTTAGAATCGCTTGAGAGGGGGCGGCGCATCGCTTGCAGAACTAGCTGGAGGCCTTCGCCTCCAGGCGCCGCGCATGCAGGATCGGCTCGGTGTAGCCGTTGGGCTGGGCGCGGCCCTTGAAGACCAGGTCCAACGCGGCGGCGAAGGCGATCGATCCGTCGTAATGCGGCGCCATCGGCCGGTAGAGCGGGTCGCCGGCATTCTGGCGGTCGACGACGGTCGCCATGCGCTTCATCGTCTCCATCACCTGGTCGCGGGTGCACACGCCGTGGTGCAGCCAGTTGGCGATGTGCTGGGAGGAAATGCGCAGCGTAGCGCGGTCCTCCATCAGGCCGACATCGTTGATGTCCGGCACCTTGGAGCAGCCGACACCCTGGTCGATCCAGCGCACGACGTAGCCCAGAATGCCCTGCGCGTTGTTGTCGAGCTCGCGCTGGATCTCTTCAGGCGCCCAGTTCGGGCGCACCGCCACCGGCACCGACAGGATGTCCGCGAGCTTCGCCTTCGGCCGGCTGCGCAGGCCCTCCTGCACCTGGTGCACGTCGACCTTGTGATAATGCGTGGCGTGCAGCGTGGCGGCGGTGGGCGACGGCACCCAGGCCGTGTTGGCGCCGGCCTTCGGGTGGCCGATCTTCTGCTCCAGCATCGCCGCCATCAGATCGGGCATCGCCCACATGCCCTTGCCGATCTGGGCGCGGCCGGAAAGGCCGCATTCGAGCCCGGTGTCGACGTTCCAGTTCTCATACGCCCCGATCCAGGCGGCGGCCCGCATGTCGCCCTTGCGGATCATCGGCCCGGCTTCCATCGAGGTGTGGATCTCGTCGCCGGTGCGGTCGAGGAAGCCGGTGTTGATGAACACCACGCGTTCCTTCGCGGCGCGAATGCACTCCTTCAGATTGATGGTGGTGCGCCGCTCCTCGTCCATGATGCCCATCTTCAGCGTGTTGGGTTTCAGCCCAAGCAGCGCCTCGACGCGGCCGAACAGTTCCACGGCAAAGGCCACCTCGTCGGGCCCATGCATCTTCGGCTTCACGATGTACACCGAGCCGGCACGGGAATTGGCGCGACGGCCGTTCGGCCCGACATCGTGCAGCGCGATCAGGCTGGTGATCACGCCATCCATGATGCCTTCGGGAATGTCGTGGCCATCGGCGAGACGGATGGCCGGGTTGGTCATCAGGTGCCCGACGTTGCGGACCAGCATCAGCGAGCGGCATTTGGCCACGAAACTCGAGCCGTCGGGCGCATTGTAGTCGAGGTCCGGGTTGAGCTTGCGGGTAAAGCTCTTGCCGCCCTTCGACACCTCCTCGGTCAGATCGCCCTTCATCAGGCCGAGCCAGTTGCGGTAGACCGCGACCTTGTCTTCGGCATCCACGGCGGCGACCGAATCCTCGCAATCCTGGATCGTGGTGAGCGCCGATTCCAGCCAGACATCGGCGATGTGGGCCGGGTCGTCCTTGCCGATCGGGGAGGCGGCGTCGATCAGCACCTCGATCAGGAGGCCGTTGTTCTTCAGCAGGAACTGCGTCGGCGCCGCTGCCTCGGTGAGATAGCCGGCAAACTTTTCCGGCTGCTTCAGACCGGTCTTGCGCCCGTCCTTAAGCGTGACGGCGAGCGCGGCGTTCTCGACCGCGAAGCTTTTCGCGTCGCGCCAGCCGGCGCCGTCGAGGGGTGCTGACTGGTCGAGGAAATCGCGCGCCCAGGCGATGACCTTCTCGCCGCGCTTCGGATTGTAGCCCTTGCCGCGTTCCGCGCCGTCGGCCTCGGAAATCGCGTCGGTGCCGTAGAGCGCGTCGTAGAGCGAGCCCCAGCGCGCATTGGCGGCGTTGAGCGCATAACGCGCATTCATCACCGGCACGACCAGCTGCGGCCCGGCGATCGAGGCGATCTCCGGATCGACATTTTCGGTCGACACCTTGAAGGCGGGGCCCTCCGGCACGAGGTAGCCGATCTCCTTCAGGAAGGCGGTGTAGGCTTCGAGGTCGGACGGCGCGCCGTTCCGGCGATGCCATTCGTCTATTCCGTGCTGCAGCACGTCGCGGCGGGCGAGCAGCGCCCGGTTCTTCGGCGCGAGCTCGTAGGCGATTGCGGCAAAGCCGCTCCAGAATTTTTTCGCCTCGACGCCGGTGCCGGGCAGCACTTCGTCGTTCACAAAATCATTCAGCACGCGCGCGACGGTCATTCCGTCGATGTTGACAGTATCGGCCAAAAGTTCCTCGCGGGGTTGCAGTGCAGCACGGTCGGGTTTCGTTCAACACTTGCCGGTGTGAAGCGTCAATGGTCAAATCCGCGCGCGGGAGAATGCGAGGCCCAAGGTGGCGAAAGCTCCGACGATCAAGATCGAGAATGTGCTGCAGCCGGGCAAGCTCTACACGGCCGACGCAGCCAAGTATGAAGCGATGAAAAAAGCGGTGCTGAAGGTGCTGCCGGCGAAATCGCCGGGGATGACGGTGGCGGAGATGCAGGCTGGCGTGCTGAAGCATCTGCCCGAGGAGCTGTTTCCCGGCGGGGCGAAAGCCGGGTGGTGGACCAAGGCGGTGCAGCTCGATCTCGAGGCCAAGAAGGTGATCTTGCGCGAGAAGACGACGCCGCTGCGGCTGCGGAGGGTTTAGGGGCGGCGTCTGGCTGGAGACCCCCTCACAAGCAATTCTAAGGCTGGCTGACGCCAGCCCAAGAATTGCTATCTCCCCCACCAGGGGGGAGATAGCGTGGCATTGAAGCCCCGGCAGATCGCTGACGTTGAAGGTTGGCAGGATCGCCTGCGCCAGGCGCTATCTCCCCCCTGGTGGGGGAGATAGCGATCATTGGGTTTGGCGGAGCCAAACCTTAGGATCGCTTGAGAGGGGGCGGCGCTGACCTCGCTGAACAACGCGACCGCCCCTCAACTCGCAATCCGCGGCCGCCCATGTGCGATCGCCGTCACCCGCGCTTCGACCAGCATGCGCTGGCTCTCGATCACCGCCGTGCGGAACTCGCGCTCGACGTCGATCTCGGCGGTGTCGGTTCCCGCCTCCAGCGCGCGCCGCGCCGCGACCGCCCGCACCTCGGCCTCCGCCGCCGCGACCGCCACGTCTTCCGCCACGAAGTCGCGCACGAAGGCTTCCGACGCCACGCGAAAAATCCCTTCTTTCGGCTGCGTGATCAGCGCCTCGACGGTCACCCGCACCTGACCCACGACAGCGCCGAGCGCGTTCGCCACATCCGTATCGGCCGGCACCTCGCAGCGGTTGCCGACCAGCGGCGGCAGGCCGGCATAATGCAGCGGGGCGGACGCGCCGATGCCGATCACCGGCCGATCGAGCGCCACCGACAGGCGGGCAAAACCCTGATGCGCATCGACCGCGCGCTGCACCAGCGCATGCGCAACCGTCGCGGCGCCGTCGAGCCCGTCTTCCTCGAAAGCCGTCTCCAGGATCACTTCGGCCGAGAGACGCGTGAGCGTCAGCAGAACCCGCTCGGCAATCGCCTCCGGGCTGTCGGCGATCGGCTGGCCGCGGCCGTCGCGGCGGCGGGCGAAAAGCTCCGCGGCCAGCCGCCCGGCCTCGGCATTCCAGTTCGACTGCCGGCCAAGCGTGTGCGCGGCGTCCGACGGCGTGAAGCCGGCGATGTGCACCAGCCCGCGCGCGACGAGGCGATTGAGCGTGGCGACCTGCGCGTTGGAGGTGAGCAGCCGGTCGAGCGGCTGCGCCTCGGCGGAGATCGCCGCGTAGAGCTTTGCCTCCGCACTGGCGAGACCGGCAGCGAGCCGCTCCGGCACGCCGGTGCGGAAGGTGAGGCGGCCATCCATGCGGCCGGGGTTGGGCGCGCGCAACTGCCGCTCCAGCGTCTCGACGACGGCCGCGCGATGCGCCATGGCGGCCAGCGACAGCGGCACCAGCCGGCGCGGCCCAAGCAGGATTTTCGGGGTCAGCCCGCCCTCCGACAGCGACACCTCGGAATCGCCGCCGAGGCCGTAAGTGTGCATGGCGACGGCCTCGACCATGGTGCGGAAACCGCCCACGGTGGCGCCTTCCGGGTCGAGGCGCGGCCGGCCGCCGTCGAGGATGGCAACATCGGTGGTGGTGCCGCCAATGTCGGAGACCACCGCGTCGGCGAGCCCCGTCATGTGGCGCGCCCCGACCAGGCTGGCGGCCGGGCCGGACAGGATCGTCTCGATCGGCCGCTGCCGCGCGAAGGCAGCCGACACCAGCGCGCCGTCGCCGCGCACGACCATCAGCGGCGCGCGGATTTTTCGCGCGTCGAGAAAGGTTTCGGTGGCGGCGACCAGCCGGTCGATCATCGAGATCAGCCGCGCATTCAAGAGCGTGGTGAGCGCGCGGCGCGGGCCCCCGAGCTTCGACGTCAGCTCATGGCTGGCGGTGACGGGCAGCCCGGTCCTTGCGCGAATGAGATCGCGGGCGGCAAGCTCATGGGCCGGGTTGCGCGTGGCAAAATAGGCGCAGATTGCGAAACCCGAGACATTCTGCTCGAGCTCCGGCAGCGCCGCCTCGAGCGGGGCGAGGTCGAGCGGCTGGGCGTTGCCGTGAACGTCATGTCCGCCGGCAAGGAACAGCACCGGGTCGTGCCCGAGTGCGGTCTTCAGCCCGTCGCGCGCCAGATCGGCTTCGGCAAAGCCGATCATGACCAGCGCCACGCGACCGCCCTGTCCCTCCACCAGCGCATTGGTGGCGAGCGTGGTCGACATCGACACCAGCTTCACCGATTTCGGATCGAGCGCGGCTTTCGTCAGCACCGCATCGACCGCCCCGGAAATGCCGACGGCGAGGTCGTGGCGCGTCGTCAGCGCCTTCGCCTTGGCAATCACGCCGGCTTTTTCCGTCCACAGCACGGCATCGGTGTAGGTGCCGCCGGTGTCGATGCCGAGCAGGACGGGAGATGCGGGTTTCTTCGAGGGCATTGAGTCTGGCCGGGCGTGGATTGCCCGGCGGCTCTAGCCGATCACGATCGCGCCGACCACCCCTCGTTAGCCTCCCTCTACCCGTTTACGGGGAGAGGGTGGTCCGAAGGACCGGGTGAGGGGTGAGTCTCCGCCAACGTCGCGCACGGACCCCTCATCCGCCCTTCGGGCATCTTCTCCCCGTAAACGGGGAGAAGGAAGAAGGCGCCTACTTCGCCGTCACCGAACCCTTCATCGACGTATGGATCGCGCATTTATAATCATGCGTGCCGGCGGCCGAGATGGTGACCGTGCCCGACTGGCCCTTCGTCAGCCGCCCGGTATCGAACGACCCGTCGAGCGCGGTGCCGGTGTGCGGCGCGCCGTCGGCATTGGTGAAGGTCACCGTATCCCCGACCGCCACGTCGAGGCTCGCCGGGTTGAACTTCATGCCCTTGATCTCGACCGCATGATCGGCGGCGAAGGCCGGGACGGCGAAGGCGGCGAGAGCCGCGGCAATGAGAATGCGCATGGTTTTCCCCCGAGGTGATGTGACGCGGTGATCCTGCGCCGGAAATGGGGACGCGGCAAGCTGGCCGAGGGCAGCGCGGCCCCCTCTCCGAACCTCAATCCGGCGTCGCAGCGGCAGCCGCCACGGCCGTGTCGAACACTTCCTCGAACGCCACCGCCTTGCCGTTCTCGAACTGCCACAGGCACGCGATGCGGCAGTCGGCGACCTTGCCGGTGCGTTTGTTGCGATAGGCGCAACGGCCGAACATGGCGATCTTGTCGCCGTCGCAGACAAAGTGCTGCGGGGTGTAATGCACCATGTCCCACTCCTCGAAGATGCCCGAGAGATAGATCAGCGCTTCCTCACGCGAATTGCGCTCGGAGGCGAAAGCGAGGCCGCGCGTCCGCTCGTCGATCGAGGCCATGGTGAAATTGTCGTGCATCAGCTCGCGCCAGTGGCCGAGCGCGTGCCAGCCCCTCTCGTGCCAGGCGGCATAAGCCGCCTTCAGCTGCTCCAGTTCCTTCTCCAGCGCCATAATGCCCTCCAGGTGCCCAGTTTTTAGGCACATGGTGACGCAACGGAAGTTGAGCAGCAAGGGCCAGTTTCTTCTCTGTCCCCGTTCGCGGGAGAAGGGACACGCCGCTCCTGCCACCGCTGTCAGGAGCGCTCTGCTATCCCCTCCTCAGAAGGAGGCGGTCATCATGGCAGGGTTCGACGATTTCGATTTTCTGATCGGGCAGTGGAACGTCACCAACGAGCGCCTGAAGGCGCGGCTGGTCGGCGCGGCCGAATGGGAAACATTCGAGGCAACGTCCCGGGTCGAAAAGGTGATGCCGATCTCCGGCGGCGGGTTCGGCGGCAACCTCGACCAGATGCTCGTTCCGTCGCGCGCCTTCACCGGGATGACGCTGCGGCTTTACGACCCGCAGGCAGCACTCTGGTCGATCTACTGGTCGGACACCAACAGCTTTCGCCTGTTCCCGCCGACCATCGGCCGCTTCGAGGGCGAGCGCGGCGAGTTCTTCGGCGACGATGTCGAGGGTGGCATGCCGGTGAAAGTGCGCTTCCACTGGACCGGCGGCGCCAGCCCGGTCTGGGAACAGGCCATGTCGGCAGACGGCGGCAGAACATGGGAGAAGAACTGGGTGATGCGGTTCAGGCGGTGAGGACGGGCGGCGCAACCCACCAGTAGCCCTCGTGGTGAGCCTTGTCGAAGGGCGAGGGCGCCTGGCACCGACCTCGGCGCGTTCATCGAGCGGCAACCCCTCCGAAACGAAGGGTAGCCGCCCTAACCGGCAGCCCCGCCCAGCTCACTCCGTCAGATTGAACAACCTGCTCTTTCCCCCATTGCATTCATAGCAGCAGCCCTTGCAGCCCTTCTGGCCGTCGCCCACGCCCCAATAGGTGCCGCCAGGGCTCCCGGCGACCCAGGCGCCGTAGCAGATGTATTCGCCGGTCATGCAGGAGATGCGGTAGTTGCGCGTGACGCGGTCGGTCATCTTCCAGACCTTGGTGCCGCCCGGCCAGACGATGTTGCGATCCTGGCTGTAGAAGCGCAACTCGAGGATGCGAGGATGGCTGTTCTTCATCACCCAGGTGAAGCTGTCGGCCGACGCTGACGTCGCATACAGCGCCGAGATGGCAAGCACTGCGACCGCGATCAGGCCGCGCAACACGGAAACAAATTTCATGAGCCCCTAGCCCTGCGCGGCCACGCGGCCGCGCAGTGAGCATGGCACAAGGCAGTACTATGTAAGAAAGACCTTTTTTGGGATGGTATTTCGAACTGGCCGAGGAGCGACATACTGCCAAACCGGTAGGGCCGCTCCGATCGAGACGCTGGGTTGTTACCACCAGACCCGCCAATTGTTCTTCTTGCGCCGGATATTCTGCGACGCCCGATCCTGCATGCGCTCGATGCGGCGGCGTTCTGGGCGGGAAATGTAGCCGTCGGCGGCGGCGCGGGCCTGGGCGCGGTCGATGCGACGCTGCTGCGCCGCCAGGTTGCGCAGCTCGCGCGGAGTGAGGTCGCCGCGCATCGCGCCGCGATAGATGCGCTCATACTGACGCCATTCGCGCGCTTGGCTGCGGCCGCTGTCGGCGAGCACCGGCATCGTGCCGGCAATCATCAGCGCGGCGGCTCCCATAATAGCGATCTTGCGCATGGTTCGTTCTCCTTCTTCAGGCTGGAGGTTGTCCCATCAGGTCGGGGAACTCGCCACTGCACGAAAGGATGCGGCGGCGCGATCACGCTTTGTGAAATTGGTGAATGGCAGGCCGAAGACGGGCGAAGCTCGCGCGCGTGCCTCAGGCAGCGTCGGTGAGGGCGTCGGCGGGAAGCTGGGATTTGGCGTCGAGCAGCTCGATGCCAACCAGATGCCCTTCGGCGTCGAAATCGAAGACCACGCCCGGCGACACTTCCGCGCTTTCCAGAACCTTGGCACGCGAAAAGCGGATGTAGGCAGCGTTGTCGTCGGGCCGGTATTTCAACGTTGGAGTCATTTCGGTCTTTTCGCGTCCCGGTCGAAGAACGCCGTCAGTATACGGATTTCCGCCAGCGTTTCAAAGCAAGCCACTCGCAGGATGCGGCTGCCGAATTCGGGAATCACGCGGTAGCGTCGTTCGACGCCGGCTTCGCGCGGATCGGGCACGGCCCAATCCGGCCTGCGCACAGTCTCCTCGATCCAGGTCCGGTCGAGCTCGCGTTCTACGATCGAGTCCTCTGCATGGCCGGTATAGCTGAGAGGCTTCTCACCGGCCACAGCTCTCAATCACCCATCTTCAGCGCTTCGATGAAGGCTTCCTGCGGGATGTCGACCTTGCCGAACTGGCGCATGCGCTTCTTGCCTTCCTTCTGCTTTTCCAGAAGCTTGCGCTTGCGGGTCACGTCGCCGCCGTAACATTTGGCCGTCACGTCCTTGCGCAGCGCCGAGATGGTCTCGCGCGCGATGATGCGGCCGCCGATCGCTGCCTGGATCGGGATCTTGAACATGTGCTGCGGGATCAATTCCTTCAGCTTCTCGCACATGACGCGGCCGCGCTTCTCGGCGGCCGAGCGGTGGACGAGCATGGAGAGCGCGTCGACCGGCTCGTCATTGACCAGGATCGACATCTTCACCAGGTCGCCCTCGCGGTAGTCGGTCAAATGATAGTCGAACGAGGCGTAACCCTTGGAGATCGACTTCAGCCGGTCGTAGAAATCGAACACGACCTCGTTGAGCGGCAAATCGTAGACCAGCATGGCGCGCTTGCCGACATAGGAGAGGTCGGCCTGGATGCCGCGCCGCTCCTGGCAGAGCTTCAGGATCGAGCCGAGATAATCGTCGGGCGTGAGGATGGTGGCACGGATCCACGGCTCCTCGATCGAGGTGATCTTCACCACGTCAGGCATGTCGGCCGGGTTGTGCAGCTCCTTCACGCTGCCGTCGAGCAGGTTCATGCGGTAGACGACCGAAGGCGCGGTGGCGATCAAATCGAGATCGAACTCGCGCGTCAGCCGCTCCTGGATGATTTCCAAGTGCAGCAGGCCGAGGAAGCCGCAGCGGAAGCCGAAGCCGAGCGCGGCCGAGGTCTCCATCTCGTAGGAGAAGCTGGCGTCGTTCAGGCGCAGCTTGCCGACCGCGCCGCGCAGCGCCTCGAAATCGGCGGCGTCGACCGGGAAGAGGCCGCAGAACACCACAGGTTGCGCCGGCTTGAAGCCCGGCAGCGCGTTCGCGGTCGGGCGGCGATCCTCGGTGATGGTGTCGCCGACGCGGGTGTCGGCCACCTCCTTGATGGAAGCGGTGATGAAGCCGAACTCGCCGGGGCCGAGCTCGTCCGCCGGCGCCATTTTCGGGGTGAACACGCCGGTGCGCTCCACCGGGTATTTCGCCCCGGTGCCCATCATGCGGATCATCTGGCCCTTCTTGAGCACGCCGTCGATGACACGCACCAGCACGATGACGCCGAGATAGGAATCGTACCAGCTGTCGACCAGCATGGCCTTGAGCGGCGCACTGGCATCACCCTCGCGCGGCGGCGGCAGCTGGTGCACGATCGCTTCCAGCACGTCGTCGATGCCGATGCCGGTCTTGGCTGAGATCATCACCGCATTGGAGGCGTCGCGGCCGATCACCTCCTCAACCTGCTCCTTCACGCGCTCGGGCTCGGCGGCAGGCAGGTCGATCTTGTTCAGCACCACGACGATCTCGTGGTTGTTGTCGATTGCCTGGTAGACATTGGCGAGCGTCTGCGCCTCGACACCCTGGGAGGCGTCGACCACGAGAAGAGAACCTTCGCATGCGGCGAGCGAGCGCGAGACCTCGTAGCCGAAATCGACATGGCCGGGCGTGTCGATCAAATTCAGCACGTAATCCTGGCCGTCGCGCGCGCGGTAGTTCAGCCGCACCGTCTGCGCCTTGATGGTGATGCCGCGCTCGCGCTCGATGTCCATGGAATCGAGCACCTGCTCCTTGCCCGCCATCTCGCGCGCATCCATGGCGCCCGTCATCTGGATGAGACGGTCGGCGAGCGTCGACTTGCCGTGGTCGATATGCGCGATGATCGCGAAGTTGCGGATGCGGGAAATCGGGGTGGTCATGGTGGGGCGGGCTGTATCCGTTTGCTGGATTTTGAGCAAGCCGGCCGGGGCTCGCGTCAGAATCCGCTCTGCGCCTGCGGACGGCCTGTCTTCTCCCCGCAAGCGGGGAAAAGATGCCGGCAGGCAGATGAGGGGCGGCTCCGCGCTCGAAGGCAAACCCTGAACGGCAGCGCTGCCCCTCATCCGCTCGTTGGGCACCTTCTCCCCGTGGACGGGGGAGAAGGAAAAATCGGCGCCGTGCGGCCGGCTGCCGCAGCGCCTATCGCTTGTTTCATAAGCCTGCTTATTATATATCGTGCTCATTATGAGCACCTTCCACGACGAGACAGACAGGCTCGGGCTGCTGATCCATGACGCGCAGCGGCTCATGCGCAAGCGTTTCGAGGCGCGCGCGGCGGCCTATGGGCTTTCGTCGGCGCAATGGCGGCTTCTGGCGCGCGTCTCCAAAGAAGAAGGCATCGCGCAGGCGCGACTTGCCGAGCTGCTCGAGATCGAGCCGATCAGCGTTTCGCGCCTGATCGACCGCATGGAAGAAGGCGGCTGGATCGAAAGGCGCGCCGACCCGCAGGACCGGCGCGTGCGCACCATCTTCCCGACCGACAAGGCGCGCGCAGCTTTCGGCGCGGTGAAGAGCCTGGCCGGCGAGGTCTACGAGGAAGCGCTGGCCGGCCTGTCGGCGCCAGAGCGCCGCGGTGTGATCGATGGCCTGAAGACGATCTGCTCCAACCTCTCGGACGACGAGGCGGCGTCCGACCGCGAAGCGTATCCCGCCCGGAAAGCCAGCTGAAATGAACGCCGTTGCCAAGGTCCAGGAGAGCGCCAAGCTCGAAGAGGCCAAACCTGTCGAAATACCCACGCCTGCGGCCCCTGCCCCGCAGGCGCAGGCAGCCCCCGCCCCGGCGAAGAAAAAGCGCCGGGGCGGACGGCTGGCCCTCATGCTCGCCGTGCCGGTCGCCATGCTGGCCGCCGGCGGTTATTTCTGGATCACCGGCGGGCGCTATCAGGAAACCGACAACGCCAACCTGCGACAGGCGCGCGTCACCATCGCGTCGGAAGCGGCGGGCCGCATCACCGACCTGCGCATCGCCGACAATGCGGTGGTGAAGCAGGGCGACATTCTTTTCGTCGTCGATCCGGAACCGTACCGCATCGCGCTCGCCCAGGCCGACGCTTCGCTCGCCGCGGCACGCATCGGTGTCGAGCAGCTGCGCGCGGCCTACAGCCAGGCGGTGGCCCAGGAGCGCGTGGCGGCCGGCGATGTCGGCTACCTGCAGCAGGAGCTCGACCGGGCCGTGGCGCTCGCCGCCAAGGGCGTCGGCACGCAGTCCTCGCTCGACTCGGCGCGGCGTGATCTCGCCAAGGCGAAGGAGCAGCATGCGGCGGCACTCGAAAGCGTGTCCGGCGCGCTGGCCGCCCTCGGCGGCGAGGCTCAGATCAGGACCGACACGCATCCGAGCGTGCTTGCCGCGCTTGCCGCGCGCGACAAGGCGCAATACCAGCTCGGCCGCACGACGGTGACCGCGCCGGCCGACGGCATCGTCAGCCAGGCTGCCTCCTTCAAGGTCGGGCAGTTCGTCACCGCCGGCACGCCGCTCTTCACGCTGGTCGAGACCGGCGACACCTGGATCGAGGCGAACTTCAAGGAGACACAGCTCACCAACATGAAGCTTGGCCAGGAAGCGACGGTCACGCTCGACACCTACCCGGGCAAGCCGCTGAAGGCGGTGATCGATTCGATCGGCGCTGGCACGGGCGCGGAGTTCTCGCTGCTGCCCGCCCAGAACGCCACCGGCAACTGGGTGAAAGTCACGCAACGCATTCCGGTGCGGCTGAAGCTCGCGCCGGAAGAGGCCGAGCTCCTGCTGCGCACCGGCATGAGCGCCACTGTCGCCGTCGACACCGGCGTGTCGCGCGGGCTGGGCGAGTTGTTCGGGATGGCGAACGCGGCGGAGTAGCCGCGGGCTCTCCTCGTAAGAAGGCGCTCTACGTTGCCCCTCTCTGTCCTGCCGGACATCTCCCCCACAAGGGGGGAGATTGGCTGTCACAACGACTTTCGCCAATCATCGAACGTTGCAGGTTGGCGAAAGTCGAGCGGACGTCCGGTCTCCCCCCTCGTGGGGGAGATGTCCGGCAGGACAGAGAGGGGCGCGAAGGAACGCGACCTCTCAGAGTAACCACCAATGTCCACCACCACAGCAGCCTCCACCGATGTCCCGCATCGCGGCCTGATCACGATCTCGATCATGCTGGCGACGATCATGCAGGTGCTCGACACCACCATCGCCAATGTCGCGCTGCCGACGATGACCGGCGATCTCGGCGCAGGCCAAGACACCATCACCTGGGTGCTGACCTCCTACATCGTGGCCGCGGCGATCATGACGCCGCTCACCGGCTGGCTCTCCGACCGTTTTGGCCGGCGCGAGCTCTTCCTCGTCTCGATCGTCGGCTTCACCGCCACCTCGATGCTTTGCGGGCTCTCCTGGAGCCTCGAAAGCATGATGGGCTTCCGCGTGCTGCAGGGCCTGTTCGGCGCGGCCATCGTGCCGCTGGCGCAGACTTTTCTGCTCGACATCAACCCGCGCGAAAGGCACGGCCAGGCGATGGCGATCTACGGCGCCGGCATCATGGTCGGCCCGATCATCGGTCCCACCCTCGGCGGCTGGCTGACCGAGGCCGCCGGCTGGCGCTGGGTTTTTTTCATCAATCTGCCGGTCGGCATTCTGGCCTTCCTCGGTTCGGCCGCCTATCTGCCGCGCATCGCGCAGCGGCTGCGCAGTTTCGACTTCTTCGGCTTCGCCATGCTGTCGCTCGGCGTCGGCGCGCTGCAGCTCATGCTCGACCGGGGTGCGGAGGTGGACTGGTTCTCCTCGATCGAGATCTGGATCGAGCTCGGCCTGTCGATCACCGGCTTCTGGGTGTTCGCCGTGCACCTTGCCACGGCCAGGGACACGTTCATCGATCCAAAAATCTTCGCCGACCGCAACTTCGTGACCGGGCTGGTCTTCATCTTCGTGATCGGCCTGATCCTGCTCGCCGGCCTGGCGCTGCTGCCGCCGCTGCTCGCGCGGCTATTCAATCATTCGACCATCCAGACCGGCCTCATCATGGCGCCGCGCGGAGTCGGCACCATGATCTCGATGATCCTCGTCGGGCGGCTGGTGCAGGTGGTCGATGCGCGCGCGCTGGTGGTGACGGGGCTGCTGCTCACCGCCTGGTCGCTCTACGACATGACCGGCTTCACGCCGCAGATGGACGATTGGCTGATCATCACCTCGGGCGTCGTGCAGGGGCTCGGGCTCGGCCTGGTCTTCGTGCCGCTCTCGACGATCACCTTCGCGACGCTGGCGCCGAAATTCCGCACCGATGCGGCAGCGCTGTTCAGCCTCATACGCAACATCGGCTCCTCGATCGGCATCTCGATCGTGACGGTTCTCCTCTCGCATAACGTGCAGGTGAACCACGCCGAGCTCTCGGCCGGGCTCACGCCCTTCAACCAGAACCTGCAGGCGGTCATGCCTTCGGCGGTTGCCGGCAACCAGCAATCGCTGTCGATGCTCGACCAGCTGGTGAACCAGCAGTCGCTGATGATCGCCTATATCGACGATTTCTGGCTGATGATGATCGTCACGCTGGCCGCGATCCCGCTGGCGCTGCTGTTGAGGAAGCCGAAGGCGATGCCGGCCGGTGCGCCGGCGGCGCACATGGATTGAGGCTGCCGGCCGGCGCGAGCTGGGAACCGGAGCTACAGCCGCTTCTCCATATCGACGGTCAGGAAGCTAACGCCGTCGAGCACGATCGTGCGGTCGGCCACGTAGGCAAAACCGCGACGCTCGAAGAATGGGCGCGCGGTGAGGCTCACCTCGGCGTAGATGCGCTTCAAACCGAGCCGACGGGCTTCCTCCTCCACATGCTGCGCCAGCGCCGTCGCGACGCCCATGCGGTGGAAGCGCGGATGCACGAACATCATGTCGAGATGGCCGTCCGGCTCGAGGTCGGAGAAGCCGGCGGGCCCGCCGTCGACGAGCGCAAGGAAGGTCGGACGGGTAAGGCGCCACCCCGCCCAGCCGTCACGATCGACGCTCGACCACGCGGCGATCTGCTCCGGCGTGTAGTCGCGGCTCGCCGCCTCGCGGATGGCGCGCTGGAAGATATCGATGACCGCGTCGAGATCGGCCAGCGTGTAATCGCGGATGGTGATGCTGGGCATGTCCTGAGCGGCCTTCTCCAACGCCCCTCACCTCTATCCTCTCCCCGTAAAGACGGGGAGGGGCTGGGAGAGGGTACAATTGAGGGGCTTGGAGATAGCCCCGATCTCTCATGTCACATTCACCTCCGCCATCTCGTCATGAGCAGGCAAGGAGATAGAACATGCGTATCCTTGCGATCATTCTTGCAATCTTCCACGGCGCGAACGGGCTGGTGATGCTGTTCGCTCCGGAAACCTGGTATGCGTCGGTGCCCGACGTGACCGAGACCGGGCCGCTCAACCAGCATTTCGTGCGTGATATCGGCCTTGCCTTCATCGCGGCGGCCGCGGCGATGGCGCTCTTTGCGCGCGACGCGGCGAAGCGCATGCTGCTGGTGCCGGCGGCGGTGTTTCTCGGCGGGCATGCCGGGCTGCATCTCATCGAGATGGCGACGCACGGCACCAATGCCGGCGACGCCGCCCGCGACCTTGCCGTCATCGTGCTGCCGGGGCTGCTGCCGCTTGCGCTCCTCATCATGCGCCCGGCCCGAGAGGCGGTGCGGCCATGATCAAGGGCTGGCTGAAATCGGTGCTCGAGACGTTCGGGCGCCGCTACCATTACGACACGCGCTACATGAAGGAGCTGGTCGACCTGGATACGGGCGGCGGCATGCGGTTCGGGCTCGCCTCGTCCTTCCTGATGCATCGCTTCGGGGCGCCGAAGGATATCTACTTCGCAGCCAAGATCCGCTCGACCTTCAGGGCGGATTGCGGCCCTTGCCTCAGGCTGGTGGTCAACATGGCGTCGGAGGCCGGCGTCGGGCTCGACACGTTGCTGCCGGCCCTCGGCAAAGGCATCGCGACGCCCGACGTGGCGCTCGCCCTGCGTTTTGCCGATGCGGTGCTCGACAATTCGCCCGAGCTGATGGCGGTAACGGAGGAAGTGCGGCAGCGTTTCGGCGAAAAGACGCGGGCGGGACTGGCCACCGCGATCGTGTCCGGGCAATTCTATCCGATGCTGAAGCGCGGACTTGGCCATGCGCAGGCCTGCGCGCCGGTGGTGAGCGAGCTGCTCGCCCTGCAGCACGATCAGACAGCGTCGCAGGCTTTGCGGGCAGGTGGTGCGGTGAAACAACGCCTTGCGACGGGATGAGGCGACCGGCGCCGGAAAGGGAAGGCTGCATGCCGCAGAACGAGGAAAGGCTGGGCGCATTTGTCGGGCAGCGCAAGCGGCTGCTCCGGCTCGCCTACCGCCACCTCGGCTCGGTGACCGAGGCCGAGGATATCGTGCAGGAAGCCTGGCTGCGTTTTTCGCAGGCAACCCAGGTCGAGGACGCGCCGCGGCTGCTGTCCACCATCGTGACGCGGCTCTGCCTCGACCGGGCTAAATCGGCCGAGGCGCGCAAACTCGACTATGTCGGGGCCTGGCTGCCGGAACCGGCTGCCGGCGAAGCATTCGATGCGGCCGACGATCATTCGCTCGACATCTCCTTCGCGGTCATGCGCACGCTGGAAAATTTGTCGCCGGCCGAACGCGCCGCCTTCTTCCTGCACGACCTCTGGGAGCTCTCCTTCGACGAGATCGGTGCGACGCTGTCGCGCTCCCCCGCGGCCTGCCGCAAGCTCGCCTCGCGAGCGCGCGTCTCGCTCGCGCAAGCGCGGCAGCGTTTCCATCCGGACGCCGAGCACCTGGCGCGTTTCGTGGAAACCTTTCGCACCGCGGTCGAGCGCGGCGATCCGGCGCCGCTCAAGGCACTGCTTGCGAGCGACGCCGAGCTGGTCACCGACGGCGGCGGCAAGAAGACGGCGGCGCTTAACGTGCTGCACGGCGCCGACGCGGTGGCGCGCTTCCTGATCGGCGCGGCGCGCAAGAACGTCGACATCGGCGAGGTCGGCGGCTACCCCGCGACGATCAACGATGCGCCCGGGCTGGTGATCACCATCGCAGGCGAGATCGACCAGACGCTGTCGTTCGACGCGGATGCGGAAGGGATGATCAGCGCGATCTACATCGTGCGCAATCCGGACAAGCTGGGGGCGGTGAAGGGGCACGGGTCCAGCCAGGCGTATCGATGACGATCTCGTGCAAGCGATGACGTCTGCGTCGCGCCTAGCCCCGCCGCTAAGGCCGCTCGCCCTTCGCGAGCCTCGCATTGATCTCCGCGATCACCGGCATCAGATCGGCGGCACTGTCGATGACATAGTGCGCGCCGGCACCCTTGAGGCGCTTCACCGCGGCTTCGCGCCGCCTGGCAAACTCCTCTTTCGCCAACGCCTTCGTGTCGGCGAGCGAGAGGCCGAAGACGTTGCCGCTGACGGCGACGCCGACGGTCCAGGCGCCGGCATTCAAACCTTCGCCGATGCCGACCTCGGTGTCGTCGACCTTGACGCAATTCCAGGCCGGCCAGACGCCGAGCTCGGTGAGCGAGCGCCAGAGCATGTAGGGCGATGGGCGGCCGTCGGGCGTGTCGCCGGTGCAGACCAGGCTGTCGGGCGCAAAGCCCTGGGCAGCCGCGACAGGCAATATCTTCGCCATGATGTCGCGCGTGTAGCCGGTGGTGGAACCGATCCTGACGCCGTCCGCGCGCAACGCCTTTGCCGTGTCGGCAACGCCCGGGATCAGGTCGGCATATTTCGCGGCGACTGCGACGTTCTTCGGCACGAAGACAGCGTAGACGCGGTCGATATCGGCTTCGGTCGGCTTGCCGCCATGCTTCTTCGCCCAGGCTTCGGCGACGCGCGGCAAACCCATCAGCGTGGCGATGTGCGGGCGCTTCGCCATGCCCATAGGGCCGCGTGCCTCCTCGATCGAGATGTCGACGCCGAACTCGGCGAAGGCCTCGACGAACACGCCCATCGGCGCGAGCGAGCCATAATCGACAACGGTGCCGGCCCAGTCGAACACGACGGCGCGGATTTTTGCTTCGCTCATGCGCTTTTCCTCATGGCGTCGAGATCGGCACCCGCGAGCTCGGCGATCGTCTCCTCGGCGATGGCGAAGGACGTCGAGGCACCGGTGCCGCCGGTGATGATGACGAGCCGCACATCCGGGTGCGGCGTGTCGGTGAACATGGTACGGTCCGCCGCCGACGCGTAGGTGCCGGTCCAGCGCGCCACCACCTTCGGGGCGGGCCCGGCAAAGACATTGCGATATTCGTCCAGGATGATCTCGTCGACCGTGTCGGGCGCGAAGGGGTCGGGCGTCGGCGCGTAGTGATGCGAGTCGCCGACCACGAGCGAACCGTCCGCGCTCTGCACGGCGATCAGGTGCACGCCGTTCGCCAGCGCCTCGCCCTGCTCGGCTTCGAGCCGGCGCTTCAGCGCCTTCGCTTCCGGCAGGTCGGCGTAGCCGGCGTAACGCGCCAGCCCGAGATCGGACATGAAGGCCGAGCCGAAGCGGAAGCCGGGATCGGCGAGCCGCAGCATATGCAGCTTGCAGCGGGTGACGTCGTAGGCAGCGATGCGCTCGGGATAGAGCGTGGCGAAATCGTCGCCCGGGCACACCACGATCTTTTTCGCCCGCACCGGCCCGCGGCTGGTCTTCACCAGCGGCGGCTCGATCGCCGTCACCGCCGCCTGCCGGCGGAACTCGACGCCATGGCGCTCGGCAAGATGTCTTGCGAGGAGCGGGATCGCATCGCGCGATTCAACCCGGATCTCGTGCGGGCTCCAGAGCGCACCGGCAAAATTTGCATGGTCGAGCCCGGGCTGGCGTCTTGCCATCTCGGCCCTGCCGAGCAGGGCGCAGCCTTCGCCCATCTCGGTGGCGGGGGAAGCTTCAACGACGGCCAGCGCTTCCGGCCGCCGGGCAACCACCATCGTGCCTTCATGGATCACGCCGATGCCGGCTGGCCCGGCGATCTCGCGCCAGACGTCGCGCGAACGCATGGCGCGTCGCCACACCGTGCCGCGCTCCTGGCCGCTCACGGTGATGAAGCCGAAATTGCGGATCGAGGCGCCGTTCGCCTGCGCGTCGCGGTCGATGACGACCACCTTCAGGCCGAGCCGCGCCGCCGCCAATGCGTGGGCGAGACCGAGGATGCCGGCCCCGACCACCGCCAGATCGAATTGATCCTGTCCGCCCATGGCCGCCAAGCGCCCTCGTGGTTCGACAAGCTCACCATGAGGGCTGTTGACAGGTTTGCGCCAAGTCGGCCCGCGGCGATCGAACTTGGCCCTTCGCTACTAGACCCCGGTGCCTCGCGCAACGTTGCAGTAGCCCTCATGGTGAGCTTGTCGAACCACGAGGGCGCCAGGCGTTGTTCGGGCGCGCGGAGCTTACTCGGCCGCCAGCTCTTCCAGAACCTTCTTGCGATTCTGCGCTTCGGCGAAGACCACCAGATTGGCGAGCTCCTCGCGGGTGGTGACGCCGCTCTGGGCACGCTGCAGCATCGGCTCGACCTTGAGGATCTCTTCGGCGACCGTCTTGATGTCGGCGTCGAGCTTGGCCTGCAGCTCGCCCTTGGCCAGCAGGTCGTTATACTCCTGGATGACTTCCGGCTTCAGCAGATCGTTATAGACCATGTCGCGCTCGGTGCCGCAGCCCGAATCCGTCAGCCAGACATCTTCGATCGCCGGCGTGTCGGTGCCCTCGATGACCGTGTTGGCCTCGGTCATGAGGTCGACCAGCACCTGGATCGATTCCGGGCATTTCTCGACATAGGCGGCCGAGAGCGACTCGGCGTCGAACTCGGCTGCGAAGGCCGGAGACATGGAAAGGGCGCCGCAGGCAGCGAGCGCCAGCATGGTCTTCTTCATGGGGGTTCCTCACATCGACGCGGCGGACACGGCGTCCTGGCGTCACCTATGCACGTCGGCGTTGAGTGCCGGAAGATGCCCAAGCAACCATTTTTGACAGTCGAAGCGACTTTTTTTGAAATGGTCAGCGCGCATCTTTTGCTTGCAACCGGGCCGACAGGCTCAACATTGATGCCGCAATGGCGCTATGAAGCGGTTGGCGCGGAGGCCATTCAAGGCCGGAGCAGCGAGGCCAGAGGTGGATCAGAAACCGGAAGCGGGGAAGCGGAATTCGGCGCTGGCGCCACTTTCCCACCCGGTCTTTCGCGGCATCTGGATCGCCTCGCTCGCCTCCAACCTCGGCGGGCTCATCCAGTCGGTGGGTGCCGCCTGGCTGATGACCTCGCTCACGGCCTCGGCCGATGTGGTGGCTCTGGTGCAGGCTTCGACCACGCTGCCGATCATGATCTTCTCGCTGGCGACCGGCGCCATCGCCGACAATTTCGACCGGCGCCGCGTCATGCTGATCGCGCAATTCTTCATGCTCGCCGTCTCCGTCGCGCTGGCGCTCACGGCCTGGTTCGACGTGCTCGACCCCTGGCTGCTGCTTGCCTTCACCTTCCTGATCGGCTGCGGCTCGGCGCTCAACAACCCGGCCTGGCAGGCATCGGTCGGCGAGATGGTGCCGCGCGACTCGCTGTCGGCGGCGGTGGCGCTCAACAGCGTCAACTTCAACCTCACCCGCAGCGTCGGCCCGGCGATCGGCGGCGTCATCGTTGCGAGCTTCGGCGCGGCTGCAGCCTTCGTCATCAATGCGCTCAGCTACCTGCCGGTTATCTTCGCCATCTCGCGCTGGAAGGTGGACCGGCCGCCGAGCACGCTGCCGCCCGAATCGCTTGGCCGCGCCATGACCTCGGGCCTGCGCTACGTGGCCATGTCGCCGCAGATCGAGAAGGTGCTGCTGCGCGGCTTCGTCTTCGGCTTCAGCGCCATCACCGTGCTGGCGCTCTTGCCGCTGGTGGCGCTGCGCCTCGAAGGCGGGCCGCTGCTCTTCGGCCTGCTGTTCGGCTGCTACGGCGTCGGCGCCGTGGCCGGCGCCTTCATCGGCAACCGCGCGCGCGAGAAGTGGGCGAACGAAACGGTCGCCCGCGCGGCCTTCGTCGGCTTCGCGATCTCGGCCGCGATCGTGGGGCTCAGCCACGATGCGTGGCTGACCGGGCTCGGGGTCGCGATCGGCGGCATGTGCTGGGTGGTCGCGCTCTCGATGTTCAACGTCACGGTGCAGCTTTCGAGCCCGCGCTGGGTGCTCGGGCGCGCGCTGGCGCTCTACCAGACCGCCACGTTCGGCGGCATGGCGCTGGGCTCCTGGGTCTGGGGCCTCGTCGCCGAGGTCTACTCCCCGGCCAACGCGCTGGTCGCCGCGGCCCTGGTGCTGCTCGCGGGTGCTGCAATCGGGCTCATCCTGCCGCTGCCGGTAAAACCCTCGGACAACCTCGACCCGATCAACCGCTGGAAGGCGCCCAACGTGCTGCTCGACCTGCGCGGGCGCAGCGGCCCGGTGCATGTGCTGATCGAATATCTGATCCGCGAGGAGGACACTGAGGCGTTCCTGGAGGCGATGAACCAGCGCCGCCGCATCCGTCGGCGCGACGGCGCACGCCAGTGGGAGCTGCTGCGCGACACCGAGCATCCGGAACAATGGATGGAATCCTACCACGTGCCGACATGGAACGATTATGTGCGGCACAACCAGCGCCGCACGCATGCGGACTCGGCCACCGACGACAAGATCAGGGCGCTGCACAGCGGCGAGGGGCCGATCAAGGTGCATCGCATGGTCGTGCGCCCGCCGGACTACGGACAGCCGGGCCTGCAGACGAAGACGCCGGTGGATTTGGGATAGTAAGGCAATAATTTAGAGCGCCGCGTCCGCCGCCAGAGAGCAGAACGCTTCAGGCCGCGTCGGCGACGGCGGGCTGGGCAGCTTCGATGGGTTGCGGGCGGCCGAGAAAATAGCCCTGCACCTCGTCGCAGCCTTCGGCTTCGAGAAGCTTCAGCTGGGCGCCTGTCTCCACACCTTCGGCAAGCACGCTGATGTCGAGGCTTTTGCCGAGCGCCAGCACGGCGCGGATGATGGCGCGCGCCTGGGCGCTGTGCTCGACCTCGGTCATGAAACTCTTGTCCAGCTTGATGCGGTCGAAGGGGAATGAGCGCAGCGTCTCGAGCGAGGAATAGCCGGTGCCGAAATCGTCGATCGCGACGGTGACCCCGAGCGCCCGGATCTGCCTCAGCGCATGCAGCGAGCGCACCTTGTCGTGGATGATCGAGGATTCGGTGATCTCAAGCTCCAGCCGCTCGGCCGGCAGACCGGTCTCGAGCAGGATCTGGTGCACGAGCTGCGGCAGGTCGCAATGCGCGAGCTGCATGGCCGAGAGGTTGACGGCGATCTTGTGCGGCACAGGCCACGCCGCCGCCTCCCGGCAGGCTTGCCGCAGCACCCATTCGCCGATCGTCAGGATGGTGCCGGTCTCTTCGGCCAGGGGTATGAATTCCGACGGCGGAATCCGCCCGTGCTGCGGGTGGAACCAGCGCAGCAGCACCTCATAGCCCAGCGTCTCGCCGCTCGAGACCTTGGTCTGCACCTGGTAGTGAAGCTCAAGCTGACCGTGCTCGATCGCGCGGCGCAGATCAAGCCCAAGGTCGCGGCGCGCACGTGCCAGCTCATCCATGTCGGCTTCATAGAAGCAGATGCTGCGGCTGACGTCGGCCTTGGCGCGATACATCGCCAGATCGGCATTGCCGACGAGGCGCGCCGCGGTCTCGCCATCCGTCGGATAGACCGATACGCCGATGCTGGCGCCGGGCACGACGTCGAAGTCGGCGATGCGCATGGTTTCGAACAGCACCTTTTCCACCCGAGCCACGAAGTCGAGCAGGTCGCGCTGCTCGGTGAAGCGTTTCAGCGCCGCGAACTCGTCGCCGCCGATGCGGGCGACGAACTCGCCCTCCCTGAGCAGGGCTCTCAGCCGCCCGGCGATGATCTTCAGCGCCTGGTCGCCGGCGTCGTGACCGCGCAGATCGTTGATCTCCTTGAACTTGTCGAGATCGATGCCGATGACGGCGAGCTTGCGGCCGTCGCTCCTGGCGCGCTCGAGCTCGCTGCCGAGGTAGTCGTTGAAGCAGGCCCGGTTGGGCAGGCCGGTGAGCACATCGTTCAGCGCCATCTGGCGCAGCGCGTCGAGGTTCTTCTCGGTCGAGTCCGAGTCGATCATCGAGCTGGCGACGCCGGTGCCGACGATCACCAGCGCGACGCCGGCCACCGCCACCGCCAGCGCCCCGATCACGGTCGCATCGGCGAGCTCAGCCCCGCTCAGGAGCGGCGTGACCATGACGGCGGTCATCGCGGTGAAATGCAGGCTGACGACGCCGAGCACGAAAAGAACCAGCGCCGACAGGCGCCAGCCCTGGTTGGAGGCGAGCACCGCGAGGCTGCCGAACAAGGCGGCGAGCGCGACCGACGCAGCAATGTAGCCGGCGTCCCATTCGACGATGCCGTCGACATGGAAGGCAGCCATGCCGGTGTAATGCATGGCGGCAATGGAGAAACCCAGCATGACGCCGCCGGCGAGTGCAGCAGGCCTTCCCGCGCCGAGGCCGACCAGGAAGCTCGCCGCGCTGCCGAGGATGACGATGACCAGCGACAGCATGGTCAGCACCGGATCATAAGTGACCGGCGCGCCGGCGTCGTAAGCGAGCATGGCGATGAAATGCGTGCACCACACCGAACAGCCGGCGGCGATCGAGGCAAGGAACAGCCAGCCGGCTTTCTGGACGCCGCCCTGCCGCTGGCGGGCGCGGCGAAACAGCTCGAACGCAACCCAGCCGCCGCTGACGCAGACGATTGCGGCGAGCGCGACCAGCCAGAGATTATGCTGCGCGGTAACGCAGGTGACGACGTTCATCATGACTGTCTGACCGGCGCACGACAGCGCGCTTCGGCTCCCCGAGTCCCAAAAACTGGCCAGGCGCCGCCGTCCCGCGGGTTGCCAGGCGCCTGCAACCCTGCGCTACCAAAGGTTGAGTGACTCTTAAGCTGCTGATTTGTCTTGGACTTTGGAGTCCATGTCAGGGCCGACCGCAGGCCGCCGCAGGGTCGCACCGTCAAAATCGGACAAATCCTGTCATGTATCCTAACCCGGCGACAACTGAGGTCGAAGGGGTATTTCGCGGTATATTTTTGCGATCATCAGTATTTTTCAGCAGAGTGAACCATAGATGGATTTCGCGGTAGCCGGAAATTTACTCTGTTATTCTCCTCTCCTTTGACGAATGCGAGCATCGCGGCTGGCCGGAACAGAACTTAGCCTCGTGCTGCAAAGCGTCGCCTATGGTTAGCAAATCGTCGCCGGAGGCGCGCCCTGGACCGATGTCAGCAGTTGCCTTGCCGCCTATGTGCGAAAAACCCTGGCGGCCTATGATCGTGCGCGATGCGGGAGGAAGCGATGAGACCCACGGTGGCGATCCTTGGCGCGAACGGCGTTTATGCGAGGCATCTCATGCCGCGGCTCGCCGCCGCCGGCTACCCGCTCAGGGCGATCGTGCGGCGTGTCGAGGCGGCGGGCGTGGCGCGCGGCTGCGGAGCCGACATCCGGGTCGCCGACATCTTCGAGCCGCAGCGGCTTCGCGCGGCGCTGGACGGCAGCGACATCTGCATCAACCTCGCCACATCGCTGCCCGGCCCGAGCGGCCGCGGCGATTTCGCGGTGAACGACCGAGTCCGCCGCGACGGCACGCCGATCCTTGTCGAGGCCTGCCGACAGGCCGGCGTGCAACGGATCGTGCAGCAGAGCATCGCCTGGGTGGGTGCTGCAGGCGAGACGCTCGCCGACGAGGCTTCGCTGTTCGAGCCGGTGACGGACGACATCGGCGCGCGTGCCATCCGGACCGCCCAGGCCATGGAGGCGCTGGTGCGGGCAACGGAGCTCGACTGGCTGATCCTGCGCGGCGGCCTTTTCTACGGACCCGGCACCGGTTTCGACGACGACTGGCTGGCACGCGCCGCGGCCGGGACGCTGCGGCTGCCGGGCGACGGCGCCGACTTCGTCACGCTGGTCCATATCGCCGACATGGCAGCGGCCACGGTCGCCGCGCTGGCAGCCTGGCCTGCGCGACGAGCGCTGATCATCGCCGACGACAATCCCGTGCACTGGCGCGACCTCTTCGCCTATGTCGCGACGGTTGCTGGAGCCGAGGCGCCGCGGCCCGGCGGCAGCCCGCGCTTCCCTTCCTTCCGCATGAGCAATCGCCGGGCGCGCGAATTGCTCGACTGGGCCCCGCGCTACCCCGACTACCGCGCCGGCCTGATCCGGTAGCCCTGGCGCGCTGCGCAGCGCCGCGTTGGTCCATGCGTCGCCGCCATGAAGCGGCTAGACCGCCTCGACGTTTGTCCGATGCAAGAAACGGCGGGTTTCTCCGCCGCTGTCCAGCCGGAAAAACCGGCTCCCACTTTCCTGGCTTTTGCTTTCTACAGGCTTCCGCATGCATTCGGACAATTCGCAGACAGGGCGTGCTGCTCATGGTCGGCGCCATGCTCGTCATCCCGGTTGTCGACGGCATCGCGAAATATCTGACGGCCGACTATTCGGCGGTCTTCATCGGCTGGGCCCGCTATGCATTTGCCGCGCTGCTGGTGCTGCCGCTTGCGGTGATGCGCTACGGCCGCCGGATCTTCCCGCCCGAGCGCCGCGCAGCGCATTTCCTGCGCACGGTCTTCATCATCCTGGCGATGACGCTTTACTTCATGGCGATCGCCACCATCCCGCTCGCCACCGCGGCCACGACCGCCCTGATCGGCCCGATCGCGGCGGTCGTGCTTTCGGTCTTCTTCCTCCGGGAGCAACTGACCCCGCGCAAGCTGATCAGCCTGGCGCTCGGCGTCGCCGGCTCGCTGGTCATCCTCGGATGGAACGGCTCGGTCGAGCCCGGCGTGCTGTATGCGCTCGGCTCCGGTCTCAGCTTCGGCTGCTACATGGTCGCGACGCGGCATGCCTCGCGCGACAGCGATCCGATCCAGACACTTTCGTTCCAGGTGTTTTTCGGCGCGCTGCTGCTCACGCCCTTCGCCCTCTTCTCGTGGTCGACGCCGGCGGCAGGCGACCTCGTCTTCTTCGCCGGCATCGCCGTGCTTTCGACGCTCAGCCACGTGATGTCGATCAGCGCCTTCCGCTTTGCCGACGCTTCCACGCTTGCCCCGCTCGTCTATGTCGAGCTCGTCGGCGTTGCCATCATCGGCTATTTCGCCTTCGACGAGATCCCGACCCTGACCACGGTGTTCGGCGCCGCGCTCATCGTCGCGGCCGGCGCGATCCTCATCCGGCGATCTGCCGCCGTGCCGCCGCCGCACTGAATTTGCAACGCGCCAGCGGCGGCTTGACGCCATGCGCGACGAGCGTCCGGCGGACCGACACAGAGGCGGCGGCGAGGTAGGCCTTGGCGCCGCATGAACGCCGTCACGTCTCGAACAGTGGTCCAAGCGTGATCAGCGCCGTAGCGATGATGGCGAGCAATATCCCACCGGTCTGGATGGCGGAAAGCCGTTCGCCGAACCAGGCGAGCGCGATGACGTTGACCGCCACCAGCTGGATGACGGCGGAAAGGCTGAAAGCCGTGGCCATGCCGAACTCGCGCACCAGCCGCATCATGATCAGATTGCCGAGCGAGTAGAGGCCGAGCGTGAGCAACAGCTTGCCGATGCCGGGCGAAAGCGCCCACGACTTCGCCACCGTCGCGGCGGCAAGGAAGATGATGGTCGAGGCGGCGAGTTGAAGGGCACCGAACAGGGTCAAGACGATGGGCTCCGGCGCCAAGGCAGATACGGGATGGGCGGAAGCCGGTTTTCCGCCGGATTTTGCGGCAAGACAAGAGGCTGCAACGCTTTGGCGATTGCAGAATCGCGAAACTCCCCGGCGCCGCGCCGCGTCCTTTTCGGCACGCCCGGCTGTGGTCAGCGGGCCGGCGCGGCGCCGCTGCCGGTCATGCGCCCGCCGATCAACCGGTCGAGGCTGAGCGATCCGCCGCCGAAGGCCACGAGCGCAAGCGCCATCGCTGCCCAGGGCAGATGAAAATTCGCCCAGCCCTCCGGCACGGTCAGCTGGATGAGCCCGGTCATCAGCAGAAGCCCAAGCGCGGCAAAGCGCGTGCCAAGGCCGAGCACCAGCAGGACCGGCAGCACGAGCTCGAACGTTCCGGCAAGGAAGGCCGAGACCATCGGAAAGGGGTAGGGATACTCGGCGCCGAATATGTGCAGGCGGAATTCGGCCGCAAAAAGGAACTCCGCTCCGTCGGAGAGGTCGAGGAAGCCGTCCCACTTGGTCAGCCCGGAGCGCCAGAACGGCACGGCCAGGGCGACGCGCAAGGCAAGCAGCGGCAAGGCTTGCGGAACCGCGGCAAGCAGGCGGTCGGCCGAGGCTACAATTGCGATCGGTCCGCCCAGGCGGCCTTGCGAGGTCATGTCGGTCATCGGGTTCTCTCCATCGGGGCACGAAACGCGCCGAGCCCGAGCAGGCCGAGCAGCGCCGATCCGAAATCAAACCGGCCGTCGGCGGCGAATTGAGCTGCGGCGGCGTCGCCCAGCGTTGCGCCGGCAAAGAGCTCCCTGGCGAAGGCTGCGTCGCGCGGCGGCAGGACGTGCACGACCACCTCGAGCGCCGGGCGGGCGACGAGGACCGTCTCGGCGCTCCACTCGGAGACCGGCGCGACCGCTTCGCGCTGATGCGACGCCCAGATCGCTCCCGCGGGATAGGGAGATACGATCACGGCCGCTGCCGGATGCATCGGCAGGCGCAGCCCGACCAGCTTCGCGGGCTCGATCCCGACCAGCGACGCCGTGCCGAGCGGCTCGATGTCTGCGGCGTGGTAGGCCCGTGTCCAGGCCGCTTCGATGCGCGCAATATCGGCGAGATACGGCACGCCTTTCGCCGGCTCGAACGTCGCGATGAAGTCGGGGAACCCGTCGCCGTACAGGAAGAGCAGCGGCGAGGCAGGCTTCTCCCTGCCGGCAAACATACGCGCCATGCCGGCAAAGAACTCCTCGCCGACCAGCCTGCGCGTCACCGGAAAGCGCTTCGCCAGGGCTTGCGTCAGGCCGACATGAACATTGTTGCGATAGACGGCGAAGCGCTTGCCGTCGCGATCGCCGCGCGGCGAGACGACGCCGGGCGGCAACGCTTTCGACGGGTCCGTCAACGCCGCGGCGAAGGCGGCCTGGGTGGCGGCGAAATCCATGGTCAGGCCGCCTTTCCGCGCGGCTCAGCGAATTGCGTCGCCAGCGCCCTGTCGACCCGCTGAGCCTCGACGAGAAGGGTCGGAAAGTCGGGCACGTCATTGTCCCATTCGACCAGCGTCGGCAGCGGCCCGGTGCGCGCGAGCGTGTGGCGATAGAGCGCAAACACGTCCTCCCTCACGCCGGTCGCGTGCGCGTCGATCAACAGCCGGTCGCCGGCCCCGTCGGTCGCCTCGTCATAGCCGGCGAGATGGATCTCGCCGACATGCTGCACCGGGAACCGGTCGATATAGGCGCTTGCGTCGAGCCGGTGGTTCACGGCCGACACCATCACGTTGTTGACGTCGAGGAGCAGGCCGCAGCCGGTTCGGGCCGCGACGGCTTCGAGGAAGTCGATCTCGTCGATCGTGCTGTCGGCAAAGAGCACGTAGGTCGACGGGTTCTCGAGCAGCATCCTGCGCCCAAGCACCTGCTGGACCTCATCGACGTGGGCGACGACATGCGCCAGCGTCTCGGCGGTGTAGGGCAATGGCAGCAGATCGTTGAGGAAGCCGCTGTCGTGCGTGGACCAGGCGAGGTGTTCGGAAAAGCTCTGCGGCCGGTAGCGCTCGTTCAGCCGCTTCAAGCGGGCGAGATGCTGCTTGTCGAGCGGTCGCGCCGTGCCGATCGAGAGGCCCACGCCGTGCAGCGACAACGGATAACGCTCGGCGATTGCCGTCAGATAGCGGTGCGGCGGCCCACCGTCGCCCATGTAGTTTTCCGCATGCACCTCGAAGAAGCCGACATCCGGCTCGCCGTCGATGATGGCGCGATAGTGCTCGGGTTTCAGCCCGAGGCCTGCGCGCGCTGGAAGGGTAGACATCCTGTGGCTCCTCGGTCTGCGCAAGGGCGCCCCTCCAGCATGCGCTGGAAGGGGCGCGCTCTGTCTCACATCGGGGTCAGCGAACCCTTGTGGCCGTTCACGTCCATGGCGGTGCAGGTGCCGGCCGGCACTGCCTTCCAGGCGTTGCCCTGGTAGTCCATGGTGGAGGTGCCGGCGCAGGTCGTGCCGGGGCCGGCGGCGCAGTCGTTCTGGCCGGCGAGCGCGATGCCGTAGCACTTTTCCTTGCCGGCCATGTATTCCTCCGACACAGGGGCGGCGAAAGCGGCCGTGGCGAGTGCGGAAGCGAGCGAGCCGGCGAGGGCCAGAGCGAGCGTGGGGTTCTTCATGAAGTCCTCCTGTTGGCTTGGTGCGCGGCCATGGCCGCGTGCCATGGACTTCGTCAGCGCGACGATCGGCGTTACATTTGCCCGCCACAAAAATTTTCGTGAATTCGGCGCAGCCTTGGACAATCCTTCGCCGGCGACGTAACAAGACCGCGGTCGGCAGCGTATCCGGGAGAAGAGCGGGTGGAAGGCAAGGAAGAGGCCGAGCTTGCCCGGCTGTTCCGGGCGGCCCTTGCCGGCGACGAGAAGGCTTATGGCGACTTCCTCAACCGCGCTGCCGCGCTCGTGCGTGCTTTTGCCCGACGGCGTGTCGGACAGAGCGGAATCGATCCGGAGGATTTGGTGCAGGAGACGCTGCTCGCCCTTCATCTGAAACGCCATACCTGGCGCACCGATGCCGCGGTCACGCCCTGGCTCTATGCAATTGCGCGCTTCAAGCTGATCGACGCGTTCCGCCGCACGGGCCGGCACGTCGCGGTCGATATCGACGCGATGAGCGAGACCCTGCCGTCGCCGCAGGACGAGCCGAATGCCAGCGCGCGCGATGTCGAGCGGGCATTGGCCAGCCTCGCGCCGGGTCAGCGCGCGGTGGTCGCCTCGATTTCCGTCGATGGCAATTCGATCGGCGAGACCGCGCGGAAACTGGGCATGAACGAGACGGCAGTGCGCGTCGCGCTGCATCGGGGGCTGGCTGCCATCGCAAAGAGGTTCGGGCAGACATGAGCATGGAAACGGCGAAGCTCATCCAGGCCTTGCAGGCCGATGTCGCCAGGAAGCCGGCGCCGATGGAGCGCGTCTGGACGATCGCCGCGGTGATTGCGGTCGCGATCGCTGCCGCGGTCTTCTTTGCCGTGCTCGGCATGCGCTCCGACTTTGCCGCGGCGGCAGAAACGACGCGTTTCCTGTTCAAGTTCGTCGTGACGCTCGCGCTGTTTGCGACCGCCGCCGTCGCGCTTTTCGCTTTGGCAAGGCCGGGGGCCGACCAGCGCAGGATATGGCTGCTGCTTCTGGCTCCGGCGCTGCTGGCCGCCGCCGTCGCCGTGGAGATGATGGTCATGCCGTCCGACACGATGCTAGAACGCTGGATCGGCACAAACTCCATGGTCTGCCTGCGCTTCATCCCGCTCATCGGGCTCGGGCCGCTGGCTGTCTTCCTGGTCGGGCTGCGGCGCGGCGCCGCGACCCGGCCGGCGCTCGCCGGGGCAGTGGCGGGCCTGGTCGCCGGCGGGCTGGCGGCAACGTTTTATGCCGCGCACTGCACGGACGATTCGCCGATGTTCGTCGCCACCTGGTACCCGCTCGGCATCGCCATCCTCGCCATGCTCGGCGCGATCGGCGGAAGGCTGTTCGCGCGCTGGTGAGCGGCCCGCGGCGGCGACTGCGACACCGCGCCTCGCGCGGCGGCGGGCCGCGCGACCGCGCGCCGCTTTGCCGACGGGCCAATTCCACCCTAGATTGATGTCGAACGAGAAGCCGGAGCAGCCTCGATGGACCCGCTCATCCTGTCGCGCATCCAGTTCGGTGCAAACATCTCGTTCCACATCCTCTTCCCGACCATCACGATAGCGCTCGGCTGGGTGCTGCTGTTCTTCAAATGGCGCTACAACCGCACCGGCGACGCCGCCTGGATGCGCGCCTATTTCACCTGGGTGAAGGTGTTTGCGCTCTCCTTCGCGCTCGGCGTGGTGTCGGGCATAACCATGAGCTTCCAGTTCGGCACCAATTGGCCCGGCTACATGGAGAAGGTCGGCAACATCGCCGGCCCGCTGCTCGCCTACGAGGTGCTGACCGCCTTCTTCCTGGAAGCCGTCTTCCTCGGCATCATGCTGTTCGGCTTCCGCAAGGTGTCGAACCGCGTGCACACGCTCGCCACCTTCCTGGTGGCCTTCGGCACCACCGTGTCGGCCTTCTGGATCCTGGTGCTCAATTCGTGGATGCAGACGCCGACCGGCTTCGAGCTGCGCGATGGCGTCGCCTACGCCACCGACTGGTGGGCGATCATCTTCAACCCGTCGATGCCCTACCGCATCACCCACATGCTGCTCGCCTCGGGCCTCACCGTGTCGTTCTTCATCGCCGGCCTGTCGGCGCTGCGCTGGATCGCCGGCGACCGCTCCGACTCGCTGAAGAAGGCGCTGCGCACCGGCGTGTTCACGGCGGCGGTGCTCATCCCGATCCAGATCTTCGTCGGCGACCAGCACGGGCTGAACACGCTCGAGCACCAGCCGGCCAAGATCGCGGCGATGGAGGCCAATTGGGAGACCGGGCCCAACGTGCCGCTTGTCCTGTTCGCCTGGCCCGACGAAGAGGCGCGGGAAAATCACTTCGAGCTGGCCATTCCGGACGGCGCCAGCATCATCCTGCGGCACGATCGCGACGGCATCGTGCCTGGCCTCAACGATTTTGCCGGCGAGCATCCGCCGGTGCTGCCGGTCTTCTGGGGCTTTCGCATCATGGTGGGCACCGGCGTGCTGATGCTGGTCGCGTCCTGGACGGGCGCCTGGTTCCTGTGGCGACGCGACCGGCTGCCGCGCGTGCTGACCATCTTCCTGGTGCCGATGACGCTGTCGGGCTGGGTGGCGACGCTCGCCGGCTGGTACACGACCGAGATCGGCCGCCAGCCCTGGCTGGTCTCAGGCGTGCTGCGCACCGCCGACGCGGTGGGGCCGGTCGCGGCCGGGCACGTCGCCTTCACGCTGGTGCTTTATCTCGCGCTCTACGCGGCGCTGCTGGTCGCCTATCTCGGCGTGCTCGTCCATCTGGCGCTCAAGGCGGCGAAGGAAGGCGACAGCCAGCCGCTGCCCGGCGTCCGCGACCGCGCCATGGCCCAGCCCGTGCAGGCGGAGGGATCTTGATGATGTCCAGCGGTTGCGCTCCTTCGTGCCCCCCTCTGGCCTGCCGGCCATCTCCCCCACAACAAGGGGGGAGATGGGCTTTCACCTCCACTTTCGCCAATCGGCAGCGCCGCAAATCCGGCAGCACGGTGGAAGCTGCCAATCTCCCCACCCGTGGGGGAGATGGCCGGCAGGCCAGAGGGGGGCAACGTAGAGCGCTGACCATCCCGTCCGGAGAGCCAAACCCATGATCGACTGGCCGATTCTCCTGCCCTTTATCTTCGCCGGGCTGATGGGCGTGGCGATCCTGTTCTACGTCATCCTCGACGGCTTCGATCTCGGCATCGGCATCCTGTTCGCCTTCGCCGGCGAGGATGAGAAGGACACCATGATAGCGGCGATCGGGCCGTTCTGGGACGCCAACGAGACCTGGCTGGTGCTGGCGGTCGGACTGCTGCTCGTCGCCTTCCCGGCCGCACACGGCGTCATCCTCACCGCGCTCTACCTGCCGGTCTTTGCGCTGCTTTTCGGCCTCATCCTGCGCGGCGTCGCCTTCGACTTCCGCGCCAAGGTGCCGGCGCACCGCAAAAAACGCTGGAACATCCTGTTCCTGGCCGGCTCGGTGCTCGCGTCGCTGGCACAGGGTTTCATGCTCGGCGTCTATGTGCTCGGCCTCGATCTCTCGCCCGGCGGCATCGCCTTCGGTGCGCTGGTGGGGCTCTGCCTCGCCGCCTCCTATGCCGCGATGGGGGCAGCGTGGCTCATCTACAAGACGGAAGGCGAGCTGCAGAAGAAGGCGGTCGCCTGGCTGCGCGGCGCGCTCGTCTTCACCGTCGCCGGCATGGCTGCGATCTCGATCGCCACGCCGCTCGCCAGCGCGCGCATCTTCGACCGCTGGTTCATCTTCCCGGAGATCGTGCTGCTCGCCCCGCTGCCGGTCCTGTCGGGGCTGCTGTTCCTGTGGCTCTGGCGGCTGACCGGCCGCCTGCCGGCCGAGAACGACGCCGGCAGCCTGAAGCCGTTCCTGGCGCTCGCCGCCATCTTCGCCTGCGGTTTCGCCGGGCTTGCCTGGTCGTTCTATCCTTTCGTCGTGCCCGACCGGTTGACCATCTGGGACGCGGCTTCGGCTCCCGACAGCCTCGGCTTCATCCTCGTCGGCACCTGCTTCGTGCTGCCGGTGATCATCGGCTATTCGCTCTATGCCTATCGGGTTTTCGGCGGCAAGGCCGGCGAGTTGCACTATGATTGAGCGAGGCGCATAGGGCGTCCACCATCACAGCGTTTTTTCCAGCGTCCACCGTGACTCCCGCCGACCGCCAGCAAGCCACACTCGATCTGTTGAGCGACGTCGAGAGCGTCGCGCGCCCCGCCGACGCCGTCGTTTCGGAGTGGTTCCGAACCCGGCGCTACATCGGCGACAGGGATCGCGGCCATATCTGCGATCTGCTTTACGCTCTGCTGCGCCACCACGCCCGGCTGGGCTGGTGGCTGGCCAGGCACGGGCGTCAGGCGACGCCACGCAATCGGCTGCTGGCCTGGCTTGCGCTCGATGGGCGCAAGACGCCGGATCAGGTCCACGCTCTGTTCAACGGTGGGAAATTCGCACCGGCCGCCCTGACCGGGCATGAGCGGACACTGCTCGCAAAATTGCAGGGCGGCACGATCGACCATCCGGATATGCCGGACGAGGTGCGCCTCGAATGCCCGGGCTGGGCGGCCGATCCGCTGCGGCGTCGTTTTGGCGACTCCTTCCGGCGCGAGATGGCGGCGCTGCTGACCGCGCCGCCGCTCGACCTGCGCGTCAACCCGCTCAAGTCGACGCGTGAGATCGTGCTGCCGGTGCTGCGAAATCTCGGCCTGCAGGCGCAGCCGTCGCGCATGGCTCCGTACGGCATCCGCGTCGGGGAACGCCCCTCGCTGTCGGGCCTGCCGATGCTGAAGACCGGCGAGGTCGAGATCCAGGACGAAGGGTCGCAACTCGTCGCCATGCTGGTCGACGCGCGGCCGGGAGAGCGCGTGGTCGATTTCTGCGCCGGCGCCGGCGGCAAGACGCTGGCGATCGCGGCGCAGATGCAGAACAGGGCCACGTCATCGCCTGCGACGTGCTCGCCAACCGGCTGAAGCGAAGCGCCGAGCGTTTCCGGCGTGCCGGACTGCACAATATCGAGACCAGGGTTCTGACCAGCGAGAAGGATCGCTGGGTGAAACGCCACAAGGGCGGCTTCGATCGGGTGCTGGTCGATGCGCCCTGCAGCGGAACCGGCACATGGCGGCGCAATCCGGATGCGCGCTGGCGTGCGCAGGGATCCGGGCTCGAGAACCTGGTGCCGCTTCAGGCAGCGATCCTGGCCAGTGCTGCGCGATTGGTGAAGCCCGGCGGGCGGCTGGTCTACGCCACCTGCTCGATGCTGCCGGAGGAAAACGAGGAGCAGGTCGCCGCCTTCCTTGCGGCGCATCCCGCCTTTCAGGTCGTGCCGCTTGGCGAGGCCGCGCCGCAGCTCAAGGACTCGGCTCATCCGGACTATCTGTCGCTGACGCCGGCGCGCCACGATACGGATGGGTTTTTCGCGGCGGTCATGCAGCGCGCGGCTGCCGCACCGCCTGGGTAGTGGTGAGCAACGCCAGCGCCAACCGATTCCGGCGATGCGCAGCTCACTTGCGGATAGGAACTCCCTTCGTGGTGAAGCGCCGCATGCCGCGCTCCGGCCGCCGGTTGCCGGCGGCCTTGCCGGTGCCGGCCGGCTGGTGCGCCGGCACGAGCTGGTCAGGACGCGAGCCGATCAGATCGGAGCGGCCCATGCGCTTCAGCGCCTCGCGCAGCACCGGCCAGTTGTCGGGGTCGTGGTAACGCAGGAACGCCTTGTGCAGCTGGCGCTGCCTGAGCCCCTTCACCGCCTCGACGGGATCGCTGGCGCCGCGGCGCACGCCACGCAGCGGATTGACGCCGGTGTGGTACATGGCCGTGGCGGTCGCCATCGGCGAGGGCAGGAAAGTCTGCACCTGGTCGGCGCGGTAGCGGTTCTTCTTGAGCCAGACGGCGAGGTTCATCATGTCCTCGTCGGTGGTGCCGGGATGCGCCGCGATGAAATACGGGATCAGGTAATATTTCTTGCCGGCTTCCTTAGCGGCGGCATCGAACATCTCCTTGAAACGCTCGTAGGTGCCGATGCCCGGCTTCATCATCTTGTCGAGCGGCCCGCGCTCCGTGTGCTCGGGCGCGATCTTCAGATAGCCGCCGACATGATGGGTCACGAGTTCCTTGACGTATTCGGGGCTCTGCACCGCCAGATCGTAGCGCACGCCGGAGGCGACCATCACCTTCTTGACGCCCTTCACCTCGCGCACCTTGCGATAGAGCCGGATCAGCTCGTCATGCGAGGTATTGAGGTTCGGGCAGATGTCGGGGAACACGCAGGACGGCAGCCGGCAAGCCTTCTCGATTTTCGGGTCCTTGCACGCCATGCGGTACATGTTGGCGGTCGGCCCGCCGATGTCCGAGATCACGCCGGTGAAGCCCGGCGTCTTGTCGCGGATCAGCTCGATCTCGCGCAGGATCGAAGCCTCCGAGCGGTTCTGCATGATGCGGCCCTCGTGCTCGGTGATCGAGCAGAAGGTGCAGCCGCCGAAGCAGCCGCGCATGATGGTGACCGAGAACTTGATCATGTCCCAGGCGGGAATTTTTGCGTCGCCATAGGACGGATGCGGCGCGCGGGCGTAGGGCAGGTCGTAGACGGCGTCCATCTCCTGAGAGGTCAGCGGTATCGGCGGCGGGTTCAGCCACAGATCGCGATCGCCGTGGCGCTGGACCAGCGGCCGCGCATTGCCGGGATTGGCCTCACGATGCAGCACGCGCGAGGCGCGGGCATAAGCCTCGCGATCCTGCTCCGCCTGCTCGTAGGACGGCAGCCGGATCACGGTGTCGCCGGGACGGCGTGCAGCACCCTCATCGGCGGAATCGAGATCGTCGGCCGGCAGCTCGGTGACGTGTTCCGGCACACGGCGGAACAGGGCAACGCCGCGAACGTCGTCGAGAGCGGACGGCGCCTCGCCGGCAGCGAGCCGGTCCGCCACCTCGACGACCGCACGCTCGGCATTGCCGTAGAGCAGCAGGTCGGCCTTGGCGTCGGCCAGGATCGAGCGGCGCACCTTCTCGGACCAGTAGTCGAAATGCGCGATGCGGCGCAGCGACGCCTCGATGCCGCCGAGCACGATCGGCACGTCCTTGAACGCCTCGCGGCAGCGCTGCGCGTAGACGATGGTGCAGCGGTCGGGCCGCCGGCCGCCCTGCCCGCCCGGCGTATAGGCGTCGTCGCTGCGCAGCCGGCGGTCCGCCGTGTAGCGGTTGACCATGGAATCCATGTTGCCGCCGGTGATGCCGAAGAACAGTTTCGGCTTGCCCAGCGCCTTGAACGGCTCGGCCGAATGCCAGTCGGGCTGGGCGATGATGCCGACCCGAAACCCCTGGGCTTCGAGCAGCCGGCCGATGATCGCCATGCCGAAGCTCGGGTGATCGACATAGGCATCGCCGGTCACCAGCACGATGTCGCAGGCGTCCCAGCCGAGCGCGCTCATCTCGGCGCGGCTCATCGGCAGGAAGGGCGCCGCCTTGCCGGAATGCTGCCGGTGGCTGGCCCTGGCAAACAGTTTTTCAGGGTGGGCTTGGGCTTCCATGGGGCCTCAATAGGGCTCCGGCGCTACAAATTCAACCAAACGGACCGGATTGCGCCGGTCAGGGGCTTGCCGGGTGAATCGGGATTCACGTGATCGGGCTGCGAACGGCCCATGCCCAGGCCGCGACTGACCGCCCGGGCCGGCTTGCGCCGCGCCGGCCGGTCCGCTCGGACCTGTCGATTTCGACAGCGCACCTTCTTGCTTTCCCTGCGGCCTTGCCTTTGTCGGGTTTTGCGAGTGTGCTCGCGTCGCCGTGCATTTTGGACCGGGAAAAGATGGCCGCTCCCGAGCGTTGTAGCGGCTGTGCTCGCGTGAAGGTGGTGGCTTGTCCGGCGTCTCAAATCCTGCAGCATGCCTGCTTCTCGGCCTGGCGGCCTGCCTCGGCAACGCGCTCTATGCGTTGGGCGAGGCGGGCGGGCTCCTGAAAATCTGGGCGCCCGCGCTCGTCGCCACGGCGATGATCGCGTTCCTCGTCGTCCACGGCCGCGCCTGCTACTCGCCGCGCCAGCTCCTGCTCTTTGCGGTCACCGTCTTCCTGATCGGCTGGCTGTTCGAGACGGTGAGCGTGATCACCGGCTTTCCCTTCGGCAGCTATCACTACACCGAGGTCATGGGACCTTTCGTCGGCCATGTTCCGGTGTCGGTCATGCCGGCCTATTGCGTCATGGGTTACGTCTCCTGGTCCATGGCGCGCATCCTGCTCGGCCGTATGGACGGCCGGCTGGACAAGACCTTGCGTTTCGCCGTGCCGGTGGTCGCCGCCGCGCTCATGGTGGTCTGGGATCTGTCGATGGACCCGCTCAGGGCGACGGTCGAAAGACGCTGGATCTGGCTCGAGGGCGGCCCGCATTTCGGCGTGCCGTTGAAGAACTATCTCGGCTGGGCGCTCGTCACCTGGCTGATGTTCCAGGCATTTGCGCTGATCCTTTCGCGCACGCCGCCTCCGCCGCTCGAGCAACCGCGCACGGAAGCGGTCCGGTTCTGGCTTTCCGTGCCGCTCATGTATTGCGCCTTCGCCGTCGAATACCTGCTCAACCCGTTGCTGGCCGAGACCACTGCGATGGTGACGGTCAATGGCGCGGCGGTGCCCGTGATGGCGATATTCGGGGAGGTCGCCGTGCTGGCGGCGGCGACGATGCTGCCCGTCGCGTTCGCCGCGGCGGCAATCGCCTGGCGGCAGGTGGAATCCGCGGCGACCACGGAGCGCATCTGATGCTCGCCGGCTTCGAGCCCGATTTCGATATCGCAACGGTGTGGCGCATCGAAGCCGAGCCGGAAGAGCTGACCGCGATCGTGCTCGATCCGGAGCTCCTGCACCTCTGGTGTCCGACCGTCTTCATGCATGGCGAGCTGGTCGCGCGCGGTCGCGCCGACGGGCTCGGCATGACCATCCGCCTGCATACGAAAGGTTTCCTGCCGCATACTTTCTTCTTCGTGGCGGAGGTCGTCGAGCTGGTGCCGCATGTCTCGATGGAGCTGGCGCTGACCGGCGATTTCGAGGGGGTCGGCAGCCTCTCCGTCGCGCCGATCGGCGACGGGTGGCTGGAGGCACGGCTCAACTGGCGCGTGGCCGTGCGCCAGCCCTGGATCAGGCGGCTGGTTCGGCTCCTGCACCGGGTGTTCGTGGCCAACCACAAATGGGCGGTCGGCAATGCCCGGCGGCTGATCCAGGCTGAGGTTTACCGTCGCCGGCGCCGCTCCAATGCCTTCGCACCGGCCCGCGCCACCTTCCCGCACAATCTCGCTTTCGTGCGCGCCTGGCAGCGCCGGCGCTCGTCGCGACGGGGGTGGACGGGCGGGTAGCCACCCCTGTCCGCGACGACCGCAAGCGGCCGCTGGGAGAAGGAGACCGCACCGCGCCGGCTGCCACCGCCGGAGCGCGGCTCGCCCTGATCGCACCACGGGCAGTCAGGCAGCTTGGTTTCCATTGTCAGGGGCCAGCATGTCTGGTACTCCTTATTTTGATATTCATAGGATCGTTGAAATATGGATGAGCGCCAAGCCCTCTCCGCCTTTGGCGCGCTTTCGCAGGAGACGCGCCTGCGCATCCTGCGGATGCTGGTCGTGTCCGGCCCCGAGGGCATGGCGGCCGGCACGATCGCTGAGAAGGCGGAGGTTTCCGCCTCCAATGTCAGCTTTCACCTGAAGGAGCTGGAGCGGGCCGGCCTGGTGACGGCGCGGCGCGATTCGCGCTCCATCATCTACAGCGCCGAATATGATGCGCTGTCGGGCCTGATCCGTTTCCTGATGGAAGATTGCTGCTCCGGCCGGCCGGAGATCTGCAGGCCGGCCCTGGCGCAGCCTTGCTGCCCGCCGGGAAAGGCCGTGCAGTGAGCGAACGTGTCTTCAACGTCTTGTTTCTGTGCACCGGCAATTCGGCGCGCTCGATCCTCGCCGAAAGCATCCTGCAGAAGGACGGCGCGCCCCGCTTCCGGTCTTTTTCGGCCGGCAGCCAGCCGAAGGGCGTCGTCAATCCCTTCGCCTTGAAGGTGCTGTCGGCGCTCGACTATCCAACCGAGGGGTTTCGCTCGAAATCCTGGGACGAGTTCGCGGCGCCCGGTGCGCCGGTAATGGATTTCGTGTTCACCGTCTGCGACAGCGCGGCGGGCGAATCCTGCCCGGTCTGGCCGGGCCAGCCAATGACCGCCCATTGGGGCGTCGAAGATCCTGCCGCGGTGGAAGGGTCCGGCATCGAGAAGGAACGCGCCTTCTCCGAGGCGGCGCGCTTCATGCGCAATCGTATCTCCGCCTTCCTCAACCTGCCGATGGCCAGCATCGACAAGCTTGCCCTTCAGAACGAGCTGAAGAAGATCGGCGGGCTGGCCGGCGCGACGCTGCTCACGCTCGAGGCGATCGACAACGATGCCCCCGACCTGAGCGCCGCTCTCAGCGCCGCGAAGCTGCCAACCGACGATCTCACGGAAGGCGGCAGGACCTTCTACCGCATCAGGCGCGGGGAGCGCACGCTCGGCTATGGCGGCTATGAGCTGCACGGCGAGAATGTGCTGCTGCGATCGATCGTCATCGCGCCGGAAGCGCGCGGCCACGGGATCGGCCGCCGGGCAACCGACCTGCTCTTGTCGCGAGCCGCCGGCGACGGCGCCCGCGCGGCTTACCTGCTGACCGAAACGGCAGCACCCTTCTTCGAGAAGATGGGTTTCGCCCGCATCGAACGCGCAAGCGCACCGGCGGATATCCTGGCGACGCGGCAGGCATCCTCGCTCTGCCCGTCCACGGCCGTGCTGCTTGCCAAGCGGCTGCCGGCCTAGCGCATGTCTTCCAAATGCGTGCTGCGGCACCGGGGACCTGCGCAAAATGAAAAGCCTGCGGCATGCAATCATTTGATTTGACCCGGCGGCTGGCCAGCGAAGCGCTCGGGACGGCGATGCTGGTCGCGGCAGTCGTCGGCTCGGGCATCATGGCGGACAGGCTCACGGACGACACCGCGCTCGCGCTGCTCGCCAACACGCTCGCGACCGGCGCCATCCTGGTCGTGCTGATCTCGCTCCTGGGGCCGATATCGGGTGCGCATTTCAATCCGGCGATCTCGCTCGTCATGGCCGCCTCAGGCGCCCTCGGCCGGCGCGATCTTGCCGCCTATGTCGGCGCTCAACTGTTCGGTGGAATGCTTGGAACCATGGCAGCCCACCTCATGTTCGAGCTGCCGCTCCTTGCGCAATCGACCACCGGGCGGGCGGGCGGCGCACAATGGTTCTCGGAGGGCATCGCCACCTTCGGCCTTGCCTTCGTCACCCTGACGGGCACGCGCCTGCGCCTGAACTCCGTCGCATGGCTGGTCGGCCTCTACATCGTCTCGGCATACTGGTTCACCGCCTCGACGTCCTTCGCCAATCCGGCGGTCGCGGTCGCCCGGTCACTGACGGACAGTTTTGCCGGCATCCGGCCGATCGACCTTCCCGGTTTCGTCCTCGCGGAACTTGCCGGCGCGCTGGTGGCGCTCGGCCTCTGCGCCTGGCTGCTCAAGACCGAAAGCAGGAGCGCATGACCGTCACCATCTACCACAACCCCGAATGCGGCACCTCGCGCAACACGCTGGCGATGATCCGGGCGAGCGGGGAAGACCCTGTCATCATCGAATACCTGAAAACGCCCCCTTCCCGCGAGCGGCTGAAACGGCTTATCTGCGCCATGCAGATTCCGGTGCGGGACCTGCTGCGCGAGAAGGGCACGCCCTATGGCGAGCTCGGTCTGGCCGATGCGAAATGGACCGACGACGCGCTTCTCGATTTTATGATCAGGCATCCGATCCTCATCAACCGGCCGATCGTCGAGACGGCTAAGGGCACGCGGCTCTGCCGCCCATCCGAGCTGGTGCTCGGGCTGCTCGATCATCCCGTCGCGCGCTTCGTCAAGGAAGACGGCGAAACCGTCACCTGGCCGGCAAACCGGTGACGGGCAACGCGCTCTCCGCCCGGCAGCGGCTCGCGGCGGTCGTTATTCTCGGCGTCACGCAGGTCATCGGTTACGGCACGCTCTATTACAGCTATGCGATCCTGGCGCCGGCGATGGCGCGCGATATCGGCCTGTCGATCGAGTGGGTGTTCGGCATCCTCTCGGCGGGTTTGCTCGCCGGCGCGCTGCTGGCGCCAACGGCGGGAAAGCTCGCCGACCGGCATGGCGCGGCGCGGTTGATGGCTGCAGGGTCGGTCGCCGCGACCGCAGCGCTGCTGCTGTGCGCGCTGGCGCCGGGGCAAGCGGGTTTTGCGCTCGGCGTGCTGGCGATGGAGCTCGCCTCGTGCTTCGTTCTCTACAGCGCCGCCTTCGTCGCGCTCGTCCAGATATGCGGCCCCAACGCAAGCCGCAGTATCACCCACCTCACGCTGATCGCCGGCTTTGCCTCCACGGTTTTCTGGCCGCTCACCTCGGCGCTGCAGGCGGAGCTCGGCTGGCGCGAGATCCTCTGCCTGTTCGCCGCGCTGAATTTCCTGATCTGCCTGCCGCTGCATCTTTGGCTCGGCCGGCTTTCCCGGCTAAAGAGCCAGGCCGCGGCCGCGTTGCCAACGGCGGCACGGCCGGCTGTTGGCGTGACCTGGTCACGCATCTTCGTGCTGGCGCTGGCGGGATGCGCGGTCGAAGGTTTCGTGCTCGCTGCCGTGCTGGTGCAAATGGTGCCGCTGCTCACCGCAGTCGGGATCGGCGCTTCGGCCGTGCTCGTCGGCAGCCTGTTCGGCCCCTCGCAGGTGGCGAGCCGGCTGATCAACATGCTGTTCGGCTCCGGCCTAAAGCAGGCCTGGCTCGCCGTCATCGCCAGCCTGGCGCTGGCCGGCGGCCTCGTCGTCCTGCTGGCGACGGCGCCGTCGGTTCCCGGCGCCGTCGCTTTCGCCATCCTCTTCGGCATGGGCTCGGGCCTGATGAGCATCGTCGGCGGCTCGCTGCCGCTCGAACTGTTCGGACGCAACGCCTATGGCGCCTATGTCGGCTGGCTCGCGGCCGCGCGCCAGTTCACCGCAGCCTTGGCGCCGTTCGGGCTGGCATTGATGACCACCGCCTTCGGCACGTTTACGGCGCTGTGGCTCACCGCGGCGCTCGGCGTCGGCGGCGTCGGCATCTTTGCCGCGACGGCGCTTGCCCACCGGCGCATGAACACGAACGGCATCGACAAGCCGCCTTCGCTCGGCGGCGAAGTGGTGTAGCTCGGCGGTAGCGGCCCGATGCGAGCCGGCGGCTCAGACCGCCGTAGTCTCGTCACCGACCAGTTTCTCAAGCCGGGCAAGCGTTGCGCCCCATCCGTTTCTGCCCATCGCCACCATTTCGTCGGTGATGCCAGACTGGATGAGCGTAAGGCGCGAACTGCCCTTGCCATCGGGCTCTATCTCGAAGCGTACGGTGCTGTCGGGCGCATCAAGACCAGGAACATTCATGGTGAACTCGACCAGACAATGCGGGATCACCTCCGTCACCACACCGCGCATCTCGAAGGCTCCGCGTGGGCTGTCCAGCGCGAGCGACCACGGGCCGCGGCGGGTGAAATCGACGCTTGCCTGCGTGACCTCGGCACCTTGCGGGCCCCACCATTTGAGCAGCTTGCCGGTTTCCGTGAGATAGGCGAACAGCCGCTCCGGGGGGATCTGGTAAATCCGCTCGATCCGCAACTCGCTCATTTGCGCGTCTCCTCGTCGATAACGCGGCCCAGCCGGTCGAGGCTCTCCGCCCAGAATTCACGATAGGTCAGCGACCATTGCCCGATGGCGCGGACGGCCTCGGGGCGAACGGAATAGAGCCGGCGCTGGGCGTCGACGCGCTGGGCGACAATGCCGGCATCGCGCAACACTTTGAAATGATGCGACATGGCAGGCGCCGACATCGCGCTGTCTGCCGACAGGTCGCCGGCGGCGAGTTCGCCCTCGCGCAACAGCCGCTCGACAATTGCAAGGCGGGTTTGGTTCCCCAGGGCGGCAAACGTATCGAAAAGCTGCACTTTTTTAATTTCCATATTTTTTTAATTAAGTAACTTAGAAAATTCCTCAGGTCAACCGTTCAGGTTCGCGCGGCGAGCCGTGACGTCCCGTCCTGCCAGGCGCCGACCGACCGCAAACGCCACCGCCGTGGACGGTGCAGCCGCCAGGCAGGGGCAAACCATTTCTTAACCGCATCGCTAAAGTTCGAACGAAAGAAGGCCGCGGTCTGCGCTGTCCATAACCCGCCGCTAATCCGTCTCTGCCTAGCGTCGAGGCCGGGTTTGGCAGGAAATACTTCGATGCGGCGGAAAAGCGCGTTTTTATACCGGGTGGTGCTGCCGGTGCTGCTGGCCGTGGTGGTCACGGTCGGAATGGTCGCCGGCTTCGTCATCATCGCGACCGCCAAGAGCGACGAGCGCGCGCTGCAGCGCGAGACGCTGCTCGCCAGCCAGGTGATCGCACAGGAGGTCGAGGCGCTCGCCGCGCACCAGGACTACAATTCGAACTGGGACGAAGCGATCACCGCGCTCGCCGAAAAGGACCTCGACTGGCTGGACGGCGAGCTTGCCACCGACCTTTTCGGCGACGGCAAGTTCGACCGCATCTACGTGCTCGACCCCGCGGCGCAGCCGATCTACGCCATGTATGGCGGCGGGCGGACCGGACCCGAACGCTTCGAGGCAGACCGCCCCGTCGTGGGCCCGATGGTCGAGCGGCTGCAGGCAATCGACGCTGCCGGCGCATTGGCGGCGTACGATGCCGGCAATCTCGACGCGGTCCCGCACGTCACCGAGCTCGGCCTGGTCGACGGGCGGCCGGCCTATATCGGCGCCACCGCGATCATGTCGGAATCGGGCGACGAAGGGCTGGAGCAGGTTCCCGGACGAGAGAGCTTCCTCGTCTGCATCCGTTTCCTCGACGGCGCGCTGGCCAAGGATTTCGACGGCAAATATTTCATCGGCGCGGCAGCCTTTGCCGCAACGGCGGCAACCGAAGCGGAACGCGCCAACCTGGCGCTGAAGAACGCGGCCGGGGAAACCATCGGCTGGCTGAGCTGGACGCCGGACAAGCCCGGAACCTTGATCCTGGCCGAGACGCTGCCGGCCATGCTCGGCGCGCTCGCGATCTGCGCGCTGGTGCTGGTGGTGCTGCTGCGCAGCCTGAAGCGCACCACTGCAGCGCTCGAAGCCGGCCGCGCCGACGCCGAGTACCGCGCCAACCACGATGTGCTGACCGGGCTCGCCAACCGTGCGTACTTCAACCGCCAGCTCGAGGAGGCGCTGTCGCACGTGCCCGCCGACGGCTCCAGCCTGGCGCTGCTAGCGCTCGACCTCGACCGCTTCAAGCAGGTGAACGACACGATGGGTCACGAGGCCGGCGACCAGCTGCTGCGCGAGGTCGGCCGGCGCCTGACGCCGCTGGTGAGCGAGAAGGACACGATCGCCCGCCTCGGCGGCGACGAGTTCGCCGTGCTGCAGCGCGGGGTCCATTCGACCGACCAGGTCGGGGCGCTTTCCTCGCGCATCATCAACGAGCTCTCGGCGCCCTTCGTGGTGACCGGGCGCGTGGCGCAGATCGGCGTGAGCATCGGCGTGGTGATCGCGCCGGCGGCGCAGGCGGCGCGCGACCTCACCTGCAAGGCCGACCTGGCCCTCTATGCGGCCAAGGCTTCCGGCCGCAACACCTGGCGCATCTTCGACCCGAGCATGGAGCAGCCGGCCGAGCCGCCGGCCGACGCACGCGTGGCGAAACTGCCCGCTGCGGCCGCCTAAAGCATGCCTTTGTCCCAAAAACCGGGACCACTTTTGGAAGACATGCCGTAAAGCCGGCCTCGGCCCTCGCCGGGCCTCGACGTCGCGCGGCTCACTGCCCGCCCGCCCGGCCTGAATCCGGATCCCGCATCAGCGAGGACGCGTCCACGGCCTCGAAGTCGGAGCCCTTGAGCCGCCGCAGCTCCGCATGGAGGATGTCATTGTCCCAGGCATCGTCCGGCGCGCCACTCAGGAACCACGGCGAGCCGTTGTCGGCGAGGATCATGCCGTAGGTCTTGAGCGCACGAAGGATCACCTTGATCTCGGGCGAATAGCCGGAAATGTCGACATCGGCTTTCAGCCGAAAGCGCTGACCCATGGGCGGCAGCGCCGGGTCGTCGCTGTTCGAGGCATAGTGGCGCGCCGGCCAGACATAGGCCTTGCGGGTTTTCGGCCCGGTGAAGCGCAGCGCGTGGTTTATCTCGCCTGCTGCCACCTCCTCGTGGCGCACGAGGCCGGGAAAGACGGGCAGGCCAGCGGCATCCGCGCTGGTCCATCCGTCCGGGCGCAATTCATTGCTCTCGAGGTCGAAGCTTGCAGCGCTCACGGCATTCCAGCTGCCGTCCGCATTGGGGACGGCCTTGTAGAGCTCGAACAGCGTGCAGCTTCTTTCCTGCACCACCAGGACATGCCGGTCGTCCTGCGATTGCAGCCCGCCTTCGACCTCGGCGTCCGCGGGTATCGGATAGGGACCGGCATCGCTTTCTTCGACATACGGCTCGGGCTCGTCTGCGAAAGGCGCAAAGCGGATTTCCACCTTCGGCTGGCCGGACGGCACGACGGAGAATGGAATGCCGATCCTGCGGCCCTCGTAGAGGCCGGCGCCGAAATCAGCCTTGAGCGCGGCATCGGCGCCGATGCTCGCCACGTAGCGGTCGGACGCCGGGTCGACCGGCAGCGTATCGACGGGAGCATTCCAGATGTTGTCGGCGGGAAACACCGGACAGCCGGCGACGGTTGGCGCTGCCACTGCGATGGTCGGTGCCATGCAAAGGACGATGGAAAGGGCGACGCGAGTTGTTGAAAAGTCCATGTCGGCGAACCTTCCTCGATGAGGTGGCACGGTGCCGCTCCGCGTAGCTCGGTGTCTTCAGCCATTTGGTGGATAGAGCACGACGACTTCGAGCGAAACGCGGGCGCGACCTCGCCTTTGCCCGCATCCTGAGCGTGTCGACGGACGGCAGCGCACCGCGTCAGTGCCAAGCACCCCCCTTCGACAAGCTCACCGATAGGCCGCTGCTGTTCGTCAACGCAGCTCTGACGGCGCCTAAGCCGCCTCGCGCACCTGGTAATCCTTGACCGCGTCGAAGCGGATGTCCTTCCAGCGATCGACTTCGTAGTTGAGGCCGAACTGGTGCGGGGCGAGGAAGACCGGATCGCCGTCGAGGTCGCGAGCGATGTCGCCGCGATGTGCTTCGATGAAACGATCGAGCTCGAACGGGCTTTCCGCCGAAATCCAGCGGCAGATGGTGAAACGCGCCACCTCGAAATCGACCGGCAGGCCGTATTCGACGCTGAGCCGCTCCTTCAGCACATCGAGCTGCAGCGCGCCGACCACGCCGACCATGGCCGGCGAGCCGTCATCCGGCTGGAAGAGCTGCACCACGCCCTCCTCCGCCATCTGCTGCAAGGCCTCCTTCAGCTTCTTCGCCTTCATCGCGTCGCCGAGGCGCACGCGGCGCAGGATCTCGGGCGCGAAATTGGGCACGCCGCGGAAGATGATGTCCTCACCCTCGGTGAGCGTATCGCCGATGCGCAGCGTGCCGTGGTTGGGAATGCCGACCACATCGCCGGCGAAGGCTTCGTCGGCGGTGGTGCGGGTGCGGGCGAAGAAGAATTGCGGCGCCGACAGCGACATCTGCTTGCCGGTGCGCACCAGCTTCACCTTCATGCCGCGCTCCAGCGTGCCGGAGCAGACGCGCACGAAGGCGATGCGGTCGCGGTGGTTGGGATCCATGTTGGCCTGGATCTTGAAGACGAAAGCCGAGAGGTCGGGCTCGGTGGCGTGGATGACACGCCGGTCGGCCTCCTGGTCGCGTGGCGGCGGCGCCCAGGCGCCGAGCGCCTCGATGAGATCGCGCACGCCGAAATTCCTGAGCGCCGAGCCGAAGAAGACAGGGGTCAGATGGCCCTCGCGGAAGGCGGCAAGGTCGAACGGCCGGCATGCCTCGCGCGCCAGCTCCAGCTCTTCGATGAAGGCGGGCCGGTCGTTCTCCGGCAGCAGGCCGGACACGCGGTTCGAATCCGGGCCGTTGACCTTCTGCCGCTCGACCTCGTCGTCGGATCGGCGCACGGCGTTCTCCGCCAGGTGATAGGTGCCGGCAAACGTCTTGCCCTGGCCGATCGGCCAGGTGATCGGCGCAGTGTCCAGCGCCAGCTTCGCCTCGATCTCGTCGAGGATCTCGAAGGTGTCGCGCGCCTCGCGGTCCATCTTGTTGACGAAGGTGACGATAGGGATGTCGCGCAGGCGGCAGACCTCGAACAGCTTCAGCGTGCGCGGCTCGATGCCTTTCGCGGCGTCGATGACCATGACGGCGGAATCCACCGCCGAGAGCGTGCGGTAGGTGTCGTCGGCGAAATCCTCGTGGCCCGGCGTGTCGAGCAGGTTGAAGACGTTGTCGCCATACTCGAAGGTCATCACCGAGGTGACGACCGAGATGCCGCGCTCGCGCTCGATCTTCATCCAGTCGGAGCGCGTGTTCATGCGATCCTTCTTCGCCTTCACCTCGCCGGCGAGCTGGATGGCGCCGCCGAAGAGCAGCAGCTTCTCCGTCAGCGTCGTCTTGCCGGCGTCGGGATGGGCGATGATCGCGAAAGTGCGGCGGCGCGCGACCGCCTCTTTTATCGTCTCGGGCATTTTTCGGGATTTTTCCGTTCGGAGCGGGCTTATAGCGGCGAGGCGCCCGGCTGTCGAACGGAAAGGCGCCACCGCAGCCATGCGACAGATAAAATGCGCTGGGCAGCTTTTATCCAATTTTTCGGGTTCTGGAGTACGGCCGTTGCATCACGGAGGCGGCGCGCGTGATCCTGGATACCGGACGAACCCGACTTTTGCTCACCTTGATCCTGATCGGCGCGCCGCTGGTGCTTGCATTGCTTGGAAATGCCGCACTCGATCCGACTTTCGAGGGAGGTGTCAGCTGGCGTAGCCGCCTCGTACAGCTCATTCCGCGCCCATACTTTTCGGTCTTTTGCTGGAGCGCTGCGCTGCTGGTTATCTGGGCCATCTGGCGCAGGTGTGCATATGCCTGGCTCGGCCGGCCGCGTTTCCGCTACGATGAAAACGGCTTCTCCGGCCTAGCCCGCAAGCCGACATTCCTCTCCTGGTTCAATCATGTCGAATGCGGCTGGAAGGACGTCGTCAGCATCAGGTACGTGAACACCTGGAATTCACGCAACCCGTTCCTCATCTACCTCAAGTGCCGGGCCGAGCGCGCAGCCGGCAGCGGACTTACGGCAACGTTCCTGTTCGTTCCGAAGGAGATGGCGCGACTCGACCTGGCCGCGTTCTTCGTACTGCTCGACATGAAGCGGCCGGATCTGAAGGACCAGATGGATGCCATCTTTCCCAGCCTGGCGAAGGGGCGTGGCAGCTCCTCAAGCGCTGCCCGCGGCAGCGCGCGGCGGCCGGCGCCGCGCCGCTTCGGAACGCTCGAGAAGCACGACCGCCGCGGCTGAAGCGGAGCGGATGTAGGCCGGGTCGCCGTGGATGACCAGCATGGTCATGGCTCCCTCGCAGAGCAGCCAGATGCGGCGGGAGAGCTCGGCCGCGTCGGCAACGCCAAGCTCGGCCAGCCGCACCGCGAACAGCGCTTCCAGGCTGGCCTTGTGGCTGCGGGCGATGCGGCGGCCGGGATGGCCGGGCAGGTCGGCAAGCTCCATGGCAAGGCGCGAGTAGCCCGAGCCCGGCCAGCGCGGTTTCGTCGCCCAGCGCTCCATGTCGTCGAACATCGTCTCGATGACCTGCCGCGCCGAACCGGTGCCTCGGGCGATGTCCTTGCTGAACATGGCAAGCGCAATGTCGGCCTGTGCGGCCATCACCTCCTCGAGCAGCCGGTCCTTGCTGCCGAAATGGGCGTAGAGCGTGCGTTTCGTCACCCCGGCGGCGGCCGCGATCTCGTCCACGCCGGAGCGCAGGAAACCTTTGCGCCGGAACAGCCTGTAGGCTGCCTCGACGATCCGCTGCCGCGTTGCGTCCCTGCCGGCCATGGCGCCCTCCAGAGGTATACCCATTAGTATATTTCGGCGGCCCGCACATCCGCGATAATGCGCGAAACGAACCGGAGGAGCGGCGATGAGCCAGGCAGCGATCTTGCAACCTCACCCGATCGAGGCCGCCGTGGAAGAACTGCGCGGCCTGTTCGGCGACCGGCTCTCAACGGCACGCGCCGTGCGCGAGCAGCACACCAACACCATGACCTGGGTCACCGGCGGCGCGCCGGATGCGGTCATCTTTCCGCGGGCGGCGCAAGAGGTGCAGCAGGCGGTGCGGATTTGCGCAGCGCAGCGGGTGCCGATCGTGCCATTCGGCGCGGGGACTTCCTTCGAAGGGCATGTGAATGCGCCATTCGGCGGCGTGTCGTTCGACATGCGCGAGATGAACCGGCTGCTCGCGGTGCATGCGGAAGATTTCGACTGCGTGATCGAGCCGGGCATCACGCGCAAGGCGCTCAACGAAGAGCTGCGTGCGTCCGGGACTTTCTTCCCGGTCGATCCCGGCTCCGACGCATCGCTGGGCGGCATGGCATCGACGCGTGCCTCGGGCACCACGACCGTGCGCTATGGAACGATGAAGGACAATGTGCTGGCGCTGAAGGTGGTGCTGCCCAATGGCGAGCTCATCACCACGTCGCGGCGGGCACGCAAATCCTCGGCCGGCTACGATCTGACGCGGCTCTTCGTCGGGGCGGAAGGCACGCTCGGCGTGATCACGGAGCTGACGCTGAAGCTGCACGGCATCCCCGAAGCGGTGTCGGCCGGCGTGTGCGCTTTCCCGACGGTCGAGGATTGCTGCAACGTGGCGATCGCCGCGATCCAATATGGAATTGTGCTCGCGCGGGTGGAACTGCTGGACGAAGTCCAGATGCGGCTTTGCAATTCTTATTCGAAGCTCGGCATGCCCGAGCGACCGACACTTTTCGTCGAATTCAACGGCACCGAGCAGAGCGTGGCCGAACAGGCCGAACGCTTCGGCGAAATCGTCAAGGAGTTCGGCGGCAGCTTCGAATGGGCGAGCGACGCCGACGAGCGGGCGCGGCTGTGGAAGGCCCGGCACGACGTGTTCTGGTCGCAGCGCGCCTACCGTGCAGGCGCGAGCCCGGTGGTCACCGATGTCTGCGTTCCGGTTTCGAGGCTGGCCGAATGTGTCGGAGCGACAAAACGCGACATCGAGGAAAGCGGCCTGATCGCGCCGATCGTCGGCCATGTCGGCGACGGCAATTTCCACTCCGTCGTGCTGGTGAAGATGGACGACCCCGCGGAGGTCGCCGCGGCGCATGCCTATCTCGACCGGCTGGCGGCGCGGGCGCTGGCGATGGAAGGCACGTGCACCGGCGAGCACGGCATCGGCGAAGGCAAGAAGCATTTTCTTGCCGAGGAGCATGGCGCGGCGGCGGTCGAGACGATGCGGGCGATCAAGGCGGCGCTCGACCCGCACAACATCATGAACCCCGGCAAGATCCTCTGAACACCTGCCTGCTCATGCGGTGCGGGGGTGGTGGCCGCGCCGCGGCCATTTCCGCCAGGCGATCCAGCCAAGCAGGGCGGCGGCGCCGAGCGCCATCAGCGCCAGCTCGGCCGGCGAGGTGCCGGAAAACAGCACCTCGTGCATGATGCGGCCGGGCAGGAAGGTGAAGAAGCCGGCGATGATCAGCGCCCCGAGATAGGTCGACTGCATCACCCGCTTGTGCACCTCGATGTTGCGCCGGCGGATCGCCGCAAAACCGTAGATCAGCGAGAAGAAGGTGCCGACCGACAGCAGGTGGATCGGGCTCCAGATGCCCCAGAGGTTGATGGTGTGGATGAAGAAGGAGGAGAAAACCACCGTCAGCATCAACAGCACCCAAGCGCGGCCGAGCGCCATGTGCACCTTGCCGCCCTTGCGGCGGAAGAGCACGACGCCGCCAAGCACGAAGGCGGCAATTGCCGCCGCGGCGTGAATCTGGATGGCGGGCGAGGCGGAGAGAAGCGGTTGCAGGGTCATGGCATGAGCTCCGGGGCATGAGTTCCAGGGCATAGGGTCCTGGTGGGGATCGGCGACCGTCCATCGCGACGCCGCTTTCGCGGCTTGACCTGGAGGGGCTTGCGCTTCCATTCAAAGGCTGTTTCGCAAACCTGAAGCGAGCTTTCGTGAGCGACACGCCCTTGCAATCCACGAAGCGCGAATTGCAGCGCACACTGTCGCAGCCGCGGGTGTGGGCGGCCTTGCTCGGCGGCTCGCTCCTGATCGGGCTGATCGGGCCGTTCGGCACGTTCGACAGCCTGCAGCCGCTGCCGCGGCTCGCCTACTGGACCTTCGTCGCCGTGCTCACCTACGTGGCGGGGCTGGCGACCGTGCATCTCGTGGTGGCGCTGTTCTTCCGGCCGCGCACGACGCGGCTCATCCCCTATCTCGTTGCCGGAGCCGTCGCGGGACTGCCCGTGGCCGCGATCGTGGTCGGGCTGAACAGCCAGCTCTTCGGCGAGCCCGCCACGCTCAGCGCAGCGCTTGTGCTCACTGCCTATTGCGTGGCGATCTCGGCCATCGTTTCGGGGCTGGTCGCGCTGTTCTCGATTCCGCAGGCGGCGCCAAACGAGGCCGGGGCCGCGGCGGCGGCGGCAGTCGCTCCGCCGCCTCCGGAGCCGCGCCGGCCGGCCATTCTCGACCGGCTGCCGGTGCACCTGCGCGGCCAGATCGCCTACATGTCGATGCAGGATCACTATGTCGACGTGCATACCGACAAGGGCAGCACGCTGGTGCTCATGCGGCTGGCCGACGCGATCACCGAGACCGAGGGCGTGGCGGGCCTGCAGATCCACCGCTCGCATTGGGTGGCGAGCGCGGCGGTCGCAGCCGCCGTCCGGCGCGAGGGGCGTCTCCTGCTCAAAATGCAGGACGGCGCGGAACTGCCGGTCAGCCGGCCCTACATGGCCGCCGTGCGCGAAGCCGGCCTTGCCCGCTGAGGTGTGATCGAATGGCAGCGCAAAAGGAAGTCATCGTCATCGGCGCCGGCATCATCGGCGCCTCGATCGCTTGGCACCTCGCCAGGGCAGGAGCGCGGGTGACCCTGCTCGATGCCGCAGCGCCGGGCGGCGTCGCCACGCCCTGCTCCTTCGGCTGGATCAATGCGAGCTGGGGCAATCCGGAGCCGTATTTCCGCTTGCGCACCCGGTCGATGGCCGAGTGGCGGAGACTGAAGGTCGATGTGCCGGGATTGCCGCTTTCCTGGTGCGGCGGGCTTCTCTGGGACATGCCGCGCGCCGGGCTCGAAACCTATGCGCTGGAGCATGCCTCCTGGGGCTACGGCATCCGCACGATCGACCGCGCCGAGATCGCCCGGCTCGAGCCGAACCTTGCCGCGGTGCCGGAGCTGGCGGTGCATGTTGCCGGCGAAGGCGTCGCCGAGCCAACCCCGACCGCACGGCTGCTCGCCGCCGAGGCTGCAAGGCTCGGTGCGCGGCTGGCGATGGAACGGCGCGCACTGGCGCTCGGCCGGAAAGGCGGCCGCGCCGGCGTCGAGACGAGCGAAGGCTGGATCGCGGCGGACACCGTGGCGATCGCGGCTGGCACTGCCACGGCGGCGCTGGCCGAAACGGCGGGCGTGAACGTGCCGCTGAAACATTCGCCGGGCCTGCTGGTGCATTCGAAACCTTACCGCAGGCTGCTCAACGGGCTGGTCATGGGAGAGGCGGCGCATATCCGCCAAACCGAGGAGGGCAGGCTGGTGGCGGGCGCCGATTTCGGCGGAACCGAGGTCGGCGACGACGCCAACAAGGCTGCGGCCGACACCTTCGCCGACATGAAAGGCATGCTGAAGGGCGCCGGCGACCTGCAGCGCGATTTTCACACGGTGGGTTTCCGGCCGATGCCGGAAGACGGCTTTCCGATCGTCGGGCAAGGGGCGGACGATTGCTACATCGCGGTGATGCATTCCGGCGTGACGCTGGCGCCGGCCGTGGGGCGCTTCGTGTCGGAGGAAATCCTCGATGGCCGCGACGAGCCCCTGCTGGCGCCATACCGGCCCGAACGGTTCAGCCGCGCGGGCTGAAAGCCGGCATCCGGCATCCGCGCAGCGATCGGCAGCCCGGCCGCATCGCAAAGATTGCCGTTGAAAGCCGTCCCGAAGAATTGACCGCTCGACGGCACTGACCGATATAGCGGCCATGCAGATCGTTTCCGGGAAGCAACCTGTGCTGGGTGTCGTGCGCCTGCCGCACGCGGAAGGCCTGGCGCTGCCGTCCTACGAGACGGCGGGTGCCGCCGGGATGGATTTGCGCGCCGCCGTGCCCGACGACCGGCCGATCCTGCTCCTGCCGCAGAAGCGCGCGCTGGTGCCGACCGGGCTCGTGCTTGAAATCCCTGAAGGGTTCGAGGGCCAGGTGCGGCCGCGCTCCGGACTGGCGCTGAAACACGGCGTCACCTGCCTCAACACCCCCGGTACGATCGACAGCGACTATCGCGGCGAGGTGAAGGTGCTGCTCGTCAATCTCGGCGAGGACGATTTCGAGATCACCCGCGGCATGCGCATCGCGCAGCTGCTGATCGCGGCGGTGGCGCGGGCATCGATCGAAGAGCACGGCGCTGCCGGCACGACGGCGCGCGGCGCCGGCGGCTTCGGCTCGACCGGCACAGGCTGAACTGGCCGGCTCCCGCCTCTCCTCCTTCGTTTCGACGAAATCGCTGCGGATCGTGCCGTCTTCTGCGGGGTTTTTTCCATGTTCTTTCCAATCCGCGTGATGCTCCTCGCGCTCGTCCTCGGCTGCGCGCCGGCGCTGGCCGACGACACCTGGCCCGCATCTGCGGTGCCATCGGACACGCTGCCGGGGAATGGAGCCAAGACCTATCTCGACCTGGTGCGGCTGGTGGTGCCGGACATGGCGGCGAAGGACGGTTTCTACGAAGGCGGACCGCCGGTTCCGATGCGCCATCTCGGCGGCGACGATGCCGATCTGCCCGAGCAGACCAGCCTCGACCGTGTTTCCATCGTCGCGGTGAACGCCGGCGGCAAGCCGCTTATGGCGCTGTTCTTCGACCTCGGCGAAACGCCCGGCGCGGTGGAGAGTTTTTCCGTGCTTGCGCTCTACGACGTAGCCGGCGAGCCGCGACTGCTCGATGTGGCCGCCGTCGGCTTCGACCGCTTCACCTCGCTCCACGACCAGCAGAAGCTGCCGGTCGGCCCCGGCGGCGACGTCATCCTGACGATGAGCACACACCACAATTCCAGCCAGGGCTATGCGACAGGCGCGATGATCCTGGTGCGCGGCGACCGTTTCGAGCTGATCGATTCGATCTTCACGCTGGACGAGAAAGCCTGCGTCTATGAACGGACGCAGATCGCGCAATACGAGGCGACGCCCGGCGCAGCGTTGTTTGCCGACATCAGGGTGAGCGTCAGCGATACGATCAGGCCGACCGAAGACGATTGCGGCGGACAGAAAAAACCGGAGCCGATGTCGCGCACCGTCACCGGGACCTACCGCTGGCACGTGTCGGAACAGAAGTACGTGCCTGACGACGACGCGCTGGAGAACCTGCAGCAGGAGAACATGGAGCGGCTCTAAAGCCTAGCTCGGAACGGACGGTGGTGGCGACATACGAACGCGGACACCCTTCTCCCCGCAAGCGCAGGAGAGAGGGGACATCGGCGTAACGCCACTCTTGTCAGGAGGCTGCTTCTGGCTCAGCCGTTCGGGCTGGCTCCGGCCACCTCCTCCGCAGTAAAATCCGGTCGATCAGCGAGGACCTTCGACCATGGACAAAGGCAAAACCTTCCGCGCGCTGCATGAGGCGGCGGAGCCGTTCATCATCCCGAATCCCTGGGACATCGGCACGGCGAAGCTGCTCGCCAGCTTCGGCTTCAAGGCGCTCGCCACCACCAGCGCCGGCTATGCCTTCTCGCGCGGCCTGCCGGACGGCGGCGTGGGCTTCGAGGCGATGATAGACCATTGCAAGGAAATGGCCGCGGCGACCGACCTGCCGGTTTCGGCCGATCTCGAAAAAGGCAAGGGCGACAGCGCCGACTCGGCCGCCGAGACGATCTTTGCCGCCGAGGCCGCCGGGCTCGCAGGCTGCTCGATCGAGGATTCGACCGGCGATCCGGCAAAGCCGATCTATGATTTTTCGCAGGCCGTCGAGCGCGTGCAGGCAGCGGTCGAGGCGGTCCGGTCGCTGAAACGCGATTTCGTCTTCACCGCCCGGGCGGAGAATTTCCTTTGGGGCCGCTCCGATCTCAACGACACGATCAAGCGGCTGCTGGCGTTCCAGGAGGCGGGCGCCGACGTGCTCTACGCCCCTGCCCTGCCCGACATCGCCACCGTGCGCGCCGTCTGCTCGGCCGTGACCAGGCCCGTCAACGTGCTCACGATTGCCGGCTTCACCATGACGGACCTGGCAGCCGCCGGCGCCAAGCGCATCTCGCTCGGCTCGAAGCTCACCACGCATGCCTTCGGCATGATGGAGCGCGCGGCGCAGGAGATGCTCGAGAAGGGCACGTTCGAGTTCTCGCGCGACGGCATGAATTTCGGCCGCCTGCAAAAACTGTTCGCCAAGAAATGAAGCTCGCCGTCACCGACATGCACACCGGCGGCGAGCCGGTGCGGATCGTGACCGCCGGCTATCCGCCGCTGCCGAAAGGCACGATCCTCGAAAAGCGCGCCTATGTGCGCGACAATCTCGACCACCTGCGCAAAATGCTGATGTTCGAGCCGCGCGGGCATTACGACATGTATGGCGTGCTGCCGGTCGAGCCCGACCTGCCGGGCGCCGACATGGCCGTGCTTTTCATGCACAATGAAGGCTATTCGACCATGTGCGGCCACGCAGTGATCGCGCTTGGCCGCTATGCCATCGACCAGGGCATCGTGACGGCGCAGGAGCCGCTGACCACGGTCAACATCGAGGCGCCCTGCGGCTTGGTGGTGGCCTCGGTCGAGGTGAAGGACGGCAAGGCCGGCGCAGCGTCTTTCGAGAGCGTACCGGCTTTCCTCTTCGCCCGCGACCTTTCGCTCGATCTGCAGGGCTATGGCGGGGTGGGCTTCGACATCGCCTATGGCGGCGCCTTCTATGCGCTGGCCGACTGCTCGCAGTTCGGCCTGGCCTTCGGCCGCGACCGGGCGCGCGATTTCGTCGATGCGGCGACGGTTCTGACGGAGCGGGTGAAGGCGGAAATCCAGCTGTCGCATCCGGACCATGCCGACCTCGCTTTTCTCTACGGCACCATCCTGACCGACGGGAAAAACGTGTTCTCGGACGCGCCCACCAGGAATGTCTGCGTGTTCGCCGATGCCGAGGTCGACCGCTCGCCGACCGGCTCGGGCGTCACCGCGCGGCTGGCGGCGATGCATGCCAAAGGGCAGATCGCGGTCGGGCAGGAGCGCGTGTTCGAAAGCATCGTCGGCTCGCGCTTTACCGGGTCGGTGGCGCGCACGCTGCGTCTCGCCGATGGCCGCGAGGGCATCGTGGCGCGGGTCGGCGGACTCGCCTTCTATTCGGGCAAGGCCGAATACGAGATCGAGGACGGGGATGAGCTGGGGAAGGGCTTTCTGGTGCGGTGAGGTTTGCGCCAGCGCCCCCCTCCACCGCCTTCGGCGTTCCTCCCCCGCAAACGCAGGGCAATCGCATATGGCGATCGACCCCCACTCCGTCGCCGCTTCGCGGCGCCACCTCTCCCCCCTGAGCTTGTCGATGGGGCGACGGGGGAGAGGAAGAACGGCCGCAAGCTTGGCGCCA
>Ga0164290_1000383_pt1 | contig 150894 bp, 120 predicted proteins | sample Micstemetagenome_FD_108782 | JGI IMG/M metagenome (GOLD analysis project Ga0164290, IMG submission 108782) | Contaminated culture microbial community from soil near Moab, Utah, USA - Microcoleus steenstrupii SON62 (Illumina Assembly) | ecosystem: Environmental > Terrestrial > Soil > Soil crust...
GCGGTCGAGTTCCCATCGGCCGACAACCGGCTGGGGTTCGGGGTCGTTGCTTTTGGTACAGGCACCAACACCCGCCAGGACTAAAACCAGCCCCAGGAGGTACATAAATCGTTTCATACACTACTGCGAGAACGGTTGAACAAAATTGGGTGAACGTAGGTAAGGTACGAAAAAAACGATGCGAATGTTGCGGAAGCAGAGAAAATCGCCTAAAGGGTTTACCGTTTATGGTTTAGGGTTTATGGTTTATAGTTGGCTTCGCCGGTTAGCCCTCCTCCAGCGAAGCCAACTATAAACCATAACCCCTAAACTTTCTTTACCGCAGATTCGACTTCGGCGTCACCGGCAGGCTTTCGTTCCCTTCCTCACTCACGGCCTGGACCGCGAAGAAGTAGTTGTCCTTGGAATACGGCAGGGTCATGCCCAGCTTGGTGGTGAAGAATTTCTTCTGCCAGAACGGCCAGTGGGTCTCCCGCATGAGGACGTAATAGCCTTTCACTTTTCCGGCGGCGGGCGCCTGCCAGTACAGGGCGGTTGAGTTGGTCAGGTTGCGAACGTCGACGGTCACGTTCTGCGGCATGGCCGGGGCCTTGGCCAGGTTGGCCAGACAGGCGGCGTTTAGGGCCGTGTTCTTCCGCAGGTACTCAAAGTCCATGTGTTTGGCGTAATCGCCGTACTCCACCCCCTCCTGCACACGCAGGTCCTGGTGCTGGCGGTCGTAGTTTTCGTTCATCTCCGTCAGGCGCACGGCCGCAAAGTCGCGCTGCACAAAGGGCGTATGGTCGCCGCCGCGCAGGTAGCGATCGTTGCGGTAGATCATCACCACCTCGAGTTTATCGACGTACCGCTCCCCGACCTCCTTCACGTACCGGGCCAGCGTCCGCGACTTACCGTCGTTTTCCGTGCCCAGTTGCCGGATGCCGGCGGCGCGTTCGGCCGTCTGGAAAGCGGGCAGGCCCTCGCTGAAGACCCGCAGCTTTGTGTTATCGATGATCCGGGTTTCAGAGCTGTTGTTGGAGCCCATGATATCGTTGTTGAGCACCCCTTCCAGGCTCCAGCCTTCCTTCAGGGCTTTTTCGGCCAGATATTCCGCCCCAAGCAGGCCCTGTTCTTCGCCGCTGACGGTGACGAATACGATGGTCGCCGGGAATTTGTATTTGCTCATCACCCGGCAAAGTTCGATTACCGCGGCCGTACCCGAGCCGTCGTCGTTGGCCCCGGGGGCGTCGGCCTCCCGGTTCATGACGTTGGTGACGCGGCTGTCGATATGGCCCGTGACGAGGAAGATCCGCTTATCGTTGGGATCGGTGCCTTTCAGCGTCGCCATGACGTTGCCGATTTCGTGCGGTTTATCGACGCGTTTGCCGTCGGCGGGCAGGGTCCAGGTGTCGTTGATGGCCGTCAGCCGCCCGCCGGACTGTTTGGCGTACTGCTGAAACTTGCTCAGCACCCAGCGCCGGGCCGCCCCGATCCCACGTTTGGGGTCGGTCGTTGTGCTCAGCGTATGCCGGGTACCAAAGCTGACGAGTTGATCGATATGGGACCTCAGGCTGTCGGGTGAGATCTCCCCGACCATCTGGGCGATTTCCGGATCGCGCTGGACGATTGTCTGGGCAAAGCTGTACTGGGAAAGCCAAAGGCAGGATACAACGAGTAAGGTTTTGCGCATAAGCTTGGGTCTGCTGATAGGAAGAACGATAAATTTACGGCATTGCATCTATTTTTTGCCGAAGGATGCCGGATTTCGCCGTACTTTCCTGCCAAATGACGCTTTTCCCGATGCGTATTCTCCATGCCTTATGCCTTCTGAGCAGCCTGCTGCTGCTGAACTGCCAGTCGGGTTCCAAACCCGATGCTACCGAAATCCCGACCAACGAGCCCATTCCCTATAACCTGAGCCAGCCCGACGAACGTTTCGAGCTTCCGGTGGACCTGCGGGAGATTTCCGGGCTTACCTACTACAAACCGGGCCTGTTGGCCTGCGTCCAGGACGAGCTTGCGGTGGTATTCCTCTATGACCTGAAGAAACGGGCCGTCGCGCGGGAATTTGTGTTCGGCGACAAGGGCGATTACGAAGACCTGGAGTGGGTGGATGGCCGTTTCTACGTCCTGCGCAGCGACGGCGAGCTTTACCACTTCTCAGACGAAGGCGAAGGGCCCCGGACCGTGCATCACATCAAGATCGATCTGCCCGGGAAAAACGACGTGGAAGGGCTGGGTTACGATCCCAAACGCGGGACGCTGCTGCTGGCGACCAAGGACGCGGCCAAAGGAGGTTCCGACAAACCCATTTACTATTACGATCTGAAGCAGCAGGGCATGTGGCAGGGGCCGGTCCTCAAGCAGGCTGATCTGAAATTATTCAGCGGCACCACCGGCCAGCCCGCAGCTTCCCAGCCCGACGTTAAGCCATCCGGCATCGCCGTTCACCCCCAGACCGGCGATTATTACCTGCTGGCCGCCGATGGCCACCGGCTGGTGGTCATGAACCCCAAAGGCGTCCTGCGCTCCTCAGTAGCGATCGATGCGAACATACTCCTCCAGCCGGAAGGCATCTGCTTCGCCCCGGATGGCACGCTGTTTATCGCCAGTGAAGGTGGTAAAAAAGGGAAAGGACTGATCGTCTCGTTTGCGCCCAAAGCCGGTCCGCAATAGCGAAGGCTACAGCCGGGGAGACTTCGTTGCCCGCGCGGAATCGGCCGGGAGGACCGGACGGGACAGGTTACGGACACTGGACTTGAACACCCGGTCCGGGGCAGAACGCTCCAGCCGCCAGGAAACGACCAGAGCGGCGGAAAAGGCCAGGGATACGCCCAGCGACCAGTACGCGATTCGCCGGGTAGGCAGGGTAAATTCCGGCCGGGAGAACTGCCGCGCCTCTTCCGGGGGGAACAACGCGCGATACGAAAGCTCCTGGCCTTCCTCGTTATTCATCAGCAGGTCGTTGTTCATGGCAGGATAAGGGTTTGTAAGGTTAAAAACGCCCGGACCAGCCCACGCCAAGGGCCGTTTGCCCCGTGGGCAACGGAGCCATCGAGACCCCCAGCCGACTCTGGAGCAGTACCTGGTTGTAGCGGTTAACTGCCCGGCGGACCTGGTTGTTTCCGGCCAGGGTCAATCCCAGCGAGGCGCCGATGGAGCCAAAATAAATCACCCAATATTCCCGCGACCGGAACCCAAACGATCGGTTGCGGGCCAGCAGGTAAATCACCGGCACAAATCCCACCAGTTGACTGGCCGTGCTGAAGGTCCGCGACGTCCGGAAGTGCCGCATCACCTGGGCATCGTTCAATTCCTGAAACGGAATTTCCAGCGATAGCGGAGAACGCAGCCGCTGGGCACCGTAAAAATAGAGACCACCCGCCCGTTCAATGCCCCGCAGATGCGCCGGCACCTGGGGCCGCGGCTGGTAAAAGGCTGAGTCCGGCCGTTGGGCAACGGTGGTCAGCCCGCACAGCCAAAGCAGACAGAGCCCGCCAAGGATTCGATTCCGCATGTACTTCCTGATGGATCCTCTAAAGTGCATTAATTTTGACACAATCGCTTGCCGCTCAAACAGTTTGTTCCGGTACAGCCAAAAAACAGGGGAGCCGGCCAGCCTGACTGCCAGCCGGCTCCCCGTTTCAGGCGGTTACTTAACGACCTTCAGCGTCCCCTGCATCAGCGATGCGTGGCCGGGGAAGGTACAGACGAACTGGTACTCGCCCGGTTCTTTCGGTACCACGAAGTAGATGGCCTCTGACGATTCCGGCTGCAGCAGATTGGTGTGGTACAGGACCTCGCCCGTCACCGGCACGTACTGCTGCTTAGGGCCGTTGAGGTTCAGTTTCAGGGCCGCGTTACCCACCGCGTTGGCGGTGCCGGGCTTCACGATCACGCAGTTGTGGAGCATGTCGTCGTTGTTGTTAAACACCCATTTTACCCGGCTGCCCGCTTTCACTTCCACTTTTTCAACATCGAACTTCAGGCCCGGCTTCGTTCCGATGGTGATCACCTGGTCGGGGCCGTTGGTCCAGTCGGCGGGCTGGGCGGTTAGGCGCTTGGCCCCGGCCGGAGCGGCTTTTCCGGTATTGGCTTTCCCGGGACTGGCTTTTCCGCTCAGGTCCGCATTCCCGGTCATGGCTACCATGCCGCTATGGTCGTGGCGCGGCCGCGGGGCCATCGCCAGCTTCTCGCCGGGGGCGATGTTATTGAGCGTGTAGTAGCCTACCTGGTGCAGCAGCGCCAGCCCCTCGGCCGAGCGAACGCCTTCCGCCTTCAGTTCGTGGATGTAGCCCGCCCGCAGGACGGTATCGGCTACGATCCGGGCCTTCAGGCCATCGGCCGACAGGACCACGCCCCGGATGGGGACCGGCCGGGCGTCTTCAATCGGGCTGCCGTAGGTCCGGTGGTATTTATACGTAAAGCTGTTCATGGCGTAGGAATCCGGGTTCTCGGCGGTTTTCCGGTCGACCGGCAGCGTAAACTCCACCTCAAAACCGTCGGGCATGGAGCGGATGGCCTTCATTTCGAAGGGCGTTTTTCCGGTCCAAACCAGCCGCTGCACCCCGTAGGGAGCTTTTCCAGTGGAGGCCCAGCCTCGGCTGGTCATGCCCACGAACATAGATCCGTCGAGGCCCCAGCGCATGCGGAGTAGCCCCGACATAAAGCCCTCCCGGAAAGGGAAGCAGGCACCCTGGTACTTGCCGTTGACTTTTTCCAGGTAGACCCGCATGATTTTGCTGTGCCCCTGGTCGCCGACGAACAGCTGCCCGTCGAAAGGCCCAAAGCGGTGGCCGGTCGTATCCTCGATAATATCCGAAGTCGAAATACCCATCAGCGTGTGGGGAAACCAGACGGCCGGGACTTTCAGGTTCGGCAGCGTCTTGGCCACTTCGTGCATGGGTTTGCCCGTGCTCGGTACGTCTTCCGGCTTCAGTTTTAGGGGCGAACCCGGCTCCGATGACCAGCGCAGCCCCGCCGGGTTCCCGGCGAAATCCCCTTCCTCCAGGTGCGTCATCCGCCCCGAACCAACCCAGTCGCCCTGGTTTTCGGCGTAGAAGATGGCGCCGTCGCGCGTCACGCCGAAACCGGCCGGGGAGCGCAGGCCCGTAGCCCAGGGCTTCAGCTCGCCCTTCTCGTTCATTTTCAGCATCCAGCCGCGCCACTTCGCCAGGCTGGCCCCAAAGCCGATCCAGTCGAGGTTCAGCGTCAGCAGCATGTTGCCATCGGCCAGATTGACCGGGCCGTAGCTGTATTCGTGGTAGTTACCCGAAAGCGGCCATTTGGCTACCGACTGGTACTCATCGGCCTCGCCATCTCCATCCGTGTCGAGCAGCCGGGTAACCTCGCCGCGCTGGGTCGCCATCAGCACCCCGGTTCCTTTGCCGGTTGACCGGTAGGTCAGGCCCAGCGGCTCGTGCAGCCCGTAGGCAAATCGCTTGTACTGCGGCTGGCGGCTGCCCTGCATGTAGGGGTTGGAAATCAGCCAGACCTCGCCGCGGCGGGTCGTTACGCCCAGGCGTCCATCGGGCATGACAGCCATCCCGCCCACCTCCAGGGAAATGCCTTCGGGAACGGGCAGGGTAATCATCCGGTAGTAATCGTCTTCGGTCATCGGACGATTCTGTCCCAGCCCCAGCAGGGGTAATAAAGTTGCAAAAAGCAGAATGTATTTTTTCATAGCGATGTCCTTCCTCTGATGAATTACCAACTCAGCACATAACGAACCGTAACCGAGTTTCCTTTCGGGTTAACGGGCACAACCAGCTCCTTCGAGGCGCCCACGGTCCGCAGCATTGGCTTTACTTTGCCATCCAGCCGCACGTAATACCGGCGATCGTCGACGGCGTAGAGCCCTTTGCCGATTTCCTCAATCGACGATCCCGCTGCCAGCCGGGCGTACAGCACCTCGGTCGCCGGGCCGCTTACCGTCAGCGTCCGGTCCAGCGAACGCCCATCGGCCTCGGGCGCGATGCGGTCGCTGATGTCGAGGTCGCGGTACCGGTACTGGGTCGTCGGATACCCCTGTTTGTCAATTTTCCAGCCTTTATAGCTAAACTCCTGCTCGCTGAGGCTATCGGGCCAGAACTGCTGCGAATTGGCCAGCAGCGCCAGCGGTCCCTGGCCGTTCAGCGGAATGGCCACGCCGACGGGCTTGAGCAGCTGCGGCTCACCCCGTTCGTGCCACATTTCGGTTACGTCGGCAAAGTCGCCTTTCCAGGCCTGCAGCAGCGCGCCGCGGTTCAGGTCCACCGTGTAGTGCAGTCCGGCGGGTGAGCCCACTGACAGGCAGTGGGTGCGCTTATTCTTTTCACCCGGCAACTGGATAAACGAACGAACGAGCGCGGGCTTGTCTTCGGCCCGAAGGGTAATGGCCCCAATGGGATCGGGCTCGGGCAGGGAGGCCTGCGTATGCAGGGCCTGCGGACGGGTGCTCCGGCCCGCGACGAACACCCCAAGACCCGGGCGCGGCCAGAGGCGGCTGAAGAACACGGTCAGCTGGTGCTTCCCGGCGGGCAGATCGACGGAGGCGGACTGGGGCTGGCCGAGTTCCTTGTAGCCAGCCGGAATGAGTTCCTTGCCGTCGACTTCGAGGCCGGCGATGCCACCGTGGTGGAGCGTAAAGGTATAGCGATCAGCCTGGCTCATGTCCAGATCCGCCGTGTAGACATAGCTGTACCGGCGCATGCCGAAGCCGATTTCGTTGGTGATGGCGTCGGTGCTCCCTTCCCTGAGGACCGGCTTGGTACCCAGGTCGGAACGGCGACTGGATTCCCCATCGTAAAGGCGGTACCGAACGTTGCTGAGGCGGACCAGTTTCTGGTTGGAAAGAATCTGGTAGGCCACGTTGCGGAAAGCGGCGGTACCGCGCAGAACCTGAAGGGAGATTCGGCCCGGCGCTGCGCCCCCGGGCAGCACCGCGTTTTCGTGCAGCAGCACGCCGTTGACGCTTACGCGCTCGGCCAGCGTCCGGCCTTTTTCCTGGCTGACGGTCAGATCGAGGGTCTGCCAGAGGCCGGTCGCTTTCCCGACGGGCTGGCTTATGTGCAGTACGTTGGTATTGTCGCCGGCCTGGAGGGTTCCCGTAGGCTGTGCCCCCGTCTCGGCGCCGGTCAGACGAACAAAGCAGTTACCAACGCCCAGCAGCGCTTCGGCATCGGGCGAAAGCATGAAATCCGTGCGGACGCGGATGCCGTCCGGAGCTGCCAGGTCGAGCTCAACCGGACGTCCCTGCTCCGCTGTCCCCACCAGCACATTCGTTCCGGCCGTAGTCCGCACGCTCGTCTGGTTGGGCTGCATGGCTACCGATCCGACCCGTTTCCACTGGGCGCCCGGCAATTGGACATTCGGGAGCTGAACCACCGTCAGAGCATCGTCAGCCGTCTGCGCCCCGGCCGAGCCAAGGACCAGCGTCAGCAGACCCACCGCCACGCCCTGGCGTAGGCTTACAGAAATTGAAAGCATATGTATACGGATTGGAAAAACAGAAGTTTATAACAGAGTATAAAGCAGAATAGCGCGCAAACCTACCTCCTTTTTCTGGTGCTTTGCAAGTCTGAGATGGGCCCTCCGATACTTTCCCGGATAGTCTCTTCAAGCGTTATCCAGGATAGGTGTCTTTGCCCTTGCTGATTTTGGTAAAAGCCTAAAAAAAGCCTGTCCGCTTCCGCAGACAGGCTTGATAGGCATACAATGCCCGGTTTATGCGTCCGGCGCGCCATCGTCTTCGACACCACCCAGAGGGTCGAGCAGGGCGTTTTCGTCGGCCTTCACCTTGTTACGAATCTTGGTCTCCAGCTCGTTCATCAGTTCCGGATTGTCGAGCAGCAATTCCTTCACGGCGTCGCGGCCCTGGGCCAGTCGGTTGCCGTCGTAGGAGAACCAGGAACCTGACTTCTTGACGATCTCCATCTCAACGGCCAGGTCGAGGATTTCGCCCACCTTCGAGATGCCTTCGCCGTACATGATGTCGAACTCGACGACTTTGAAGGGAGCCGCCAGTTTGTTCTTGACCACTTTTACCTTCGTGCGGTTACCCGACACTTCGTCGCCGTCCTTGATCTGGCCAATCCGGCGAATGTCAAGACGAACCGACGAGTAGAATTTCAGGGCATTACCACCGGTGGTTGTTTCGGGGTTCCCGAACATAACGCCGATCTTGTCGCGGAGCTGGTTGATGAAGATACAGCAGCACTGCGTCTTGTTGATTACACCGGTCAGTTTCCGCAGGGCCTGTGACATCAGGCGGGCCTGCAGACCCATTTTGCTTTCACCCATATCGCCTTCGAGTTCGGCCTTCGGCACCAGGGCCGCTACCGAGTCAATGACGATGATATCGATAGCCCCGGATGAGATCAGGTGCTCGGCGATTTCGAGCGCCTGCTCCCCGTTATCTGGCTGGGCGATCAGAAGGTTATTGGTATCGATGCCTAATTTCTCGGCGTACACCCGGTCGAAGGCGTGCTCGGCGTCGATAAAGGCCGCCAGCCCACCCTGCTTCTGGGCCTCAGCAATGCAGTGCAGCGTCAGCGTGGTCTTACCCGACGATTCCGGTCCGTAGATCTCTACGACCCGACCCTTCGGAACACCACCGATGCCTAAGGCCAGGTCCAGCCCAAGCGAACCCGTGGAAATGACCGGAACGTCGACGACCTTGCTTTCGCTCAGCCGCATGACCGTGCCTTTACCGTAGGCTTTATCGAGTTTCTCGATGGTCGTTTGCAGGGCTTTCAGCTTGCTGTCATTAGCCGTTGTTTGTGCCATGTGCGTTTTGCAGATTCTATGCGTTTAATGAATGATTTGCCTATAAATTTACAACAAAGGAGCGGGATCTCCAAGCAGTTTTTTGCCCGTTGGCTGATCTTTTTAGGCTTCCATTTTCTGAGACGCTGGGGCTGTCAAAAAGTAACGGTATCAGCGCGGGCATCTACTCGTTCAGCACCGGCTTTTTTTCTTAAAACCAGGATACCCCTCTCCGCTTACCGCCTAATAACCAGTTGATTTACAAATGGATATTGTACCAGCTAAAAAGCCAAAGCCCGTAACCGCTTCATGCGCCCACGGAGGCCTATGGAGTAAACCGAGGTCTGTCCGCCCGCCGCGGGGAGGGGTTTTCCGGATGTAAGGCTCATCGATTGGCTGGACAACCGGGTGAAAAAGCACAACTGGCAGACCGGCCATCTGGACAGCTTTTGTAGGCAAAAAACCGCCACGATTTGTAGCCATTCGCTTCGATAGCTATCGAAGCGGGATAATGGCCTCACCGGGGCTGGTTCGGATGAAAAAATGGCGTGGTACGCCCAGGCCTCGCCCCGAACGCTTACTTTTGTTTATGCGTCGTTCCATCGTCCTTGGAGTACTTACAGTTCTGGTGTTGCTGCTGGTCTGGCAGCGCGAGCTAATTTCCTACGGCTGGATGCAGGCCAAAGGCCAGGTCCGCATTTTGTGGAATACGGTTCCCATCGAAGAGGTGCTGCAGGATCCGGCCTACCCGGACTCCCTGAAGCGGAAAATTGAACTCATCCAGGAAATCAGGCGTTTTGCGGTAGACTCGATTGGATTAAATACATCCGGGAGTTACACCACCTTTTTCGACCAGCAGGGTCGGCCCATTTTGTGGGTGGTGGTGGCCGCGGAACGTTACCGGCTCAAAGCCCGGGAGTGGACTTTTCCGGTGATCGGCACCTTTGCCTACAAAGGCTTTTTTGAAAAGGACCGGGCCGATGCAGAGCAGCAGGCGCTGGAGACAGAAGGCTACGACACCCGGCTGAACGAAGTATCGGCCTGGTCGACGCTCGGCTTCCTGAAGGATCCGATCCTGTCGTCGATGCTGTACCGCGACGAAGGCCAGTTGGCAGAATTGATCATTCACGAGCTGACGCACGGCACTCTATTTGTTAAGGATAACCTGGAGTACAACGAGAACCTGGCCGATTTTGTCGGAGAGTACGGGGCGCTCCGGTTCCTGGCCCAGCGGTACGGCCAGCAGTCGGCTCCGTACCGAGCCTACCTGGCAGCGAAGGAGTACAATGAGCTATACGACGCGCACATTCTGCGCGGAACGCAAAAACTGGACAGCCTGTACGCCCGTTTCAACCCCCAGACGCCGGAAGGGGTCCGGGAAACGCAGAAGTGGCAGCTGATTCGCCAAATCGTCGAGACGGTGGATACGCTCGCTGCGGGAGTGGATCCGGCCGCCCGACCGCTGGCTAAAAAGCGCCGGGTAAACCGCACGAAGCTGCCCAATAACGCGTATTTCATGGCATACGCCACTTACCGGCAGCAGCAGAATCGCTTCCGGGCCGAGTTCGAACAGCGATTCAAGGGAAATTTTAAGGCATACCTGACATACCTGAAAAAGACATACCCGTCGTTGTGACGGAGAAGGAAGTCGCCAACGAGTTATGAAAAAAGGAGTTGCAGCACTGATGATTGGGGCTGATCGGTTGGCTGAGTATGGCATCAACGCCTCAGCACAGCTACCGACGGGTGGTCAATAACAGCTTCGGCGCGGGCGAACGCCTGGTATACAAAGTTCATTACGGCATCATCAATGCCGCTGAGGCCACCGTGGAGGTCAGTCCCTCGGTGTATAAAGTGAATGACCGCCCCTGTTACCGGGTAAATGTCCAGGGACGTACCATCGGCGCCTTCGATCTGGTGACGCGCATCCGGGATACCTGGCGTTCCTACATCGACACCTCTGCGATCCTGCCCCAGAAATTCTACGTCAACATTCAGGAGGGCGGTTACCGGAAAGAAGAGAACATCACGTTCAACCACATGGCCAATACCGTCCGGGCGGAGGAACGAACCGAAAAAGACGTTATCAAAGTCCCCGATAATGTCCACGATATCATCAGCGGTTATTACTTCCTGCGCACGGTCGACTTCAGCCGGATCGGCCTCGGTCAGACGGTCGAAGTCCCGGCCTTTTTCGACGACAAAGTGTACAACATGAAGGTCCGGTACCGCGGTCGCGAGACGGTGAAAACGCGTTTTGGCCGGATTCAGGCCCTTGTGCTGAATCCCATCCTGCCCGAGAACAAACTCTTCAAGGGCGAAGATGCCATCCGGATCTGGGTGTCAGACGATAACAACAAAGTGCCCGTTAAGGTCGAAGTAGAGCTCTGGGTCGGCTCCCTCGAGATGGACCTGCGCCAGCACCAGGGCCTGCGGCATGAGTTGAAGTTTTTTAAGTGAGTTTAGGGTTTATAGTTTATTGTTTAAAGTTGCTTCGCCAGACCGCTTAAGATTAGGGCGAAGCAACCTTAAACAATGTACCTTAACCCCTAAACCATATCCCACCTCCCGATACCCCCTCCCCTCCGCCCCGAAGCTCCGGTAATACGCCCGGACGGATTCCGCGCCGGCGACGGGACATTCCCAATCCAGTTCCAGATTAGTACCGGCATGGGTCCGGATGAGTTGATCCAGGATCAGCAGCCGCGCCTGCTGTTTGCGGCCGCGTTCGGAAGCGCCGTTGAACAGGTAAACGAGGCGGTTGCCGTCGCGGATGAACACGCAACCGGCCTCCGGACTGCCTTCCCGGTTGGCCATCCAGATCTGGACCTTTCCTCGCCGGTACGCCTCATCCACGGCCCGGGCGAACCGCTCGTAGATGCGTAGATCCAGGCGCTGGTAAGCCTGGGTGGCTTTGGCCTCGTTGTACCGCCGGTGCAGGTGGATCAGCGGCCGGACGTCGGCCACCGTCTCGAGTTGCCAGCCCGCGTTTTTGGCCCGGCTGAGATTCGTCCGGCGGCCACTGGCGTACTGGGCCTGTAAGTCCGGGTAGGGTTTATGCAGCGGCAGGAGCAGGTTTTCGCAGTGGCGGATACGCATTGCCTTCCCAAACAGGTGAAGGTCTGGTTCGTTTTCTTCGTTGAACCGGTAGGACACCACCCGGCCAAATGCCTGCCGAAACGCCCGCCAGAAGCGCGGCAGCCATTCCCGCTGGTCCAGTCCCGGCCGCGTGAACAACCCCAGTTGCTGGCAATAATCGGGCATCTGGACGTAGCGAAAGCCGTACCTTCGTCGGTAGGGTACGGGCATGACGGCCTGGTACACGCCTCCTTCCTCCAGCACCAGCCCGCCCCAGTGCTCGGTGATGGCGTCCAGGTACCAGGAAAAGGCGTACACCTTCCGCTGGCAGGAAGCGGCCACGCAGGCGTCCCATAACCCGGCATCCAGCTCTTCCCGCTTTCGGTAACGAACCAGGCTCATGCGGCTCGGGCCCTCAGCCACTGCTTTCGTTCTTCCTGCAGCCAGCGCACCGGCCGTGGCCAGTCATTCCAGCTCAGTTGTCCGTATGGTTCCTCCTTAGCCCCGAAGCTCCGGTTGAAGGCCGCGCAGCCTGCCGCCTCCGGGCTTTCAAAATCGAACAGCCGCGGCTGACCGGCATACTCCCGAATGAAGCTGTCCAGGATCACCGTCCGGGCGTTGCCCCTTCGCCCGGACGGACTGGCACCGCAAAAGAGGTGAATCAGGCGCCGTTCGTCCTCCACCAGCAGGCAGCCGGCTTCGATCTGATCCGCCCGCCTGGCTAGTCGAATGCGCAGCCGGCCCCGCTCTCGCAGCACCGCCACCAGCCGCCGCAGGATTTCGTAAGCCGCCGGATCGACCCGGCCGATGCCTGCCGTATTGTGCTGCCGAAACAACGCGATAACCGGCTCGGGATCGGTTGTATCAAGGTACGTAAATCCCGCTTTCTGCCCCCTGCGGAGATTCGCTTTCCGGTCGCCGCTGTATCCGGCGAACAGCCTTTCGTAAGGCGCATGGAGCGGCAGAACGTGGTTCGTGCTCTGCCGAAACCTCGGACTCAGGGAAGTCGCCTGGTCAATGGGCAGCGCATAGACCGGTCCGTAGGGAAACGCGTTCCGGGCGGCCCTGCCGAAGGCGCGCAACCGGTCGGTAGTCAGACCGTCGGGCGCAAACACCCCCAGCCGGTGGCAGAACAGCGGTTGATGAACCAGCGGGACACCGAACCTCCGCCGAACGGGCAGCGGCATGACGGCGGCATAGTCGTCTTCCACCAGGGCCATCCAGCCCGGCGAAACAGCGTCCAGGTACCAGGAAAAGGCGTATGGAATCTGCCCCGGCGAATAAAGGACGCAACGGTCGTAGGCAGCCGCATCGAGCCGGGATCGGGATAAAAGCGAAAGCATGAGCATAGCCGGTTTGTACCGCTATGACGCAGAGGGAGCCCGGGAAGTAACGGGGAGAATGAGGTTTAGGGTTTAGCGTTTATGGTTTATAGTGGTTCGCCGGGGCAGGTGATCGGGGTGAAGCGCTATAAACCATAAACTCACTTCAGGTAAGCTTTCAGTTTGTCGACGGCTTCCCGGATCTGGGTGTCCTTGCCGATCATGTCGTTAACGCTCTGGATGGCGTGGATGACCGTACTGTGGTCGCGGCCCCCAAAATGGTAACCGATCGACTTCAGCGACAGCTCGGTCTTTTCCTTGGCCAGGTACATGGCGATCTGGCGCGGGTACACCGTCTCCTTTTTGCGGCTCTTGCTTTTGAGGTCGGCCACGGTAATCTTGAAGTAATCGGCGACTACTTCCTGAACCGCGTCGATGGTGATTTCCTTGTCGGTATCCACGACGATGTTCCGCAGCACGCTCCGGGCCAGTTCGAGGTCGATCTCCCGGCGGGTCAGCGAGGCCTGGGCCATCAGGGAGACGATGACGCCTTCCAGCTCCCGGACGTTCGTGTTGATGCTGTGGGCCAGGTATTCGATCACCCGGTCGTCGATGTACACGCCCTCGGCCTGGAGCTTTTTCTGGATGATGGCGATCCGCGTTTCCAGGTCCGGCTGCTGAAGATCCGCCGAAAGCCCCCATTTAAAGCGCGACAGGAGCCGATCCTGCAGGCCCTGCAGATCCCGCGGGGCCCGGTCGGAGGTCATGATGATCTGCTTGCCCGACTGGTGGAGGTGGTTGAAGACGTGGAAGAAGGTTTCCTGCGTTTTTTCCTTGCCGGCCAGAAACTGAATATCGTCGATGATCAGAACCCCCACCTGCATGTAGAAATTGGTAAAATCGCGCAGGGTGTCGGTCCGGATGGCGTGGATGAACTGGTTGGTAAACTTCTCGGAGGAAACGTAGAGGACGAATTTGTCCTGGTTATTATTCTTGATGTAATTCCCGATGGCCTGAACCAGGTGCGTCTTGCCGAGCCCTACGCCCCCGTGGATCATCAGCGGGTTGAAGGAAGTCACGCCCGGGCGTTCGGCCACGGCATAGCCCGCCGAGCGGCCGAGCCGGTTGCAATCGCCTTCCACGAAGTTCTCGAAGGTGTAGGCCGGGTTGAGGTAGGAATCGAGCTGGAGCGAATCGAGGTCCTTCATCTCGAAAGGACTCTTGATGTCGGCATCAACCTTATCAGGCCTGGCCGACTGGGGCGACTTGGTTGTCGGCAGGTTCACCGTCTGGGGCCGCGCGCTTTCGTTCCCCTGGTCAACGATGATCGAGTACTCCAGCATCCCGTCGCGGCCGATAGCCTGGTCAAGGGCTTTCCGCAGGACGTGCACGTAATTTTCCTCCAGCCATTCGTAAAAGAACTGGCTCGGCACCTGAATGGTCAGCACTTTCCCGTGCAACCGTTGCGGAACGATGGGCTCAAACCAGGTTTTGAAGCTTTGGTCCGGGATACTTTCCCGAATAACCTGCAGGCAACGGTTCCAGACCGTTACGGCTTCGCGCTGAATGCTGGGTTGTACGGGTACGTTCACGGTTCAGTTACGCCTAGAAGTCCGGTCCATGGTGTCAGGAGGGCCGGGCCGGTGGGAAAAAGGGAGACAAAAGTAGGTAAATTTTTGGTCCGGTCAAGCCGCCAATCATCGCCTATCGTTACTTAAAAATAGGGGGATTCCAGACGGCTGTCAATACAGTAAAATAGTTCCGTGAAATAATCCTATCCGGAACTGGATACACCCCTTCTTTCATCTAGTGTGACTTAAAAAGACCTAACTTTGTCCTGCCATGTCCGTGGACCTATCATGTCATCAACCGACCCTCTTTTGAACGAACTTTTTCCTCCGGCCGGGGCCGCTGAATGGCGGCAGCAGCTGCTGACCGATCTGAAAGGTACCGATCCGGCCAGCCTCCGCTGGGCTACGCCGGAGGGATTTACCCTGGAGCCGTTTTATACCCGCGACGACCTGGCCGACCTGCCGCTGGCCGAAATCCAGGCTGCCCAGAAACCGACTCCCGGCTGGCTGACGACGCCTTTTTTCGTCCTGACCGATCCCAAAACCGATAACGAACGGCTCCGCTCGGCCGTCGCCCGAGAGGCTCAGGCCCTACTGCTGCGCTTTACAAGCGTCCCCGACGCCGGCACCCTGGCCCGGCTGCTCGACGGCATAAAGCCCAGCGAAACGCCGGTTTTTGCCCTGACGACCAGCGGCGGGCAGGCCCTGGATCTGGTCCGGCACCTGAAGACCTTTATTCCGTACGCCCTGCGGGGCGGACTCCTGACCGATTCCTACGACGCGACCACCTACAAAAATTTGGCCGAAGCTACCCGCCTGACCGCCGACTCGCCCCAGTTTCGATCCATTGGCCTGCGCAGCCACCGGTTTCACCAGGCCGGAGCAACCGCCACCCAGGAACTGGCCTTCACCCTGGCCGCCCTGGCCGAAGCCTACGACCACCTGACCGAAGCCGGGCTGGACATTCGTCAATTGCTGAGCAAAACGATGCTGTCGGTACCGGTCGGGACGAGTTTCTTCGTGGAGCTGGCTAAGTTACGGGCGCTGCGGGTGCTGCTGAACCGCTTCCAGCAGGCCTGGCAAATCGAGCCGCAGCCGGTGTTTATCCACGCGGAAACGTCGACGTTTTATTATGCCGCCGTCGAGCCCTACACCAACCTGCTGCGGGCGACGACCGAGGCCATGGCCGCCGTGATGGGCGGTTGCGACGCCCTGACGGTCTATCCGCACGATTTGCGCCTGAGCGGTGCGGATGACGAACACGCTTTTGCCGAACGCATTGCCCGTAACATTCCGATTCTGCTGGCGGAAGAAGCGCAACTGGGAAGCGTCGCCGATCCGGCGGCGGGCGCCTACGCCCTGGAGCACCTGACGCACCAACTGGTCGAAAACGCCTGGGCGCTATTCCTGGAGGTCGAAAACCAGGGGGGGCTCACGGCTGCTCATGCTTTTGCCGAAGCCGAACTGGCCCGATCCTACCAGGCGAAGCAGGAAGCAATTGAGCAGGGGAAGGTCCTGGTTGGCGTCACGAAATTTCGCCCGGAGCAGACGCAGCCCCTGGAAGCTGATCCGCAGTTGGGCAAGCGCCTGGCGGCTGACTTTGAATAAGAGCCAATGGTTTACGAAAAGAAAAAAGAACTAATAAACAAGGGCTATCCTATCCATAAACACTAAACCATAAACGCTAAACCTATACATGGCTAAACGCTGGAACGAACGGTTCGAACAATACCAGAAAGCGCTGAATCAGCTCCGAAAGGCCGTTGATCGACCGGAATACAGCGAACTGGAACGGGCGGGCCTAATTCAAATCTTCGAATACACCTTTGAACTGGGCTGGAAAGTCATGCAGGACTATTGCCGGGAGAACGGGTATACGGTTAACTCGCCCCGGGAAGCCCTGCAACAAGGGGTAGCTGCCAGTCTGGTCAGCGAGCAGGACGGTTACGAATGGCTGGAAGCCCTGAAAAATCGGAATCTACTGGCCCATACCTACGATGAACAACGGAGTCTGGACGCGGAGGCGTTGATAAAGCAACGGTATTTCTCGTTATTAACCCGGCTGGAAGAACGCCTTACAAGACCATGAAACCCTTCGGACTCCGGGAGACGGATATCCAGTACATGCACGACCTCTTCCGGCAGCATCCGGACATTGAGCAGGTATGGATTTACGGATCACGGGCCAAAGGTACCAACCGCCCCGGCTCTGACGTCGACCTGGCGTTGATCGGACCCGCGGTAGACCCCAAAACGGTAGCGCATCTCCATTTTGTTCTGGAGGAAGAAGGACCGATGCCGTTTTTCTTTGATGTCTTGCACTGGGATTCGCTGCGGAACGAGCCGCTTAAAGCCGAAATCCAGCGCACCGGTAAAGTACTTTACCAACGAACACCGATTCAACAAACCCATGAAACCTGACTTTTCCGCTATACACCCCGCTTCGACCGTAACGCCCCAACCCGCTCCGGCCGGCCGGCCCTTCACCACGGCCGAAGGCATAAAGATCAAGGCCCGGTACGAGGCTTCCGATCTGGCCGAAGCCAGGCACCTGGAATATGCCGCGGGCATTCCGCCTTTTCTGCGCGGGCCGTACAGCAGCATGTACGTCAACCAGCCCTGGACCATCCGGCAGTATGCGGGCTTCTCGACCGCCGAGGCTTCCAACGCCTTTTACCGCCGGAATCTGGCGGCCGGGCAGAAAGGACTGTCCGTCGCCTTTGACCTGGCGACGCACCGCGGTTACGACTCGGACCACCCGCGGGTGGTTGGCGACGTCGGGAAAGCGGGCGTAGCCATCGATACGGTCGAGGACATGAAACTCCTCTTCGACCAGATTCCCCTCGACAAAATGTCCGTGTCCATGACCATGAACGGGGCCGTCATTCCCGTTATGGCCTTTTACATCGTCGCGGCCGAGGAGCAGGGCGTCGCGCCGGAGCAGCTATCGGGCACCATCCAGAACGACATCCTCAAGGAGTTCATGGTGCGAAATACCTACATCTACCCGCCCGAGCCGTCCATGCGGATCATCGGCGATATCTTCGCCTACACCAGCCGCCGGATGCCGAAGTTCAACTCCATCAGCATCAGCGGCTACCACATGCACGAGGCCGGGGCACCGGCCCATATCGAACTGGCCTACACCCTGGCCGACGGGCTGGAATACATCCGCACGGGCCTGCGGGCGGGCATGAGTATCGACGCCTTTGCGCCGCGGCTTTCTTTTTTCTGGGGTATTGGCATGAACCATCTGATGGAAATTGCCAAGATGCGGGCCGGGCGCGTCCTGTGGGCGACGCTGGTGAAGCCGTTTGCCCCCAAAAGCCCGAAATCCCTGGCTCTCCGTACCCACTGCCAGACCTCCGGCTACAGCCTGACCGAGCAGGATCCCTTCAACAACGTGGCCCGCACCTGCATCGAAGCCCTGGCGGCCGTCCTGGGCCATACGCAGTCGCTGCATACGAACTCCCTGGACGAAGCCATTGCCCTGCCGACGGACTTTTCGGCCCGGATCGCACGGAATACCCAGCTTTACCTGCAGCACGAAACGGACGTCACGCGTACGGTCGACCCCTGGGGTGGCTCCTACTACGTCGAGTACCTGACCGATCAGCTCATCCGTAAAGCCTGGGCGCTGATTCAGGAAGTGGAAGAACTGGGCGGGATGACCAAAGCCATCGAAACCGGCCTGCCGAAGCTGCGCATCGAAGAAGCCGCCGCCCGCAAACAGGCCCGCATCGACTCGGGCAAGGATGTCATCGTGGGTGTCAACCGCTACCGACCGACGTCCGAAAAAGCCCTTGAACTGCTGGAGGTCGACAACCAGGCCGTGCGGGAATCCCAGATCGCCCGGCTCCAGCGCGTGCGGGCCGAACGCGATCAGACCCAAGTGGAACAGGCCCTCGCGGCCCTTACCGAGGCTGCAGGTCAAACCGCCAACGACCAGGGCCAGGCGCCCAACCTCCTCGATCTGGCCATTGAAGCGGCCCGCCACCGGGCGACGCTCGGCGAAATTTCCGATGCCATGGAAAAAGCTTTCGGCCGGCATAAGGCCACTATCCGCGCCGTCTCGGGCGTGTACTCGGCGGAGGTTTCCGACGACGAAAACTTCCGGCAGGCCCGGGCGCTGAGCGACCGCTTTGCCGAACTGGAGGGCCGTCGGCCGCGAATTTTGATCGCCAAGATGGGTCAGGACGGCCACGACCGCTGGGCCAAGGTCATTGCGACCAGCTTTGCCGATCTGGGTTTTGACGTGGATATGGGGCCCCTGTTCCAGACGCCCGAAGAGGTAGCCCGGCAGGCGGCGGAAAACGACGTTCATCTTGTTGGGGTATCCAGCCTGGCCGCCGGACACAAAACGCTCGTTCCCCAACTGATCCAGGACCTGAAAGCCATCGGCCGAGACGATATTCTGGTCATCGCCGGCGGCGTCATTCCCGCCCAGGATTACCAGTTTCTCTACGAAGCGGGCGTAAAAGGCGTCTTTGGCCCCGGAACGATCATCTCGGTAGCCGCCCAGAAAATCCTGACCGAACTCATGCCGGAACTGCGGAATGCCTGAGCCCGGCGGGCCGCTGACTTAGATCGCCAAACAAAACAAAAACACCCTCTGTTCTAGCTGTACCCTTCAGTTACCACCTGCTTAATCTGATTGCATTCCCCTGACCGGGCCGCTATCAGCGTGCCCCTCAAGCAGTTACCTTACCGTTCATTTTTTATTAAAAAACATTTTGAATCCGTGTTCATACATTGAACATGAAACAGTACTTTTGTTGGATTTGAATACGTAAAAACCTACTAATCAGCAAGTTACTTACGAAAAGGTTAGTAGGGTAAACGGATGACTGAAGAAGCGATGCAGGAATTTCCTAACGTGGGTACTACTCAGTTGATTATCAAGCGAGCAGTCGAAGTCATTTGTGGCAAATGGCGTCTGACCATCATCCATATCCTGCGCGACGGCACGTTGCGGTACGGAGAGATCAAACGACTGATTCCCGATATTAGCGAAAAGGTACTCGTCCACGAATTAAAGCAGCTGGTCGAACTGGGCATGCTCGACAAAAAGTCATACGGCGAGGTGCCGCCCCGGGTTGAATATACCCTGACCGAGAAGGGAAGCAAGATACTGCCGGTCATTGATCTGCTCAAGGACGTCGGCCGAACCTTTATCTAATCAACCCCAGGTGGTACGAGCCAGCGCCAGTTCTTTATTTTCCTGGTTGAGGAACTGGTGTACCTTCCCCTCGGGCGTCGGTTCGGACCAAAGCACAATTTCATCCCCCAGCACACTTTCTGCCCGGAAAGCCAGGTCAACCTGCCTGGGCCGCCGAATCGTGGTCTCCCCGTCCGCCAGCGCTTCCAGTAACCACTGAACGTAAACGGCATTGTTCACATGCCCGTTGGCGTCGATATCCTGTTGCCGGGTTCTGGTTTCCCAGCGGTTTTGCCGTTGTACCAGGCTGGGGAAGCGGTCTTCAGCCCGGGGCAGGGCCGGCAGCCCGGCAAAGGGCTCAAAGGCCTGCCGGATTTGATCCGTCACGGCAGCCATCTGCCGCCGGCTGATGTCCAGCAGCAGCCAGGTCGAAGTAGCCCGGCCGATTTCCGCTCCGGCTTCGTCGTAGAGGTAAAAATCCCGGTACACAAAGCGTTTGGCCACCCCCGACGGGCGGGTGTGAATCCGGATCGTTTCGCGGTGACGGGGCCAGCGGTCGATTTCGAAGCGGAGGCGGTATAATACCCAGCTTAGGCCGGTTTCCTGCAGCGCGTAGACCGATACGCCCAGGGCCTCGGCATGGTTCCAGGCCGCTTCCTGCAGCAGGTTAACCAACGCGAACGGCGTCAGCTGGCGGCTCTCATCGACTTCGCCGATGCGGATCGTATAGACTTCAACATGGGGAAGCATGCGCGAAAATAGCACAAAAAAGCCGGTAGCGGGCGGGCTACCGGCTTTGTGGTGGCTGTTTGTTAAAACCGCCCGAGGCGATACCCCACCGACAGCGTGGCAATGCCGAGAAAACCGGTAATATCGGTGCTGCGGTAGATCCCACCCACGGGCAGGGCATACCGCAGGTCAACATCCAGGCTGTTAAGCAGGGTCGTTCCGACGCCTACCTCAGCGGCATAGGTAAAATTCTTTACCTCCAGGATGCCCGCCCGCTGGCTCATCAGGTTGCTCGTTTCGGTAGAGGCCGGAATGGGTACGTCCGGAAAACCAATGGCGGCATTGCCGTTGATCTGCCCACTGGAGGTGCGGGTAGCCTCGGCCTTCTGCACGAACAGGAGGTTGGGCCCGCCATAGACCCGGAGCCGTCCGTCCAGCCACCGTTTACCCACCAGCAGCGGCACGTTGATGGATTCCAGCACCGACTCGGAGGTCGCATTCAGCGTGGCAAAAACCAGGCCCGGCGCAATGGACACCGGCAGGCGGCTCGACAGGGTCGTGCTGGCATTGACGTCGAGCTGGGGCACATTGGTTTTTTGCTTCAGCAGGAAGCGGTTATAGCTCACTTCCGCCTGCAGGAAGATGGATTGAAAATTCTTCCGGGCCCAGATGCCGGCCGAATAGCCGGTACCGACGCCATTGCTTTTGTTGTTTACCTCCGGCACGGTGACGCCTTCGAAGGCCCCCGGCTGCGGAGCAATGGTCGTGTAGCCGTGCGAAAAAGTGCCGCCCGCCTTAATCCCAACTTCCAGCGCCGGTGCTTGCTGGGCCTGGGCAGCGCCCGTCAAGATTAGGCCGGCCAGCCATAAAAATTTTGATCGTTGATTCATGAGTCTGGATGAAGTTACTGCGCCTGCAGCAGCACGCGGCGGTAGCGGCTGGTATTCAGCTTGGCAAGGCTTGCTCCGTAGGTGGTGTTAATTGCATTAATGATTTCGTTGGCCATCAGCGCGTTGCCTGCCGGCGTCAGGTGAATGCCATCCAGGCTGATGACGCCTCCCTGGATATAGCTCAGGTTATACGAAACGCCATCCTGCGTCAGTCCGTTGGCCTGGGCCAGTTGCGCCAGGATGCCATTCGGATCGACAAAGGCCAGCCCTCTCGCCTCGGCCCGCTGTTTCATCAGGGCGTTGAAAGCCCGAATCTGGGCCGGGGTGGTAGCCACTTCCCCCGCGTCGAGGATGAACCGGCTGGGGAGCGGATTGGTCGCGCTCAGGCCGTAAGGGCCGTTCTGCGTACCGGCATCGGTCCGCCCGATCCGGAAATATTCTGCCCCCGTAACGCTATTAGCGTGGGTAAGCAGGAACAGATCGCCGGCCTGGCTTTGCCGAATGCCCTGCTGGGTCTGAATGACGAGAGCGGGAATGGTCGGCGCATTGGGATTAATGGCCCGGAAGGCCGCGTTGAGCTGCGCCAGGGTCACGGTTGTGAAAAACGGAGCCGTTGTGACATCCGGAATCCCCAGCACCACACCTTTCCGGTTGTTTTCCGCCAGCTTTGCCAGCAGCGCGTCCAGGTTGGTGGTGAACACATCGGTCGGCGTAATGGGATCCACCCCACCGGACGTGGCATAGCCGAGCACGTCGTTATTGCCCATCCAGCAGGTAAAGAAGGTTGCCCCCGCCAGGTTATCGCTTACGTAGTCCAGGTAGGTTCGGTTGGGCGTATTATCCGGCAGCAACCGTTCGAAGTAGGGGTTTCCCTGGGTTGAGCCGTAGCCCGGCTGCAGCACGTCGGCCATCCGGATTCCGGGAACGCCCAGGTTCTGGTTGGGGCCCGTAAATTTTGTATACAGCAACCGGCCCCCGCTGACGCCCCGCACGCCCCCCGGCAGTACGGCGACAAGGGTCGGCACCGGATTGGCCAGCGTCGGCAACTTCGTCAGCCGGGCGTAGCCGGTACCCGAGGCCTGCTGGGTGGAGAAAAGCGGCTGGACAAACGCCCCGCCGCCGACTTCGGCAAACTGCTGGGCCAGCAGGTTCGGATAGGCGTTCAGCTGGCTTTCCCGGTACAGCCCACCATCGGCAAAACCGGCCGTCAGTGAATTTCCCACGGCCACATATTTGGAAAAATTAGCCTGACCCGCACTAACCGGTGGGCGCAGATTTTCCTCGATCGGCTGACAGGCTGCCAGACCCGCTACCAGGGCCAGCCACCGCCACGACCGCAAACTCAAAACGCGCATAAAACAGGAAGGTAAATGTGAAACGTTGTAGCAAGAACGAAAAAAAGCGGGGAATGCGGATGCCGTTTGGGCGAAAACTAAGTCCCTCAAACACTTCCTCCTTCCACCCGTTTATCTCGGAAACAAGCATCCACACACCATGGGAGTACTAACGTTTCTGAAAGGGGTTGGCGAAAAGGTTTTCGGGAAAGAAAACGCCGCTCCGGCAGCCCAGGCGGCACCTGCCCAAACCCAGACGGCCGAGGCCGAACCGCTTAAAGCCAGCGCGCTGCTGAAGCACGTTCAGGCTCTGGGGCTGACTTTCAAACAGCTGACCATCAAAACGCAGGGGAGCACGGTCCTGCTCGAAGGCCAGGTTAGCCGGCAGGAAGAAGCCGAAAAAATCGTTCTGGCCGTTGGCAATGTGGAAGGCGTCGAGCAGGTCGATAACCGGCTGCAGGTAGACGCTCCCCAATCCGAAGCCCGTTTCCACGAGGTAAAATCCGGGGATACGCTGTCCAAAATTGCCAAGGAGGTCTACGGTGACCCCATGAAGTACGGCATCATCTTCGAAGCCAACAAGCCCATGCTCAAGGATCCGGACAAGATCTATCCGGGCCAGGTATTGCGGATTCCGCAGTTGTGAGAAGGAAGGCTAAGAGGCCGAAAGGCTGTCTGTAGTAATTCGAACCTAACCGGTAAGAACAGCTATAGACAGCCTTTCGGCTTTTATCCTTCAGCCCTAAGTCTTAACGATCTCACTCTTTTTTCTCTTAACTTTCCTAACCGCAATCACGGCAGGGCGTTTTGTCAGTTCGATGGGTTCGCCGAGTAGATCGCGGATCACCACGGAGGCGCAAGTCCCGCCGAAGGCCGCGGGCAGGTAGGAAATCGTTCCGTAGGCCGAGCGTTTGAAATTGCTTCCATCGGTCATCATCAGGGATTCCGACCGCACCGTTTCGGTGGAAAACACGGCCTTGATTCCCTTCCCGACATCCAGCTTTTTGAGGCGTTTGCGGACGTAATAGGCCATGGCGCATTCGTAGGTTTCAAAAACGTCGGCTCCCCGGAGCTGGGTAGGATCAAACTTGCCGCCCGCTCCCATCGAACTCACGACCCGGCAGCCGTGCTGGTAGGCCATTTCCAGCAGCGTTAGTTTCGGGGTGATGCTGTCGATGCAGTCCATGACGTAATCATAGGCGCTCGCTTCCTCGAATAATTCGCGTACCCGGGCCGGGGTCAGAAAGGCCCGCACGACCCGCAGTTCCAGCGCGGGGTTGATGTTTCGCAGGCGCTCGGCCATCAGCTCGGCCTTGGACTGGCCGTGGGTGGTAGCCAGCGCGGGCAACTGCCGGTTGCGGTTGCTGGGGTCGACGACATCACCGTCGACAATCGTCATCCGGCCTACACCCGCCCGGGCGATGAACTCCGCGGCGAAGGAGCCCACGCCTCCCAGCCCAACAATCAATACATGCGCGTGGTGCAGGCGCTCCAGCCCGGTTTCCCCAACGAGGAGCTCGGTCCGGGAAAGCCAGGAACGGTCTTCAGTCATACGTTCGCTTACAAAGCAGTTACGGTGGTTTCGGTAAGCCGAAAATTGACCCGAAGATAACCTTAATTCCGGAGCATCTTCCGCACGAACGGCGGAATGAAGCGGCCGACTTTCAACACCGCCGTGGGCACATTCACCCGCAGCGGGTACCCCTCCCCTTTCTGCTCCAGCGGCTGGTCGAAATAAACGTTCTGTACGCGCTCCCCGGTGGCGATGTTGGTGATCTGACGGATGTACAGTTTGTCGATGGTTGCGTCGGATCGCAGGGGCGTGTAGTACACGCAGTTTTCGAAGAAATAATGGGTCACCTGGCTGTGGCGGGTTGAGCCCGGATCGCGGATCGGATCACCCCCGTGCAGCAGGTTGGCTGCCCAGATAATGGCCTGTCCTTTTTTCATGTTCAGGACGGCCTTGGTCAGGTTCTGGGCGCGGATGATGGCTTCCAGGCGTTCTTCGTATTGTTTGTAGGTTTTGCCGTAAACCTCCTCGGTCGTCTTGGCCTCCGTCCCCTTCAACCCCATATCGATCAGGTCGTAGAACGGCAGTTTGTGGCTGCCCGGGTAGTAGTGAAGCGGACCGTTGCCATCGTACACATCTTCCAGCGCTACCCACACGCCGCACATAAAGCGCTGGGGAATGGAATGAAAGTGAATGGCGTCGCTATGGGTTCGCTGCTGGGTACCGACGTTAAAGTTCAGCGTCTGAAAGGGAATGGGTTCCCGGCCGTAGAACAACCGCAGCAGCTCCATGACCTTCGGCGCCGTGGCAATCCGCCGGACTTCGTCGATCTCCGTCCAGACATCCTGCAGCCGGTTATGCGGAAAACGCTGGGGATACAGGGGCTCGGTCTGCGCCCGGGCCGCATCCAGCGTGGCCTCATCAATTTGTGGGTCAAAAATCAGGTATCCCTGATCGGCATAATGCCGCACCTGGGCCTCCGTCTGGGGATCCAGCCCCAATTGCTGCAAATCGGACTCAAAAAAGGGGGACTCAACCCAGGGGAGATTCGGGGGCTTATTGATGGGGGCATCTTGGGCTACCATACTGCGGAATAATAGAGTGTTTCGGTGGTGCGTTGCGGCCTTTTTACCGCCTAAATAGCAGGAAAAGAACGCGTATGCTAATTACTGTACAACTTAGGGAAGTGTCGTGAAATTACGCTTACCGAATACGAAAATGTCCGCATTTTGTGCGACCCGCTTCCGAACCTGCTCCGGTGAAAGGCACAGGTGCCCGGCCGCCGCTTCGTAAATGGTACGGATGGCCAGGGGTTGATCATCGGTCTCCAGCAAAAATCGCTCCGGGGGTAGCTGGGTAATCAGTCGGGAGGCCGCCGAATCCGCACGCAGCAGCGCAGCCCCCAGGGATACGTAACAGCCCGCCTCAACCAGCGGACGGATCCGTTCGAAGCGAACGTTCATACCGTGCAGCAGCCAGGGCTGGCTGGGCTTCGTCTGCCGATGCAGCTGCAGCAGTTCGTCGAACGCCCGAACGACGTGGACGATCAACGGCTTTCCCACTTCCTCCGCCAGCCTTGCCTGCGCCTGAAAGGCCGTCACCTGCTCCGCCAGCGCCGGCCCACGCAGCCGGTCGAGTCCACACTCCCCTCCGGCTATTACCTCCGGCCGCTGCGCCGACCGTTCTACCCAGGCCAGTTGCTCGGCCAGCCGCGGGGGCTCCAGGTACCAGGGATGAATGCCCACTGATCGCCAGCGGTGACCCCGGCCGGACTGCTCCGGTTCGGTAATCAGTTGGTTGTAAACGGAAACCACCCCGGCCTCGGCTTCCGGCCGGTGGGTGTGGATATCGAGCCAGTCCATTGGCGTCAGGATTGCTGCAGACAATGCCGACCAATCTCGGCCACGGAAGCGCAGCCGGCCAGGGCCATGGTCAGTTCGAAATCGGCCTGGTAATTGGCCAGTACTTCTGCCACCCCCGCCGCGCCGCCCAGCGCCAGCCCGTAGACATACGGCCGGCCGATGCAAACCGCCGTCGCTCCCAGCGCCAGCGCCTTGAACATGTCCGCACCGCCCCGAACGCCGCTGTCCAGCAGCACCGGCACATGGCCGTCCACCGCCGCCACGATACCCGGCAGGGCGTCCAGCGTCCCGACCGCCCCGTCGACCTGCCGCCCGCCATGATTCGAAACGACGATCCCGTCCATGCCCAGTTCCAGCGCCCGGCGCGCATCTTCGGGATGCAGAATGCCTTTGAGCAAAATGGGCAGCTTCGTCTGGCTCCGCAGAAAGGCCAGCCGCTCCCAGGTCAGGGCCGGATTGGTGTAGATATCGACGAACTTACGGACCGCTGCCAGGGGCCGCCCCGACCGGAGTTTGGTCAAGAAGCCGGTGCCGGGATAATTCCGGGTAGCCTGAATCAGGGTGCGAATGGCGTCGAAGGTCACCGTTCGTTTGGGCATCGGCTCCGTCTGCGGTTCGTCCAGCAGCCGCTGAAACACCGGATCACTGGTGTACTGCGCGATGCCTTTACCCTGCAGGAAGGGCAGGTAAGCCAGCTCCAGGTCCTGGGTCCGCCAGCCAAGCAGGTTCGTATCGAGGGTCAGCACGATGGCCGTGCAACCGCAGGCTTCGGCCCGCCGAACGAGGCTCGCCACCAGTTCGTCCGACTTGCTCCAGTACAGCTGGAACCAGCGCGGGCCATCGCCCATCGCGGCCGCCACGGCTTCCATCGGCACCGACGCCTGGTTCGAAAAAATATAGGGAACTCCCAGGCTCGCCGCCGCCTGCCCAACGGCCCTGTCCGCTTCCGGATGCACCATTTCGAGTACACCGACCGGAGCCAGCAGCAGCGGAGACGGTAAACGCTGCCCAAAAAGCGTGACGCTGGTATCGCGGCGGGAAACGTCGCGGAGCATCCGCGGCACGATCCGGTAATCGGCAAAAGCATCCCGGTTCCGCCGGATGGTCTGTCCGTGGCCGGCTCCGCCGATGATGTACGCCGCGGCCTGCGGGCTCATTTGGCGCCGGGCAGCTTCTTCCAGGGCCTGGGGATCAATGGGAAGACCGGGCCGCAGACCCGATGCTCCCTGGATGTAGATCTGTTTCTGTCGTTCAAAAGCGTTCATGGTTGGGGTGGGTTAGGATAAGGGATCAAGACAACGCTCAGCGCGGGCCGTTGTCGACGCGGCTTTCGATCACCCGCTGGACGGATTCCGGCACATTGCGCAGAAAATCGTAGCCGGTTTGCCTTTCCAGTTCGTCCAGGCTGATGCGGTAGCGGTCCCAGGACTGATCGGCAGCCGCCTGGATGTTGGGGATGCGCACGGTAATAACCCGGGTTTCTTCCGTTACCCGCCGGGCGTCGACCGTACCGATGGGCAGTACCACGATGACTTTCCAGAGCGAGGCCGGTACGACCACCTTACCACCCGCCAGCGACTCCCGGTAGCCGTTGGCGCCGGTTCCGCCCGTGCCCAGCGTTCCGGCCGTAATGTACAGTTCGTTGCCCTCGGCCGCCAGCTTCCGGCAGTATTCTTCCAGGGCCCGCCAGACTTCCCGGTTATGACGCGGGGCTTCCGGGACGATATTGGTCATCAAAAACGTACTCAGGTTCTCTTCGGGCGTGGCGTCGCGGTCGTCGGAGGGGCAGAGGTGGCCCCGGTCAAAGCCGGTATTCGTGTAATCCGACGGCCGGGCGGCGTACCAGCCACTCGGGAGCTGGCTGTCGGGCCGGAAGTCATCCGTCCGGGTACTGTTGCCTTTCCAGGCACTGCTCAGGTGCCAACTCACCCAGTTGGCCAGTCCCCGGCTGCGGTTATACGAAACGACATAGTCCTTCTTTTCCATCAGGTAATTATCAGGATCAGAACCGGCATTGCTGGGGTTGCCCATCGCCAGGTTCTCGTCGCGGGTAGCCGGTCCACCGACCGTAGGGGCACCGCCTGACGGCCTTGACGGAACCGAGGTAAGACAGGCGGTGACCAGCCAGCTGAGCAGCAGGACCTGGGCGGTGCGGACGAGGACGTTTTTCTTCATTGCTTTTTGCGGGATTCTTGGCAATTTTACTCTCTTGTGAAAGTCCGTCTGCGTTCAGGCCCGCAGCAAGGTAAACGTTGAATGGCATTCAGGCCTGTCTGAATCGTATGGCAAAGAAAAGCCCTAAACCAACCGTATCAAAAGCACCAATCTCGGCTCGTCCGCGCCCCGCCGCGGCGGCCGCTCCTTCGGTTCGTAAACCGGTACCGCGACCGGAGCTGCCCGCCGCCCAGCCCATCCAGTGGCTCTGGGCCGGCCTGATGGCGGTGGTCGGCTTTGCGCTCTACGCCAATACCTTCGGCCACGGACTTGCCCTTGACGACGTGGCGGCCATCAGCCAGAACCTGTTTGTTCAGCAGGGCATCGACGGCATTCCCGACCTGCTGAAAACGGAGTTCTGGCACTTCAGCAATATATCGCTGGGCTACTACCGGCCGCTTTCGCTCATCACGTTTGCGCTCGAAAAAGAGTTTTTCGACGCGGATCCGTCCATCAGCCACCTGATTAACGCCCTGCTGTACGCCGCTACCGGCCTGGTGCTGAACATCCTGCTCCAGAAGTGGCTGCCGGGTAAATCCATCCTGACGACGCTGATCACGCTGCTTTTTTTGGCGCACCCGCTGCATACGGAAGTGGTCGCCAACATCAAAAGCCGCGACGAACTGCTCAGCTTCCTGCTCATGAGCGGCGTGCTGCTGACCTACTGGCGCTACCTGGAAACCCGTACGTACAACTGGCTGGGCTGGTCGGCGGTTCTGATGTATTTTACGTATCTCTCGAAAGAATCGTCGCTGGTCGGTCTGGGGCTGATCGTGCTGATGGAATACACCTTCGGGAAACGGTCTTTCGGGCGGGCGCTGGTCAACGTATGGCCGTTTCTGGTGGTTACAATGCTGTTCTTCCTGCAGAAGCAGAAAATGATCGGTACACTTTCGGGAACCCCTCCAATCGACCTGGCCAATTATCCCTACGCGATTGAAAAAACGAAGTTGCTGACGACGTTCAAGTTCTTCGCCGAGTACGTCTGGCTGATGATTTTTCCGCGGGCGCTCTCCTACGATTACTCCTACAACGTCATTCCTTCGGGCAGCCTCAGTGACGGGCTTACCTGGCTGGGCATCGGGCTGGCGATTGGCATAGGCTGGCTGGCGCTGCGTGGCTTCCGGCAGCGGACGCTCTGGGGCTTTGGGCTGGCCTGGATGCTGATTACGATGGCGCCCGGCCTGGGCTTTATCTTTTTCCGGGGCGGGATTATGGCCGAGCGATTTATGTATTCGCCCGTGCTGGGCTTCGTGATCGCCGGGGTCGCGGGGGCTAACTGGCTGCTGAACCGCCTGGGTGAACAAAAGGCGCCGGTGCTGCAGCGCTATGGCCTGTTGGGCATTTGCCTCATTACGGCCGGCCTCTACAGCTTCAAAACCGTGGCGCGCAACGAGGACTGGAAGGATAATTTTACGCTCTTTACCAGTGGTCTGACCTATTCCGGCAACAGCTGCCAGGTACACCGTCACGTGGCCAACGAGTGGATTAATAAATGCATGGCGGAGAATAATCCGAAGCTGAAGCGGCAGTACTTCGACCGGGCCATCGGCCACCTGCGGCGCTCCACGGAGATTTATCCCGGTTTTGGGGAAGCCTACTTCTCCATGGCCTACGCCTACCAGAAGCTTATTCCCAATATCGATTCGTCGATTTATTACTACAAGCAGACGATCCGGGCAGCCTCAGCCTACGCCCCGGCCTACAACAACCTGGGGGTGATCTTCCAGGAGCGGCACCGTTACCACCTGGCTTCGCACTACTTTTACCTCTCCACCGTGGTCAATCCCGCCTACCAGGACGGCCGTAACAACTACGAAAACCTCAAAAAGGTCCTGAACCTCGACGTCCAGATCCTGCCCGACAGCCTGCAGCGGGAAGGCGTCAGCGCTCTGATGATGATGCCTACGGCGCCGGTTCGGTTGCCGAATTTGTAAGGATTGAAAGACTGAGGGATTGAAGGATTGAGGGTCTATAGCCCTTCCAGTCTATACTGGCGGAGCACCTTCAATCCTTCAATCCCTCGATCTTTCAATCCTTATTTCGCGTACGCCACCGACCGCATCTCACGGATCACCGTCACCTTGATCTGTCCGGGGTACTGCATTTCCTTTTCAATCTTCTGGGAGATATCGAACGACAGTGAGTTGGCTTTGTCGTCGGTAACGCTCTCGGCATCGACCATGACGCGGAGTTCGCGGCCGGCCTGGATGGCGTAGCACTTGGTAACGCCCTGGAAATTGAGCGCCAGGTCTTCCAGTTCGCGAAGCCGTTTGATGTACGATTCCATCATTTCGCGGCGGGCACCCGGGCGGGAGCCGGAAATGGCGTCGCAGACCTGCACGATGGGTGAGACCATGCTCGTCATTTCGATTTCGTCGTGGTGCGCCCCGATGGCGTTGCAGACCTCCGGATGCTCCTTGTACTTCTTGGCCAGTTCCATGCCCAGGATGGCGTGCGGCAGTTCGGCTTCTTCGTGCCAGACTTTTCCGATATCGTGCAGCAGGCCGGCGCGCTTGGCCAGTTTGGCATTCAGGCCCAGTTCAGCGGCCATGGTCGCGCAAAGTTTGGCTACTTCGCGGGAGTGCTGGAGCAGGTTCTGGCCGTAGGACGAGCGGAAACGCATGCGGCCGACCATCTTGATCAGTTCCGGATGCAGGCCATGGATGCCCAGGTCGATCACCGTCCGTTCGCCGATTTCGACAATTTCGTCCTCGATGTTCTTGCGGGTTTTGGCCACCACTTCCTCGATACGGGCAGGGTGAATCCGGCCGTCCTGCACCAGGCGGTGCAGCGAGAGGCGGGCGATTTCGCGCCGGACCGGGTCAAATCCCGAGATGATGATGGCTTCCGGCGTATCGTCGACGATGATTTCGACGCCCGTGGCGGCTTCCAGGGCCCGAATGTTCCGGCCTTCCCGACCAATGACCTTGCCTTTGATATCGTCCGATTCGATGTTAAAGACCGATACGCAGTTTTCGATCGCGTGTTCGGTGGCCGTCCGCTGGATGGTTTCGATAACGACTTTCTTGGCTTCCTTGGTAGCCGTCAGCTTGGCTTCCTCGACGATGCTCTTGACGTAGGAAGAGGCTTTCGATTCGGCTTCGGCCTTCAGGGCGTCGATGAGCTGCTCGCGGGCCTGATCGGCCGTCAGGCTGGCAATTTTTTCCAGGGCTTCCACCTGCTGCTGGCGCATGCGCTCGGCCTCTTCCCGGCGTTTGCCAACGGCTTCCTGCTGCTGGGTCAGCTGCTGCTTGAGCTGGTCGAGTTCCGTTTCCCGGCGCTTGTTCTGTTCCAGCATCTGCTGAATCTGCTGCTCGCGCTGTTTCAGCTTATTCTCGTTGGTAATGAGAATATTTTTCTTCCGGTTGGTCTCTTCTTCAAATTCCGCCTTCAGCTTCAGGTATTTCTCCTTGGCTTCCAGAATGCGGTCCTTCTTGATATTTTCGGCCGAAATCTCGGCATTCCTGATAATCTCCGCCGCGCGGGATGCTGCTTCCTGCTCACGCTTGGCAAACAGACGGCCCAGGAGCTTCCTGCCGATATAAATGCCAAGCCCCAGGGCCAGCATATCGGACAGCAGCATCACCCAGAAATTGTTTTGCATCTTGGTATGTGTTAGTGTGAAACAATGGTTTCTAACACAGAATCCCAACATGCCGAATCGAAGCTACCGAAACTTTGGGTTCCGGTTTACCTGGTCCACGGATCAGGGGGAAAGGACCGGCGAGACCAGCTTGTCCAGTCGATTGACCCGTTCCACAACGATCTGTTGTAGTTGTTTGGCATATTCATCTCCCTTCAACCGGGCGACAATGCTGTCCACAGCGATCATGGCCAGGATGTCCTGGTCTTCGCGGTAACCGCGCTCGCGGTACGCTTTGATCCGCTCGTTGATGAGCCGGGCCGCCTCCCGAAGATAGAACTCCTCCTCGGCCGGCGACTTGATCGGGTACTCCCGACCGGCAATCCGAATATTGATGGACAGCACGTTTCCCATATGGACGGCTTGCCGCGGCGACCGCTCTACCGGTCGAACCCTACGGCTTATGTTAAATGACTCAGGTACGCAATACACCGGTCGAGTTCGTCAATGTACCCGGTGAGTTTTTGCTTCAATTCGGCAATCGTTTCTGTGTTTGTGCGATTGTCGCTTACAATCTTAACAAAATTTGTTGATTTAGTAAAAGACTCCGGAGCGGTCAGGGTCTTTTTCTGCGCCTGCCTCAGTTGCTGCTGCTGCTGCTGAATCGTTTCCTCCTGGGAAGCCAGCTTCATCTGCTGTTCCGCCAGCTCGGCTTCCAGCTCCCGAATTCGCCGACGCGACGTTTCGGTCTCTACCACCAGCAGGGAAATCTTCTTTTCCAGAAAATCCAGCCGCGACAGAATCTGAAAATCACTGGTCATAGGTGGGCAACGATTAAATCAGCACTTTAGCAAGAGGAAGAAACGACCTGTAAAATAGGAATATACCGCCAAACTTTCGCATAGCGCCCCGCCTTTTTTCCCGGTCGTTTCCGGACGGTTGCCTTATTTGCGAATTACCGCGCCAAGTTCCCGTTCAAAGGCTCCGATCAGCCGCTGCATCGTCTTGTCGATGACCGTATCCTGCAGCGTCTGCCCGGGGTCCTGCAGGGTAAAGCTGACGGAGTAGGACTTTTTCCCCGCTCCCAGGTTTTCCCCTGCGTACACGTCGAAGACGTTCATGTCGCGCAGCAACTTCCGCTCCGTCTGGTACGCCAGCCGGCTGATCTGATCGTAGGTGACCGCCTGGTCCAGCACCAGCGACAGGTCGCGGCGAACTTCCGGAAAGCGGGGTACCTCGGCAAACACCACATCCGCCTTGTAGAGCTTGAGCAGGTACTGCCAGTCGAAATCCGCGTAGAAGACCGGCTGCTTGAGGCCCACCAGTTTGGTCAGGTTTCGGCGCACGAGGCCCAGCGATACCAGCGGCTTTTTGTTGACCCGGTAGGTCAGGCCGTACTGGAACAGGTTGCCATCGGCCGGTTCGCTGTCGGTCGGCTTCACGCGCAGGGCCGTCAGGATTTGCTGGACGGCCGTAGCCAGGTCGTGATAGGCCACCGGCTGGCCTTTTTCGCGCCAGCTTTCGGGGCGGACATTCCCGGTCAGCAGCAGCGCCAGCCGGGTCCGTTCGGTGAATTTCTCCCCGTTACGGGCGTACACTTTTCCGACTTCAAAAATCCTGAGGTCTTTCTGCCGACGGTTCAGGTTATAGGCCAGCGTCTCCAGGCCGGAGAACAGCAGCGACTGGCGCATGACCGATAATTCCTCGCTGAGCGGATTGAGGAGCGTAACGTCCTCCCCGGGCAGGCTCGCCCGAATGGCTTCGTGGTAGGCCGGCCGGGTCAGCGAATTGCTGATCGTTTCGAAGAAGCCGTTGGCTACCAGCAGGTCGGTAACCCGCTCCTGCAGGCGGTCGGGATCGGTGGCGGGGAAAGCCGAAAGGTAACTCGTGCCCAGGTGGTCCGAAAGCGGAATATTGTCGACCCCGTAGATCCGCAGAATTTCTTCGATGATGTCGGCCTCGCGCTCGACATCGACGCGGTAAGGCGGTACCAGGGCCGTAAAGCCATCGTCCGAGACCTCGGTCACCCGGATGTCGAGGTTCTCCAGGATCTGGTGGATGCGTTCGGCGCCCAGCGAGAGGCCGATAAGCCGGTCAACGTTGCGGTAGCGCACCGCCACCGCCCGGTCGGTTACCGGAGCCGGGTACAGATCGACGATTTCGGAGCTGACCCGCCCGCCCGCTACCTCCTGTATCAGCAGGGCGGCCCGCTGCAGGGCGTACAGCGGCATATTGGGGTCGGTGCCCCGTTCAAAGCGGAAGGAAGCATCCGTTTTCAGACCGTGGCGCTGGGCCGTCCGGCGAATCCAGGCGGGTGCGAAATAAGCCGACTCGAGAAAGATTCGGGTCGTTTGGTCGGTTACCCCGGACTTGACACCGCCGAAAACGCCCCCGATGCACATGGGCTCCTCGCCATTGCAGATCATCAGGTCTGTAGCGGCCAGTTTCCGCTCAACGCCGTCGAGGGTCACAAAAGGCGTTCCTTCGGCCACGGTTTTGACAATCACCTGCCCGCCCGTAATCTGATCGGCGTCGAAGGCGTGCAGCGGCTGACCCAGTTCGTGCAGAACGTAATTGGTTGCGTCCACGACATTGTTGATGGGCGTCAGGCCAATGGCCAGCAGGCGCTGTTTCAGCCAGTCGGGGGATTCGCCCACGGTCAGCCCGCTGATGGTCAGGCCGGTATAGCGGGGGCAGGCTTCCGGGTTTTCTACCGTTACCGTTAGCGGCAGTTCGTGATTTTCGACCAGAAAGGCGTCCACGACCGGCAGTTCGAGCGGCCGGTTCAGCACCGCCTTCAGATCGCGGGCCACACCCAGGTGAGACGCGGCGTCGGCCCGGTTCGGCGTCAAGCCGATTTCGATGCAGTAGTCGGGCTCCAGGCCAAAGTACTGGACCGCCGGGGTCCCGTTTGGCAGTTCGGACGCTGGGCCGTCCAGGACGATGATGCCGGCATGCGAGGCTCCCAGGCCTATTTCGTCCTCGGCGCAGAGCATGCCTTCCGAAGCAGCTCCGCGGATTTTGGCCTTTTTGATGGTAAAGGGTTCGCCCCCGCTGGGATAGAGCGTAGCCCCGACCAGCGCCACCACGACCTTCTGTCCAGCGGCGACATTGGGGGCGCCGCAGACGATGGACAGTGGCTGACCCTGCCCGGCATCCACCGTAGTCAGGCTCAGTTTATCCGCTTCGGGATGTTTTTCGCAGGTAAGTACTTCGCCGATGACCAGCCCTTCCAGTCCGCCGCGGACCGCCTCTATTTTCTCGATGCCTTCCACCTCAAGGCCCGTCGCGGTCAGGATTTTGCCCACCTCCTCCGGCGACTCCGGCAGGTCGATGAATTGCCGGAGCCATTTATACGAAATCTTCATAAAGTAATGCTACAAGATCTGCGCTCACCCGGAGCGAATGCTGCCAAAACGCAAAGGTACAAATTTCGGGCAAAGGGATGCCGCAAACGGCCATCCGGTCGGACCTTCTGAGGGCCGGGTTATTCCCCGGCGTATTTCTCCCCGGCGCGGACCGCCACGGGCAGTGTGTTCTCAGCCGGGGGCAGCGGGCAGGCGTAGGTATGGTTGTAGGCACAGAAAGGGTTGTAGGCCACGTTGAAGTCGATCACCAGCCGGTTATCCTTCACCTGGTCTTCCTCCATGTCGATGTAGCGGCCGCCGCCATAGGTATCTTTCCCATTGGTGGCGTCTTTGAAGAGTAATGACAGCGTTTTGTCGTGTTTGAGCAGCAGCACCCGGCAGACCTCTCCCTGGAGCGAGAAAACCGCGTGGGCGTATTTTTCGTATACCTCCTCGCTGCCGTCGGTCAGTTTAACGACCAGTTTCTGCGTTTTGTCGGCAAAAGGTTCAATCCGGGCCGTGACGCGGTAGGCCGGATCGGCGTCAAAGTAGACCAAACCGCGGAAGGCGGCTTTGTCGGTAATCGGGGATTCGGCGCTGGTCCGGAAGTGATTGTCCTTGTAGCGCCGTTCTTCGGCGAGTTCACGGCGGTAGGCTTCCGGGTCCACCGATGCACCATCGCCGGCATTGGAGCCGAAAAACGTCACGTAAATGACCAGCACGCCCGCGAGCAGCAGGAAGGCCGGCAGTAGCTTATTTCTGAACATGGGGCGAACGTAAAATAAATTCAGCGGCAATTACCGCACAAACCTAGAAAACCTGAGCAAATGGTGCACGTATACCAACCTTGTTTTCCATTTTTGGTTATACAAACGTGGCTATTCGCCTGGATTCCGTACGGTAGAATAAATTGACTACGGATAATTATTTCGTCATCCACCGAAACACCCCTTTTCACTATTGCGGCGCTACTTTTACATTTGCCCTATTTCTACCTAAGTACCTGTCCGTTTTTATGGCATTTCTTCATCATCTGCAAACACATTCATCGCCGAGAGGCCATTTAACCGTTTTTGAAAAGATTTTGCCGGGGGACATAAAACGGGCTTTTTACATTTACGGAGCCGGCAATGCGGTACGCGGTGGTCACCGCCACCACAAGACCTGGAATGCGCTGATCTGCCTGAACGGAAGCTGCTGCGTGTATGTTGATAACGGACAGGAAGAGACCCACCATGATTTGGATAGTCCCGAAAAGTGCCTGCTGCTGGAGCCCCAGGACTGGCACATAATGAAAGATTTTTCCACGGATGCCATTTTACTGGTGCTATCGAACGAGGCGTATGACGAAGCCGACTACATTTACGAACGGTACTAAAGCTATGCTGCCGTTTCTGGATTTGTACCAGATCAATGCACCCCACCAGCAGGCCATCAACGGGGCCATGCAGCGGGTGGTTCAGTCGGGCTGGTATATTCTGGGGCCGGAAGTGCGGGCATTTGAGGAGCAGTTTGCGGCTTATTGCGGCGTCCGGCACTGCGTTGGGGTCGCCAACGGGCTTGACGCTCTGGTACTGATCCTGAAGGCCTATGATTTTCCGGCGGGCAGCGAGGTGATCGTGCCGGCCAACACCTACATCGCCTCCATCCTGGCCATTACCCAGGCCGGCCTCCAGCCGGTGCTCGTCGAACCGGATCCCCAAACCTGGCTGCTGGACCCGGGCCGGGTGGAAGCGGCCCTGACATCGCGCACCCGGGCCATCCTGCCTGTGCATCTGTATGGAAAGTGCTGCGCCATGGACGCGCTCTGGCAACTGGCGGAACGGTATGACCTCCGGATCGTCGAGGACGCCGCCCAGGCCCACGGTGCCAGCTACCGCGGCCGGCGCGCCGGTAACCTGGGTGACGCGGCCGGATTCAGCTTCTATCCCAGCAAGAATCTGGGAGCGCTGGGCGATGGTGGGGCCGTTACGACCAACGATGACGCCCTGGCTGACCGGATCCGGAGCCTGCGAAACTACGGTACTTCGTCCAAATACATCAACGACTTTGTTGGGCAGAATAGTCGCCTCGACGAAATGCAGGCGGCCATCCTGTCGGCGAAACTGCCCGCCCTGGAGCCCGAAAACGCCTACCGGCGGTGGCTGGCCCGGCTGTACCTGGACGGCATCCGGCACCCGGACATCCAGCTCCCTCCGGCCGATACCCTGGCCGACGACGCCTGGCACCTCTTTGTCATTCGCCATCCGCAGCGGGACGCCCTCCGAGGCTACCTCGCCGATACCGGTATCCAGACGGCGGTTCACTACCCGGTACCACCGCACCGGCAGAACGCCTACCCGGAATGGCACGGTCTTTCCTTCCCCATCACCGAACAAATCCATGAGGAAGTGCTCAGCCTGCCGCTCAACCCGTCGCTGACCGAAACCGACATCCGGCTCATTATTCACCGGATCAACCAGTTTCCGCAGGCGGAACCGGAGGTTCGGTATAGTCTGGTGCGCCCGCAGACCAACGAGTACCGGTATACCTTCTCGTGAGTCAGCCAGAACCCAACCGTCGTCCTGTCGTGCTGATTTCCGTCGTTATACCCGTTTACAACAGTGAAGCCACGCTCGGCCCGCTGGCAGAACGCCTGCACCAGTCGCTGGCCGGGCATGCCTTTGAGCTGGTGCTGGTGAACGACGGCAGTGCGGACCGATCGGATGCTGTTTGCCGCAGCCTGGCTAACCGCTACAGCAATGTCCTGTACGTGCAGCTACGCCGGAATTTCGGGGAATTCAACGCCGTTCTCTGCGGCCTGCGCTACGCCCAGGGCGATTATACGGTCATCATCGACGATGACTTTCAGAATCCGCCCGACGAAATCCTGAAGCTGGTCGAGGCGGCCGAACGGGGCGGGTACGACGTCGTCTACAGCTATTACGCCCGCAAGGAACACCACTGGTTTCGGAACCTGGGCAGCCGCCTGACCAACGCCCTGGCTACCTACCTGCTGGGCAAACCCCGCTCGCTTTACCTGTCGAGCTTCAAGCTTATCCGCCGGGAAGTCGTGCAGGAAATCAGCCGGTATTCTGGCCCCTACCCCTACATCGACGGACTGCTTTTTCGGGTCACCCGCAATGTCGGGGCCGTGGAGGTAACGCACCAGAAGCGGCAGGCCGGGCAGTCGAGCTACACGGTCAAAAAGCTCATCTCGCTCTTCATTAACGTCCTGGTCTGCTACTCTCCCCTGCCGCTGCGGCTTTTCACGGTGATCGGCCTTCTGCTCTTTAGCCTGGGATTCCTGGCCGTGCCGGGGCTGCTGATCGCCCGGCTGGCGGGAGCGGCCATCGACGGCTGGCTCGTGGTACTGGCTACGATGCTGCTGCTGACCGGTTTCCTGGGGGCTTTTCTGGGGCTCATGAGCGAATACCTGGGCAAGCTTTTCATGGCCTATAGCGGTCAGCCACCTTACGTCGTCAAGGACGTTGTCCTGCCCGAAACCCGCCTCCATGATTGACAAACGCGACGAATACGAAAAGATGTACCGCCTGGAGCAGCGCCTCTGGTGGTACCGCATTCTCCACGAGCGGGTCGTCCAGGCGATTCGTGACCGATTCGGGCCGCGTAACGACCTGCGGATTCTGGATGCTGGCTGCGGGACGGGCGGCCTGCTGCAGTTTCTGCGGGCAGCCGGCTTCACGAATCTTCGGGGCGTCGACGGCTCAGCGGATGCCGTGGCCTTCTCCCAAAGCCGCGGGCTGGACGTAACGCTCCTGAATCTGAACGACCTGGCCACCTACGCCCCTGACCAGACTTACGAGGTTATCGTCTGCAACGACGTGCTTTGCTATTTCGATGATGCCGGCATCCAGCGCGTTTTGAGCGAATTCCAGCGGCGGCTGGCTCCCGGGGGCATCCTGCTTTCCAACAACAACGCCTTTGCCATCTTCCGGGGCTCCCACGACGAGGCCGTCGGCAGCCAGCGGCGGTTCGTCCGGGCCGATTTCGAGCGGCTGGCCCCGGCGGCCCGCCTGCGCATCCGGCAGGCGGGTTACTGGCCGCTCTCGCTGTCTCCGCTCATTCTGGCAATCCGGCGCTGGCAGGCCTTCCAGCTCCGCGTGGGCCTGCAATCGCCCGATGCACCGGCTTCAGACGTTTATTTTCCCGGCACCTTCGTCAACGAATCGCTCTACCGGCTCGTCCGGGCCGAACAGCTGCTCCTGCGCCGGGCGCCCTTCGGCAGCTCGCTCTTTCTGGCGCTGGAACGAGCCGGGTGAAACTTTCGGCCCGCGCTTCGCATTGGTAAAGGAAAGAACCGCATTCCATGTTTACTGGCATTGTAGAATCCCTGGGGGAAGTCCTGGCCATCGAGGCCGAAGGAACGAACCTGACGTTTCGGCTGGCAGCCCCCATCGCCCCCGAACTCAAAGTAGCCCAAAGCGTCAGCCATAACGGCGTCTGCCTGACGGTTACCAGCGTGTCCGGCGACAGCTATACCGTTACGGCGGTGGACGAAACCCTCAAAAAAACGAATCTGGGTGGCCTGAAGGTGGGCAGCCGGGTCAACCTGGAGCGCTGCATGCCGGCTAACGGTCGCTTTGACGGGCATATCGTCCAGGGCCATGTCGACCAGACGGGCATCTGCACGGCCATTGCCGACCAGAACGGCAGCTGGCTCTTTGATTTTCAGTACGACCCCTCCCTGAACAACATCACCGTCGAAAAAGGGTCCATCTGCCTCAATGGCGTTAGCCTGACGGTCTTCAATTCAGGTCTGGATTCGTTCCGGGTGACCATCATTCCCTATACCTACGAGCATACGACCTTCCGCGACCTGCGGGTTGGCGATCCGGTGAATCTGGAGTTCGATGTGGTGGGGAAATACATAAAAAAAATGCTGAACCTCTACCGGTAAGCACCCCGAAACCGTTAATTTTACGGGTTAACCGGTTGTTTCTTTCCTGATTGCATGGCGACTATCAGCACGCGCTCGAAAAAAGATCTATTTGTTCATATTGGCATTGTCCTCAGTCTGTTCCTGGCTTTATTTCTTGGATTTTTCTTTATCTGGCTCCCGTTTACGACCAACCACGGGCAGACCATCACCGTCCCGGATCTGAAGCAGATGACTACCGCGGAGCTGGAAGATTTTCTCGATGAGCACGAACTGCGGTTTGAAGTCAGTGATTCGACCTACGTAGCCGGGGCCCAGCCGCTGACGGTAGTCTCCCAGTATCCCCGCCCGGGCACTAAAGTGAAGGAAGACCGGAAGATTTACGTCACCATCACAACCCTGACCCCGCCGAGCATTCCCATGCCGAAGCTGGTCGATCAGACCCTGGTCAGCGCCCAGTACGCCCTTACCAGCAACGGGCTGCTGCTGGGCAAGCTGCGGTACGTACCCGATCTGGCCCAGAATATGGTTCTAAGACAGTACCTCCGGGGCCAGGAAATCGCACCCGGAACCTCTATTCCCAAAGGCTCGGTGGTGGACCTGGACGTGGGCGACGGCACGGGCAATACGAAATTCCCGGTTCCCAACGTTGTGGGTATGCCACTCGACGAAGCAAAACTGCTCCTGAAAGGCTCTGACCTTCAGATCGGCACCATCCTCTCGGTTGAAGATCCGGAAAAACCCGTCGGCACGGTGGTCCGGCAGAATCCAAAAGCTGGTCCCGGGGCCAGCATCCGCGTGGGTGAGATCGTCGACCTCTGGGTCGTCGGCCCCGTCGAAAACGACGATAGCGAATAACACGATGCGTACTGCGCTGAATTCATACCACCAACCCGTGCCCCGCGTCCTGAATCCGGCACGGGTTGGCCGTTTCTGGGGGTTACTGGCCGGACTCTGGCTGGGATTGCTCGGACCGGCCCTGGCCCAGCTGCAGTTGGTGCCCATCATTCCGTTTGAAACCCAGCGGCCGACTCCTTCCCCGCTGCGGGTCACGGCGCTTCGGCTTCCGTTTTTTGACGACTTCTCCACCGCCCGGGGCGGCCAGCCCGATCCGACGCTCTGGCAGACCGGCGGCGGCACCTACATCAACAACACCCTGGCGATCAACCACCCGTCGGTCAACGTTGCGACCTTCGACGGCCTGGACGCGAACGGGACGCCTTACTACCTGGGCGCTACCAACATCAGCGGCCCGACCGATACGCTCACTTCCCAGCCCATCGATCTCGGCGGCCTTAGCCCGGCTGATTCGGTTTACCTGAGCTTTCACTGGCAAAGCAAGGGGCTGGGCGAGTTGCCCGACGACGACGATACGCTGCAGCTCCAGTTTCGAACCAGCGCCGGAACCTGGCAGACGGTCTGGAGCGTAACGGGCGGGAAACCGGGCAACAATTTCACCCAGACGCTCATTCCGGTCCGGAACGCGGCCTTTCTCCACGGGAATTTCCAGTTCCGGTTTCGGACGGCGGGGCGGCAGACGGGGGCATACGATACCTGGAATCTGGATTACCTGTACCTGAACCGGGGGCGCAATTTCGGCGACCGCTCCATCCGCGACATTGCCTGCCGGCAGGCCGTGACGCCCCTGCTGAAGCGGTATACCGCCATGCCCCTTAGCCATTACCTGGTCAACCCGGCGGCCGAAACGGCGGATACGATCCGGACCGACATCGTCAACCTGGCCAATACCTTCAACTTTACCAGCTTTCGCTTTACGGTGCGGGATCTCGTCAGCGGACGCTTGCTCCAGGATACTCCGCAACCCCAGTCGCAGAATATTGGGGCCTTCAGCGCCCAGCCCAAGGTGGTGCGTCTCCAGCCGCTACCCGCCGATTTATCCGGTCGGGCGGTGCTGCAGGCCAGGTTTGATGTGCTGACGACCGACGATCAGAACCCGTCTATCCCGACGGTCAACCTCCGCCGGAATGATACCATTTCGGGCTATACCGTCCTGGACAATTACTTTGCCTACGACGACGGAACGGCTGAATTCGGGGCGCAGATCAACCAGCGCCAGGGCCGGGTGGCCATGCGGTTTGTGCTGAGCAAACCGGACGTGGTGAGCGCCGTTCGCATGAGCATCGTCCCGTTTCGAACGAATTTGACGGGCAGCAGCTTTGTGCTGAGCCTTTACGAGAATACCCGCGGGCGGCCCGGGCGCGTGCTGTACCAGCGTTCCTACGCCCTCCGCTACCCCAGCAGCCGCAACGGCTTTGTCGAGTTTCCCTTCGAATACGGCGTTTCGGTCCGGGATACCTTTTTTGTGGGCTGGACCCAGGTCAGTGAGGACAACCTGTTGACGGTCGGTTTCGACAAAAACAGTCCGTTCGGCAATCAGGTCTTTACCAACCTGAGTTCCACCTGGGACCCGAGCCCGCTGACTGGTGTGCCGATGATGCGGCCGGTCCTCGGCACGGGGGGCCAGGCACCGGTAACGGGCGTTGAGGAAGAAGCCCTCGGTACCCTGCGGGTTTATCCCAATCCTACCCAGGGGATCATCCAGTGGGACCAGCCGGGCCTTAGCCAGATCGAGGTGCTGGATCCGGCCGGCCGACTCCTGCGAACCATTCCGCTAACGGAAGGCCAACGGCAGGCGGACCTCAGTGCCATGCCGGACGGATGGTATCTGCTCCGGCTGAAAGCCCGTGGCCGGGAGCGGGTGCAGAAAATCATCCTCCGCAAATAATCCGGTCGCGGTTTTGATTTCCAGTCCTGGCTGGGTTAATTCGCACTCGAACGCTGGCCACCCGGAGCACTCTGGCCACTTTACCTCTTATAAATCAGCTATTTACCTATCTATTTATGGACATTACGGTACAGGAACTGAAAGAACGGCTGGATCGGGGCGAGAAGGTCAATCTCATCGACGTGCGGGAGGAATACGAATACACCGAGGACAACCTGGGTGGTGAGCTGATTCCGCTGGGCGACCTGCCTCACCGCATCGACGAGCTGGAAGAGCGGAGTGGCGAGGAGATTATTGTCCAGTGCCGCTCGGGCAAGCGCAGCGAACAGGCTCAGCGCTTCCTGGAACAGAACGGGTTTACCAACGTCCGCAACCTGATCGGCGGAATTCTGGCTTACCGGGCCTACGAAAACAGCCAGCAGTAATCCGTTTTAGGCAGGTATTGGTGGGTTTTGACGCTCAGCCCGCCTGCCCGGACGGCTCCCGTAGAATCAGTTTTACCCCCGGCAGACGGCCAGCTTCCTAATCGTCCTGGTTACTTGCTTAGCGATATGGTGATGATCGGCACTTTATGATGGCATTCTTCCAGCGCCTGGCGCTTCTGCTGCTGCTTGGCTTGCCGGCCGTGGCCCAGAACCTGCTCGGCGTAGCAACCAGTCCTTACGGAGGCACGCATAGCCTCTATGCTAACCCGGCTTTTGCGGCGGATTCCCCGCACCGCTACTACCTGAACCTGGTAGCGATCAACGGGCATGTAGATAACAACTACGTCCGGTACCAGGCCCCGTTCTCCCTGCTGCAGCTGGCAACGGGCCGGGTGCCAACGCCTTACCGGCGGGCCAGCGGCAGCGTGTCCTTCCAGCCGGGGTATACCGGGGAGATCCTGGACGGCAAACCCAAGTCGGGTACAGCCTGGACCGACGTACGCGGCCCCTCGGCCCTGTTTCGCATCGGCAACTTCGGGGCCGTGGCGATCACCACTCGGATGCGGGCAGCCGCCCAGCTCAACAATGCCTCCGAACAGTTGCTGTCCGTGATTCGGGCGGGGCTGGAAACGGAGCAGTTTCTCAATATTCCCAATCAGGACAATCAGTTCAGCGCCCATTCCACTACCTATGCCGAGCTGGGGCTCACCCTGGCGGGAACGATCCTGGAAAATGACTACCAGCGCCTCAGCCTGGGCGTTACCGTAAAGCGGCTGCAGGGCCTGACGTCGGGTTTTCTCATCAACCGGGGCCTCACCTATCGCCTGCTGTCTGACCAAACGGCTCCCAATGGCGTGGTGCTCCAGGTAGACGCCCTGAACGCTGACCTGGGTTATACGACTTACCTGCAGACCAAAGGCCGGTCCGTGACGGTCAGGCAGCTGTTTGACCGCGACAATCCCGGAAAAGGCTGGGGGACGGATATCGGGCTTTCGTATCAGGTGCTGGACGAAGAAACGCCGGATACCTACCGGCTGCGGCTGGGCGTGGCCCTGACCGATCTGGGCTCAATTCGGTATTCCGGAAATCAGTACGTACAGCGTTACCGCATTCAGGAAGCCGGCCGCCGTTTTACCTCGGCGGACTTTAACGAAGTCAACAGCAGCGAAGACATTGCGGGCGTCCTGCGCGACAAGCTGAATGTCACCCCGGCCAGCAACCTGGGCCGGTACACCTCCGGCCTGCCCGCCAGCCTCTCGCTCCAGGCCGACCTGAAGGTTTGGGACAAAGTGTACCTGGCGGGCTCTTACCTCCAGGACCTGCGTCCCAAAGACGCCATCAGCCTGCGCCAGCCGACGCTGCTGGCCGTCACCCCGCATGTCGAAACGCCCAAACTGGGTGTAGCCCTACCCCTGAGCTACCTGAACCGAACGTTCATGGTCGGGGCGTCGCTGCGCTTTGGGCCTGTTTTCGTGGGCAGCGATAACCTGATTGGCCTCATTGGCAGCAACGTGAACCAGCTACAGCCCCGCGGCGCGGATATATACGCGGGTCTGGCTATACCGAGTTTGCGCAAAAGGCCGTAACTTCACCGAGCTTTCGGTCCTGTTTCTGCTTCGGTATGCGTTTGTTCACACCGCTTATAGTGCTTTTTTTTCTGCTTTTCAGCGTGTTTCCCAGTCTGGGCCAGAACCGGCTGGTGGAAGAATACGCCGTGCGGATCGAGGCCCGTAATCCGGCGGGTACGCTTGTTCCGGCTACCCTGACCTTAACCTCCGAATCGACCGGGCTCTCCCAGCGGGGCGTCATTCGCAACGTAGCCTTTTCCACCAAACTGAAAGCCGGTATCTATTCCCTGGAAGCCCGGCATACGGGGTACCGGCCGGTACAGAAAACGCTGCGGCTGGGACGGGTATCGGACGTTGCCCAGACCGAGCAGACCATCATTCTGGATATGATCCCGCTCAACCAGGCCCCTTCCTCAGTGACCGTCCGGGTGGTGGATTACGAAACCGGAAGGCTGATCACCGAAGGCTTCGACGTGCGCGTGGAAGACATTACCCTGGGGAGCCCTGTACGGCCAACGGGCGTCTCGGCGGGCTCAATCACCTTCGGCGCCGAACCGCAACACCGCTTCCGGATGCTGGTCAAAGCCAGCGGCTACCAATCGTACCGGTACGAAGTGGAAGATTCCCGGCTGCAGAACGACGTCACGATCCGCCTCCGGCGGCAGGCTGAAACCAAAACCTACACCATCCGCGTCATTGACGCCGAAAAGCAGGTGCCCATCCCGCTCTCGGACGTTATAGTCACTTCTGCCTATAATCAGTCCATTGATTTGAAACGGGGTGGCCGCGGAGAATGGCTGGTCAAGCTCGATGACAGCACTCGCTACGACCTGGAAGTTCGGGCGCCGGGTTTCAAAACGTATAAAATGGACGTTACCCGGCCCAGCAGCCCGATCCTGCTCGTCGGGCTGACGGCCGACCCCCAGGCAGCCCAAAACGCGGTCGTCAGCTCAGCTGTTTCCCCATCGACCCTGCCCACCGGTTCGCCGGCCACCGAAGATGCTCCGGCGGGACCAGCCATCGCGGTCAAACCCTCCAAAGCCGTGACGACGCTGGCAACGGGAAAAACGGTCGTCCTCGACAACGTCTTTTTCGACCAGAGCAGTTACCTGCTCCGGCCCGAATCGTACGCCCAGTTGAACCAGCTGGTGGATTTACTGAAAAGTAAGCCCGCGATGAAGGTGGAGATTTCGGGCCATACCGATAATGTCGGGGATGCGCGCCTCAATGTGGCTCTGTCCGAAAACCGGGCCCGGGTCATTACTAATTACCTGGTCAGCCGGGGCATTCCGGAAAACCGGCTTGCGTACCGGGGCCTGGGTTCGGCCCAGCCGCTGGCTCCGAACGACACGGAAGAAAACCGCCGGAGGAACCGGCGGGTGGAGGTACGGGTGCTCGAGCAGTAAGGCCACCAGGGGATGCGGGTACCTACTCGGACCCGGCCGTATAATCGAGCCAATGCTGGTGAATGGACCGCATCAGGGCAACCATTTCGTCGAATTGGGGCGGTTTACTCAGGCAGGCAACCGCTCCCAGTTCTACACACAACCGCATCTCGTGGTTATCCTGGGTATTGACAAAGAGCACAACCGGAATGCGCCGCCAGTACGCATGGGCCTTTAGCCGCTGCAGCGTCTCGAAGCCGTTGATGCCGGGCATAAATTTATCCAGAATGATGATCCACGGAGCCGGATCATTAGGGGAGAAATGACCAGCCTTATCCAGGTATCCAAGCAAGGCTTCCCCACTTTCCAGCTCCTCTACGGGTGACGGCCAGCCCAGCGACTGTAAGGCCAGCCGCATCAGCATTCGGTCTTCCTCGTCGTCATCCACCAGCAGGACAATCGGCCTGGGCAATTCATCCATAAAGCTACATCCAATAGGTCAGGCAAGAAAAACTTCTCAAAGTTGGCCCCTGAAATTCGAAAGGGCGATCCGTTAAATAACCTTATTGAATGACCTATTGCGGTTTGCCCCTGGCTGCCTGACTTAATGTAGCGGGTCAGGTAGCCAGGGACAACGATTGAACGTTCGCCAAATCACTTTACGTAATAGGCTGCTTCGACCACGCGGGTTTTTCCTTCGGTCGAGAGGGTGTAGTTAAAGCCTTTCTGAATGGCGTAGGCACCAATTTGCCCGGCCCGGTTGACCGCCAGCATACCGACCTGAAGATCACGGTAGTCGGGGGTTTTGCGGATGAGGCGGCGGAGCGCTTCCTCGCAGGCCTGCTGGGGCGTTTTGCCCTGCCGCATCAGTTCAACCACCAGGAACGAACCGACAGAGCGCATCACCGTTTCTCCCAGGCCCGTTGCGCAGGCCCCGCCGATTTCGTTGTCCACGTACAGCCCCGCGCCGATAATGGGCGAATCGCCCACGCGGCCGTGCATTTTGTAGGAAAGGCCACTGGTGGTACAGGCCCCCGAGAAGTTGTTTTTGCTGTCAAAGCCCAATACGCCGATCGTATCGTGTCGTTCGATGTTTACCACCGGCTGGTAGCGCGCTTCTTTTTTCCAGGCCTCCCAGGCCAGGCGGGATTCCTCCGTGAGCAGGTTTTCCTTTTTAAAACCGTTGGACAGGGCGAAGGCCAGGGCCCCCTCCCCGCTGAGCATCACGTGCGGGGTTTTCTCCATCACGGCGCGGGCTACCGAAATCGGGTGCATGATGTGCTCCAGGAAGGTGACGGAGCCGGCCTTTCCGGTTTCGCCCATGATGCAGGCGTCGAGGGTAACGTGGCCGTCGCGGTCGGGCAGCCCCCCGTAGCCGACGGTATTGTTCTTCGGATCGGCTTCGGGAACGCGGGCCGCGGCCTCCACGGCATCCAAAGCCCGGCCGCCGCCGGCCAGAACCTTCCAGCCTGCCTCGTTGGCTTCGACATTATTCCAGGTGGAAATGAGCATTGGACGGGCCACCTTCGGGCGGGACTGGGCCAGGCTAATCCGGCTCAGCAAACTGGTTACGGCGGCCGAGGCCAGGAGTTGACGACGGGAAATCATGCGGTTGGAGTTTGTGTTTTCTTTGACGTTTGGAATTGACGTTTGACGCTTGACTAGTGATGCTTGACTTAGGCCCATAGGAAACCTCCAAAGTCAAACGTCAAGTGTCCAGCGTCAAACGCCAATTCCCAAACGTCAAAGAAAACACATTTACCGAAGAATCAGCAAGCTTCCCCGCAGCGGGGCTACACTTCCCAGGCGGATGACGTAGCTGTATTGCCCCGGAGGCACCCGCTCACCGCGCGAACGGCCGTCCCAGAACGCGCCTTCGGCGGCGGATCGGTAGACCAGCATGCCCCAGCGGTCGTACACTTCCACCGCGCTGCCGGGATAGGCGTCTAGCCCCCGGATCTCCCAGCTGTCGTTCACCCCGTCGTCATTGGGCGTGAAGGCATCCGGGATAAACAGCCGCGCCTGGACCGATACCGTAATTTCCCCGCTGCGGCTGCAGCCCTGGGCCGTACTGGCCGTCAGCTGGTAGGTGACGGTCTGGTCGGGGTTGGCCACGGGCCGGGGCGAAGACGGATCGCTCAGGGATTCGGGCGGCGTCCACTGGTAACTTAGCGTATCGCTGCCATCCGCGTTCAGGGTAATGCTCTCGCCGCGTTTGATGGAGTGATTTTCGGCCGGTAGCTCCGGCAGTGGCAGGATTTTTACCCGGACCCGGAGCGGCGAGGTGCTCGGCGGGGCGCAGGAATTGCGCCAGCTCCGGATGACTTCGTATTCGCCCGAACGGGTAATCGTCAGCCGGGGCAGGGTATCGCCGGGCAGCGTCTGGCCGTCGCGGCGCCACTGGTAACTCCAGTTGGTGCCAGGCTCGGCACCCAGCACCAGCCCCTGTCCTTCGCAGACGGTTACGCCCATCAGCCTGTTTTGGCCGTCGATCATCTGATCGGCCGTCGAGGGAACCTGCTCGGCCCGGATGACCGGAACGGGCGGCGGACCGGTCGGGCAATCGACCACGACCAGCTGAAAATCGCGGCGGACCGTACCGATCAGCACATTATTACGAAATTCGCGGCATTCTACGCTAAAGACAAACAGGCCAACCTGACTGGGCGTCACCGACACCCGGCCCGTTTTATCGTCGATCGTTATGGTACCCGGCACCGGCTGCGTTCCGCTCAAACCGCCGCGCCACTGAACCGTTGGGTAGCTGGAACTGGCCTCGTTGGAATGGGCCATGCCCTGGTCGGTAAAGCCTTTGAAAGGCGTCACCAGCGCATACGACAGTTGATCCCCGTCGGCGTCCGTCGCCGCAAACGAAAACTGGGATGGCTGGTTCAGGCAGGCGTACTGGCTGACCACCGGCGCAAAGACCGGCGAGGAATTGGGCGTCGATTTCAGCGACGGAAACGCCAGGTGGAAAACCATGCCCGCATTGGCCGGGTCGTCGATGTTGCTGATGGCCGGATTCCGGCAGCAGATCCCGTAGACCGCATAGTACCCACCCGGATCGGCATACCGGTCGGCGTCCAGGGTAACGTCCGCGCCGTACCGCACCAGGGCCAGGCGGCGCACCCGGAGCTGCGAACAGGCCCCGTTGGCGGCCGGTACCGGCGTGATCGCCTGCCTCGCCAGGTCCACGTTCACCAGCATGGGCAGGTTGTCGCGGCGGCGGTAGATGGCCAGTCGGACGCCGGGCTTAATCTCGTCCTGCAGGCTGCTCTCCTCATCAATGATCAGATCCAAGGCCAGATGATACCGGTTCGGCTGCCCCGTCGCCAGCAGGCGGATATTTCCGCCTACAATGTGCGAAGCCCAGGTTGCATGTCCGACAAATAATCCAAGTATCAGCAAATAGGCCTTCCATATACGTTGAGTCATAACACCTATTTGTCTGATAAATATATGAACAAAAATGAAGCCAAACACCTGGGCAGGCGCTGGCTTCTGTTCAAGCGTTAATTCCAGGAATTTTGTAGCTTTGGTGCATCACACTGGCCGAGGGCATGACCGAGCGCGCGACCTTTTTTGAGACCAAGATTGAATTCCTGAAGGGCGTTGGCCCCCAACGGGCCGCGACGCTGAATAAAGAGCTGAATATCTTTACGTTCGGCGACCTGATTCAGTACTACCCCTTTCGATACGAAGACCGCACCAAGTTTCACACCGTTGCTGAATTGTCGGAGTTATTGCCCGCTGCCCAGGTGAAGGGCCGGCTCCGCGACTGGACCATCCTCGGCGAAGGCAGCAAACGGCGGCTGGTGGCCTCTTTCGGCGACCATACGGGCACGATGGACCTGGTCTGGTTCCACGGCATTCCTTATTACGAGAAGAACCTCCGAGCCGGGGCCGAGTACATCGCCTACGGGAAGCCCCTATTTTTCGGAGGCACCTACAGCATCACCCACCCGGAACTGGAGCCGCTTACGCCGGAAAACGAACAGGGTGGCGCTTTTCAGCCGGTCTATAATCTGACCGAGAAGATGCGGCGGACGCATTTCGAGAGCAAGGCCATCTCGAAAATCATGCGCCAGCTCATCGATCTGGCCCGGCCGCACCTGAACGAAACACTGCCCGACAGCCTCATCCAAAAGTACCGCCTGCTCCCGAAGGCCGACGCGATGACCTGCATCCACCTGCCACCCAACCAGGCCTGGCTGAACCAGGCGCTGCGACGGCTGAAGTTTGAGGAGCTGTTTTACAACCAGTTGCGGCTGATCAAAAACAAGCTGCTGCACAAAACGGAATACCCCGGCCAGGTCTTTCGGAATACCTCGGTCCTCAACCGCTTTTATAAAGAGCATCTGCCCTTCGATCTGACGAACGCCCAGAAGAAAGTCGTCAAGGAAATTTACGCGGACGTTACCACCGGCAAGCACATGAACCGGCTGCTGCAGGGCGACGTAGGCAGCGGTAAAACCATCGTGGCGTTCATTACCATGCTGATGGCCATCGACAACGGTGCCCAGGCCTGCATCATGGCCCCGACTGAAATCCTGGCTGAACAGCATTACCAGGGGCTTAAACCCTTCGCCGATTCGCTGGGGGTGCACATCGATATCCTGACCGGCTCTACCAACAACAAGCGTCGGAAAGTAATCCACGAGGAGCTGGAAAACGGCAAACTCCACATCATCGTCGGGACGCACGCCCTGCTGGAAGACAAAGTCCAGTTTCAGAACCTGGGGCTCTGCGTCATCGACGAACAGCACCGCTTCGGTGTGGCGCAGCGGGCCAAGATGTGGGCCAAAAATCCGGAGGTACCGCCGCATATCCTCGTGATGACCGCCACGCCCATTACCCGGACGCTGGCCATGACGCTCTACGGCAACCTGGATCTTTCAATCATCGACGAGCTGCCCGCGGGGCGGAAACCGATCAAAACCGTCCACCGCTACGACACCCACCGCTCGGAAGTCTTCGGCTTCATGCGCCAGCAGATCGAGCTGGGCCGGCAGGTATACGTGGTTTATCCGCTGATTGAGGAATCTGAGAAGCTGGATTTCAAGGACCTGATGGATGGGTACGAAAGCATCAGCCGGGCCTTTCCGCGGCCGAAATACCAGATCGGAATTCTGCACGGCCGGATGCTGGCCTACGAGAAAGACGACGAGATGGCCCGCTTCAAAAAAGGGGAAACGCAGATTATGGTCGCCACGACCGTCATCGAGGTGGGCGTCAACGTGCCGAACGCCAGCGTGATGGTCATCGAAAGCGCTGAGCGCTTCGGACTGGCCCAGCTCCACCAGCTGCGCGGGCGCGTGGGCCGGGGCGCCGAGCAGTCGTATTGTATCCTGATGACGGGGTATAAACTGAGCAAGGAAACCCGCACGCGCATCGAAACGATGGTGCGGACCAATAACGGCTTCGAGATCGCCGACGTGGATCTGCAGCTTCGCGGCCCGGGTGATCTGTCGGGCACGCAGCAGAGCGGGATTGCCGACCTGCAACTGGCTGATCTGGCCAAAGACGGCGCGATCCTGACCGCCGCCCGCGAATCAGCCCAGGTGATTCTGGAGGAAGACCCGAACCTCGTTCTACCGCAGAACAGCCCGATCCGCAACCAGATCGAAGCCAAGCGCCAGGGCGAAACGAACTGGAGCCGGATTAGTTAAGCGTAGCCTGCTGGAGTTCTTTCAGATCCAGGATCGCTTCCCACTGCTCTGAATCGAGCCACTGGCGGATCGACATATCGATCATCCGGTTGTCAATGGCGTAACGCAGAGCTTCCATCACCCGCTGGTGCTTCTTGGACGAATGCCCGACGCGGAGATAATAATCCTGGATAAACTGATCTTTGTTAGTGGCCAGGAGGGAGAAATATTCGTTGCGGTCCCGGTCGAAGAGATGCACCGGATAAGTGTTCCAGAACTCACGGGCGGCCCGTTCGGGGCTCTGGTCAAACAGCTCATCCCCGACCTCGTCGGTCAGCACGAAGGAATCCATGTAGTAATAGCCCGATTGATTGAAGTTCAGGATGAAACCACGCTCAACCAGGTCATGGATTTCCTCGGTTGAGAAGCCCGGTCCTTCCTGGACGAACTTGTACATGGCCGCGTACTGGTGCGAATGCGTTAGGAAGAGAAATACATACTGGTTGGGCGTCAGATTGTACTTTACCAGGGCTTCCAGATCAATTTCGATGGCCTTCATTCGACAAGACAGTTAAGTCGTTACGGTTACTGCGGCGCGTTGCCGGGTGTGTAAAGTAAACCTACGAAGGAAAGCCAAATATTGCCTACCAAGTCGCTAGTTTTCATTGAATTTTAATACAATCATGGGTGATTCGGGACTGGCACCAAATATTCTTTCTGGCCCGGTTGGGCTAAAAATCCCTGTTTTCGCCGCTCCAGCCTAACAAACCCGGCCTGTCCCACCTGCTGTATCGTTTTAAACCTTATATTCGGGCTTCTACTCAATCCGCATGAAAAGTAACATCCTCAATAAGAGGGACTTAACCGCTTACTTCATTGTTGCCGCCATCGGTGCAAGCCTGCAGATCATCATCGTTTCCCTCTCGCAGGAATGGTTTCAGCTCAGTTACACCCGAGCCATCATGCTGGGGTACACAGTATCATTTTTCGTAGGTTTCGTCCTCACCAAGCTCTTTGCCTTCAACGCGAAAAACTCGGCCAAAACCCGCCGCGAGATGGTGAAGTTTACGATGGTTTCGGTCATTTCCGGCCTGATTACCGTTTACGGCGCCTCCGGTTTTTATTACCTCTCGACGCTCCGCGGCAGCGTTTATACCTTCACAATTCCTTTTTCGGTCAAAGTTGTCAACCTCAACAAGCTCGTCGCCCACACCTCCGGCATGGGCCTGAGCTTCATCTCCAACTACCTCCTCCACAAGACGTTTACCTTCAAGAATACGGGGTTTTACGAGAAGCTGAAGTGGTTGCTGGGGCTTTGATAATTGAGTGATTGAGTGAATTAGTGATTGAGCGGAGCTCCGCCAGAATGCTGGCAAATAGCCGATCCACTCAATCGCTAATTCACTCAATCACTCAATTAAAACTGAAAGTAAATAAACTGATTAGAAGTAAACACCCCAAACAGGTAGCACAAGAAGCACACCAGCGGGAAGACGAGCCAGAAGGTGACGTTGTTGCGGGTGGTGATGTGCAGGTGGAACTTCTCCTTCCAGAACAGCAGGCCTACCAGCAGAACGCTGAACCACAGTTCGGTGGTGTTCAGCGGGGAGCGCAGGGGGCCGTTGAAGGGCTGGGTGACAATTTTTTGGATGATGTACAGGGCGTTTTCGACCGGGGCCTTGTGGTTGCGGAAAAACACCCAGGTCAGCATCACGAGGATAAAGGTCAGGACCAGCTGCAGCAGTTGGTAGGCTTTGTTCTCTTCCGGAAAACGGATGTTCCAGCGGTCGAAGGCCCTATCGCGCCAGCCGGCCATCAGTTGGTAGGCCCCGTGCAGCCCGCCCCAGATGATGTAGTTCCAGCTCGCCCCGTGCCACAGCCCGCTCACCAGGAAGACGATAAAGACGTTCAGGTAACGCCGACCCGGACTGACCCGGTTACCACCCAGGGGAATGTACAGGTAATCCCGAAACCAGGTTGACAGCGAAATGTGCCAGCGACGCCAGAATTCGGTGATCGAGCGGGCGAAGTAGGGCGTGTTGAAGTTCTCCATCAGCGTGAAGCCCATCGTCCGGGCCGCCCCGATAGCAATGTCTGAATACCCCGAGAAATCCCCGTAAATCTGGATCGTAAAGGCCAGCGTCGCCACCAGCAGCGTCAGGCCGTTGTGTTCGGTCGGGTTATCGAAGCCGTAATTGGCCACCAGCGCCATGCGGTCGGCGATGACCACCTTCTTGAAGAACCCGAAGGCCATCCGCATCAGCCCGGCCTTGACGTTCTCCCAGTCATAGTGAAAATGCGTATGAAACTGGTGCAGGACGTTCTGCGGCCGCTCGATGGGCCCGGCTACCAGCTGCGGGTAGAACATCACGTACAGCGCGTAGATGCCGAAATGCCGCTCCGCCTTCTGGTGACCGCGGTACACCTCGATGGTATAGCTCATGGCCTGGAAGGTATGAAACGACAGCCCGATGGGCAGAATGGTATCGACGATGCTGAAGGACTCGGCCGTCTGCTGCCCGAACAGGGCCAGCACCTTATTGAGCACCCGCAGGGCCACGTTCTGTACCGACTGCGCCTGGGCGTCCAGCCCGATGCCGTCGAGCAGCCCTACAAACACATCGGTAAAAAAGCCAAAGTACTTGAAGAAGGCCAGAATGCCGATGTTCGAGACCAGACTCACGATCAGCAGCCACTTTCGCCGCTGCCCGACCGGCGTCTGCTCAAGCCAGATGCCGGCGTAGTAGTCGATGACAATGGTCAGAAACAGAATCAGGATATACGCCGGCTTGAAGACCGCGTAGAAGTAGCAACTGGCCAGCAACAGCAGCGTCCAGCGTCCGCGCCACGGCAGGCTGTAGTAGGCCAGCGTAACGACGACGAAAAAGACCAGAAACTGGAGCGAATTAAATAACATTCCAAAAAGGAATTAAGAATGCAAAATGAAGAATGAAGAATAACGGGTCATGGAGCTGCATTCGGGCGAAGCTATTCTTAATTCTTCATTCTTAATTCTTCATTGAGTACCTCTTCGACCCTGTCCACGTAATTCCGGTACTGCAAAGCCGGGATAAAGGGCTGCTGGGTGCGGTACGTCAGGACGATAAACACCAGCAGCAGGGAAATCAGAAAGGCCTGCAGGATCACGATAAACAGGGAAAAGACCAGGTAGCTGGCCCAGCCGGGAATCACCCAGTCGGTATTGAGCCGCGCCAGCAGCACCAGCGCAATGCCCACTCCGGCCGTGGTGGCCAGCAGGACGCAGAAAATCAGAATCCGCACGGCGGTGGTATCCATCAGGACGGATACGGCACTGAGGCCGTGCAGGATGAGAGAAACAAAATTCATCTTCGACTCGCCCGCCAGCCGCCGCCCCCGTTCGAGGGGAATGGCCGTGTAGGGTAGCCGCGAGCGGATCACCCCGCCCGGATAATTATTCCAGATTTCCGAGACATGCACCAGCTTGCGCAGGTTCGGGTAGGGAATGGCGCTGAAATTGCCGAAGGTGATCACCTTCCCGGTCATGGTCTTGAAGACCCATTTGTACATTTCGTAAAATACCCGGAACATCAGCCCTTCGTGGCGCTTGCTGCGGTGGGCAAAAACGACTTTGCCCGTCTCCATGGCCTTTCCCAGCAGCTGTTCGATGTCCTCGGGCTTGTCTTCCCCGTCGGCATCCATGACGATGGCCGGTCCCGGCTCGCCCTGGTCGGCGATGTAGGACAGGCCCAGGGCGATGGCTTTCTGGTGACCGACGTTGCGGTACAGGTGCAGCACCCGCACGGCCCGGAAGCCCTCTACCGGCAGCGGCAGCGGATCGGCTATCGAGCAGTCATTGACAATCAGAAACGACATGCGCCGCCGGATCCCGGCAGGCACTGTTTCCTGGATGCGTTTCAGCAGCAAAGCCAGTGCCTCTCAGTCGTTGAAGAGAGGGGTAATGACGTGGACAGGTGGTTCTGCATTGAAAGAGCTCCCGGATAAATCAGGCATGTTGATAGGGTTGCCGCTCCTTTCGCCGGATGGTTTCCTTCACGACGTACAAAGGTCGGCCTTTGGTCTGGAAAAAGATGCGCAGGACGTACTCCCCGATCAGGCCCAGCCCAATGAGCTGCACGCCGCTGAAAAGAATGATCACGAACAGCAGCGCGGTAAAGCCCTGGGGTACGTCTCCGTAGAAAAATTTCTTGAACAGGGTCTGGATAAAATACAGCAGGGCGATACCGATCGAGATCATGCCCAGCCGCGTGACGAACTTCACCGGATATTCACTGAAGTTGAAAATGCCGTTGTAGGCCAGCTTCCGGAGCATCTTGAACGAATACTTGGGTTCGCCGGCCACCCGGGCGTCCCGTTCGTATTCCACCCCGATCTGCTTGAAGCCGATCCAGCTCCGCATGCCCCGGATAAAGCGGCTTTCCTCAGGCATGTGATTCAGCACGTCGGCCACCCGCCGGCTGATGAGCGAAAAGTCACCGCTGTCGAGGGGAATGTCCACGTAGGAAATCGACTTCATGAACCGGTAAAACAGGAAATACGCCGATTTTTTGAGGAGGCCTTCCTTCCGCTTCTTCCGCACGGCGTAAACGACATCGTATCCTTCCTGGTACTTTTCGTAAAAGGTATGCAGCAGTTCGGGCGGATCCTGGAGGTCGCCGTCGATGATAAACAGCGCCTCCGTACCCCGCGCGGCTGCCAGGCCCGCCGTCAGGGCGATCTGGTGGCCGTAGTTCCGGGAAAGGAATACGCAGTGGTAGCGGCCGTCGGCCAGGGCCAGCTGCTGCATCAGGCCTGCCGTCTGATCCCGGCTGCCGTCGTCAATCAGCACCACTTCAATCGAGTACGGCGAGGCATCCATCAGGGCGTTCAGCCGCTTGACCAGATGCGGAAAAGACTCGGTTTCGTTATAGAGTGGTGCAACGATGGAAATCTGAGGATCCGTCAAGGCGGTTGAGCGTTATAAGTTACGATTCGACAAAATTACACGTTTTCGGCTTGGCCCGGCCAGCTCCGCAGCATTACTGAGGAACCGGATCGCCCCTATTCCCGCAAAACCGCCAGACCGTTGTCGGGTACTACCAGCCGCTGCGCACTATACTGCACGGAACGGTCCTCGCCCGCCACGGTCAGCACCCCGATCCGGTAGGTATCCGGCCGCAGCGAGTGCAGCAGAATCGGCGTTGATACGTAACCGGGCCGGTAGTAGTTTCCCGTCCGCAGGAAAGGCCGTACCCCGTTCCGCTGCTGTACCGTATAGAACAGGTACGTCATCCGGTCGGAATGCAGCACGATATAGGCACCGTCGTCGCGGCCCGGTCCCCGGACAAACGCCGAATCCCGGACCGTCAGGTATTCCACTTTATCCGACAGTTCGGTCGCCAGCCGCAGCCTCGCGGTCGTATCCTGCCGGGCCAGTTCTCCAATCCCCGAATAAAAGCCTTCCGGGAACCGGTACGTCCGCGTCCGCAGCGCCTCCAGCACAAAATCGTCGACCGGCTTGCGGAACGACAGGTAGATCGGCGACGACGGCAGCGTCCGGGTATGCTGCCAGGAATAGGCATCGATCAGCAGCGCCCTACGGAAATTCACGGCCTCGCTCCAGTACTGAAAATAGGCCGTTCCCCAGAACACCAGGCTGAAGCCCAGAAAAGCCACCGCTACCGTCCGGCGGCCTGCTTCGGGCGTCCCGACCAGCACCAGACCGTAGAGCAGCAGCAGCACCAGGGCCGCAATGAGCTTGTACCGGTTAAAAAACAGATCTTCGATCCCATCCCCCGCCCGCGCTACCGAAAACGCCAGCATGGTGATGAGCAGCACCACCGCCCCGCCCGTCAGAAACAGGACCGGGTGGGGATGTTGCCGGTACCGTTCCCGGGCCGTCGTCAGCCAGGTCGGCCAGTTCCAGACCGGATACTGGGTCAGCAGACTCAGCAGCCAGTAGCCAATGGCGACAAACACCAGCACGCCCACCGCCGCCGGCAGCGCCACCCGTACCGTCAGGCCAAAACCCGGTCCGGGATCGGCAAAAATGCCCTGAAAAGCAAAGAAATCGGTGATTACGATCTCCGGCAGTTGCAGGAGATTGTCCGAAATTTTCGGGCGGTAAGCCGGGATCTTGAGTTGGTAATAATACAAAAACAATACCGGAATAATAGCCAGCACCCAGACCAGCAGGTGGCGGTAGCGGCGCTGGTAGAGCAGAATGAGGATGCCCGTCACCCAGGCAAACGAGCCGTTGGAGTCGGAACAGATCGCCAGCACGGCCGTCACCAGGGCTGCCCCCAGGGCCCAGCGCTCCGGCCGGGCGACGAGGTAGATGGTCCAGAAGGCAAAAAAGAAGACCGCAAAGTACTGCCCGGGCAGCATGCTCCAGAACACGCCTTCGTAGTACTGCGGCTGAAACAGAAACAGCGAAACCGGTATGACGGTCCAGAGCGGCAACCCCAGTCGCCGGATCGTTCGGTAGAAGAGCAGCCAGAAGCCCAGCAGCGTCAGGCAGCCCACGTAGATCTGAAGCCGGTGGTCGTGCTCGCCGTTGACGAGGTACACCCCGTAGGCCAGCAGCCGGTTGAAAATCACGCGCCGTTCGTCGTCCTGCTCGTAAAGAATCCGCCAGCCCTCGGCCAGCCCGGGGTTTTTCGACAGGGCGGCAACGGGACCGACCAGCCCATCGAAGGCATCCTGGTAGGGAACGTTAACGGCGTAACGGGCGATCAGGTAGGCAAACAGCAGCATTGGGGCCAGCAGCGGCACCAGGGCCACCGCCGGATGTTGCAGCAAACGGAAGACAGCTTTCATCAGTTACGGTAATCAGCGAACGGTAATTTGCTGATCGGTGTATTGAATCGGGCGCCGGTCGTCGGGGTGCATCAGCACGCCCAGGCGGTAGGTGTCCGGATACAGCGATCCTTTAATGATCTGCGCCAGCAGCCCCGGCACCGGGCGCTGGAGGTAAAAGGTACGGTTATCGTATAGCGTCCGGACCGGAAACAGGTACGTCCGGCGGGCGGATTTGGCCACGATGCAGGCGTTGTGCAGCTCCGGACCAAACGACCAGTTTTCCGTCCGGACCCAATAGCTGTCGGGCTGGTTGTCCAGCACCAGTTGCCCCTGGGCGTCGGGCCGGGCCGGCACCGGCCGCAGCAGCGCCGGCTCGTAGGGCTCGTAAAAGAAATTGTCCGGGTACTGGTACAGGCCCTGGCGGATGGCACCGTCCATCCACTCCTTCAGGTAGACCGCAAAAGTCGTTCCCAGCGTAGCGCCGAGACCGATGCCGTTGTGCTTCTGGTTAAAGGCAAACGCCTGGAGCATCTGCTTCCGCTCAGCCAGGGTCGGCAGATGCCGGAAATAATGCACGCCCCACACCAGCAGGCCCAGCACCAGCCCTCCGGCCGTCCAGCGCCCCAATCCCCGCCCGGAACGCAGTTCGCCCAGCCCGTTGAGATAAATCAGAATGGCCAGCAGGCAGGGGTAAATCATGTAATTGCTGATGAGCATCACGTGGTAGCCAAAGCGCGGCCGCAGCAGCGCGATCACGGCCCCGTTTACCAGCAGAAAGCCGTACGCTCCCACCAGAAAATACCGCCGCCGGGCCGTCGGCTCGTCCAGTCCGGCCGTTCGGCGGGGCCAGGGCAGCAGCATCCGTTTAAGCCAGTACAGCACCAGCGGCACCAGCACCAGTCCCGCCAGCGTCGGCAGTACGCTCCGCGGCAGAATGTCCGCCTCCGGGAAAAAGTCAAAAAGCCCGCCGAGGAAGGTAAAGAACCCGAAGAAAATCAGGTGCGGATGGCGCAGGAAAAAGCCAAAACTGCTTTCGTTGCCCTGGGGGCTGGCGAAATCGTGGAAGTAATAGACGATGGCACCCGCCCCGATGAGGAGCCAGGCGGCCAGCGCCTTAAACCGCCGCTGAACCAGCAGCGACCCGGCTCCGGCGACCCAGCCGAACAGCCCGTTGCTCATCGAAAAGGAAGCCAGTAACTGGATGGCCGTAGCTCCTGCAAAGCGGGTTGCCGTGGGGCGGCCCGCCAGCAGGTACATCGCCAGGAAGGTAAGCATGACCGTGGCCTGGTGCTGCAGGCCGGTGATCGCCCAGACGCTGGTCAGGTGGTACTGGGGTTGCAGGAGCAGAAACGGGACGGGCAGGAACGCGGCCAGGGGCAGGTCTGTCGTCCGGAATATGCGGTAAAATAGCAGCAGCAGCCCCAGCAGACAGCCGTAGGCCACGAAAATCAGCCAGCGGAAGTTGATCTGGCCGGTCAGTTCGTAAAGTCCGAGGGTGGTCAGCTTAGCGAACAGGATACGATGCTCGTTGTTGGGCTTCAGCAGCCAATTCAGCTTACCGGAAACGGCCTCGGCCTTGAGGTAACCCAGCATAAACCCGATAAACGATTCCACATCGTCCATCCAGGGAATGTTCAGGGCATAGGCCGAGAGCAGGGCCGTGAAGCAGACCAGCGGTACCAGCAGCAGGAGCGGCGTGAGCCGTCGCAGGGTAGAGGGTACCTGCATCATGGTTGGGTGCGGGGCCGCAGTTGCGCCGTTCCAAACAGGTTGTTCAGGCTCGTTTCCCGCAATTGTACGCCCTTTTTGTGGTAATAACTTGCCCAGCATTTGTTCCACAGATGTCGATTATCGGCTTTGATGTCTTCCAGCGTGAGCGAAACCGGGGCTACCGGCAGCGGCGCCAGGGTCACAGTATCGGCCGGTGAACTCACCATCAGCGCATACCGTTCCCGCATGGCCCGGTCGTACTGCGCCGCCCGGCCCGACTTCCAGTCGCCGTAGGTCATGCGCAGGTTTTTGTTTTGGCTGGTCGTCAGCATCAGGCCCAGGCCCGCTACCAGCACAACCATAAAGCGGTAGTCCATCAGGACCGGGAAGGCCCCGATGCGGTGGCGGACAACGCGCACCAGCACCGTCAGATTAAAGAACCAGCCCAGCAGAAAGGCCAGCCCGACGACGTTCATGACGCGGTCGACCGGCGCCACGCCGACGGCCCAGAAATGCAGGAACGTCAGGGCAAATACGGTCGCCGCCGCATGGGCCAGGGCCAGCAGGGGCGAAATGGCAAAGACCGAACGCACCGGCCCCCTCGGCTCCGTCAGGGCGTAGGCTACCGGCAGGTACAGCAGCGAAAGCGGCAGCAGCGGCGTCCGCAGCAGCTGATTCGGCAGGTATTGGAGCAGGTGCTTCAGCGTCCCGACGGTCGAGAAGACGAAATCCTGGTTCTGCGGATTACCGCCCATCCGGATGGCGTTCCCCGGGGCCTGGGTCAGGAAGTAACAGCAAATCAGCGCCCAGCCCCAGGCCACCAGCAAGGCAGCGGGCAGTTTACGCCGGTAAACCAGCTGACAAAGCGACAGCATGGCCAGCACCGACATTACCAGCACCATACTCGCCTCGCTGGAACCGATAATGCAGGCCAGCAGCAGCAGTTGCGCCACCAGCCAGGGGCTCGCCAGCCGAAACTGCTGCCGGGCGTGGGCCAGCCACACCGCCAGCAGCAGAAGCAGAAACAGGGAGGAAAGGCCGTAACTGGCCAGGCCGGTATACCAGTAGAAAAATTCGGCGATGGTCGCCAGCTGGCCGATAAAGAGGAACGAACCGCCGGCCGCCAGGGCCACCGGCCCCCAGCCGGACATAATCCCACGGGTCAGCTGCCGGGCCAGCGTCCAGAAGCTGCCGAAGACCAGCGCCACCATGACGATCGGAAAGACCGTATAGCCGCCCTGCCAGCCCCAAACCATGGGGTTTGTATGGACGATGAAATTATGGAAGTAGCGCCCCGACCAGCCGTTGTAGTACAGGGACTGCGCCTGCCAGAAGCCGAATTTCAGGGCCGTATCCGTAAAGCAGTAATCGTCGGTTGGTGAGGGATGGTTGTAAAACGCCAGCGCCACCAGCGGCAGCACCGCGAACACGCAACAGGCGATCACCATCACGGCCGCCAGCAACCGGGGATAGAACGGTGTGTTCATGTAAAATCACGACAAATACAGTACCCGGGTACCGTATGCCCTGCGCCCCTACTCATTTTTGAGGGCGTAGGATGGATCATTTGTTTTGCGACGGTAACCCCGGCTCAGCAGCGGGTAGGCCAGCACGGCCAGCAGGATGACCAGCGTGCCCACGTAAAAGCCGGGTGTCATGCGTTCGCGCTCGCCAAAGATCAGGTAGGCCAGCACGATCCCGTATACCGGCTCCAGGTTGACCGTCAGGTTAATGGCAAAAGCGGTAAACTTTCGCATCAGCCGGACCGAAGCCGTGTAGGCGTACACCGTACATACCAGCGCCAGAATCAGAATCCAGAGCCAGTCACCTGCAGCCGGAACCAGGGCTACCGGTTCGTTTACCAGCGCCAAATATAGCCCCAGAAACCCCAGCGAGCCCACGAAGGCGCCGGTCATTTCGTAAAACGTTATCGTAAGGGCGTCGTACCGGCGGGTGTACTGGCTGTTAAGAATGGTAAAAACCGCCGCCAGCAGGGCCGAACCGATCGCCATCAGCAGGCCCGCCGCCCGGTCAAACTCGAAGCGGAAGATCAGGTAGAGCCCGGCGATGACCACCGCGCCCAGCACCACTTCCAGCACCCGGACCGGCCGTTTGAAAAACAGGGGTTCCAGCAGACTTGTCCAGAGCGAACCTGTCGCCATCCCCGCCAGACAGACCGAGGCGTTAGCCACCCGGGCTGCTCCGAAAAACAGCATCCAGTGCAGGGCCATGATCAGCCCGGTGGCCAGGAGCTTAGCCGTGTCCGCGGCGGGCAGGCGACGCAGCGACCGCCGGGCCAGCAGAATGGCTCCCAGTCCCAGGGCCGCAAACAGGGTGCGGTACACAACCAGCGTGGCGGCCGAGACCGAGATAAACAACCCCAGAATGGCCGTAAAGCCCCAAATGACCACCAGGAAATGGAGATGCAGGTAATCGCCCGGGGTCGGTTTCGAAGGTGTCGTCATGGGCCGGCCTACCGCGGAATCGTATGATACAGGATGAGCCCTACGCCCGCAAAGACGAGGTTCGGCAACCAGACCGCCAGCAGGGGACTCATGTTTCCGGATTCGGCAATGCCCTTGGCCAGCATGAAGAACAGCAGGTACAGAAAGGCCAGGATAAAGCCCAGCGCGATCTGCCACCCCACCCCGCGGCGGCTCTTGCGTGCCGAGAGAATAACGCCGATCGCCGTCAGGATCACGATCGCAAAGGGCCGGGTCTGCCGGGCGTATTTTTCGAGAATATACGTCTCCACCCCGTCCGCGCCGCGGCTCCGCAGCAGGTCGATATAATTATCCAGTTCCGAGAAGGTAAAGGTCTCGTGGAGGTTGTACTTGCTGTCAAAATCCGAAGGATAAAGGTTCAGCAGCGTATCCATCCGCTGGCCCTGCGTCAGCGATTCCTGCAGGCCGCTGATGGTCCGTACGGAATAATCGTAGACTGTCCACTTCTTCTTGTCGGGGCTCCACTCAATGCGATCCGAGGAAAGTTTCTCCAGGAGCTGGTTGCCCTTTACCCGTTCCAGCGTGAACTTATAGCCGATGTTCGACAGGTTGTTGTAACTCTCCAGGTAGGCGTACACTTCCGGTGCAATCTTCAGGTGGACGTTCCGGCCCGTAAACGTGTAGGTATCCTTCGTGTATTTAAGCTCAAAGGCAATCCGGACTCGGTTGGCCTTTGGGATCACCCAGCCCACCAGCCCGTAGGTGGCTATGCCCAGAAGCGCCGCCCCCAGAAAATAGGGAAACAGCAGGCGCATAAAGCTGAACCCGCTGCTGAGGATGGCGATAATCTCCGACTTGGCCGCCAGTTGCGAGGTCATGAACACGGTGGCGATGAAGACCATCAGCGGACTGATGTAATTGGCCCAGTACGGAATGAAATTGAGGTAATAATCAATGAGGATCTTGCTGGTCGGGGCATTGTGCTCCCGAAAATCATCCGATTTATCGGTGTAGTCGATCATGCAGACGATCAGCACGATCACCAGGACCACGAACAGATACGTCTTCAGAAAACGCAGTAAAATATATCGATCTAAAAGCTTCATGAAATAACAGGGTCAACAGCCTCCGCTTCGGTTTACGGCTGGCCAGAAGCAGACTTGTGGGGCGTCGGCCCATCCCCTACCAGCAGGTTTCGGGCCACCTCGTTGCTGATGAACAACGATTTTTCCCGGTTAATCTGTACAGTGACGGACTTATCGAAGGGATTCACTTCCTGTACGCAGACGCGGCTGCCCAGCGTCAGGCCCGTGCGGTCGAGGTGCTGCAGAAATTCCGGCGAATGCTCCAGGACGGCCATGATCTGGACTTCCCGCGCCAGGGGCACCTCCGACAGTTTGGTGTACTCCGTATCGGGCATCCGACCCGCCGGGCTGGGAATCGGATCGCCATGGGGATCGAACTGCGGGTAACCCAGATAGGCATCCAGCTTCTCGACCAGCTCCTCGGAACGGATATGTTCGAGATCCTCGGCAATGGCATGGACGGCATCCCAGCCAAAACCCAGCTTCTCCACCAGAAACACTTCCCACAGCCGGTGCCGACGGATGACCTTCAGCGCCAGTTGCTCCCCTTCTTCGGTCAGGCGGACTCCCTGGTATTTTTTGTAATGCACCAGCTGCTTTTCCGCCAGCTTCCGCAGCATGTCCGAGACCGACGCCGCCTTCGTGGCCGTCATTTCCGCCAGCGAATTGGTGGTCACCTCGCCTTGCTGCCGACCGGACAGGTAGTAGATGGTCTTCAGGTAATTTTCCTCGGTAAACGAATACATACGGCTTAATACCCTCAGCCTTTTAACAAATGTACGGTTTTATCGTCCGATTAAAAAAATTTTAGGCTAGTCTAAATTATTGTTTAGAAAACATTCCATACATTTGTTGCGTTACCCTAAAACAACAATTCATGAACAACGGACATACAGTGGCAGGGGCAAAAAAATCGTTTTTTCATGATTCGGGGCTCAGTAATCTGGGGTCGGGCCTGATCAATAAGGCTAAGGAAGCCGATCAGGTTGACCGGCGGTCGCTTCCGGAAGTACACGCCAGCATTCCGGTACCGGAAGGCGGATCATTCTTCAAACGCCTGATGGTCTTTGCCGGTCCGGGCATGATGGTAGCCGTTGGGTACATGGACCCCGGCAACTGGGCCACGGATCTGGCGGGCGGTTCGCGTTTTGGTTACGCCCTGCTGTCGGTCATTCTGATATCCAGCCTGTTTGCCATGCTGCTCCAGCATCTGTCGCTGAAGCTGGGCATTGCCACGGGCCGCGACCTGGCCCAGGCCTGCCGCGACCACTACAGCCGGCCGGTTGCCATTGGCCTCTGGCTGCTCTGCGAAGTGGCCATCGCCGCCTGCGATCTGGCCGAAGTCATCGGCGCCGCCCTGGCCCTGAATCTGCTCTTCGGCATTCCCCTGGCGCTGGGCATCTGCATCACCGCCGCCGACGTGCTGCTGCTGCTGTACCTGCAGCAGAAAGGCTTTCGCTGGCTGGAAAGTATCGTCGCGGCCTTGATTCTGCTTATTCTGCTCTGCTTCGGCTACGAAATCGTGGTGTCCCGCCCCGACTGGCAGGCCGTAGCCGGTGGGCTTATTCCGTCCCGGCAACTGGTCACCGATCCCACCATGCTGTACCTGGCGATCGGCATTTTGGGGGCGACGGTCATGCCGCATAACCTGTACCTGCATTCCAGCATTGTCCAGACCCGGGCCTTCGCCCAGACCGAGACCGGCCGCCGCGACGCCATCCGGTTTGCCACCATCGACTCGACGGTATCGCTTTTCCTGGCCTTTTTCATCAACGCGGCCATTCTGATTCTGGCTGCGGCGGCCTTCCACTTCTCTGGCAACCAGCAAGTCGCCGACATTACCGACGCCCACCGCCTGCTCGACCCCGTTCTGGGCGTGAAACTGGCCGGCATCGTCTTCGCCGTTGCCCTGCTGGCCTCGGGCCAGAACTCAACCCTGACCGGCACGCTGGCGGGCCAGATCGTCATGGAAGGCTTTCTTAACCTGCGGATGAAGCCCTGGCTGCGCCGTCTGATTACCCGCCTGATCGCCATCGTCCCGGCCCTGATCATCACCTTGCTGTACGGCGAGCACGGCACGGCCGAACTCCTGGTTTTCAGCCAGGTCATCCTCTCCGTGCAGCTGAGCTTCGCCGTCGTCCCCCTCGTCCAGTTCACCAGCGACCGCCTGAAAATGGGGCCCTTCGCCAACCCCCGCTGGCTGGCTATCCTGAGCTGGGCCATCGCCGGCCTGATCATGGGGCTTAATTTGGTGCTGCTGGTGCAGGGGTTTAAGGATTAATGGATTGAAGGATTGATGGATCGATGTAAAAATTAGGGTGTTGGATGCCGAAATGGCTATGGTCCCTCCTTCAATCTATCGATCCTTCAATCCTTCAATCCTTGTTCCCCTCCGCTCCCACCAAAGATTATCAACACTTCGCTGCCGAACGAGTTAACCTATTATCTTTGCCCCATTCTCAGCCGTGCTTGACTCAATAGCACTCTTTTATGGAAGATAAACGGCACCTGGATAAAGCTACCGCAGCTGGTCTGCTGGTGGCTCTGGGTATTATTTATGGCGATATTGGTACATCGCCGCTTTATGTGCTTCGGGCCGTTGTCGGCACTGACCAGCGAATCGAAGCAGACATTGTCCGGGGAGCCCTTTCCTGCATTTTCTGGACAGTTACGTTTCAAACCACCATCAAGTATGTCATCCTGATTCTTCGCGCAGACAACCGGGGCGAGGGCGGTATTTTCGCGCTTTATGCCCTGGTCAGACGGCACGCCCGCTGGCTGGCCATCCCGGCCATCATTGGGGGCAGTTCGCTCCTGGCAGACAGCATCATTACCCCGCCCATTTCGGTTTCCTCGGCGGTTGAGGGGCTCCGGATCATTTATCCCGACATCCCCACGGTACCCATCGTTATCGGCATTCTGGCCTTTCTGTTCCTGATTCAGACGTTTGGAACGAGCGTTGTGGGGACGGCCTTCGGGCCCATCATGCTCGTCTGGTTCACCATGCTGGGGACCCTGGGTCTGCTCAATATCGTGGATGATCTGTCCATCTTACAGGCCCTCAACCCTTACTACGCTTTCCATTTCCTGCGGGATTACCCCGGGGCTTTCTGGCTACTGGGCTCGATCTTCCTGTCAACGACGGGTGCCGAAGCGCTTTACTCCGATATGGGGCACTGCGGCCGGGGCAATATCCGAGTCAGCTGGATTTACGTAAAAACCTGTCTGTTGCTGAATTATTTCGGGCAGGGCGCTTTCGTGGAAAGCCTGGAGGGTCAGATGCTGGGAACCCGGAATCCCTTCTACAGCCTGATGCCGGACTGGTTTCTGTTTCCCGGGATCGTCATCGCCACCGCCGCTACCGTCATTGCGAGCCAGGCCATGATCACGGGTGCGTTTACGCTTATCAGTGAGGCCATCCGGCTGAACTTCTGGCCTAAAGTCCGCCTCGTTTATCCCAGCAATAAGAAAGGTCAACTGTACGTCCCCAGCATCAACTGGCTGCTGTTTATGGGTTGCGTGGGCGTGGTACTGTACTTCCAGGAGTCCTCGCGGATGGAACACGCCTACGGGCTGGCCATTACGCTGACGATGATGATGAGTACCATCCTCTTCAGCTACTACATGTACGCCCATAAATTCAACGCCTGGGCGGTCCTCCTGTTCCTGCTCGTCTACACCTTCATCGAAAGCAGCTTCCTCATTGCCAACCTGGCGAAATTCGTCGAGGGCGGCTGGGTTTCCGTCCTGATTGCGGGCATCATGGCCAGCGTGATGATCATCTGGCTCAGCGCCAGCAAGATCAAACTCCGCCTGACCGAATACGTCAAGCTCGACCAGTACATTCAGGCCCTGAAGGAACTGAGCCGCGACATCAGCATTCCCAAATACGCCACGCACCTGGTCTTCATGAGCAATGCGGCCCGGACCTCGGAGATCGAATCAAAGATTATCTATTCACTCTTCCAGAAACGGCCGAAGCGGGCGGATATCTACTGGTTCGTCCACGTCGATACCACCGACGATCCGTACACGCTCGAGTATAAGGTAAGCACCATCGCTCCCGACGACGTCTATAAGATTACGTTCCGGCTCGGGTTCCGGGTGGAACAGCGCATCAACCTGTTCTTCCGGAAAGTGATTGAGGACATGGTCCGGCAGAAAGAGGTGGACATTACCAGCCGCTACGAATCCCTCCATCGCCAGAACGTGATCGGCGACTTCCGCTTCGTGGTACTGGAGAAGTTTCTTTCCTACGAAAACGACCTGCCCTTCAACGAGCGGGTGGTCATGGACCTGTACTTTTTTATCAAAGGCTTCACCACGCCCGAAGACCGCTGGTTCGGCCTCGACAGCAGTGCCGTCAAGATCGAGAAGGTTCCGCTGGTCATCCGGCCGGTCGAAAACGTCAAGCTGAAGCGCATTCACAGCTAGTCGCTTCCAACTAGTGGCTAAGTTGCCGGGTCACAAAGTAGCAAAGTGGGGCAAATGCCTCGTTGTTCCTTGGTTCCTTTGCAACTTTGCCAGGTAGATACTTTGCAACCATTATCCTATGAAACTGCTCATTACCGGCGGGGCCGGGTTTGTCGGCTCGTCGCTGGCGCTCTCGCTCAAAGCCAACTATCCACAGTACGAGAGTTATGTCCTGGATAACCTCAAGCGGAAAGGCTCCGAACTGAACGTAGCCCGGCTTAGCCAGGCGGGCATCCACTTCGTCCACGGCGACATCCGCAACAAAGAAGACTTTGATTCCATTCCGCCGGTCGATGCCCTGATTGAAGCTTCGGCCGAGCCCTCGGTCCTGGCCGGGCTGAACGGCACGCCCGATTACCTGATCAACACCAACCTCTTCGGCACGGTCAACTGCCTGAACTTTGCGCTGAAATCCAAGGCCGACGTTATTTTCCTGTCGACGAGCCGGGTGTACCCGATCAAAACCATTGAAACGCTGAATTTCGCCGAGAGCGATACGCGCTTCGTGCTGACCGACGAGCAGCCGGTACCGGGCGTGTCCTCGCGGGGCATCGCCGAAAACTTCCCGCTCGAAGGCGCCCGTTCCCTTTATGGCACCACCAAGCTGGCTTCCGAGCTGATCATCCAGGAGTACAACGAGTTCTACGGCCTCAAAACGGTCATCAACCGCTGCGGCGTTATTACCGGACCCTGGCAGATGGGTAAGGTCGACCAGGGCGTCATGGTGCTCTGGATCGCCAAGCACTTCTTCGAACAGCAGCTGGCGTATATTGGGTACGGTGGTACCGGGAAACAGACCCGCGACATGCTGCACATCGCCGATCTCTACCGCCTCATTGACTGGGAACTTCACCACATCGACCAGGTCAACGGCGAAATCCTCAACGCAGGCGGCGGCGTCGAGAGCAGCGCCTCGCTCCAGGAACTGACGCAGATCTGCCAGGAAGTGACGGGCAAAACCATCCCCATCAAACAGGTGACCGAAAACCGCGCCGCGGATATCCGGTTATACATTACCGATAACACCAAGGTCACGGAACGGACCGGTTGGAAACCCGAACTCGGCATCAGGGAGATCGTCACCGACATCCACGCCTGGCTGCAGGAGAACCGGGCGGCGCTGGAGCCGATTTTGAAGTGATTATTGACGTTTGACGCTTGACGTTTGACTTTGGACTTCACTAGTCAGGTGTCAGGCGTCAAACGTCAACTCCACCAACCTTCCAACCCTTTCCACGAATCAGGGGTCTTACCGGAAAAAACCATGAAAGCGATTACGCGCCTGCTCCTGGGTCTGCTGCTGATGAGCCAGGCCTGCCAGCTAATTGAACCGGATAAGACCCTGACGCTGGAGGTGGCCGACCACCGCGTCGACTGCGTGGGCGTTGCGCCCCAGAAATGCCTGCTGATCAAAACGCCTGAGGATAAGACTTACACCTTCTGGTACGAGTCTATCAAAGGTTTTAACTACGAGGAGGGCTTTGTATACCGGCTGAAGGTCCGTAAGGTGAAGGTCCGCAACCCGCCGGCCGACGCCGCTTCGTTTTACTACCAGTTGCTGGAAGTGCTGGAGAAGAAAAAACCCTGAGCGGCCTTTACCGGCGGTTTCGCTGCCAGAGCAGGTAAACCACGAATATAACCGCACTAACGGCCGACACCCAACCGAAGCCAGCCTTCAGGCGGCCGGTATTTTCGCCGAAAAAGCCGATGGCCAGAGCCAGCGGGGCGGCCCCCACCAGGGTGGCGGTCAGAAAGCGCCGGAACGGCATTTCGGTGATTCCGCAGACGAGGCTGACTGCATCCCCGGAAACCACGGGAGAGATCCGGGCCAGCAGCACGGCCCAGAAGCCATGTTCACGGACCCAGCCCTCGGCCTTTTGCAGCGTCCGACGCCCCAGCAGGCCCTCGACGACCACATCCCCCAGGTAATGTCCCGTCGAATAGGCCACCGCCGCCGAGGCCATGGTTCCCGTCAGGGAGAAAACCGTGCCCCAGACCGGCCCGAAGGCGAGCACGGAAACCACCATCAGTCCCCAGGAAGGAATAACGACCAGGAAGATCTGGGCCACCATGGCCAGGACGAGCAGCAGAGGGCCCCGCCAGCCGTAGCCCGACACCCAGGCCGAGATCCGGGCTTCGTCGTCGCTCGTTAAAATGGCGTAGGCATCGGCCAGAAACAACCGGAACGGCGGCAGCAACGCGTAGGCCACACCCGTACCAAGTACCAGCATACCGGTAAGCAGCAGGGGTAGGTAGCGAAGGCGGACGTCCGCGGTTGAAGAATCCATAGGCAACGTGGGTCGGAGGTATGAACCCGGAACGGCGCCTTAAAGTTACAGCGGGGCCATAAACACAAAAGACCGCACGAGGCGGTCTTCTGCGTAGCGGGCGGCTGGAGACTAGCCGGCCGTAATCTCAATTTCTTCACCCTGCTTGTTGTAGAACTTGAATTCATTGATGCCGAACGAACTGTCCTGGACCATCGTCACCCAGCTTTTGTACTTGAAGTACCATTGCACACGGCGTGAGGGGAACCCCTTGGTGTAGTAGGCGTACAGGAACGGGTGCAGCATGATCTGAACGCCGCGTTCGTTCTGTTTGGTCAGGATGTAGTCCAGGTTGTTTTCCAGGACGTCGGTCACCAGAATGCTTGCCTGAATGGTACCGGTTCCCCCGCAGGTCGGGCAGGTTTCGCGGGTGACAATGTTCAGTTCCGGCCGGACACGCTGGCGCGTGATCTGCATCAGGCCGAATTTAGTCAGGGGAAGAATGGTAAACTTCGAGCGATCGGTCTTCATCTCGTCCCGCATCACGTCGAAGATCATCTTCTTGTTGTCGGGCTTTTTCATGTCGATGAAATCCACGACGATGATTCCGCCCATATCCCGCAGCCGGAGCTGGCGGGCAATTTCTTTGGCAGCCTCCCGGTTGACGCTTACAGCCGTGGCCTCCTGGTCTTCCTCGGAATTGGATTTATTGCCGCTGTTGACGTCAATGACGTGCAGGGCCTCCGTGTGCTCGATGATCAGGTACCCTCCGCCTGGCAGACTTACTGACCGGCCAAAGAGCGACTTGATCTGCTTTTCCAGCCCGAACTGTTCGAAAACCTTCACCTTGCTGTTGTGCAGCCGGACGATTTTCTCTTTTTCGGGGGCGATTTCGTGAATGTACGTTTTGATTTCATCGAACATCTCGCGCGTGTCAACGACGATGCTGTCGAAAGACTCGTTCAGCATATCGCGCAGAATGGACGAAGCCCGGTTCATCTCTCCAATGATGCGGTCGCGGGGCTTGGCGTCGCGCAGGGCCGTGATGCCCTTCTCCCATTTTTCGAGGGAGTTGGTCAGGTCGCGGTCGAGTTCTTCGACGCTTTTCCCCTGGGCCACGGTCCGGACGATCACGCCAAAGTTCTGCGGCTTGATGGACGACATCAGGCGCAGCAGGCGTGTACGTTCGGCTTTATCCGTGATTTTCTTGGAAATATTGACGGAGTCGGCGAACGGGACCAGCACCAGGTAACGCCCGGCGATGGAAATATCGCACGATAGGCGAGGGCCTTTGGTGGAGATGGGTTCTTTTACTACCTGCACCAGAATGGGTGCATTTTTCGCCAATACCTTATCGATCTTCCCGTGCTTTTCGATTTCGGGCTCCAGCTTGAAATTATTCAGCCGTCCGGTATTGGCCCGCTTGGCAATAACGTCTTTGGTAAATTTGTTCAGGGAGTTGATGTTGGGCCCCAGGTCGAGGTAATGCAGGAACGCATCTTTCTCGTAGCCAATGTCGACAAAAGCGGCATTGAGGCCCGTCACCAATTTCTTAACAGTTCCTAAATAAATATCGCCAACGGTAAAGCTGCTGTCAGACTCTTCAACGTGATACTCCAGCAGTCTTTTGTCCTGCAAAAGTGCTATCCGATCACCTTTCTGAGTCGAACTAATGACTAATTCGTTACTCACAAGATGAATGTGCGGTTAAAAGGCCGGTGAATAAACAAAAAGCCGGGCAATCGGAACGCTGCGGGCCGGTAAATTACCAGGCACACAAGCGTCGTTCGTCCGATTGGCCGGCAACGGTCGGTAGCCCATGAATGAGCCTACCGACGGTTTATTTTTTCTTATGACGGTTCTTTCTCAGCCGCTTTTTCCGCTTGTGGGTAGCAATCTTGTGGCGTTTACGTTTTTTTCCGCAAGGCATAGTGAAACAATGGTTTAATGGTTTACAATTCTTTTTCGAGCTCCCGGATTGCCTGCTGGATGGCCGGGTCTTTCTCCCGTTCCTTTACCTGGGCCAGCAACTGACGGGCCTCGTCTTTTTTGCCCAGTTCGCTCAGACTGATAGCCAGATAGAACTGTGCTTTGGAATTTTCGGGGTGGCTCGCCAGGATAGCCCGGAAGCGCTCCTCGGCCCGGTTAAACTGCCCCGACCGCATTGACAGCAGACCGAGGTTGAACAGGGCCAGTTCGTTGTTGGGATCCTGTTCGAGTACCTGCCGCAACAGCGCAATCCCCTGCATCGGCGTCTCGGTCGTGACGTAGGTCATCGCCATGTTCGCCTTGGCGGCCAGGAGGTTCGGATTCAGATCGAGGGCTTTCTGGTACAGATCCCGGGTTTTCTGCCCGAGGGTCGTAGCCTTCTGCTCGTCGACGGCAAATCCGTAGGCTTCATAATACAGATCACCCGCCCGCAGGTAGGTGGCTTCCGAAGGCGTCAGCTGAGCGAGCGTTTCCGCCACCGCTGCCGCACTATCGAAACGGCTGACGGCCCGGTAGGCGTCGATGAGCTTCTGACCTGCAGCTGTTTTCTGAGCCGGAGCCGCCCCAGCGAACTGGGTACTGAGGCGGTTAAGCTCCCGCTGCTGCTCGGCCTGCAGCGGGGTATTGTGCATGGCCGCGTTATCGGGGAGCCGGGCGGCCGAATCCGGCATGGAGGCCTGGGTCGAAGCCCGCTCTCCCCCCAACTTCCGATCCTGGCTGTTGACAACCACTTTCGGAAGGCTGTAAAGCCCCGCCGTAATAAGCAGCCCCGAACCAACGACCAGAAGAATGGATTTGTTCATGCCTGATGTCGACAAAAGACAAAAGAGATAAGACAAAAGACAGGTATCGAGCAGGATGGTCTGTTGTCTTTTGTCTCTTCCCTTTTGTCAAACTCAATTAAGCGGATACTTTCTCGTCCCGTTTGACGGCCGATTTAACCTGCTCAACGAATACTTTCGCCGGCTTGAAGCTGGGGATAAAGTGCTCGTCGATAACCATCGCCGTGTTCTTGGAGATGTTACGGGCTACTTTACGGGCGCGCCTCTTGTTAATGAAACTACCGAACCCTCTCACATAGATGTTCTCGTCCTTCGCCAGATTATTTTTGATCACGGTGAAGAACGTTTCGATAGTGTGCTGAACATCTGCCTTGTCGATACCTGTCTTCTCGGCAATTTCTGCGATTACGTCTGCTTTCGTCACGTTCGTACTAAACTTTAAGGTTCAATTAGTTGTTGGACTCTCAGCTCCTAAAAAATTGGGAGTACAAAGGTAGAGCATTCTCGCGGAAGTTGAAACACAAAATTTTGTTTTTTCTTCTCAACGACACCACATTACGAATTATTTTGGACTGGCAATCAGACCCTGACAAGGCGGCGGAAAGCCTTACGCCGACCCTCATCCGCTGGTACGAACACCATAAACGCGACCTTCCCTGGCGGCATACCCGCGACCCTTATCGGATCTGGTTATCAGAAGTTATCCTGCAACAGACCCGCGTCGCCCAGGGCCTTCCCTACTACCAACGCTTCGTGGAAGCCTACCCGACGGTCGAGGCTTTGGCCGCGGCCGACGAAGCGGCCCTACTGCGGCTGTGGCAGGGTCTGGGGTACTACTCCCGGGCCCGCAACCTGCACCGTACTGCCCGGCAGATCAGCACCGAACGACGGGGCCGGTTCCCGCAAACGTATACTGATCTGCTGCGCCTGAGCGGCATCGGCTCCTACACGGCGGCAGCCGTCGCTTCCTTTGCCTTTGGCGAAAAAGTGGCGGTGGTCGACGGCAACGTCTACCGGGTTCTGGCCCGGGTATTCGGCATTGCGGAGGACATTACCACCACCGGGGCCAGGAAAACCTTCGCGACCCTGGCCAACCGGCTGATCCAGGCCACCGACGATCCGGCGACCTACAACCAGGCGATCATGGAGTTCGGCGCCATCCAGTGTACGCCCGTGGCGCCCGACTGCCTGCTCTGTCCCCTGCAGCAGGCGTGCGTCGCTTACCAGACAGGCCGCCAGCAGCGCCTGCCGGTCAAAAGCCGAAAAGCCCCGGTCCGGGAGCGGTACTTTAATTACCTGGTTTTCCAGCAGCCCGGAGCGGGCGGACAAGTCCGGCTGGCCCTCCGGGAACGCCGGGCGAAGGATGTCTGGCAGCACCTGTACGATTTTTTCCTGGTGGAAACCGACGAGCCCGTTGATGCCTACCGTTACCTTCCCGAACATGCCGCGTCCAAGCTGGTACTGGAAGACGGGTATTTCGGCGGTCCGGCCGACGAACGAACCCAGTTGCTTTCGCACCAGCGCATCCGGGCGAAGTTCTGGCGGGTGAACTTCCCGGCGGAGGCGACGGTGGCCTTACCGGAGGGTCTGCACTTCTACGAACTGGCTGATATTGAGCGCTTACCCAAGCCTCAATTAATCGATCAGTATTTGAAAAGTGCTGATTTTTAACTATCTTTACTTACTTAACCCTTTCACAATTCACCATTTAATTTCAGTCTTTATGGCAGGAAGTGTCAACAAAGTAATCCTGGTCGGCAACCTGGGCGGAGACCCCGAAGTCCGGTATCTGGACGGTGGTTCCGTGGTTGCCCGTTTCAACATTGCGACCAACGAATCGTACCGTAACAAGGCTGGCGAGCTGGTTGAACAAACCGAATGGCACCGCATTGAGTTATGGGATAATTTAGCAAAAATCGCTGAACAGTACCTCCGTAAAGGAAGTCAGGTGTATATTGAAGGCCGTATCCGGTCGGAAACCTGGCAGGACAAGGATGGGGTGCAGAAGACCGGTATCCGGATCCGGGCCACGGGCATGACCCTGCTCGGCGCTCGTCCGGGCGAAGGCGAGGGTGGCGAGGCGCCGCGGACCGAATCGGCCCCGCGGGCGGCTGCGCCCCAGGCCAGCGCGCCCAGCCAGCCGGCTCAGGCCAGCCAGCCGCGTCCGAATGCTGCTCCCCAGCCGCGCCGGGAACCTCAGCCGGTTCCGACCGATATGAATAACGCCGGCGACGACGACCTGCCGTTCTGAGCAGCCGCCATCCCGGTTGTGTTCACCAACCCGTTTTTCCATGGATAGTGACCCGCTTTTACGTCAGGTGCTCCAGATTGATGTCTGGAGCACCTATTTTCGCTCATATGGCCCTTACGCGGCGCTGCTGCTGATCCTGCTCCTGCTGGCCGCGCTGGCCTCCGCCGCGGAGGTTGCCTTCTTCAGCCTGGCCCCTGACGATCGGGCCCGAAGCCGGACCAGTGAAACCGCCGCCGACCGCCGGGTAGCCTACCTGCTCGAGCGTCCCCGGCGACTACTGGCATCCCTGCTGATCTTCAATAACCTGCTTAACCTCTCCATCGTCGTCATCGTCACCTACCTGCTCTGGCTGTATAGTCAGACCAACCCGGCCTCGGGCTGGAGTCTGGTGGTGCTGACGGGCGGCCTGGCGCTGGTCATCGTTTTGTTCGGGGAAATCATTCCGAAAGTCTATGCCAGTCAGCACAGCCTTACCGTAGCCCGGCGCTCATCCTGGCTCGTCGCGCTCGTGCTGACCCTGTTCCGGCCCCTATCGGCCCTGCTGGTGGACCTCAGCAACGTTATCGACCGCCGCATCCAGCGCCGGGGCTATAAAGTGTCCATGGAAGAGCTGAGCCAGGCCGTGGAACTGACCAGCAGCGAATCCAGCCAGGAAGAACGGGAACTGCTGAAGGGCATTGTCAACTTCAGCAACCTGACGGCCCGGCAGGTCATGCGCGTCAAAGGCGACATTACGGCCCTGAGCGACGCGCTCACCTTCCCTGAGCTTATGGAGCAGATCAACCAGTCGGGGTATTCAAGGGTACCGATTTACAAGGAGAACGTCGACCAGATTGAAGGTATCCTGTACATCAAAGACCTGCTCCCCTACCTCAACCAGGATCCTTCCTTTCAGTGGCAGGCACTCCTGCGGCCGGTTTTCTTTATCCCGGAAACCAAAAAGATCGACGACCTGCTTCAGGATTTCCAGAAACGACGCGTTCACCTGGCCATCGTAGTCGACGAATACGGCGGCACGCGCGGTCTGATTACGCTGGAGGACAGTATTGAGGAGATTTTTGGGGATATCCAGGACGAATTCGACGAAGACGAACTGGCGGGTGTCCAGCGTGTCGACGAGCGGACCCTGGTGGTGGAGGGCAAAACCCTGCTGGTCGATCTCTGCCGCCTCCTGCAGGTGGATACTACCTTCTTTGATGATATCCGGGGCGAAAGCGAATCCCTCGGCGGGCTGCTCCTGCAACTATTCACGCGCGTTCCGGACACCGGCGAGGAAGTCAGCTACCCGCCGTTTACCTTCAAGATTCTGGCCGCCGACAACAAGCGGATCCAGCACGTGCAGATTACCCGTCAGGAGGTGGTCGTCAACAGCGAGTCCCCCGTCAGCAACGGCTCCTAGGCCTCCGCTTAGCGTCGGTGCATCATCATGCGCTCAATGACCTCCGTTACGGCTTCCACCGGCATTGCGCTGACCAGGTAGGCATGGGGTCCGTCGGGATCGTCCTGCCATTCGTTTCGCCCACCGCGGATCACGATACGCCCCCGTTTCAGCCCAAAATACGGCGCGTGGCCCCGGACGCCGACCAGCACGGCCGTCTGGTCCCAGCTCATACGCCCCGCCCGGTCTTCGTTGGATTTAGCCATGCACAGGGCGTAGGTTTCCTTCACGGGGCCGGTCAGGGTAGAATCCGCCAGCAGCCGCAGGCCGGTCTTGATTTGCTTGCCGATTTCGAAGCCGCTGAATACAATGGGCGTTGGCCAGCCCGCCAGGGCCCGCTCGGCCGCTACCGAATCTTTATACACGTTAAACTCCCGGCCGCTCGGAAAGGCCCCAGCCATCGCCACGAGCTGCTTTACCTTCCGGGCTACCAGTTCCCGACCGGTCAGCCGGGAGTAGCGGTCCGGACGGGAATCGAGGAGCTGCGCCAGGTTGGTCAGAAATCCGATGGTCACCAGGGTAACGCTCCGGTCGGGTTGGCGGGCCAGGATTTGCCGGTAGGTCGCTACCGCATCCGGCGCCTCGGCGGTCGAGCGGTAGCGGTGCGGGTACCGGGCCACGAGTTGCTCCGGCCATTGCTGCCAGGCACCATCCGAAACCGCTTCCGGCTGCCGGGGAGCACCCGTCGGCAGATCAGCCCGGCCAAACCAGGTGTTGAGCAGGTCGATGGTCGGAACTACAAGCGGATGCCGGTTACAGGCGATGACGGCCAGCGGACGGGCCTCGCCCCGATCAGCCAGCGCGTGGAGCACTGCCAGGGCACCGACATCATCGTAATCAGGGCCCATATCGGTGTCCAGCAGGATGGGCACCGGGTTTCGGGACTGAGCGGTGGCCGGGTGGTACAGGCAAAGCCATGCCAGACAGAAGCAGAGGAGGAGACGCATACGACAGCTTGGAAACGGGCAAAGATAATCCCAAAGGGAATATTTCAATCCGGGTCAGATCCAGAGCCCTTCACCCCGGACGTAGGCGCGCCGGGTTTTTCGCACGGTCGATAGCGAGGTTTTAAGCCAGCCGACGGCGCGCAGGCGACGTAAAGACCCGCATTCAGCGGCCGAGAGCCGGCCATCGATGAGCATACTAAACAGCAGGAGGCGTTCCAGGCTGGGCTGCAAATCGGACGGGCAATGGGTAAGATCCAGCGCCGCATCGGGCCTCATCTGCCCATCCACACCAAACCGGCTGGCCAGGGGTCGGACAAGCAAAAGGTGGGAATACCGGTCCGGCGGCTGAACGATACCCGCTATACGAAGGACGGTCGGAATCCAGTCGCAGAGGACGCAATCCGGCCCGTGTTCGTCCACCAGTTCATTGACAAACTGCCGGACCGTAAGCGGGGTGATAATCCGGATTAAGGCGTCCTCCAGAATCCGAAACGTGGCCCAGGCATTCCAGGCGGCCAGTCCTACCGCCGTGACGAACAGAAAGCCAACCGTAGCGCCAGCAGGAAACTGGTGCAGTACGCCGTAGAGAATGAGTCCTGTCAGCAGCGCTTTCAGCATGCTCATCCACAGAAACGATCCAATATTCAGGGGGACCAGGGGCGCGGGACTCATCAGCTGGCGCCACCAGCCGGCCCGCCGCAAACCGGCTTCTACGGCCATCAGATGCTTGTAGTAGGCATTGTCGTGGTATCGGGGAAACTGGCACACCAGCCCCATAAACCGCACGCTGAGACTATGCAGCACCTGTAGCACATATATTTCCAGGTAAGCCAGCAGCAGAGCATACAGCAGGCTGATCAGCGGCCAGTCCCAGTAGCCGATATGGCTCTTGCTGAACCAGGCCGGCCAGAAGCGGTGCGGCAGAAAAAAAAGCAGGGCCGTGCCCACCCCCAGCAGGGCCGAGAACAGGATGGTGGCGATGCCTCCCCAGCGAACCAGCCGACGCTCCGCCGTGCTCAGGACGAAGGGTTCATCGGACGGATGCTCGGCTTCGACCACGCGCGCCAGGTAACGCAGGGCCGCTCGGTCGAGTGCACCGGTCGAGTTAGTGAGGTGAGGCATCAACGCATAAACAAGTTGTCCTGATACAACTCCCCAGGCCCGCCGGCTGTTTCTTGTAACCGCAAATTCCCCGTCCGGAAACCCGAACTTAGATGCGCTCGATCAGCTCCGCAACCTTCCGTACCGGCTTGCCGGTGATGTGATCGACGATGGCCTTGGCGTGATCGCGACCGTTTTCGATAAAGACTTTTTCGGTAAAAATGCCCGCCATGACCGTTCCGCAGACATACAGCCCCGGAACGTTGGTTTCAAACGTATCCCGGTCGTAGGTCGGCACCTGGTTTTGGTCGTTCAGTTCCACGCCGCAGCGGCGCAGCAGGGCCGCGTCTGGGATGTAACCGGTAAGAACAAGGACAAAATCGGCGGGCAGTTCGCTTTCCTCGCCGGTTTGGACGTTGGTTACCCAGACCTTCCCGGGCTCAATTCGGGTCGCGCAGGAATCAAAGCACATGTGGATTTTTCCTTCCTTCACGCGGTTCTTGACGTCCGGAACCAGCCAGTATTTAACGGTTTTCCGAAAATCCTCGCCCCGGTGAACGATCGTAACGTGGGCGTCCGACCGGTAAAGCTCCAGCGCCGCTTCTACGGCCGAGTTGGAAGCACCAATGATTACTACGTTCGAGAAGGAATACTGAAATGGTTCGTCGTAATAATGGGTCACGTGCGGCAGTTCCTCCCCCGGAATACCCAGCCAGCGCGGCTTGTCAAAGTAGCCCGTCGCCAGAATTACTTTCCGGGACCGGTACTGGTCCCCGCCGGTGGTCGTTACCACAAATAGCTCGCCTTCCTTTTCGGTACGGTCGACTTCGGTAAACAGCCTGAAATTAAGGTTGTAATAACCCGTCACTTTCCGGTAGTACTGCAAGGCTTCGTTGCGGTTGGCCTTCACGCCCGAAATGGGAAAGGGAAGTCCGCCGATTTCGATGTTTTCCGCCGTGGAGAAAAAGCGCATCATCTTCGGATAACGCCGGATAGACTCCGTCAGGCTGCCTTTTTCCAGAATCAGGTGGCTTAAACCGGCCTTCTGGGCTTCGATCCCCGCTGCCAGGCCGCAGGGACCTCCGCCAATGATGATTACGTCGTATACGTTCATGAAATTGCTTTATGTCTCAGGAAGATACCGATCTCCCCTACTGCTTCAACCGAAAATTGGCGATACGGCCGCTCACGCCCGAATCCCGTTTTCATAACTTTTCCAGCCGAAAAAATAGTTCAGAATCCCTTAACTTGCTGTAAAAAACACCACCGCCTTGCAGACCCTGCCGCTGACGTTTTCCATCGGGGAGGAAGTAACCTACTTCGCCGACCTGATTCTGCCGGTTCCGATTCCGAAGCTGTTCACCTACCGCGTCCCCCGCGATCTGGTCGACCGTATTCAGATCGGGGCCCGGGTGATCGTCCCCTTCGGTAAGAACCGCGTCTACACGGCCGTCATCGGGCGGATCCACACCCAGCCGCCCAGTAACTACCAGGCCAAGTACATGCTGGAGCTGCTGGACGACTACCCGCTGGTGACAGCCTACCAGCTGGAGCTGTTTCAGTGGATGGCGGACTATTACCTCTGCAACATCGGCGATGTGCTGAACTGCGCCCTGCCCTCAGGCCTTAAAATTACCAGCCAGTCGAAGGTCCAGTACAACCCGGACTTCGATCATCCGGATCTGCTGACGGAGTCGGAGGTTACGCTGCTCGAGGAACTCAAAAAGCACTCGGCCCTCTCCTACGAAGAACTGGGGCGGTTGGTGGGCGAAACGAATGTACCGGCCACCATCAAATCGCTGATCGGCAAGCGGGCGGTTATTGTCTTTGAGGAAGTGCGGGAGAAGTACGTTCCGAAAATGATCCGCAAGGTCCGGCTGCACCCCAATTACGAGGATCAGACGCAGCTTTTTGCCCTGATCCAGCGGCTGGACAAGCTTCCCAAGCAGCAGGAAGTGGTCATGCGTTACCTTCGGTACGTGCCCGTCCAGAGCAGCCCGCACCTGAACCGCAACGGTCTCGATAAAGGCATTCTGAACCAGGACGACGAGCTCTCGCAATCGTCCCTTCAGACGCTGATCAAAAACCAGGTTTTTGAGACCTTCGAGGTCATCATGCCGCGCTTTGCCACCGATACCAATGCGCCGAACGTCCGGATCGAACTCACGCCCGCTCAGAACCGGGCCGTGGGGCAGGTCATGACGCAGTTTCAGGAAAAAGACATTGTGCTCTTCCACGGCATCACGGGCTCGGGCAAAACGGAGATTTACATCAACCTCATCCAGAAAGTCCTCGACAGCGGCTCACAGGTGCTGTACCTGCTGCCCGAAATTGCCTTGACGACCCAGATCGTGGTGCGGCTCAAAAAGGTCTTCGGGGACAAAATGGGCATCTACCATTCGAAATTTTCGGACAACGAACGGGTGGAGGTCTGGAAGGGCATCGTCTCGGGACAGTATCACTTTGTGGTGGGCGTGCGCTCGGCCGTCTTCCTGCCCTTCGACAACCTCGGGCTGATCATTGTCGACGAAGAGCACGAAACCTCCTACAAACAGCACGATCCGGCCCCGCGGTACCACGCCCGCGACGTCGCCATGATGATCGCCCAGCGGCAACAGGCCAAGGTGCTGCTGGGATCGGCCACGCCCTCAGTCGACAGCTACTACCGGGCCACGCAGGGACTTTACGGCCTGGTTGAGCTGCTGGAGCGCTACGGCGATGCCCAGCTCCCGGAGATTCAGCTCGTCAACACCCGGCAGGAACGGCACCAGAAAAAAATGAAAAACGAGTTTTCGTCGGCGCTCCTGGAAGCCATTCAGGCGAATCTCGAACGGGGCGAGCAGAGCATCCTGTTCCAGAACCGGCGGGGCTACTCACCCTACCTGCAGTGCGAGGAATGCGAATGGATCGGAGAATGCACCAACTGCGCCGTCAGCCTGACCTACCACATGCGCGATGCCGAACTACGCTGTCATTACTGTGGTCATAAGGAAAGCGTGCCGAAAGTCTGCCCCGCCTGCGGTTCGCCCAAGGTCAGGACCATCGGCTTCGGTACCGAAAAGATCGAGGACCAGCTGCAGATTCTGTTTCCACAGGCACGGATCCAGCGCATGGACCTGGATACGACCCGCACCAAGAACGCCTACCAGCAGATCATTCAGGAGTTTGAAAGCGGCAGTGTGGACATTCTGGTTGGGACGCAGATGATCAGCAAAGGTCTGGATTTTGACAAGGTGAGTCTGGTGGGCATCTTCGACGCCGACCGGATGATTCATTTTCACGAATTTCGGGCAACGGAGCGGGCTTTTCAGATGATTACGCAGGTCAGCGGACGGGCCGGGCGACGCGCCGACCGCCGGGGGCGGGTGCTGATCCAGACCAGCAATCCCGAACAGGCGGTGCTGCAGCGGGTCCTGGTCAACGATTACCGCGGCCTCTTCGACGAAGAAATCATCGAGCGGCAGCAGTACAACTACCCGCCCTTTTCGCGCCTGATCAAACTGACCGTCCGGCATACCGAACAGGCCGTCAGCCTAAAGGCAGCCCAGCGGCTTGTCGATCAGCTGACGGTCAAGCTCGGCAGCAGCCGCGTGCTGGGCCCCGAACAACCGCTGGTCGAACGCATCCGGAATCAGTACCTCTACGATATTGTCATCAAGCTCGAGAGGGCCATCAACCCCAAAGCCGCCAAGGCCTTTATTCAGGAGCAGGTTACGGACATCCTTTCCGACAAGGGCCTGAAGGCCGTTACCATCGTTACCGACGTAGACTGCCTGTAAGCCCCTTGCCAGAAGTAGATTAATCCAGCGCTCCCCGCAGAATGGCCAGCCGTTCCCGCAGGGTTTGGGCGCCGGCTTCGGCATTCCAGCCCCCGTCCAGGCGGAAGGCCCGCAGGTAAGCAGGCAGCCCTTCGTAGCGGCGCAGCGCCTGAAACCAGAGCGTCCGGTCCTGGTACGGCGCCAGCAGCGCCCGGGCCTGCTTCAGGTAACGGTGCTGCCGGGGCGTCCAGATCGGACGCTCCCGGTAGACCGCCCCCTGGCCGTTGAGCAGATCCGGCAGGGCTTCGGCCGGTGCCAGCGGCAGGAGTTCCGCCAGCACAAACAATCCCAGTTCGACATTCAGCAACCGGTTGGCCAGCTGCCCCGGCAGGTCGTGGCGGTAGCGAAGGCGCGTCGCCAGCGGCTCCTGCCAGCGCAGCGTGCTGGCCAGTACCGGCTGGTAGATGGACGAAAGCGAATGCAGGGCCGTGTTCATAGTCGGGATGTTTACTGTTCCTTACAAAGATTGGCCCGTCAAAACGTAATCTTTTTACGTTCTTCTATTTTTCTGAAATTTTTTTGCTCGATATTGAGCCGGGCCTAAAAAAGCATCGGCCAGCACCCGGAATGGATGCTAGCCGATGCCCATGCAGGTAGTCAGCGTTCTCTTATTGTTTCACGAAACGGCCCTGGTGCTTTTTTCCATCGGGCGTAAGCAGGCGGTAGGTATACAGGCCGGGTATCCAGCTGGCCGTCGGGACGGTTACGGACGAAGCCATAGCCGCTGGTATGAGTTCCGTTTGGGTATCGCCTTTGGCGTTGTAGATCACCACGCGTTCGGTTTGGAGCTGAGCCGGCAGCCGGATGGTTACCTGCTCCCGGCAGGGAGAAGGATAGGCGAAGGACTGAACGGCCTCCTCTTCTGCGTTCAGCCCCGGCAGACCCGGCTTCGGTGCCAGCAGGGCAGTCTGATCCTCCCGGTGGCTTAGGTAATCGCTGCTGGGCCCCCAGCCGCCGGCCTCCGGCAGCAGCTCCCGCCCGGGCTTTCCAGTGCCTTCGGGAAGGATGGTCCCGCTGGCCAGGCTGGGTTCGGCCGCCAGACGGGCCGGCGTCGGTACCGGGCTGACAAATTCATAGGCACCGATATCGTACCGTCCTCCCTCCGGCCGCGCGATGCGGTTCAGGTCTTCCGCTACGCCCCAGGCCAGGGCATCGGCTCCGGTATTGATCAGGGGGGATCCCGACGCCGGGCGGAAGTCCAGCCCGCCCGGATTGACATACCCCGCCGCCGTAGCCTGCAGGGAGGTAAAGTTGTTCAGCAGGGTGGCCTTGGCTCCCAGCCAGGGCTTGATGGCTACCCCCGCCGACCACCAGTTGGGATCCCCCGAGGCGTTGAAGCGCGTGATCGAGTTGTTGACGATCACGTTGGTGTTAGTCTCATTATACAGCCGGATACCGTCCCGCTTCGCGTTATGGATGGTATTATTGGCGAAAACCACCGTCGTATTCGGCACCGAACCGGGCCGTTCGTCGATAAAGACCGCGTCGCCTCCGGAATTGAGCATCACGTTGTTGAAGAATCGGTTGCCCCCCAGGTGCCCCAGCACGATCAGCGCCGCTCCACGGCTGTTGGTGATGAAGTTGCTGTAGACGTCGCCGCCGCCACCCGAACCGACCTGAATCCCGTTGGTCTGGGAAGCGTCGAAGGGCTTTGTGCCTGCGTTTCGGATGACATTGTGGTGAATTTTGGCGTCCGGCGCACAGGCGAACTGAATGCCTTCGGAGCCGGTACTATCGGTAATGTTGTTGTACACATCCAGGCCGTAGATCAGGTGCGGCAGGGCAACCCGGCGTATTCCGCTGCAGGTGATGTTGGCTCCGGTGTAGTAATTACTGCCCAGGTACATGCCTTCCGCATTCGTATGGTGGATGTAATTGTCGTGGATTTTGATGTTGTGCATGGCGAAATTCGAACGCCAGAAGGTGGTGTCGCAGCCGGGGTCCGTCTTGATCATGATGCCCGCAAAGCCCGCCCTGGCGATTTCAATCCGTTCAACTTCAATATCCGACGACCGGCCCGTAATGTTGAGCATGGAAGCGCCGTTGAAGGATCGGGTCATTTTAAATCCGTACTGAATCTGGCTGGCGCCGCCACCGCTAAAAACCAGGTGCTGGCAATCCCAGAGCTGGACACCGGTATAATAGGCCTCCACGCCAATGGTCACCTGCCCGCCGCAGTTGATGATGCGGATGGGTTTCTCGGCTGTGCCCACAAAACCGATGAAACGCAGGCCTTCGTAGTGTCCCGCCTGCACGCAGATGGTCTGACCGGGCTTAACCCCCAGGGAGCTGTTGCGGTATTGACCGGCCTGGCGAATGACAAAGTCGCAGTTGCAACCCGAACCGGACGACTGGGCCAGCAAATCGGGCACCAGCCCGGGCCAAAGCCCAATTAGGCTAATTAAAAGTAAAAACGATCTCATAGGTTGTTAGAAGAAAGAAAAGGTAGGTAAACTTCGCGCTAACAAATTTATTATTTACCAATAAATATCATATTCCAATATGAGAATAATTATATCTACTTGAAATATTTCTTGATAATCAACAAGTTGCAAAACCAAACCTCTGACTCAGCCTGGCTGAGCATGCCTGATAATTCGTTTACTTATGCCCTTAACGCGATCTGCCTTCCAGCGCTATCGCCTGATCGACGAGCTGATCAGCCGCTATCCGCGCCGGTATTCCAAACAAGCCCTCTTCGAACAGTTGCAGGAACGATGCGGCATCCGGTCCGTGTCTTCGCTGGAGAAAGACATTCAGCGGCTGCGGGAGGACCATAACGCCCCGATCGCTTACTGCAAGCGGAGCAACGGATATTACTATACGGATCCACAGTTTCGGCTGCTGCGGCTGATGCTGACGCCCGACGATATGGAAGCCCTCGATTACGCCCGCGAGGTGCTGGCCGCGACCCAGGGCGCTTCGGTAGCCGATGAACTGACGAATGCCCTGCAGAAGGTTCGGCAGAGCCTGGATATTATCCGGGAAGTAAAAAGCGATTCCTCGAGCCGGAAAGTGGTCTACGTGGAGGAGAAAGTCCTGGGGGGTAACCGGCAATACGTGCCCATCCTGATCCGGGCCATTAACCAGGGCCGGCAGCTGCAGTTTCGGTACCGAAAACACGAAGAAAGCGGGGAGGCCGCTCCGGCGCTGCGACGCCTGCACCCCATCCTGCTGCGGGAGGTGGCCGACAGCTGGTACGTGATCGGCTACGACGAAGCTACCGGCCGGGAACGGACGTACGCCCTCGACCGCATGAGTGAACTGGACATCACCGACGAGCCCTGCGCGGTCCCGCCGGCCGTCCTGGACTATGTCTCAGAATTGTTTGAGCACATTTACGGCATTACCGACAGCAGCGGCCCGGTTGAAGACATCCGGCTGTCGTTTTCGCCCCTGTTCGGCCGGTACGTCAGGGCCAAGCCCATTCACCAGACCCAGGAGGTCGTACACGAAGACGCCAGCGAGTGCGTAGTCCGGCTCCGACTGGCGCCAAACCGGGATCTGCTGATGCACCTGCGGAGCTACGGGGAGCATGTCCGGGTACTGGCGCCCGAAAGCCTGGCCCGCGAGGTACAGGCCAGCCTGCAACGGGCACTGGAACGGTATGAATCCAGGGAGGAGCAGGGTGAACGGTTTAAGGTTTAAGGTTTAACGTTTAACGTTCAAGGTTCATAGCCTAAATAAGACGCTGGCTACCAGCCATTTACTTATCATACCTGAAGCGATAAACCATAAACTGTAAACGATAAACTGTAAACGATAAACTGTAAACCTCTTACTGCTTCACAAAACGCCCCTGGTAGGCTTTCCCATCGGTCGTCAGCAGGCGGTAGGTATACACCCCCGGCGTCCAGCTTCCGGTTTGGACCGTAACGGACTTGGCCGTGGGGGCTGGCGCGATGTCCCGCTGGGTACTGCCGGTCGCGTTGAAGATCTGTACCCGTTGCGTTTGCAGGCGGGCGGGCAGGTGGATGGTAACCTGGTCCCGGCAGGGCGAAGGATAGGCATAGGTCTGTTCGGCCAGGCCCTCGACGTTCACCGGACCGGCCGCCAGGCGGGCGTTGGTATTGATTTCGGGCTCATCCTCCGGTCGGTTGCTGTACTCCGGCATAGCAGACCAGTGCTCCGGTTCCAGCGGCCGACCCTTACAGGGCGTTGATCGGAAGTTTCGGGGGCTTCTCGGCACCCTCGGCTCATCCTTCTTATCTTCGTTTTTGGGGCCCCTGCCTCCTTTTGTTTCCGTACTGGCTAAAGTAGCCAGTCGCGCGGTTTCCGTCTCCACCGGTGTCCAGTATTCATAGGCACCAATGTCGTAACTGGCTCCCCAGGGCCGGGCAATGCCGTTGATATCATCGATAATCCCCCAGTTGGAAGTATTCTGACCGGCATTGACCAGGGGCGAACCCGCTGTTGGGCGGAAATCATTACTAGCGGGATTGCTATACCCCGCCGCTGTCGTCTGGAGGGCGGTGAAATTATTGGCCATGGTGGCCGTTGCTCCCAGCCAGGGTTTGATGGCTACCCCTGCCGACCACCAGTTGGGATCACCCGAGGCATTAAAGCGCGTGATCGAGTTGTTGACGATCAGGTTGGTGTTCGTCTCATTGTACAGCCGCATGCCATCCCGCCAGACGTTATCAATGGTGTTATTGGCAAAAAGCACCGTCGTGTTAGCTACCGAACCGGGCCGTTCGTCGATGAAAATCGCGTCGCCGTTCGAATTGAGCATCACGTTATTGAAGAATCGGTTGCCTCCCAGGTGCCCCAGCACGATCAGCGAGGCGCCCCGGGTATTCATGATGAGGTTGCTGTAAACGTCGCCGCCCCCGCCGGAACCCACCTGTATCCCGTTGATCTGCGACCTTTCGAAGGGATTCATGCCGGCGTTGCGGATGACATTGTGGTGGATTTTGGCATCCGGTGCACTGGCGTACTGCAGCCCTTCGGCCCCGGTACTGTCAATGATGTTATTGTATACATCCAGACCGTAGATCAGGTGTGGATTGACGACCCGCTGCTGACCATTACAGGTGATCGTAGCACCGGCATAAAAGATGCTGCCCAGGTACATTCCTTCCGCACCGGTATTGTGGATGTAGTTGTCGTGCACCTTCATGTTATTCATGGAGAAGTACGGCCGCCAGACGGTCGAGTCGCAACTCGGGTCGGTCTTCATCATGATGCCGGCAAAGCCGGCCCGGGCAATATCGATCCACTCCACTTCCAGATCCGAGCTTTTGCCCGCAATGTTCAGCATGGATACCCCATTGGCCGTTCGCGTCATCCGGAATCCATAGGTGATATTAGCGTCGCCCCCACCGCTGAAAATGACGTGCTGGCAATCCCAGAGCTGTACGCCGGCATAGCTGGCCTCTATCCCCACCGTTACCTGCCCGCCGCAGTTGATGATGCGAATGGGCTTCTGGGCCGTTCCGGCGAAACCAACGAAGCGCAGGCCCTCGTAATGCCCCGCCTGTACGCAGATGGTCTGGCCGGGTTTGACCCCCAGGGAACTGTTGCGGTACAGCCCTCCTTTTCGAATGACAAAATCACAGTTGCAATCGCTGAGGGGCGCCTGACCAAGCACATCGCCCGACATAAGCATAGCTGACAGCAGCAGGATCAGTGGATAGAGCCTGTTCATACCGGTTCAAAATTATTCGTTGGGTGTATTCGAAATAAATGTAAAAATATTCCTGCATACACTCAAAATACATGCTCATTTTTTCATGTGTCTTTTATTATTCGGTAATTGCCTCGCTTTGAAGCAAATAAAAAGACCACCCGCACGGCAGGTGGTCTTTCCCATACATTACTCAAATGTAGCTATCCCTTTACACACTTTGTGTATGAGGCAAAGGTAAACACTTCATTTTGTTAAGAAAAAATACTTAGTTATATTTTTTGAAAATATTTTCGTCAGGTGCCAAAACAGGACGAAAACAGGCCGTTACGGTCCAGTCAGACTAGTTACCCTGACGAACAGGCCAATACCTAATCCCGGCGGCAGCAAAGCCCGTCCGTTTAGAGCAGGTACTTAAGTCGAATTACCTCTTTTTCGTTCAGGAAACGCCAGGTACCGCGCGGCAGATCCTTCTTATTGAGGCTGGCGTAGACCGTCCGGTCCAGTTTGGTCACCTCGTAGCCGAAATGTTCGAACATCCGGCGAACGATGCGGTTCCGACCGCTGTGGATTTCGATGCCGACCACCTGGGCATCCGGCGTGACGATTCCCACATCATCCGGCTTGATGAATCCATCTTCCAGTTCAACCCCGTTTTTGATCTGCTCGAAATGCTCGTCGGTGATGGGCTTATCGAGTTCGGCCTGGTAGACCTTCCGGATGTTGTTGGACGGATGAGTCAGCTTTTCGGCCAGTTCACCGTCGTTGGTCAGCAGCAGGAGCCCGGTTGTGTTGCGGTCAAGGCGGCCAACCGGATAAATCCGGAACGGCGTTGCGCCCGCAACCAAGTCCATCACCGTCTTCCGCTCGTTCGGATCGTCGGTCGTGGTGATGTAGTCTTTCGGCTTATTGAGCAGCACGTAGACCATCTTTTCGGGATTCAGGACCCGGTTGCCGTATTTCACCGTATCGCCGGGCTTCACCTTATAGCCCATCTCGGTCACAACCGTTCCGTTGACTTTAATTTCGCCGTTGGCGATCAGCACATCGGCGTCGCGGCGTGAGCAGATGCCGGAATTGGCAATGTAGCGGTTCAGCCGGATGGTACCGTCCGAAGGCTCGCGGCGCTCGGGAGCTTTCTTCGCCCGGGGAGCCGTTTCCTTCATGCGCTCCAGGTTGTAGTCCGGGGCTTTTTCGTACCGGCCAACCCGACGTTCCCGGCTATCCTCAACCTTGCGGCGGGTATCGTCGTCGGTACGGCGGTTAAAGTCCCGCTCTTCGGGCTCTTCCCGTCGGGGCTCGTCTTTCCAGCCAAAGCTCTTCCGGTCGGGGTCGTTCCAGGCTTCGTTGCGGCGCGGTCCGGCCGGGCGTCCTCCTGAGCGACGTTCGCCAAAGGAGCGGCCTTCCGAACGGCGGTTATCGCCGCGGGGTCCACCTTCACGCGGGCCACCCGGACGAGGGCCACCCGGGCGAGGGCCGCCCTCCCGGCGGTCAAACCCGCCAGGACGCTCTCCGCGGAAATCGTCCCGCCGCTCGTTGAAACGACGGTCTCCGCCACGGCGGTCGTCGCCACGGCGCTCATCATTACGGCGGTCGTCACCGCGACGGTCGTCACCGCGACGCTCATTGCTGTCGCGTGGTCCGCGCGGACGGTCGTCATTGAACGGCCGACGCTCGGGACGGTCGCCACGGAAGCGGTCACCGCGGTCACCTTCGCTCCGGGCAGGACCCTCAAAACGGTCATTATCCCGCCTACCGAACGGGCGGTCGCCACGGGGTTTGTCTTCGAAACGATCGTTGCGCCGAAAATCTTCCCGGGGTCCGGTGTTGCGCCGGTCTTCCCCGAAATCCCGTTCGCTGCCAAAGCGGTCTTCGCGCCGGAAGCCGCCCTCGCGACGGTCACCGAAGCGGTCCTCCCGGCGATTGTCGCCGCCGAAGCGGGATCCGCCCTCTCGTGGGCCGCCCGTACGGGGACCTTCTTCCCGGCGTCCGCCGAAACGATCCGGCCGCGGGCCACGCTCGTCGCCGAAGCGGTTCTCGCGCCGGGGGCCGCCTTCCCGGAAGCCATCCCGCCGGTCGTCACTGCGACGGTCGTTACCGCGACGATCATCACTGCGGCGTTCACCGCCAAAGCGGGAATCCGGCCGGCGCGGCCCTTCAGCGCGCTCACGGTCCGGCCGATCGCGGTCCGACCGATCCTCGTTGCGTGAGGGTCCGTCGTTGCGGTCCGTTTTGGCGCGGGTGAAGTTTTCGTAAAAAGGCTTTTTTCCGCCGGAGCGGGCATCGTCTGACCTGCCCTCACGGCGGTCATCCCTATTCTCTTTTTTTGCCATGAAAATGCCGTATCCCTACGGGTATATGAAGTACTTATGAATTGACAATCAATTTCTTTACGGAAGCGGCCTGAAAGGGGCTGCAAAGTTAGCGTATTTCCTCACAACAAATAAATTCAGTTTTACGATTTATAGACAAGCGCCTTTTTTCGCCTACTTTACCGATTTATACCAATCTTTTTTGCACACCAACCGCACCGGATTCCTTAACGCCTTAGTTTTGACCCCATGCCCGTACCCTCCTCCTCTACGCCAAAACCGCTCTGGAAACCAGATCGCAAGCTGCTTGAACAGTCGAATTTAAAACGCTACCTCGACTGGCTCTTCATCAAGAAGGGGCTTTACTTCCGCGACTACCACGACCTCTGGGATTGGTCGACGACCGATCTGGAAGACTTCTGGGAAAGCATCTGGCAGTTTTTTGACGTGCAGAGCACGCATCCCTACGAGCAGGTGCTGGATCGTTCACCAGAAGGCATGATCGGAACCCGCTGGTTTACCGGCTCCCGGCTCAACTACGCCGAACATATTTTTCGCCACCAGACCTACGACCGTCCGGCCATTCTGTTTCAGTCGGAACGGGGCGCCACGGCAGGCCAGCCACCGGTCGCCATCAGCTGGAGCACGCTTCAGCGGCAGGTCGGGGCGATGGCGGCCTTTCTCCGGGAGCGGGGTGTGCAGCCCGGCGACCGGGTAGTATCTGTTCTGCCCAACATTCCCGAGGCCGTCGTGGCGTTTCTGGCCACCAACGCGGTCGGGGCCGTCTGGTCGAGCTGCTCACCGGATTTCGGCACGGCCAGTATCGTCGACCGCTTTCAGCAGATTGACCCCAGGGTCCTATTTGCCGCCGACGGTTATTACTACAACGGCAAACAACTCGACAAAAGTGATACGATCCGGGAACTCCGGGAAGCGCTCCCGACGCTGCGGCATACGGTCTGGGTGCCGTATACTGGCACGGATCCGGCGCCGGGAGACAGCCTGCGCTGGTCGGATATTCTGACGCATTACGACGGCGAGGAGCTAACGTTCGCGGCCGTTCCCTTCGATCATCCGATCTGGGTGCTGTATTCGTCGGGCACCACCGGAAAGCCCAAGGCCATTACCCACAGCGTCGGCGGCTGCCTGCTGGAACACCTCAAGGCCCTGGCCCTGCACCAGGACGTACAACCCGGCGAACGGTACTTCTGGTACTCCACCACGGGCTGGATGATGTGGAATTACGCGCTCGGATCCCTGCTGGTCGGGGCGACCCTGGTGCTCTACGACGGCTCGGCCGCTTATCCGGGCATGGACGTGCTCTGGAACCTGGCCGACCAGGCCCAGATCAACCATTTTGGCGGTGGGGCTGCCTACTACCTGGCCTGCCTGCGGGCGGGGCTTTCCCTGACGGGCTCTTCGCGGGTGGTTCACCTGCGGACGCTCGGCTCAACGGGCTCACCCCTGCCTCCCGAAGGCTTCCGCTGGATCTACGAATCGGTCAAAAAAGACGTCTGGCTCATCTCCCTCAGCGGCGGAACCGACGTCTGCAGCGGCTTTGTGGGGGGATCTCCGCTCCTGCCGGTCTACGAAGGGGAAATCCAGTGCCGGATGCTGGGCTGCAAACTCGAAGCCTTCAACGAAGCCGGGCAGTCTGTCCGGGAGGAACTGGGTGAGATGGTCATTCTCCAGCCAATGCCGTCGATGCCGATTTACTTCTGGAACGATCCTGACAACGCCCGCTACCGAAGCAGCTATTTTGAACAGTACCCGGGGCGCTGGCGACACGGCGACTGGATCAAAATCACCAGCCGGGGGGGCGTCATTATCTACGGGCGGTCGGATGCGACCCTGAATCGCGACGGCGTCCGGATCGGAACCAGCGAAATTTACAGCGCCGTGGAAAGCGTGCCGGAAGTAGCCGACAGCCTCGTTCTCTGCCTCGAACTGCCCGGTGGGCGCTACTTCATGCCGCTCTTTGTGGTTCTCAAGCCGGACGATCATGGGGAAAAAGCCCCCTTAACTGAGGAAATAGTGCAACAAATTCGGCAGGCACTCCGCAGCCAGTACAGCCCCCGACATGTCCCTGATGCTATCTTTCCGATCGACGAGATCCCCTACACCATCAGCGGAAAAAAAGTGGAAGCCCCGATCAAAAAGATTCTGATGGGCTTTCCGGCCGAACAGGCGGCCAGCCGGGACACCCTGCGCAACCCCAGCGCCCTGGATGCCTTCCTGACGTATGCCGACATGGTCAGACAAGAATACCTGATTGGATAAAATTATCGGCATTGCGCTGAGAATCGGTCGTTTCCGGCAAACAATTTGACCCTATTGGAAGGTATTAGTACAACCGGTTTTCGGAGGGGCTTCAGGTTCCTCCGAAAATTTCCTAAACCAGCCTTGTAAAAGGATGGACCAGTAATCACACGTTGGCGTATGGAAGAGAAGAACGAGGAACGGCTGGGGCCGACCAGACAGCGGCCGACCGCACCGGAACAGGCAAAATCCCGGCGTACGGAAGAAGGAATTCGAAATGACAAAGCTACGGTCCGGCTCCCGATGTTACTGGGGCTGACCATGTCGGCAGGCATGCTGATCGGGGCTACCTTCTTCGGAGGCCCCAAGAGCCTTAACACCATCGGACGGGGGTATTCAAAGTACAAGGAAGTCCTGCAACTCATTGAAAACAACTACGTCGACACCGTTAACACGGATGACCTGGTGGATTACTCCATTCAAAAAATGCTCGAAAAGCTTGATCCTCACACCAGCTACCTGAATCCGGAAGAAGCCGCGGCGGCCCGGACCCAGCTGGAAGGAGGCTTCGACGGCATTGGCATTGAAGACAATATTTACAAGGATACGGTCTATGTGGTGACGCCCCTGGCCGGCGGCCCATCTGAAACCGCCGGAATCCGGAGCGGGGACAAGCTCGTTAAGGTCAACGACAAGGATCTGACGGGGACCAACCTCAGCAACGCGACCGTGTTTCAGGCCCTGCGCGGCCGCCGGGGTACCGACGTGAAGCTGGTCGTCCTGCGCAAAGGCGAGAAAAAACCGCTGACCTTTACCGTCACCCGGGAGCGCATTCCGACCTATTCGGTCGATGCGGCCTATATGGTCGACGATAAGACGGGCTATATCAAGGTCAATCGCTTCTCAGAAACGACCTACGACGAATTTAAAACGGCCATGGCGGCCCTCAAGCAGCAGGGTATGAGCCAGCTTCTGCTCGACCTGCGCAACAACCCCGGGGGCTACATGGACCGGGCGACCAGCCTGGCCGACGAACTCCTGGCCGGGGATAAGCTGCTGGTGTATACCGACGGCAAAGACAACCGCTACGACCGGCAGATTAAAGCCCATATTGCCGGGCAGTTTGAGGAAGGGCCGGTGGTCGTGCTGATCGACGAAGGCAGCGCCTCCGCTTCGGAAATTGTGGCCGGTGCCCTCCAGGATCACGACCGGGCCCTGATTGTCGGGCGGCGGTCATTCGGCAAAGGCCTGGTGCAGATGCCGGTAATGCTGACGGACGGTTCGGAGCTGCGGCTGACGATTTCCCGCTATTACACGCCCAGCGGCCGGAGTATCCAGAAGCCGTATACCCTCGGCAAAGGCAACGAAGCGTACGAACACGAGCTCGAAGCCCGCGCCAAGAATGGGGAGTATTTCATCGCTGACAGCATCAAGAACGATCCGAAATACAAGTTCCAGACCGACGGCGGCCGAATCGTCTATGGGGCGGGCGGTATTACGCCGGATGTGTTCATCCCGCGCGATACGGTCTACATGACCAACTACCTGATCAAGCTCTACAACAAGAGCATCATTCGCGAGATGGCGCTGGAGTATGTCAACGAGAACCGCAAGAAGCTTGAGCAGGCCGGTTTTGCCAGCTTCAAGAAGAACTTCACGATTACCGAGCCGATGCTGCAGAGCCTGATCGCCGACGCGACGGCCCAGGGCATTAAGTTTAACGAAAAGGAGTACAGCCGCTCGAAAGAATACCTGAAAACGCAGCTGAAGGCTTACATCGCCCAGTACGTGTGGCGGCGGGGCGGACGCGATGGGCTCAATAACGAGTTCTTCCAGGTCATGTCGCAGTCCGACAACACCTACCAGCAGGCGCTGGGACTTTTCGGACGGGCGCAGCTGCTGGAACGCGGCGATTATACGAAGAAGTAAGCGGGAACAAGCCCTATCGAAAACGGAGCGGTACGACTACCGCTCCGTTTTCTTTTGGAAATGGTAGACGACCCCAAACCGAGTGTACAGCAATCCACTTTTGAAATTCTCCACCACATAGGGGCTGACCTCCAGGGCCACCCGGACCCGCGGCAGACTCGCCAGCGGCACCACCCGAGCGCCTACGTGCAGCAGATACCCTTGTAGCAGGCCATCTCCCAGGGCCGCGTTTACGGCGCTGAACTGAATCCCGGCTCCCGCGTAAAGCTGATAACTCGCCGCCTGTCGGAGGTTGACCATGGGCGACAGGCTCGTATTGAGCTGGCCGAAGAGGGTGTTGGTCTGAAAACGGGCGTCCACCCAGACAGACCTGGTCGGATTCGAACTCACCGACACTATGCCGGCCCACGGGTAATAACCCAGCGAAGCCTGGCCAAAGGCGGAAGAGGCAAGGAAGAGTAACGGGTATAGCAGTTTTTTCATAGGTTGTTGGTTGGGAGGGGGGCTGAGGCTGGTAAGGCTGAAAGGCTGTCTATAGTCGTTCCTCCCATTCAGGTGAGAATCACTATAGACAGCCTTTGAGCCGCTCAGCCTTACCGGCCTTTTACCGCATCATCTTATTCAGCTTTCCGGAAGCCTGCATCTGGTTCATCTTCTTCATCATCTTCCGCATTTCGTCGAACTGCTTCAGCAGGTTGTTCACCTGGGTGATGGAGGTACCGCTGCCGGCTGCGATCCGCTTTTTGCGGCTGCCGTCGATGATCTCGGGCCGTTCGCGCTCCTTGGGCGTCATGGAGCTGATGATGGCTTCAATCGGGGTAAAGGAGTTATTGTCGATGTCGAGGTCCTTGATCATCTTGCCCATGCCCGGAATCATTCCCAGCAGGTCTTTGATGTTCCCCATTTTCTTGATCTGCTGTAGCTGGCCCAGGAAGTCGGTGAAGTCGAACTTATTCTGGCGCATCTTGGCGCTGATCCGCTTGGCTTCGTCTTCGTCGAAGGCCTGCTGGGCGCGTTCCACGAGCGAGATGACGTCGCCCATGCCCAGAATCCGGCTGGCCATCCGGTCGGGGTAGAAGACGTCCAGTGCCTCCATTTTTTCCCCCGTCGAGATAAACTTGATCGGTTTGTTGACCACCGCCCGGATCGAGAGGGCAGCCCCGCCGCGCGAGTCGCCGTCGAGCTTGGTCAGCACCACGCCGTCGAAGTTCAGCCGCTCGTTGAAGGTGCGGGCCGTGTTGACGGCATCCTGCCCCGTCATGGAGTCCACGACGAACAGCGTTTCCGACGGGTTCAGCGCTTTCTTGAGGTTTTCCACCTCCTGCATCATCACCTCGTCAACGGCCAGACGACCAGCGGTGTCGACGATGACTACTTTCTTTCCGGTCTTGCGGGCGTGCGCCAGGGCGTTCTGGGCGATCTGGACGGCATTCTTATTCTCCGGCTCGGCGTACACTTCCACGCCGGTCTGCTCACCCAGCACCTTGAGCTGGTCGATGGCGGCGGGGCGGTAGATGTCGCAGGCGGTCAGCAGCACGTTTCGGCCCTGCTTTTTGAGGTAAGCGGCCAGTTTGCCGGAAAACGTCGTTTTACCCGAACCCTGCAGGCCCGCAATCAAAATAACCGCCGGCTCGCCCTTGACGTTGATGTTCTGGGCTTCACCTCCCATCAGCTCGGTCAATTCTTCCTGTACGATCTTGACGAACAACTGCCCCGGCTCAACAGCAATGAGCACCTTGCGATCAAGGGCCTTTTCTTTTACGCGGTCGGTGACGTCCTTGGCTACCTTATAGTTTACGTCGGCATCGGTCAGCGCCCGGCGGACTTCCTTCACCGTAGCCGCCACGTTAATTTCCGTAATCCGCCCCTGCCCTTTGAGGGTCTTGAAGGCCTGGTTTAATTTATCCTGAAGATTCTCAAACATAGTTCTGAAGGCGTTTAAGGTTCAACGTTTAACGTTTAACGCTTAACGTGGTCCGCCGCAGCGGTTGCCTCTCCTCACCAACAGTACTTAGGCGAAGCAACGTTAAACCTTAAACCTTAAACGTTAACCCCAAACCGTACTACGTGCGGTTTGCTCCGCGAAGGTAGTGATTTTTAGGCCAGCTTGAAAAAGCCTCTCGGTCGGTTTACCTTTGGGACACAAACCAAAAAAGGCCGGTTTCGCTGAATTTCGGGCAACGGCGGCAAGCGTATGATTGAAATTGGGAAGATAAACCGATTGATGGCCCTTCGCGAAACCAGCGTCGGCATGTTTCTGAACGAAGATGCCGGAGGACCCGAGGAGGACGATATCCTGCTGCCCAATAAGTACGTCCCGGCCGACCTGCACGTAGGCGAAGAAATTGACGTTTTTGTCTACACCGACTCCGAAGACCGGATCATTGCCACGACGATCCAGCCCAAAATTAAACGGAACGAGTTCGCCTTTCTGCAGTGCGTGGCCGTTACCACGGTCGGGGCGTTTCTCGACTGGGGCCTTGAAAAAGATTTGTTTGTGCCCTTCAAGGAACAGCGCCGCAAGATGGAAGTCGGGCGCCGGTACGTCGTTTTTCTGTACCTGGACTACGAAACCAACCGGCTGGTAGCCTCCACCCGCCTGAACCGCTTCATCATCCAGGAAAACGTCAATCTTGAGCCAGGCCAGGAAGTTGAACTGCTGGCCTACGAGGCCACGGACCTGGGCATGAACGTGATCATCAACAACCGCTATCGCGGTCTGGTCTACGCCAGCGAGACCTTCCGGCGCCTGTACCCGGGCGACCGGCTGAAAGGCTACATCCGGCAGATTCGGCCGGACAACCGGGTCGACGTCAGCCTGGAGCCCCTCGGTTTTGCCCGCGTCCAGCCCAGCGCTGACCGCATCCTGGAAGCCCTGCGGGAGGCCGACGGCTTTCTGCCGCTGAACGACGACAGTGCCCCCGACGACATCTACCGCACGCTCGAAATGAGCAAAAAGGCCTTCAAACAGGCCATCGGCGGCCTTTACCGCGCCAAGCGGATCCGGATCGAGCCGGACGGAATCCACCTCATCAAGCCGCGCTAGCCAGATACGCCATATCTTGAAGATATGGCGTATCTTCGGGCTTGTACCCTACAACCGTACCCTTCATGCACAAGCTTTCCTCCGTAATCCGGCGGCTCGGGTGGGTCGTATGCCTGTTTTTCGGCACACTGACCTTCGCCCAGAACCGCTATTTCTTTCCTGACCACAAGGCACCCTTCGACCCGGCCATTCCTACGCCCGAGCAGTTTCTGGGTTACCCGATCGGCTCCCATTACACCCGCCATGACCAGCTGGTGGCCTACCTCAACGAACTCGACCGCTTGTCGGATAAAGTCAGTGTCGAAATCATCGGCAAGACTTACGAGGAACGCCCACAGGTGGTGGCCTTTTTTACCAGCGCGGACAACCAGCGCAGGCTCGAAGCGATCCGGACCGAGCACCTGAAGCTGGCCGACCCCGCCGCGCCCGAACCCGGCTACGCCCGGCTGCCGGTGATTGTCCACCTCTCCTACTCCGTCCACGGCAACGAAAACTCCAGCGCCGAGGCCGCGCTGCTGACGGCTTACTACCTGACGGCTTCGACGGCGCCCGAAACGCAGCGGTGGCTCAGCGAGGCGGTCATTTCCATCGACCCGACCCAGAACCCCGATGGCCGCGACCGGGCCGTGCAGTGGTTCAACCAGCATAAGTCGTTCCCGCCGGTGACCGATCCTCTCGACCGAGAACATACCGAGCTCTGGCCGGGCGGGCGCTTCAACCACTACCTGAACGACCTCAACCGCGACTGGCTCCCGCTGGTCCACGTCGAGAGCCGCAACCGCATGGCGTTCCACCACCGCTGGTACCCGAACGTGATGATCGACTTCCACGAGATGGGCACCAGCAGTACGTACTATTTTGAGCCCACCAAGCCCTACAGCACCGAAAACGCGCTGATTCCGCGGGCGACCTACGATATCCTGAACGTGCACCTGGCGAAATACTTTGCCGCCGCCCTCGACAAGCTGGGGTCCCTGTACTGGACCAAGGAGCAGTTTGACAACCTCTCCCCCATCTACGGCGGTACGTATCCCGAATTCACCGGCGGTGTCGGCGCGACCTTCGAACAGGGCAGCTCCCGCGGGCTGGCCCAGGAAGGCAGCAACGGGGTTGTCACCTTCCCCTTCTCAATCCGGAACCACCTGACTACCGGCCTGGCCGCCGTGAAAGGAGCCGTGGAGGAAAAGGAGCTGTACCTGCGCCACCAGCGCGACTTCTTCCGCTCGGCCCTGGACGAAGCCCGCAAGTTTCCCACCAAGGCCTACGTTTTTGGCAGCCCGACTGACCCGAGCCTGACCGGCCGGTTCCTGCAGACGCTGCTCCAGCACCGGATTCAGGTCTACGAACTGCCCCAGAACACCACCCTCGAGGGCAAATCGTTCGAGCGCGGCACAGCCTATGTCGTACCGACCGCCCAGCCGCAGTACCGGCTGGTCCATTCCATCTTCGAAGAAGTTACCAGCTTCCGGGACAGCGTCTTTTACGACGTGACGGGCTGGTCGCTGATCCACGGCTACGGCCTGCCCTACGCTAAACTGAAAGACGCTTCCCTGGTGAAAGGCTCGCCGGTTACGGCCGTTCCGAATGTCGCAGGGCGGGTTGAGAACGGGCCTTCGTCCTACGCCTATCTGCTGGGCTGGCAGGATTACCAGGCCCCGAAAGCCCTGGCCGCTCTGCAGCAGGCCGGCGTGTTTACCAAGGTGGCGCTGAAGCCCTTTGGCATTCCGAACCGCTCGTTTGGCTACGGCTCGATCGTGGTGCCGGTGACCGGGCAGAAACTTTCGCCGGATTCCCTTTACGCCCTGGTGCAGCGGGTGAGCCGGCAGACGGGCGTAACGTTTACGGGCGTTCCGACAGGCCTGAGCGCGCAGGGCATCGATCTGGGCAGCAATAACGTCCGGGCGCTGAAAAAGCCGGAAGTGGCGATGCTGGTCGGGACGGGCGTGAACCCTTCCGAGGCCGGGGAGGTCTGGTTTCTGCTGAGCGAGCACCTGAACCTGCCCGTAACCAAGATTGATCTTTCGAACGTGGGGCGCGTGGGCTGGGACCGGTACACAACGGTCGTCCTGGTGGGTGGCCTCTACGGCGGACTGGACAAGGCTGTTGTGGGCCGGCTGAAAAGCTGGGTCGAGGCGGGCGGCACGCTCATCACCCTCAAAAATGCCTCCGAATGGGCCGTGCGCCAGGGGCTGGTGAAGGAGAACCTGGTGGTTAGCAGCCGCGACAGCGCCCGGACCAACCGGACCGATTTCGCCAAAATCGCCGACCAGGAAGGCACGCGTTCGGTGGGTGGTTCGATTTACACGGCCGATCTGGACATTACCAACCCGATCGGCTTCGGCCTCGGTGACCGCCGGATCTTCCTGTTCCGAAACGGCACAACGGTGCTTAAATCCGGCAGCAGCCCCTACACGACCGTCGCCCGCTACACGGCCAATCCGCTGGTAAGCGGGTTTGTATCGAAAGAAAACCTGAAAAAAATCAGCAACTCGGCGGCAATCGTTCTCAGCCCCGAAGGCGCGGGCCGGGTCGTGCTCTTTGCCGACAACCCGAACTTCCGGAACTACTGGCACGGTACGTCCCGGCTGTTTTTGAACGCCGTTCTCTTTGGGTCGGTGATCAGCCTGCCGACGGCACTTGGCGGGGAGGAAATGGAGCGGTAAAAGGGCTGAGGGGTACAAAAAAAACTCCCGAAAGCCTGTCCTGGCTTTCGGGAGTGTCACCCTTGTTCATTAGGCTCCGTGTTAGTTCGGATAGCCGGGGTTCTGAGTTTTCAGGTTCGGGTTGTTCAGCATTTCCTGGCGTGGCAGCGGCAGCAGCAGGTGTTTCTCCTGCAGGGGCCGGTTGGAGCTCAGGTTCACGTGGCCGACGAAGTTATCAAAGCCTTTCGTCTGCTCGTTGAACACTTTGCGAAGCCGCACCATGTCAAACCAGGTCTGCTGCTCGTAGCAAAGCTCATACCAGCGCTCCCGCCATACGGCCTCCCGGAATGTAGCCTGCGAGAAGGTGCCCAGGGCCGGCGTGGTCAGCTGGGCCCGGTCGCGGATCCGCTTCAGGGCCGCGTAGGCTTCGGCCGTGGGGCCCCCTACTTCGTTCTGCGCTTCGGCGTAAATCAGCAGCGTCTCGGCGTAGCGGATCTGGGGCACGTTCAGGTTGTTCTGGCGCGTCGGGGTAATGCCCGGAGCACCCAGAGCCGTCCGGTTGAAGTGCTTGAACACGTAGGGTGCGCCCAGGTTGAACGGAGCGCCCGTACCGTTGGTGAAATAGGTCGTGTAGAAGTACCCTTCCTGATCCTTGGCGCGGAGGTCACCCGGCTCGTAGGAGTTGTAGAAGGAGCTGGTCGGCACCGAGCTTCCCGTTCCTGAAGGCCCGTTGAAGGTAACGGGTTTGAAGTTGGGGAAGAAGTTGTCCATCGGGTTCCCCGCGACGACCGTGTTGTACTGCAGCATGAAGAGGTGCTCCAGCCGGTTCTCGGTGCTTTCCCGGTGGATGTCTTCGTAGTTCGTAAACAGGTTGATCAGACCGGGATTGGCGTTGGCGTGGGTAATAACCTCCAGGGCCTTATCCGCCGCCAGCTTGTAATGCGTAGCCCCTTTCTGCAGCGGAAAGCCCGCCATCGTCAGGTACACCTTCGCCAACTGGGTCTTCACCGCAGCCTGGTTGACCCGGCCGCTGAGGTCCATCCAGGCCAGGCCTGCCTTCTCGGCATCCTGCAAATCCTGAACGATGAGCTTGTAGACTTCCTCCTGGGAAGTCCGCGCCGGGCGGAAATCCTCGGAAGCCGCCGACTGGGGCTTGGTAATCAGGGGGATATCGCCCCAGAGCCGAACGGCCGTGAAGTACGCCGTGGCCCGGAGGAATTTGGCTTCTCCCATCACTCGAGCCCGCTGCGCCTCCGGCATAGGATCAATCTTGGGTACCTGCTCAATCACCTGGTTGGCGTTGGCAATCACCCGGTACAGCCCGTTCCAGTAGTTGACTACGTGGACGGTGTTCCCGTCGTGGACCAGCCCGTAGAGGTTGTTAAGATCCGAGTTCTGGGCCGTTTCCGTCGTGGAGGTACCCGTCAGGGCCTCCAGCAACTGCCAGTTCGAGGAGAAAATCCCCGCGCCACCGCCCATGAAGCGCAGATCGGCGTAGACCGCGGCCAGGGCCGCTTCCGCGTGGTCGGGAATGTTATAGAAACTAATTGGCGTCAGGTTGGACGGCGCCTGTTCGTCGAGGAAGTCGGTACATCCTACCGGGCCGAACAGCACGGCACCGCAAAGGACGACCTTACCCAGAAATTTTATACGTGAATTTTTCATACAAGTCTTCTGAAAGAAAGCGGTTAAGGAATTACAGGACGAGCTGCAGGCCCAGGGTGTAGGTGGTCGGCTTCGGATAATTGTGCCAGATCATCCCCTGTGAGAAGGCGCTGTTGCCCGTACCCTGGTTGGTCGGCGTCACTTCCGGATCGCCTACGATGGGATCTTCGACCAGCAGGAAGAAGTTCTGCACCGAGGTGTACACCCGGAGGCGGTTCAGCTTGATGCGGCTGGCCACCGCGCCCGGCAGCGTATAGCCGAAGAGCAGGTTACGTCCCCGCAGGAAAGAGCCGTCCTTGATCCATTGCGTGTCCACGTTGGTTACGTAGCCCGCGCGCGTGTCCCGAATCTCGGCAATGTTCGTGTTCTGGTTCTGGGGCGTCCAGGCTTTCAGCACGGAGGTGTAGCTGTTGGCCAGGGCCTGTCGGTCTTCGCTCGGGTGCAGGTTCATGAGCATGACGTCGTTGCCGTACATAAACTGCAGTTCCAGCGTAGCGTCGAAATTCCCGAACTTGAAGTTGTTCGTAAAGGCACCCCAGCCCCGCGGGCTACCATTACCGATGATACGCCGGTCGGCGTCGGTGATGGCCCGGTCGCCGTTCACATCCAGGTACTTGATATCGCCCGGCAGAATGGTCAGACCGTTCCGGTAGCTGGTGAACTTGGACGCTTCGTCGCGCTCAGCTTCGCTCCAGATGCCCTGGCGAACCAGGCCCCAGAACGAGCCAACCGGCTCACCCACGCGGATCACGTTGGTGGGGTTGGTGAAGTTGGGACCACCCACGTTGAAGATGTCCGAAGGCGTCGCTAGCGACAGCACCTTGTTGCGGTTCATCGACAGGTTAAAGTTCGTGTTCCAGGAGAAGCGGCCCTGGTCGATGACCACCGCGTTCAGACCGAATTCGAACCCTTTGTTTTCCATCGAGCCGATGTTCCGGCGAATCGTCGCGTAGCCGCTGGTCTGCGGTACCGGCGCATCAAGGAGCATATCCGTCGTCTTCCGGTAATAGTAGTCGGCTTCCAGGTTGAGCCGTCCTTTGAAGAAGCTGATCTCAACGCCTACGTCCGTCTGGGCGGTTTTTTCCCAGCGCAGGTCAGGGTTGGCCAGACGGCTGATACCCGTTCCGCTCACCCGCTGGTCGTTGTAGATCGTCGCGTAGTTGGAGCTCAGCAGGGCCAGGGATGAGTACGGCGGAATTTCCGAGTTACCCGTCAGACCGTAGCTGGCCCGCAGTTTCAGGTTCGAAATGAGCGAGTTCGTTTTCAGGAAATCTTCTTCTGAAACCCGCCAGGCCACGGCCGCAGAAGGGAAGAAGGCGAACTTGTGGTTTTCCCCGAACTTGGACGATCCGTCGGCCCGGCCGGTGGCCGTGAAGAGGTACTTGCTCTTGAAGCTGTAGTTGACCCGTCCGAAATACGAGCTGAAGGCGAAGCGCGATGCTCCGGAACCCACCTGCGGGTTGGTTGCCCCGGCGCCCAGGTTGTTGAACCCGAAGTAGTCGGTGGCGAAGTTGTTGACGCTGGCCGACATGGAGAAGTTGTTCGTCTCCTGCCACGAAATACCCAACAGACCCGTAAACGAGTGGTCCTGGCCAAACTGGCGGTTGTAGGTCAGGTAGTTTTCCAGCGACCAGAAGTCCTGGCGACCGTTGCTGGTCGAGGCGTTCCCGTTACCGCCGATGTTCAGCGTCCGGGTCTGCGACTGGTTCACTTCCTGCGTCAGCATGTTAACCCCCAGGACCGTCCGCATCTCCAGCCCTTTGGCGATATTGATGTTGGTATAGAGGCTACCCAGCGTGGTCTGCGTGTTGAGGATGTACTTCCGGCCCATCAGGCGGTGTACCGAGCTGAAGGTTCCTTCAGCGAACGGATAGTCGCGGTTGTTGGCGAAGGTTCCGTTGGAGTACCGCACCGGCAGGAACGGAAAGTCTTCCACGATCTGACGCGCCACGGCATCGTTGATGTCGACGAGGTTCTCGGTCTGCTTGTTATAGCTCAGCGTTCCCCCGATTTTCAGCCATCGCTTCACCTGATCATCGACGGTAAAGCGGGCCGAGTAGCGGGTCAGGTACGAGGTCTTGATCAGACCCTGGTCGTCGCGGTATCCCAGCGAGAGTGAGTACTGCGACCGCTCGTTCCCCCCGCTGAAGCCCAGCTGGTGGTTCTGGGAAAGTTTGTTCTGGGACGATTCCTTCAGCCAGTCCGTGTCATGAAGCGGATTCAGGTTGGCATCGAATACTCCCGGAAACTTGGCGCTGAACTCCTTCCGCCGGGCGATCGGGTCGAGGTAAGCCCACTTGCCAGCCTTCCAGCCCACCGGATCGTACTTCTCCATGTTCTTGTAGGCCAGTTCTTCCACCTCCAGGTATTCCTTGGCGTTCAGTACCCGCGGGCGGTTAGGGCCGATGGTGTTGACGCTCAGGTCGGTATTGTAGGTTACCCGTCCTTCACCGGCTTTTCCTTTCCGGGTAGTCACCAGGATAACGCCGTTGGCGCCCCGGGCTCCGTAAATGGCCGTCGAGGAAGCGTCTTTGAGGACTTCGACCGAGACGATATCGTTCGGGTTGATGTAGTCAATGGCCTGGGAGAACTGGTTCTGGTCGGCCTGCGGCAGCATCACGCCGTCGACCACGTAGAGCGGGTTATTCGACGAGTTGATGGAGCTGAAGCCCCGGATCCGCACGGTCGTCCGCCCGCCGGGACGCCCGGAGTTGGTGTTGACCTGAACCCCCGGCAGACGACCCGAGAGCTGCTGGTTCAGCGAAGGGGCCGGGCGCTCAAGCAGTTCAACGTCCTTAACGCCCGCCACCGAGCCGGTCAGGTCGGATTTACGCTGCGTACCGTAACCGATGACGACGATCTCGTCCAGGGTCTTATTATCGACCTGCAGCGACATGTTGAGGGTGGTCTGGTTTCCCACGACCACTTCTTTGGCCAGGTATCCCACAAAGGAGAAGACCAAGGTCGGACTGCCTTCGGGTACGTCGATGCGGTACTTACCGTTCGGATCAGTGACGGTACCACGCTGCGTGCCTTTGATGATGACGCTAACCCCGGGCAGGGGGGAGTTGCTTTCGTCGGTGACGGTACCGGTGATGGTCCGGTCAGCGACGGCCGTTACGCTTTGTACCGCTGGTCTGGACGGACCGGGTACAAGGGCGGGGTTTGCATGGACAGCAATGCCTAACGTCTGGAGACAGGCTACCGTCACGCATAAAACAGGGATGGAGTATCCTCCCGCCCGAACCCGTAAAGGTTGTGGTCGTAGTAGTTTTAGCATAGCTGGACTACACTTGAGTGGTTAAACAAAAGGATGTAAAAAGGAGGAAAAAGAAATTAGACCTGCTTCGATCAATTGTAGTACGCAAGCAAAATACGGGTTCGATCTACTCAGTCTTTATGACAAAATGAGTATTAACTTTTCATTTTCCGACCAAAAGGGCTGAAAACACGCTTTCGGCCCAGTTTATACGCAGCCAGGAGCACGAAACGACGCTCGTCGGTTAAAGGAAGTTTACTGAGTAGGTTCGCGGCCTGAGCCGACCGGCTTATCCCCGCGAACGAATACCGATCCGGTTGCCTTCGGTATCTTCAAACAGAGCCATGTATCCCTGTTCGGGACTGATGAGGGTTTTGGCCCGCAGGACCTTGCCGCCCGCGGGCTCCACGCGTTCCAGGAGCCGGCTGAGGTCGTCCCCGCCATCGAAATAAACCAGCGTGCCGGCGTGGGAAGGCTGGTAGGCGCTGTGCTGCATCAGAGCGCCTTTACCACCGGGCAGCGCCCCCAGCTTCAGGTCGCCCAGGTCGAAGAGGGCGACGGGTTCGTCGAAGAGTTTTCCGTAGAAGGAAGCCGCGCGGCCCAGGTCGGCGGCGGGAATTTCAAACCAGATGGCGGTAGCGGTGGGTTGGGTCATGCAAACGGCAGGTTAACGGTTGGCCAGGCGGTCGGTATTATTCCGGTTATTCTTGCGGGTTTTGTGTAAATAAGCTACTAAATCGTTCAGTTCTGCCCGGGAAATATGCTCATGCTTAAAGGCGGGCATTTTTCCCATCCAAAGGGAGATGGATTTGCTCCTCACCCGCCATTTGTAGACGGCGCTCGGTACGGGTGCCTGGGGAAAGGCCCAGCCGGCCCCGCCTTCGCCCTGGGGATGGCAGGGCTGGCAGTTTTTCATGAATACCAGCTGACCACGGTGCTCCTTCTCGTTCAGGGTCAGGGGCTCCCGGACCGGCTGCCGCTGGCGGTAGTTGCAGGAAGCGAGGGTCAATATAAACAGAATGAGTGTGTATTTCATGATTATTTCCGGGTAACGCGCCAGACTACCCCCGTCTCCTTCCGCGGGGCCATACCGGCTTTGGTGACTTTCATGATGCCGTAATCCACGATGTACATGGCCGAACCGTCCGGGGAAAACTTCACGTCGATCGGCCGTTCCAGTCCACCCGATTCATTGGCAGAGGCGGGCAGGTTCCGGGGGCCTTTGTTGACCGCAAAGTCGGTGATGACGCCCGTCGCCGGGTCGACCCGCACCACCTTATAGCCGACATGCTGGTAAACCTTGCCCACCTCCGGGGCCTGGTCGCCGAACTGAGCCACGAAGATCTGTCCGGCAAAGCCGAAGCGGTCGCCAGCCCGGTCGTGCCCCACGGCCGAGGCGTGGCAACCAAAGCGGGCCACCGGAACGGGGGGCTTACCCGGGTCGCGGGCCAGGATTTTACGTTTGGGCTGAAGGCGGAAATCGCCGGCATAGTCGGGCCAGCCGTACCAGCGGCCCCGTTCCACTTTCCAGAGCAGGTCAGGGGCGGCGTACATGGGCCGGCTGCCGCGGTCGTCGTAGCCATTGTCGGTCACGTACAGCGCGTTCCCGTGCCAGTTCAGGCCGTAGGGGGTGCGGAAACCCCAGGCGACCAGTTCCGGCTCACCGCCTTCGGGCGATACGCGGAACACCCCGCCGGAGCAGGGAATCCGGCCTTTGATGGTCTGGCCGGACTGCGTCGTCGTTCCGTAGGGCGAGAAAGCACCGGTCGTGGTTTTGCCCGAAGCCAGGGCGTGGCTGGAGGTAAAGTTTTCGCCGGTCAGCACCACGTCCTGGCAGGGAATATCGTGGAAGGTCGGCTCCCGTTTGAGCCAGCCCATCTTGGCGTTGTCCGGCCCGACGACCCCGCTATTGGTGGCGGTACCGACGGCAAAATACACCGAGCCGTCCGGGCCGATGGCCGGGCCGTTGGTGTGGTGATCACCTTTGCTGGGGAGATTGGCTACCAGTACCTTCCGGTTGCCGCTGCGGTCGTAGCGGACGATGCGCCCGCCTGCCATGGCCCCGCCCTCGGCAATAAAGAAGTTGCCGTCCCGGTAGGCCACGCCCGTCCAGGGACCATTCTTTTCGCCCTCCGCGACCGTCTGTTTCTGGCCGTTTTGCCCGATTCGGATGAGTCGGGGCGTGGTGAAGTCTTCGCCGTAGCTGTAGCCCGCCTCAATGACGTAGGGCGTGCCGTTCTCGTCGAAGGTCAGGCCCGAGGGGTAGGTGAGCCCGCGGGCAACGACTTCAATCTTGTAACCGTCCGGCAGCGCCACCGCTGCTGTTTCCACGGGCCGCTCCCGCGGCGTAAACGTCTGGGGTTCTTTCGCGTACTTTACCGCACACCCTGCCAGCAGGCACAACCCCGCCAGCCACCCTTGTCGAATTCGCTGCATACCTAACCTGCACTGCTTGGTTACGTATACAACGGGTGCTTTGCGCTTTGGTTAAGGATAATTAGTTAAGAGTGAAAAGTTAAAAATGAAAAGTAAGCTTCGCCGGATAGCCAGCCCGCAGGCGCAGCCAACTTTTCATTTTTAACTTTTCATTTTTCATTCAAACCTCACTTCCCCTTCGACTCCTTCTCCTTCCCCAACGCGGCCCGCTGGTCTTCGCGGAGGGTCGGGTACTGAATACCGAGCTGTTCGAGGTAGGTTTTGTATTTGGTCGGATCGTAATAGTACTTCTTCAGCTCCGGCTTGAACTTGGTCATGATCTCCCGGTTCAGGTAGATGGCCGGAATTTCCTTCGGCGAGATCAGTGGGGTGTACTGAATGTCCTTAGTCTGCTCCGTTTTGTAGTAATCCCAGGCGCTTTTTACCAGTTCGGGTTTGGTCAGCAGATCGAGCAGCGTCATGGCTTCGGCTTTTGCCCCGGCGACGATGCCCTTGTGGGCGATGGGCGTCGCCATGGAGATGGCGTTGGACCAGTGGTGACCGGGCAGGTCGGGAATATTGGACGGGTAACGCAGCACGATCGTGGGCAGCGACCAGGAGATGTCGGCGATGTCGTCGGAGCCGCCGCCCATCTGCATGAGCTGGCCCCCCATCATCTGGGCGGGTGCGGCCGAAGCCGGGATGCCCAGCGTATCGAGTTTTTTGGCCAGCCCTTCGGTTTTGGCCGCCTGGAGTTCCCGCTGGGTGGCTTTAGCCAGGATCTGGTCTTCTTCCGACCAGGTCGGCAGCCCCACCTTCCGGATGTTCTGGTACATGGCCTCGGCGATGGGCTTGTTGAAGTGACCCGGCCAGGCCGATCCCAGAATTTCGTAAGTAAATTTGGTATCGGTCATCAGCGCCGCCCCTTCGGCCACCTTGATGCCCGTATCGAACAGCTTTTTGATCTTGGGATACGAGCGCTCGCGGAAATAGTACCAGACGGAGGCTTTGGAGGGCACCACGTTGGGCTGATCGCCGCCGTCGGGGATGACATAGTGCGAACGCTGGGTCAGTTCGAGGTGTTCGCGGCGGAAGTTCCAGCCGATGTTCATGAGCTCAACGGCGTCCAGGGCGCTGCGGCCCCGCCAGGGTGCACCCGCCGCGTGGGCGGCCTGCCCCTCAAAGGTGAATTTGACCGAAACCAGGCCGTTGTTCCCCGCGTCGCCCCAGGAAACGCCCAGGTTGTTACCCACGTGGGTGAAGATGCAGGCATCGACATCCTTGAAGTAGCCGTCGCGCACGTAGAAGGCCTTCGCCCCGACGAGTTCCTCGGCCACGCCCGGCCAGAGCATGAGCGTACCCGGCATTTTTTCGCGCTCCATGAGGTCTTTGACCGCCAGGGCCGCCACGATGTTCAGCGCCTGCCCGGAGTTATGGCCTGCTCCGTGACCCGGGGCGCCTTCGACGATCGGCGAATGGTAGGCAACGCCCGGCTTTTGGCTGGCTTTGGGAATGCAGTCCACGTCGGAGCCGATGGCGATCACGGGCTTACCGCTGCCCCAGGTGGCGATCCAGGCGGTGGGCATGCCGGCGATGCCTTTCTGGACCCTGAAGCCTTCTTTTTCGAGCAGGGTGGTCAGGTAGCGAAACGATTCTTCTTCCTGGAAGCCCAGTTCCGAAAAGCTGAAGAGCATGTCGTTGATCTGCTGGGCCAGGTCCTTGCGTTTTTCCACGCCTACTACGGCTTCCTGCTTGAGTTTGTCGAGCTTCGACGGGGCCGTGGCTTTTTTGCTCTGGGCGAAGGAAAGGGAGGTAACCATACTAAGCAGCAGCAGGAAACTGCAGGCTTTTTTCACTCTACCGGTAAAAAATTTGGACATAGATGCGTTCAGGTTAATGAAGATTGGGAATAAAGGCAATATAGGGGTTTAACCACAGAGTTACGCGGAGTTAGGCTCGGAGTTTCACAGAGAAACGCGTCCCCCGCGTAATTCCGCGGTCAGACCCAGGCAAGTACAACCAGTTCTTTCCCAAACCAACGTCTTTGACGAATAACGTTTTGGGATTGGCAGGTAAATCATCCGCGCCATTCGCTTTGGCTTTATGGTCCCGCTATAATTCTCTACCTTTGCGGCGATTTTTTCTGTAATCGTTTCACCTGTTTATCCCTCACATGACCAAAATTAAAGTGGCCAATCCGGTGGTCGAACTGGATGGCGACGAAATGACCCGTATCATCTGGAAGTTCATCAAAGACAAGCTGATTCTTCCTTACGTCGACGTTGACATCAAGTATTATGACCTCGGCATCGAATACCGGGATCAGACCAACGACCAGGTGACCGTCGACGCGGCCAATGCCATCAGGGAATACGGCGTCGGGATCAAGTGCGCCACCATCACGCCGGACGAAGCCCGCGTGCAGGAATTCAGCCTCAAGCAAATGTGGAAATCGCCGAACGGTACCATCCGGAACATCCTGGACGGAACGGTCTTCCGCGAGCCCATCGTCATCAAGAACGTACCGCGCCTGGTGACCAACTGGTCGGCCCCGATCATCGTCGGCCGCCACGCCTTCGGGGATCAGTACCGCGCCACGGACTTCGTTGTTCCCGGCAAAGGCAAGCTGACGATGAAGTTTGAGGGCGAAGACGGTACGGTGCAGGAATTCGAAGTGTACCAGTTCAAGGGCGCGGGTGTCGCCATGGGCATGTACAACGTCGACGAGTCGATCCGCGGCTTTGCCCGTTCCTGCTTCAACGTCGCCCTCGGCAAAGGCTGGCCCCTCTACCTCTCCACCAAGAATACCATCCTCAAGAAATACGACGGTCGGTTCAAGGATATCTTCCAGGAAATCTACGAGGCCGAGTTTAAGGAAAAAGGCGTGCAGTACGAACACCGCCTGATCGACGACATGGTGGCCTCAGCCCTGAAGTGGGAAGGGAATTTCGTCTGGGCGTGTAAGAACTACGACGGGGACGTGCAGTCGGATACCGTCGCCCAGGGCTTTGGCTCACTGGGACTGATGACCTCGGTCCTGGTAACGCCGGACGGCAAGACGATGGAAGCCGAAGCCGCCCACGGCACGGTTACGCGCCACTACCGCGAGCACCAGAAAGGCCGCCCGACCTCGACCAACCCAATCGCCTCGATCTTCGCCTGGACGCGCGGCCTGGCCTTCCGCGGGAAACTGGATGGCAACCAAGAGCTTATCGACTTCTGCACCGCCCTCGAGCAGGTCTGTATCGAAACCGTCGAAAGCGGTAAGATGACCAAGGACCTGGCCGTTGCGGTTTACGGCAACAAAGTCAACCACGGCGAGCACTACCTCTATACCGAAGAATTCCTCGAAGCGCTGGATCAGAATCTGAAGGCGAAGCGGGGATTGTGAAAATTGACGTTTGACATTTGACGCTTGACGTTTGAGCTTCGCCAGAGACACCTATTCGGCGAAGCTCAAACGTCAAACGTCAACCGTCCAACGTCATTTAACAACCCATCGAAATCCCCCGCCCCGAACCAGCGGTAATCGCCCTGGTGACGAAACCAGGTCAGCTGGCGTTTGGCGTAGCGGCGGGTGTTCTGCTTGAGTTTATCAACCATCTCCGCGTAGCCGTACTCGCCCTCGAGGTAGGCAAAAACTTCCCGGTAGCCAACGGTTTTCAGAGCGTTCAGGTGCCGGTAGGCGGTCAGGCCGCGGACTTCCTCCACCAGTCCCCGTTCCAGCATCCCGTCCACCCGGCGGTTGATGCGGTCATAGAGTTCATCACGCGGGCGGTCCAGGGCGAAAAATACCGACCGGAACGGCCGAGGGGCCGGGGCCGCGCCGCGAAAGGACGAAAAAGGCTGTCCGGTAAAAAGCGTTACCTCCAGCGCCCGGATCACGCGCTGGGTGTTATTCAGATCCGCGCGGGCGGCAAAAACCGGGTCAAGCTGGCGCAATTCGTCCCGCAGAGGTTCCAGTCCTTCCCGTTCGAGCCGCTGCATGAGGCCTTCCCGCACCGCCGGGTCAACGGCCGGCATGTCGTCCAGACCAAAGCAGACGGCATTGATGTACAGGCCTGTCCCGCCCGCCAGAATTACCACATCCTTCCGCTTGAATACCTCATCCAGTACAGCCAGCGCCTCCCGCTCGTAATGCCCAGCGCCGATGAGCTCAGCCACCGAATGCGAGTCGATAAAATGGTGCCGCACGCCCTGCATTTCTTCCGGTGTAGGCTTGGCCGTCCCGATGGTTAGTTCGCGGTAGAGCTGGCGGGAATCGGCCGATATGACCTCCGTATCCAGGGCTTTCGCCAGCCGGACGCACAGTTCGGTCTTGCCCACCGCCGTAGGCCCCGCCACCACAATCAGCGTCTTTTGCATGCCCCAAAGCTACGCAGCAAACAGGCGGAACGCTATCTACGAAAAATTTCGTAGATAGATGCAACCTTTGAAAGCGTTAACGGCTCTTTGCTTCGTAAACAACCCCAATCATGCTAATGAACGCTTTTCTGAAACACCTGTCCGCACTCCTGCTGGCGCTCATCGCCTTCTCCCTGCAAGCTCAGCCAACGGTAATTCCGGCCTCAACCGGTCCCTACGGTGTCGGGCGCAAGCTGCTGGAATGGACCGACGAAAGCCGCCGGGAGCCCGCCGATTCCACCCAGCCGCGCCGATTGCCGGTCTGGGTCTGGTACCCCACCGCCAAACAGCCGAACGCCGCCCCGGAATACCCGCTGCCGGAAGACTGGCGGGCCGCCCAGACGGCTTACCTGACCCAAAAGATCGGCCCCGGCGGCGCGGCCTTTCTCGGGCAGCTGCAGGTCCGGGCCGTAACCGACGCCCCGCCCCTGACCGGTTCCCCGCGGTTCCCGGTGCTCATTTTCGGGCCGGGACACACCTGGCTGCCGACCGACTACAGCACGATGCTGGAGGACATCGTCAGCCACGGCTACGTCATCGTTGGCTACGTGCCCACCAGCCTGGCGGGGGCCACCCGGCTCCGCAGCGGGCGCGTATTCAAGGGTACCCTGGGCGTGGATAAGCAGGACATCTGTTTCGAGGACGCCCTGTTTGTGCGGCGCAACCTGAGCCGGCTGGAAGCGCGGGAACTCGGCCTGCGGGACCTGATCGACCTGCAGAAAGTCGGTATCTTCGGCCATTCGCAGGGAGGATCCGCCGCCGTGGTGGCCGGCTCGCGGGACAGTACGCTGCGGGCGGTCATTAACCTCGACAGCGACCTGATGGGCACCGCCCTGCAGGCCCGGCTCCGGCAGCCGGCCCTGATGCTCAGCCATGACGAGCGCCCCGACCTGGCGGCCGAAACCGCCGAAGGCTTCCGCCGGGGCCGGGAACGAAGCGAATACCGCCGCCATGCCGACTGGGTACGCGCCACGGACACCGCCCCGGTTACCCTCCGCCTCCGCATTACGGATACCCAGCACATGAATTTTGCCGATCTGGCCCTGGTGCCGAAGGCAACCATGACCCCGGCCGAACGGCGCAACCGGCTGAACAACCTGGACGGTGCCCGCGGGCTGGCTGTGGCTGCCGAGCTGACCCGCCTCTTCTTCGACCAGGTGATGAAGCAGGGGCCGGTGCTGAAGCTTGAATCCGTGGAAAAAACCTACCCGGAAGTACAGGCCCTTCTATGGCGGGGCTACCCGTTCTATTGACCCCTACCAGCCTGCTGAGAAAGTCTGCCCCCGGCGGGCTTTCCCCGTTTCCAGGCAGGTAGCAGGGCTCTATAAACTAAAGTATCAAAGAAAACGGCAATGCCTTTTACATTGTCAGTCAGGCACTTATCCTCCAGTCTTTTGTCTTTTGTCTCAACTCGATTGTCTACCCATAACTTCCTACGGTAAGACTGGTTATATCAACCAGGGAGAAAATGTGAATGATTTGTTACAGGAAGCAAATTTGCCGTACTTTTCTCCCTGATTTGGCTTACCCTTATGGAATCATCCAACGGTTTATTGGTGCTGATTACCCTCCTGCTGGGCGGTCTGGGCGGCGTAACGCTGACCAACTGGCTCCGCAGCCGCCGCGCCAACCCGGTAACGGACATCCGCCGTGACTCGACGCTGCTCCTGGAACGCATCGAAAAGGTCTTTAAGGTGGTCATGGCCGAGGGGTATTTCTCGGAAATCCTGCGGTACCAGGATGAACGGAAGATCCTCTACCTGCTGAATGACCCCAAAAAGGCGCTGATCATCGCCAAGGCGAAGGTGCTGGTCGGGTTCGATTTCTCGAAAGTCCGTTTCCGGCTGGCCGACGATGGGCGAAAAGCCCTGGTGATCGAGCATTTTCCCGAACCGGAAGTGCTCTCGATTGATACCGATTACAAATTTTACGACATCGATCCGGGCTACCTCAACCACTTTAAGAGCGAGGACTACACCCGTTTGCTGGAAGAAGCGAAACAGACGATGCACGAACGGGCGCTCCAGAGCGATCTGCCGCGCATTGCCAACAACCAGATCCAGTACATGATCTACCAGCTGGCCGAAGCCATGGGCTGGCAGCTCGAACTGCCCGAAGCGACCCAGCGGCGGCTGGCCGAATTTTCCCACCACTATGACCCCGTCCGGGCTGAGCCACAGGCGCTCCCGGGCGATGCACTGGAGGAAAAGAACGAGGATTGATGCATCCGCATGAAACAGGTGGGAATTGCCCTGCGGCGATGGCTGCTGGGGTGCCTCCTCGGCCTGGGGACCCTAACCGCCCTGGCCCAGGAACACGCAATCGACGAAGGCCAGGCGGCCTGCCAGCATACCCGGCTCCGGACGTTCGGACGGCTGCCCGGCCCCAACGCGCGGGTACAGTATCCCGGCGACCCGGGCATCGACGTCACGTATTATAAGCTGGACCTGACGATCCGGGCGAACCCCAACGGCCTGCGGGGCATCGTGACGGTGGGCTTCCGAAGTACGGCCGATAACCTCAGCCAGTTTTTCCTCGACCTGCACGATACGCTGCGCGTCGACTCGGTCCGGACGATGGGCAGCCGACCGGCCCGCCTCACCTTTACCCGGCAGAATAACCGCCTGATCATTACGCTGAACGAGCCGCTGGCCCGCAACGCGGCGACCCAGGTCCTGGTCTACTACCAGGGCGTTCCCCCCAACAGCACCAATTCCAACGCCAGCTTCGTCTTCGGTACCCACGGCCCGCGACGGGAACCCGTCATCTGGAGCCTGAGCGAACCCTATGGCGCCCGCGACTGGTTTCCCTGCAAGGACACGCCCTGCGACAAAGCCGATTCTTCCGACGTCTGGCTGACCGCCGACCGCTTTTTTGTATCCGTCTCCAACGGGCGGCTGGAAGGGGTCACCGACAATCCCGACAACACCCGCACCTACCGCTGGCGTAACCGCTACCCCATCGCGCACTACCTCATTTCGGTGGCCATGAGCAATTATCAGCTCTACCAGCAGACCTACCGACCCAGCCCCCGCGACACCATGCCGGTTACGCACTATGTGTACCCGGAAGCTCTGACGGACCGGCTGCGGGCCACGCTCGACGAGACGACCCGCATGCTGGATGTCTTTTCGCAGTATTTCGGCCCTTACCCGTTCCGGGCGGAAAAGTACGGACACGCCCAGTTCGGCTGGGGCGGCGGGATGGAGCACCAGACGATCAGTTCCATGGGCCAGTTCAACACCGATCTGATGGCCCACGAGCTGGCGCACCAGTGGTTCGGTGACGCCATTACCACCCGGACCTGGGAACATATCTGGCTCAACGAGGGCTTTGCCTCCTACGCCGAGGCCCTCTACCGGGAAGCTACCGGCGGCCAGGCAGCTTACCGGGCCGTCATGAACGCCAATTTTACCCGCGCCCGGCGGGCCCGCGGTACGCTGCTGGTCCAGGATATTACCAGCCCGGCCTCCATTTTCGACGGCGACCGGACGTACGCCAAAGGCGCGGTCGTCCTGCACATGCTGCGGGGCGTGGTGGGCGACCCCATGTTCCGGGAGATTCTGCGTGGCTACGCCAGTTCGCGTCTCCTCTACGGTACGGCCGTTACCGAGGACTTCCAGCGCGTAGCCGAACAGGTCTACGGTCGTCCGCTGGGGTATTTCTTCCGGCAGTGGATTTACGGGGAGAATTACCCAGCTTACCAGGTGAACTGGTCGAGCCAGGAAGCCGGCGCCAACCGCTGGACCCTCCGGCTCCGGATTCAGCAATCGACCGGCACGAGCAACCCGACGTTTTTCACCATGCCGGTCCCGATCCGGATCACGACCACGGCGGGCGATACCACCCTCAGCGTGTTCAACAACAGCGCCGACCAGACTGTCGAAATCGCCGTTCGCGGGCGGCCCACGGCCCTTGCGCTGGACCCCGACAACTGGATTCTGAAACAGGTCGAGGAGGCCCCCGTCATTACCGGAGCGGAAGAACCCATCCTGTCCCAACTGACCGTTGCGCCCAACCCGGCCGTCCGCGACCTGACCGTCCGATTCCGGCTGCGTCAGCCCCTGACGGGGCAGTTCCGGCTGACCGACGTCCTCGGCCGGACCGTACTGAGCAGCCCGGATCGACCGTATGCCGCTGGCCCCCATACCGTTACCTGGCCGGTCAGCCACCTGGCCACGGGTCGCTATATTCTGCAATTCCAGACCCCACTGGGCCGCTGGTCAAATGCCGTTCTTATTGAACGATAAGGCCCTATCTTACTTTTACGTAAGAATTGACAAAAGATTCCGTTTAGGCAGTTGGTTGCCACAAATGAAAGCGCTGGCGGGGAAATTTTTGAAATATTTGCCGGAAGGACCGTTACATTAATCTCAATTTATCCCGTTTTCTTGTAATTTGGAACGATCTGTGGCCTCTTCTGCCCCACTGGGTTTGAAGCAACCTAGGGTCGTTTAGAACCCTTTTACTGAGCGAACCGGAACATCATGAATGAGGCGATATCTCCTTTGCAGGAAGAGGCAGCACTCTTTCGGGATGCGTTGAATCTCTCCATCAACGGCATCACGCTATACCGTTGCATTCGGGATGACTTCGGCAAGGTTACGGACTTTCGCATCATCACCATGAACCGGGCCGCGGAACGGCTGCACGGCCTCGAGGCAGCCAAGCTGGTCGGGAAACGGGTTACCGACGTCTACCCGCCCATCCGCCAGCATGCCAACTGGCAATACGCCACCCAGGTGGCTGACACGGGGAAATCCATCCAGAAAACGGTTTACCATACTTTTCCGACCAGCGGCTATTCCGGCTGGTTTGAACTGGTTGTGCAACCCTGTGGCGACGGAGTCGCCTTTTCCTACCATGAGCTGACCGGCCTTTTCGAGGCGAATCTGCGGCTGCAGGACCAGGCCAATCTGCTGGGACGGATTCTGGATAACGCCGCCTGTGGCCTGGTCGGACTGCGGGCCGTACGGGACGCCTCAGGCACCGTAGTCGATCTGCGCTACCGGTTCATCAACCGCACCGCCCTGCAGGACACCTTCCGAACCCAGGGAGAAGCGCCCCCGGATATTACCGACCATTCCATCCTGACCTACTTTCCCACCCTGGTCAATACGCCGCTCTGGCAGACCTACGTCACCGCCCTGAACACCCAGGAAGCCCAACGGCTCGAAACCCAGTACGACCAGGATGGCTTCCAGGTTTGTTTTGATCTGGCGGCTACGCCCATCGGCGACGAACTCGTCCTCTCGTACAACGAAACCACCCGCACCCGGCAGCTGGCCCGCGAACTGGATCAGCAAAACGCCGAAATCAGCCACCAGGCGCATCTGTTCGATCAGGTGCTGGACAATATGCTGCACGGCCTGCTCATCCTGCGGGCAATCCGGGACGAAGCGGGGGGGCTGGCCGATGTCGAATACGTACGGGTGAGTCGAGCCGTCGAACGCGACAGCCAGCTCACAACCCAGGACTTTATCGGTCGGCGGATGCTGGACCTGTACCCGGGAGCCGACCAGGCGGAATTCTGGCAGCACTACCGGACCGTCCTGCGCACCGGCGAGCCCCAGCGCTTTGAGACCCATTATGTCGGGAACGGTAAGGACATTTGGATGGACATTTCCCTTTCGCTGCTCGATCCGGATACGATCCTCTCCTGTTATGAGGTGATTACCGATAAAAAGCGTTATCACCAGCAACTGGAAGAGCACAACCGCGACCTGAAACGGTCGAACGACAACCTGCAGCAGTTTGCTTACGTAGCCAGCCACGATCTCCAGGAGCCGCTGCGGAAGATTCGGGCCTTTGGCGACGTCCTGCAACAACAGTTTGCGCCTAAACTGGGCGGCGACGGAGCCGAACTCATTGCCCGGATGCAGGGTTCGGCCATGCGGATGCAATTTCTGGTCCAGGATCTGCTCAACTTCTCCCGCCTGACGTCGGAGCGGCCGGCCAGCGCCAGCATTGACCTGAACGCCCTCATCGAACAGATCCTCGTGGAGATTGGCGACGAAATTCAGCGGCAGCAGGCCAGGATCGAGCACCATCCCCTGCCGACCGTACGCGGCGACCGCTCACAACTGCTGCAGTTGTTTCTGAACCTGCTCAGCAATGCCGTAAAGTTCCACGCGCCGGGAGCCAAGCCGGAGGTTGTCATCCGGGGTCGATCCGTCGACGCCAGTGCGATTCCCGGTCTCTCCCCTTCCTCCCAGATGCGGTACATCTGCATCGAGGTCGAAGACAACGGCATCGGCTTCGACGAAACCTACCTGAACCGCATTTTCACCATTTTCCAGCGCCTCCACAGCCGAAATCAGTACCCGGGCACGGGCATTGGCCTGGCCATCTCCAAGAAAGTGGTCGAAAATCACGGCGGCTTCCTCACCGCCCGCAGCCACCCCGGCAAAGGGGCTACGTTTTCGGTTTACCTGCCAGACTGAAGTTGAGGTAGGAGGTAGGAGGTATGAGGTATGAGGTATGAGGTATGAGGTGGCTCCGCCAGAGAACGTATATCGGGGCGGAGCCACCTCATACTTCATACCTCATACTTCATACCTCATACCTCATACCTCCCACCTAACTTTTCGGCTCCACCATCACCACTTCTTCCTTATCGACCACGACCTGACCTTCGGCCAGGCCTTTGGGTTTGCGGATGAATTTGCGGGGCGTGACGATGACGGGGCAGAGCGTGTCGGTGCGGCGTTTGGAGTACCAGGCGGCCAGCTGGGCGGCGCGTTCGATCACCGTTTTCGGAAATTTCTTTCCGGCCTGGTACTTCACCACCACGTGCGAGCCGGGTACGTCGCGGGCGTGGAGCCAGAGGTCTTCTTTGTAGGCGTACTGGCGGGTCAGGAGGTCGTTGTTCTTCGAATTGCGGCCGATGAGGATCGTAAAGCCTTCGCAGACTTCCTGCTTGAAGAGTTCGGCGGCCGTCTCGGCGGCCTTGTCCTCCCGCAGCGGGTACTGGCGGGCGGATTTACGCAGCTCGCGCAGGTTGTCGATGGCCCGAAGAGCCTCCAGGTGCTGGCGAATTTCGGCGGCTTCCCGCTCCCGCCGTTCGATGCCTTCCTGGATCTTGGTGTGTTCGATTTTTTCGTTTTTGGCCTTCCGGTAATAAGACTCAGCGTTCTTCTGAGGGGAAAGATCCGGCTTCAGCTTGATGGTAATGGGCTGGTCGCGGTAAAAATCGTAGAGCTCCACCCGCTCCGGTGAGCGGGCGCCGGGCGGCTCGGGAATCTGGTGGATATTCGCCATCAGGATATGGCCCAATTCTTCGTTGCTGACGCCTTCGTCGAGACCGATGAGGCGTTCGAGGCTGGAATCAATATAAGCCTGGGTTCGTTTTAACCGTTTTTCCAGCAACCGGAGCAGTTCGCCCTTCTCCCGCTCCAGTGTGTTGCGGCCCATGAAGGCCGAGTAGAACCGATTGGCGGCCTCCAGCGGCTGGTCAAATTCCTTGCGGTACGGATCGTCCTCCCCCAGGGGTACCAGCACCAGGGCCGGCTTGTACTCGAAGGTTGTCAGGTAATAGCAGGGGGGCTGTTCGAGCCGCTGCAGCGTCTCCTGAATTAACCGCCAGCGGCTTTCCCCTGATTCGCCTTCCAGCCCTTTCTCCTTCAAATACGCATTCACTTCCTTGCCGAAGGTCGGAAACAGTTTCCGGTGGTCGAAGACGGCCTGCTCGAAGGCTTCCCAGGACTGATCCAGCGGCCGGTCGAGCTGGCTGTACACCAGGTTGTTGTCTTCCACCAGCTTGCTGTTGAACAGATCCACAACCGTATCGTCCTGAAAGAGGGCCAGATTGGGCCGGTTGCCGAAGAATTTAAACAGCAGCCGGAAGCCGTCTTCCAGTTCGATGCCCAGGCAGCGCTCGTTGAGAAAGGATCGGACGCCCGTCACGGCTTTGCCTTCGCCTGCCTCGCCGCCGGTGACGATATCAAACAGATCGACGCTGTTAGTCCGGGCCCGGCGCACATCTTCCGGAAAAAGCATCCCCGAAAAATCCGGCCGGAGCGTCGCTTTGAGGTAAAACGGCCGGTAGTAGTTCAGCTTTCCCCGCGCCTGGGCAAAGACCAGCACCCCTTCGTCACGGTCCTGACTATAGCATTCCATCAGCTTCAGGCCGTCGAGCCGGCGGGCAAGTTCAGGGGCGAGTTGACGGAGGAAGTAGTAATTGGTGTGCACGGGGTCCTGGCAGCAGATTCGAGGGCGAAGGTAGGGGAAAAGGGGGGATCGTCGGCTTTCACGCCGCAAATCGCGGGTAGTGTTACTTTTCACCTGTTCGTGCATCTAAGCAGATGTAGGTTACCGATTACCATGCTTTTCAAAAGTAGTTTGCTTAATTCCAATAAAATAGCACGTTGCCAGAATGATAATAAATTGTAAAGGCCACTATGGAAAAAAACGTAGCAAAGCTGGAACAAATTAATGATTTACCCTTCATGGGATTAACTCGTAGAGAATGGGAAGTCCTACTTTGGCTAAGTGATGACTTAAGCACGCAGGAAATCAGCGAGAAACTATTTATTTCTCAGAAAAGCGCTCAAAATTATAAAAACCGTATAAGTTCAAAGTTAGACATAAACGGCAGGGAACGCTTAGCAAAATTCGCAAGAACACATCGCAATGAAATAAAAAGACTTTACTTAATCTATAAGAAGTACCCATGAAGACCCAGCATCGATTTGATGTAAATAAACCCAAAGATTTGAGATGAATTCACATCAAATTTTATCTAGGCAATTAATTTTCTTTGCTTTACAAATGGCCATAATAAGTAGATATTGCGCAGTGCTACGAAAGGCGGTTCTGAAAAGCCTGCAACAGAGTAAGATAATTAGTTACACCCGTACCAATGAAAACGCAAAGTTTAAAATTGAAAATTTCTTTACTCATTCTCATTCATTCATTGTTTTCCTGCAATCAGGAAGACGTTATTACCACAACTAAACCAAGAATATCAACTGGGCCTCCAGTTACTAACATCCGTATTGATCGAATCTTCTCCAGACAAAGTAATATTGAAGCAGGGTCAAGAGACCAAAAAACAACCTTTACCGCTGAACAGGTTGCCTTTATCCAGGTTAAAACAATCTCAGGCACCCCTGCTGAGGAAATCCATTTCGCTGGCCAAGTTTTTGTTGACAACGGTCAAGGTCATGATCCAGTTGCTAATGATGGGATCTACGCCTCTGTGGGCAAATGGAAAATTGAGCGCAAGGGCTTAAAATCTATTCCAGCATACTGGTCTTACTTTGACCGATCCAAGCTTCAGCTATCAACCGCTCGCATTGGCACCCATCAATACGAGTATTTGGATCCAATCCCTGATTATTATATCCCTACAGGCGTTGAGCCCGTCATTAGTCCGGACTGGTATGTTAAATGCAAATTCGAAATTTCAAGACCGGGAGAAAAATGTCTAAGTCACACCTGCCCCAAAACTAGCCTATTTGGCGGCAAAACGTTAATTTGCATCTGTGCCCAAGATTGTGAATTTTGTTTTGGAACTAGCTGTAGCTAGCTATTTATAACTGGGCGAGTCACAGACCTCTGTCTGTGACTCGTTCAATTTGTTCACAAAAGCTATGGTAACTAAACTGCTTAAATTTCTCCTCATTTACCTTATTTCTTTTTTTATACTTAAATTATTACTAAAAGAAGCAAGCGATCTTTTTATCTTTAAACACCACTTTGAGGATGAAAACATATACCTGTCAACTATTTCTGCACTATCAGCAATCATTACATTTAATAAAATAGGACCTAATGAAAAAAAATTTAAAGACATCTTTGGCTTTAGCAAACCTAATATTTATTGGATATACTTTACTTCTATAGGTGTCGCAATTCCACGTGTGTCAGTATTATTTTGGCTCATTAATGGCCATGCTATCCTAGCTATAAATGAGAGTATTAAACTTCAAACAATAATTGTTAAATCCTTTGGGCTCATTTTAATAGCTTTAGAAGAGGAGTTGCTATTTAGATTGGTGCCTGTGAAATACATTTTCGATAAGCAAAATAATTTAATTAAAGTGATTGCCTGTTCAACTTTATTTTCCATTGTTCATGGAATAAATTTGCCCGATGGTTACATTTTCTTTTTAAATGTATTCTTGGGCGGTGCAGTCCTCTCAATCCTATATCTGGCCTCTAAATCGATCTTACCAAGTATATTTTTTCATTTTCTCTGGAACTTTACACAACTGATTCTTTTAGGGATACCCATCAGCGGAACCACTTTTACTCAGTCAATTTTTCATATAACCTTAACCACTTCAGATGCAGGCAAGTATGGGTTAGAGGGAACATGGACTCCTACAATACTTTTATTCATTACAACTATTTTCTTAATTAAGCACATAGATGGTCGACCGTTAGCTACAAAAAGTTAGTCTATTATATCAACTTCTACTGGCAAACTATTTAAGGGAACTTCCTTTAACTACCCTTCTCACAGCCGCTCAGTGCATACCTACGCAGGCATCCTCCAGACCGAATGACACCCCGCCACGAACGTATATACCTCTACGTGGTAGCAGGCCCCAAAAATACCTACCCGCCCCGCTCAACCAACGATCCACTCAACCCAGGCGGCAACCGCCCCTGCGGGCACTAAACTACCGCTGCTCCATGCGGGTGAAGCTTGAAAAAATAATTTAACCTACTGAAAACGATCAATTTAAAACTGATTCTTCTATCTTACTGCCCGATTGCTGATTGATAGAAGGATATTAGACCGTAACTGGGTGCAGATGGCAACCGATCTGCTTGATTAATGAAGGCTTAATCACTTATAACCCTTACATATCATGACTGCTAAAAACTTGTTCACGACGGTTGCCATTCTCTGCTTTGTTTTTGGGCTCTCCCTGCTCATCAGCCCGGAATTTATGGCGCAACAGTACCTGACGGATCCCTCCTGGATGAATGATGGGACCAGGCTTGTGGCCCGGGGCTGGGGAGCGGTACTGGTTGCCAACGCGGTTGCTTACTGGTATGTCCGCAATCTCAGTTCCCAGGAGGCGCAAAAACTAATGCTTTTGCTGACGCTGGTAACGAACCTCGGGTATCTACCACTGCATCTTGTCGGCATTTTTAATCAGGTGGAAACTCCGCTTGCCTGGCTGCAGGTCCTGATGGCTGTCGTTATGGGTACCTGGTCAGCGATGCTTCTTCGCAGGGAAAAAACCGAAGCACCCCTTATGGCCTAAGTGCGACTGGTCGAAGAGGCTGGTTCTACACCCTACGTTCGTCCCCGGAGGTTTGCTTCCGTGGCCGGATTGCTCTTGGCGAAATTTTCTCTGACGCAATTGGCACCAACGCTCCCAAACATTTCCCCCAGCCCCGCGTTATTTCGCTACACAGCAATCCACACCAACGTTATGGCTAACAACAAAACCACCAACCAGCCCGGCTCGAACGACAAGCAGCCGAACTCGAAACGTACGCGCAACTACGAAGCCCGCGATACCTCCGGCGAACAGCCGAACATGGAACAGACCCGCTCCAACCACGACAAGTCCAAGCAGGGCAACCCCGTTCCCGACTCCGCCGAGGGCAAAACCAAAGCCGAACTTCAGCACGAACGCGGCGGCCACGGCCGAAGCGGACACAGCAGTAGCCGGAACGGCAGCGATAGTTAAGGGAGAATGAATCATGAACAATGAATAATGATGAGGTGGACAGGCAGGCTTCATCAGTAAGCCAAGTTGCTCACTTCCTTTTATCTTCATTATTCATTGTTCATTATTCATTTTTCCCCACTATGGACGTTCGGCAGGAATGGCGCCAGGAACTGAAAGACATTCTGGCGTACTGGCAGCAATACGGCCCCGATCCTGTCGGGGGCGGGTACTACGGGCAGGTCAATTACGAAAACGTGCCAAAAACCGACGCCGACAAGGGCATCGTTCTCAAGAGCCGCATCGTCTGGACCTTCTCGGCCGCGGCCCGGCACATGGGCCATGAAGAATACCTGCCCTACGCTGAACGGGCCTACAAATACATCGACAAATACTTCCGCGACCGCCAGCACGGCGGCGTTTACTGGTCGGTGGACTACAAGGGTGAGCCCAAAACGGCCACCAAACAGCTCTACGGCGAGGCCTTCTGCGTCTACGGACTGAGTGAGTATTACCGCGCCACCAAACACCAGCCGGCGCTCGATCTGGCCAAAGACATCTACGGCCTCATGGTCAAACACGGGTACGATGCCAAACGCGGCGGCTTTCACGAAGCACTCGCCCGCGACTGGTCGGAGGCCGACGACTACATCCTGAGCAAAAAGGCCAACCAGGAAACCAAAACCATGAATACGCACCTCCACATCCTGGAGGCCTTTGCCAACCTTTACCGGGCCTGGCCCGACGCGGGCGTCAAACAGCAGGTACGGGGGCTCCTGAACGCCTTCCTGGACCACATCATCGACCCGAAGACCTACCGGATGAACCTGTTCATGGACGACAACTGGAAGGTCAGACGCACCGCCATTTCCTACGGCCACGACATCGAAGCCTCCTGGCTTCTGCTCGAATCAGCCGAAGCCATCCACGATGAACCGCTGATCCAACGCCTGAAGGACGTCGCCGTTAAAATGGCCCGGGCGGCGGCTACCGGCCTGGAACCCGACGGCGGCATGAATTACGAATACGACCCCAAAACCGGACACGTCAACCGCGAACGCTCCTGGTGGGTCATGGCCGAAGCGATGGTCGGCTTTTACAATGCCTATCAGCTGACAAAAGAAACCCAGTTCCGCGACAAAGCCCTCCAAAGCTGGGAATACACCAAAAAACACCTCCTCGACACCCGCAAAGGCGAATGGTTCATGGGCGCCGACGAAACCGGCAAGGTCCTCGGCAACAGCAAAATCAGCATGTGGAAATGCCCTTACCACAACGCGCGGGCTTGTATGGAAATGGAAGGGAGGTATAAGGTATGAGGTATGAGGTATTAGGTATGAGCGGTCCGCCGCTGCGGGTGGCTTCGCCATATAAGAGACTAATAGGCGAAGCCACCTCATACCTAATACCTCATACCTCATACCTCATACCTCAATCCTCAGCCCATCATACCCCAGTCGAATATACGGCGGCAGTTCGCGCTCGACTTCGCGGTGGAGGCCGAGCTTGTGGCTGATGTGGGTAAAGTAGGTGATGTCGGGGCGGATGCGCTCGACGAGGGCAATGGCCTGTTCCAGGGTGAAATGCGAGATATGAGGCTGGCGCTGCAGGGCGTCGAGGATCAGCACGCGGGTTCCGTAAACCTTCTCCAGCTCCTGGTCGGAGATGTAATTCAGGTCGGTGAGGTAGGTGAAATCGTGTATCCGGAAGCCAAAGACGGGCAAGCGGTGGTGCAGCACGTCGATGGGCACAAAACGAATGCCCTCTACCCCAAACGGCTCGTTATCGATTTCGTGCAGCCGGACGCTGGGCACGCCGGGGTACTTTTTTTCCGCAAATACGTAGGCAAATTCCCGCCGCAGTTGCTCCAGAACGGGCCCGCGGGCGTAGATGGGCATGTCGCGTCCCTGCCGGAAATTATACGCCCGGATGTCGTCGAGGCCGGCCGTATGATCCTTGTGCTCGTGGGTGAAAACGACCGCATCGAGCTGGCGGATGTTATGCCGGAGCGCCTGCTGGCGGAAATCCGGTCCGGTATCAATGACGATGCTTTTTCCCCCCACGGCCAGGTGGACCGACGTCCGCAGCCGTTTATCCCGAAAGTCCAGGGAACGGCATACCGCACAGTCACAGCCGATCATCGGCACGCCCGAGGAGGTACCGGTTCCTAGGAGGGTGATGAGCATACAAGGGCAAGGATTGAGGGATTGAAGGAATGAAGGATTGAAGTAGTCTACAGTCGTTCTATTCAGAACGGGCGAAGCTTACATCAATCCTTGAGTCCTTCAATCCCTCAATCCTTATTTATCAGTGAGCTGATTAACCACCTCCACCAGCCGGTCGAAGTTAAGGGGCTTCACCAGGACGTCGTTGAAGCCAGCGGTTTTGAATTCTTCTTCGGTATAGTTCTTGGCGTTGCCCGTGATGGCAACGATAGGCACGGCGGCTTTCTGGGCATCCGACAGCGCACGCACCCGACGAACGCACTCCATCCCATCCATGACCGGCATGTTGATGTCCAGCAGGAGAATGTTGAAGTTTTCCTTCTCCAGAATCTGCAGTACCTGCTCACCATTCTTGACGGCGGTGATGTCGTAATTCTGGAACTCCAGAATCTTACGGGCCAGGTTTTGGATGACGGAACTGTCTTCGGCAATCAGTACGCGTTTGGCTGACATAAAGCTTGTGTTCGTTTGGTAAACGGCTCGGCCCGGAAACGGCCATGGGGATTCGCAGGTGAAATTAAGGGATGATTTTTAAAACAGAAAAAAAGTTTGCGGTAGGGCGCCAGCCCGCTTCCCGACCAGGAAACTGAAGGTGGCAAAAAATTTAATGTATGGTTAATAAATTTTACCTATCGATTTGGTAAATTTAAATCCATTACTTGCTGAGGTTCAACCAGGCACCTGGCTGCTTCGAGCTTACCGGCCCGCGCAGTTCTGTACCTTACTGGCCATTTTCGCATGGCTGGGGAGCTTGGCGGGTCCATTGCCACCACCCATTTAACATCTTCTAACATGAAACTCACCGGCCCTGACGCTTCGTTTGAGCTGAACATCCTCGACTACGAGTACAGCGATGGCTCGCAGTTCCTGGATCGTAACTGGCTTCTCATCAGCCTTCGTACCCGCTTTAAAGAGCATGTCTTTACCACGACGGCCCCCCTCCTGTCTACCTGGGAAGTGGAACTGCTCATCGACTGGATGCGTGCCCTGGCCAACGGACGGCGCCTCACGCCCAAACTGACCTTTGTCGAACCCTGCCTGACGTTCCGCTGTCCCGAGGCACCCGTTGCCAAAGCGCTGACCATTCAGCTGGAACAGGAAGCGGCCCCCTACTGGAACCGCAACGATCCGGAGCCCTTCCGCCTCCCGGTCACGCCCGACCCCGACCAGCTTCGCCAGGCCATTGAAGACCTGGAAGCGCAGCTGTCCAAATTTCCAGTTCGGGAATAGCCCTTCAGGAGCTGGCCCCCACCAGGCGGGCCAGCGTTTCCCGGTATTCGTTCAGGAAGACCTTAAATTCCTTTTCCAGCTCTTTCAGTTCAGCGCCCAGCATGCTGGTGTCGTTGACTTTCAGTTTGCCCTCGGCTTCGCGCGCGACGTCCGCCAGACGCGGTACGCCGATCGTTCCGGCACTGCCCTTCAGCGTGTGCAGGTGGCTTTTGACGGTCGGAATATCGCCGATGGCGTAGGCGTCCAGCGCACCGTTGACCAGCGTACTGGCTTCCTGTTCGAAATCCTCAAAGATTGATACCACCAGGTCCGCTCCGCCAACCTGTTCGAGCTGGCCGACAATGTGGGAGTCGATGACCGGCAATTCCCGCTCCCGGGCGATTTCCAGCTGCCGGGACCGCATCTGCGCGGCCTCCCGGAAGGCTTTGCCCGCCTCGACGATCTCTTTGACCTTGGCGATCAGGCTCTGGGCCCGGATGGGCTTGGCAATGTAATCATCGAGGCCCTGGCTCAGGAAGCGGTCGCGGTCCTCGCGCATCGAATAAGCCGTCATGGCAATGATCGGCGGTAGTTGCGTGCCAAACAGCTCCCGAAGTCGCCGCGTGGTTTCCACGCCGTCCATGTCGGGCATCTGAATGTCCATGAACACCAGATCGTACATCGGCTCGGCCGGATCCGTGGCCCGTTTTTCGACGCAGGCGATGGCCTCCGGCCCGCTGGAAGCGGTATCGACCCGGCAGCCGGCTTTCCGCAGAATTTCGCTGGCAACCTTGCGGTTAACGGCATTATCGTCCACCAGCAGCGTCAGCGGCCGGTAATCGCTGAAAACGCCCTTCAGCGGCACGTCAGCGCCGTCGTTTTTCTGGCTCGTCGGGCTGATGGCCGTTTCCTTTACCTCGATCGTAAACCAGAACGTACTACCCCGGCCGGCTTCGGACTCCACCCCGATCGTCCCTTTCATCAGCGCCGCCAGCTCCTTGGAAATGGCCAGGCCCAGGCCCGTGCCCCCGAAGCTTTTGCGCGAGGAAGTATCAACCTGGCTGAACGAATTGAAGAGCAGCCCCAGGTCTTCGGGCGCAATGCCGATGCCGGAATCCTGCACGTCGAAGCGGATCCGGTTGAATTTGCCGCGTTTTTCAACGAGCGAAGCCCGCACCCGGACATCGCCGTTTTCGGTAAACTTGATGGCGTTTGAGGTCAGGTTCGACAAAATCTGCAGCAGCCGCGTCTGGTCGGCGATGATGTACTGCGGCAGTTCGGGGCTGATCTCGTAGCGCAGGCGGTTGCCTTTGATGCTGGCCTGCTGGCCGAAAAGCGATACCAGCTTGTCCAGAATCTCCTGCAGGGGCACCGGGGCCTCGTGCAGCTGCATCTTGCCCGCTTCGATCTTCGAGAGGTCGAGAATGTCGTTGAGAATGTTGAGCAGCGTTTCCGACGACTTTTTGATCGTCTGCACGTACTCTTTCTGCTCGTGGTCGAGCGGCGTTTCGTTCATCAGGTCGATCATTCCGATGACGCCGTTCATGGGCGTGCGGATCTCGTGGCTCATGTTGGCCAGGAAGCGCTCCTTCACCTTCAGCGAACGTTCGGCTTCTTCCTTGGCCTTCATCAGTTCCTGGGCGTTGCGCTTCAGTTCGGTAATGTCCCGGGCCAGGGCCGCCACTTCGGTCACCCGCCCGGCCTGGTTGGTCAGCGTCAGCATGTTGAACATGAACTGGCGCTCGGTACCGTCTTTCCGCCGGAGCGTGGCTTCAAAATTCCGCAGACTTTTGTGCCGGATCACCCGCAGCAACGCCCGCCGGATATCCTGTTTATCCACAAAATTCACAATGGGCTGCCCCAGCACTTCTTCCGGCTTGTATCCGGTCCGCTTCAGGACCGACGGGCTGATCATCGTGATGCGGCCCTCGCGGTCGACGCGGCAGTAGATGTCCTGGAGGTTAACGAAAATACCCCGGAATTTCTCTTCGCTTTCCCGCAGTTCGAGTTCGGTACGTTTTCGGGTGGTGATGTTGCGGGCGATGCCGGACACCTCCTCGATGGCCCCGTCGGAGAGCAGAATCGGGTTCAGGTAGACTTCCAGCCAGGTATCCTCTCCCTTGGCGCTGGTGTAATGCAGTTCAACAGTCTGCGGCAGCCCCCGGAACGCCTGGCGGTACCGGTCCTCCAGAATCCGCCGGTTTTCGGGCCCGATGATCCGCCAGCCGAGCTTTTCGGTAGTCACGTGCAGCTGGGGCGCTTCGTTGAGCTGGCTCTGAATCAGCCGGGCGTAGTTCCGATTGAACGACGTCAGCTGGAAGCTTTTGTTGACCGACCAGATCAGGTGCGAACTGCTGTCAAAAATGGCGTTCAGGCGGGCGGTTTGCTTCGCCAGGGTCACTTCGTCCTGCTTTCGGGCAATCGCCAGGGCGACCTGCCCTGAGATGAACTCCAGCAATTCCAGATCCCGGGCGGAATAGGCATTGGGGTTGTCGTAGGATTTCACCCCGATGATCCCCGTAATCCGGTCCCCGATCCGCAGCGGCGCGCACAGCATCACCCGGGGGATCTGGCCATACAGATAAATGTTGTGCGTATCGGCCAGCTGGCGGATTTCCTGCTCGTGCAGAAAGAGCGGTTTGTTGGCGCGTATAGCGTACTCCGTTAGCCCGTTGCCCAGCCGCCGCTTCGTAAACCGCATGTTACCCTGGAAGTACTCATCGACATAGTACGGGAAGTACAGGAAGCTTTTGCTCTGGTCGTAGAGCGCAATGAAGAAGTTGCGGGCGTCGACCAGGTTGGCCAGCTCGTCGTGGATATTGTGGTACAGTTCGTCGAGGTTGCGGGTATTGAGCGTCCAGTTGGCGATGCTGTAATACAGTTTCTGCGCCTTTTCGGCCCGGATCCGGCTGGTGATGTTGTGCAGGATACAGCGGTAAGCCGTGGGTTTGCCCTGGTCGTACCGGCAGTTGACCGAACCGGACACGAAAATGGTCTTGCCGCTTTTGCTCCGGAAAACCGTTTCAAACGAAGGAAACTTCGAGCCGTTACGCACCTGCTCGAGCCGTTCCAGGGTGGTGTCGACGTAGTCGGGATGCAGCACGTCGGACAGTTTCAGCGAGGCAATTTCGTCCGAATTATAGCCCAGTACTTCGCGCCAGGCCCGGTTGACGAACATGAACTTGCCGTCGAGCGTCACCAGCTGAATCAGATCGGAGGTGTTGTCGACCAGGTCCTGAAGCTGGGCGTTCGAGTAGGAAAGCGCCGAAGCGACCCGCTTTTTGTTCGTTACGTCCTCGCCGATAATGGTAAAGGACGTAATGACTCCCGACAAATTATTGATGATGAACGAATTAAGCTGGACGTTCCGTACCGCTCCGCTCTTGGCCAGCAGCGCCACTTCTTTCTGCTCGATCAGTCCGCCGCGGTCGAGCGCTTCCTCAAACTCCCGCCGGACCCGTACCCGGTCGGCTTCGGGAATGAAGACGTCGAAGAAGTCCTTACCGATGAGATCGGTCGGTGCCCAGCCCGTAATCCGGAGCGTATAGGCGTTGCAGAAGGTTACCGTACCGTCCCGCTCGATGGTCAGGCCAATCAGGTTCAGCTGGTCGACCGTCTTCCGCACGTCGAACACGGGTACGTTCTGCGCCCGGGGCAGATCTTCGAAGGTATTCAGGATATCCAGCTCCTTGCTGAGCCGCCGGATTTCGGCAACCAGTTCATCTTTTGTTTTCGCAGACCAACGCACGGAAGTAGGATGGTAAAGGGTCGAAATGAATGTGGAAGTTACGAAATTTTGACGTTTGACACCCGACCCTGAACGCCACATCCCGCAAAAAGCCCACTGAAGATTAATCCAGCGCCAAAAGTCCAACGTCCAGCGTCATTAATCACTCCACCCGTTCCCCGTTCGTATTGATGTTAAACCACTCCCCTTCCTGAAGGACGGTGGCGCGGCCGTCGCGGAACGGGCGGACTTCTTCATATACCGCCGGCAGAACCCATTTCCCGTCGCGGTCGACAAAGCCCCATTTGCCACCGCGGGAAGCGGGCCGGAGCGGGCCTTCGGCTTCGATGACCTCGTCGTAATCCCGGCTCGGGGCCGGGCTCGCCTGGGCCGTACGGCGGAGGCTGTCGCGGGCCGGACGGCTGGCGGTGGCTTCGTCGGTTTCGTCCCGGTCCTCGTTCGTGGCGGGTGCGGCAGGTTCCTCCTGGGGCGATTCCAGGACCGCCACCGGTTCGTCCCCAGCGTTCGGCCGGTAGGTTTCCGGCACGGTGGAACGGCCGCGGTTGCGGTCGGTATCGGGTTCGTTGCTTTCCTTCACCACCCAGAGCATCAGCGCCGCCAGCAGGAGCGCCAGCAGTATGCCCCACAGCCCCGCCTGATCAGCCAGGCTGCGCTTTGGCCGGACGTTGACCGTCACCTCGCCCAGCAGGCGGTTGGTCGAATCGGTCATTGAATAGGTAACGGGACGGTCAGGGGTAAACGAACGGCTGCCCTCGGGCGGCAGGTTGGCCCCGACGCCGCTGATGGCGACGGCCGTGGCGTTCTCCACTTTCCAGCGCAGGGTTGCCGTTTCGCCGGCCTTTACTTCTTCGGGCTCAACGGAGAACTCCACCAGCACCGGGGCGGCCGGCAGCGGAACAGGCTCGCCGGGCTCGCTGAGGTCTTTATCCCACCAGCTCAGGTGCCGCCAGTCGGTCGACAGCAGCCGCTCTTTCAGCGTAGCGCCGCGGGGTGGTTTAAGGGAAGCGTAATAATGCTCGGAGAGATAGGTCAGGATTTCCTTGGCCAGCGCCTGTTCGTCGTAGCTGATGGCCTTGAACATCACGCTCAGGTTCCGGGCGGGTATATGCTTGTCGTATTCGTCGAGGATCTCCCGGATTTTCCGCTGTACACTTTCGCGGGATTCCCAGCCGCGGTCCGCCGCCGGAGCGGGTGGCGGAGGGGCAACCGGCGGGGGCGGAACGACCGGAGCAGGCTTCGGTTCGGGCGCCTGGGCGGCGGGTAACGCGGCCAGAATGGCCGGGATCCACTGTTCGGTAACGAAGGTTCGCGTGAGCCGCACCCGATCGGCTTCTTCGACAAACTGCCGGATGTCTTCCTCGCTCAGCTTCCGCTGCTGCGCCAGGGCTTTATCGTGTATCCGGGCTTTCAGTTCACTGATCCGCCCGAAATCGGGGGCAATGGCGTAGCTCACCTGGTTCACCAGGCGCGTGAAGGCGTCCGGCGAAAGCCCCAGTTGCTGGGCTTCGGCCGTCAGGCCCTTGCGTTGCCATTCCCACTCGGCCACGTCGCCTTCGTGCAGGACAATCTCATCTTTGATGCGTTCGCGTAGCTCGTCAAGGGTCATGCCGCAAAGTAAAGCGATGCACGGGAGATGTGCTAATGTCCGAAAACGCTCGGAACACTTCGTCAGCCGCCTGCCCGCTTATCGATCCAGACAAAAGAGCAAGGAGTAAAGAAAAAAGAGTAATCGGTTGTTGTTCAGTGGGTACCTTTTTTCCTTTTGTCTCCAGTCTGTTTTCTTGAATCTTTTCTCTTAATCCCAACCGTCCTGCGACGATATTACAAAAAACTAATCTGTGCTTTTTCGGTAATGACCCATTTGTCGCCCTGCAGGAGCAGATGACCGGGGTGTTCGGTGAGGATGCGGCTACCCGGGCGCGGCGGCGTCAGATACGTACAGGTATTCGCCAGGTACGAGTAGGGGTCGGAAAGCGCCAGCCGCTGCAGTTCGCTGCTTTCGCTGATGCGGTAGGTAGCCTGCGTCTGGTCGAGGCGGTAGATTTCAAATATCGTGTCGCGGTGCGGCACCGACTGCAGGCCAAAGCGGCTAAAGCCGTCGCCCAGATCAGCCGTCCGGCCAAACATCACCACATCCTGGGTGGCGGTACTGCCCATCGGGCGGGGTTCGGGACGGGGCGCCGGCGCGGGGCTGGCTGCTTTGGGGATCGGAACGGCCGCCGGTACGCTGACCGGTTCGGGACGAGTTGCCGCGGGCACGGGCTGCACCATGGCGGAGGTAGGCGTGGCGTGGGCCAGTTCGGCCGAAACCAGCTGGTGGCCCCGGCTGATCTGGAGCGTATGTTCGGCCACGCGGAGCCGGTTCATCACCTGGATCCGCTCGTTTTCCAGCAGCACCAGCCGTTCGGTCAATTCATCCAGGGCTCCTTCGGCCATCTGGACGCCTTCCTGCCGCTGCCGCCAGCCCAGTACGCCCATCACAACCAGGTTGAACAGGGCCAGGCCCAGAGCTACCATGCCGTAAGGAAACGCTTCCGGACTTGGGGCCGGAACGTCTGCGGTAATCGTCGGAGCATCAGCCGACAGCGACCGAACCGAGTCCGATACACTCCGGCGGGAAGCCAGCCGGTCGACCACCTGCAATTCAGAGGAAGGTGCGTTCTCCTGGGCTATGGCCTGCTCCAGGGCTTCGGCAAAGGCCGGATAGGTCGGTAACTGCATCCGGTGTTCGCGGCTGCGTCCTTTGGTCACCTCGGTTTTCAGGTACTGACTCAGATCTTCGAGAATCTGGGTGACGACATCCTCGGACAGGGCCTGCCCCGATCGTTCCCAGAGGAGTTCCATTTTCCGCTGCCGCACGCGGGCCAGCAGGCTGCTGGCGTTGGTCAGGTTGTTCTCGCCGATAAAGGCCAGGATGCGCTCTTCCGTCTGGCAGTCCGTGCAGACGGTGTACTTGACCTTCCCGAACGTCTGCGTATCGGTAGCCAGAAATTCGACAGTCGCTTTCAGCATCCTGAGGGCGGCATCATCCACCACCTGCGTCGATACGGAATCAGACTGGGCGAAGGCCATACGGCCAACCAACATTAAGAAGAGAAGAGCAAGGCGAAGCAGGGTCTGATTCTTCATAGTCGTCGAGCAAAAGCCCTGCGCAATCCGTTGTCGGATAATTGCGCCGGTGGGCTTGTGTTTCGATATGCAAATACAGTACCAAGTCAGTAATTTATGCGATTCTTCCCGGATCGCTGCGCCTGGGCCCCTGCATTTCCTCCGGCCTGCCAAAAGGCTCAGAGCTCCCTCCTATCAATAAAAACTAATCTGCGCCTTTTCGGTAATGACCCATTTGTCGCCCTGCAGGTGCAACCGGCCCGGCTCGTCGGTATGAATGCGGCTTCCGGGGCGGGGCTGCGTCTGATAAATGCAGGTATCGTTGAGGTAGGAAAACGGATCGGAAAGCGCCAGTTGCTGCAAATCCGGGCGTTCGCTGATCCGGAAAGTGGCCAGTTCATCGCCCTGCCGGAAGATCTCAAAGACGGTATCCCGGTCGGGGGCTTCCGAAAGGCCGCTGGTGCTGAACCCGTCGCCCAGGTCGGCAGTCCGGCCGTAGAGCAGGGCGAAGGTACTCCGCTGCGGAACCATCGGCCCGGGTGCCGGTGCGGGCGTCGGCTCCAGCGGTACGGCATGGCTGCCGGGTGACGGGGTCCGGGCAGGCGCGGTGGTCACGGCCGTATCGATGACGGACCGGCTCCGACCCGTCGTCGTCTGCCGGGTAGTCTGTTCCAGGCGGTGCAGCCGGTTCAGCAGGTCGGTGCGTTCGGCTTCCAGGACCGCCACCCGCTGGGTCAGGCGGGCCAGTTTCTGTTTGGCGGCATCTCCCGGCGAGGCTTTCGCCGGATCCAAACCGGTATCCACCGCGGGGAGAACCATGCCGTGTCTGCGACTCCGCCAGAACAGGTACAGCGTCAGCAGCAGCGTCAGCCCCGACACAAGCATCGATACCCAGGCGTAGGTCGGCAGACCGCTTTTTGAGCCCACCGGCTCGTCGGTCGGCTCCGGCAGGGCCGGGTCGGCTTCCGGGGTCTGCAGCGCCGCCGCCTGCTGGCGGACGGAGGGAACTTCGGCCCCGGTCAGGATGGTGTCCACCGCCCGGAGCGCATCCGAAGCATAAGCCACTTCCTGGCTCAACTTGTCGAGCTGATGGCTATAAGGCTCGTAGGAAGCCAGCGCCAGCCGGTGCGCCCGACCGCCCTTGGTCACTTCGCTGATGATGTACTGCCGAAGCTGCTGAGCCACCTGCCCGGCCGCCTCAGCGGACAGGGGCCGCTTCTGGCCCCGGAGCAGCTCCTGTTTTTTGGCCTGCACCTTCATCACCAGCGTGCCGGCATTGGTCAGCCCGTTGGCGCGGATGAAGGCCAGGACCTGGGATTCGCTCCGGCAGTCAGCACAGCGGGTTTCCTGCACTCTCTTAAAGTTGAGGGTATCGGTGGCCAGAAACTGGACCGTTTCCCGCAGCATATCCACGGTTACCTGATTGACGGACGAGGTAAAATCTTCGTCCTGCGCCCGGACCGGGCCGGCGATCAGCAGACTTCCGATGAGCAATAATCCGACAAACGGCAGGTGGGTCATACGTTGAGTGGCCATGTAGGCGTCCTTCGGTTACGATTCCGCAATATGTTTCGAAAGCTCGTAAAGCGCATGTTTCAGCGGCAGGAAAAAAAACGTTTCCGCCAGGGCTTCGTTTGGCGTGCGTTCCAGTCCGACCCGGGCCAGCATGTAACTGTCATACAGGCGCCCGCTGCGGGTTACATCCGGCCCGACCAGGAAGCTCAGGTACCGCTCCGGCGTCTGGATGTTGTATTCACTCAAAAAATACGCAATATCCCGGTCGAGTAGCGTTTTTTCCAGGAAATTTTTCACATTCTCCAGAACCGAGGCGTGAAAATCCGGCTGCGCCCGGGCCTCGGCGATCTTGGTCCGGCGGTACTCAAAGCTGGGGTCGCGGCTGGGATCACCGCCCCAGACAATGGCTGTTTCCCGGTTTTCGTAGCGGGACCGGTCGCTGCCGGCCAGTTCGTAGAGCACCGCCCCATTGGCCGTAGTCTCTTTCGGGTTGTCGGTGAGCATGACCTGGAAATCCGTCGGCACGGGCAGCTTCGTGTACGCCTGCAGCAGCAGCCGGGTAAACTGGTTCAGCCGCGTGGGCGTACCCAGCAGACTCAGGTACTGGCTGCCCCGGCCCGTAAAGGTCAGGTAGCGCGGCAGCGACAGGTTGTGGCTTTCCATCAGCTGCACCAGGTGGTAGACGATGGCCGCGTAGTGCAGGTACAGCACCAGTTTCAGGGCGGGCTTGGCATCCCGGATCGACTGGATGAATTTGAAATGGTCGTTGTACTTGAACAGCAGGCTGACGATATCCTCGGCTGTCAGTTCGGGCGTGTTCAGGAAGGTCTGCAGGGTCGTATCTTCCAGCGCGCTGGCCTGGTTCAGGGTTCGTTTGTAGGCCAGGTAGTTGAGCACGAAGCCATTGTCCTTACGCCGGGCCGGGTGCCCCTGTTCGTCGAGGCCGCCGCCCCAGATGTCGTAGCCCGCAAAGCGGAAGGAGGTCGTCAGGTACCGGTCCTGCTGCCGCATGAACAGCATGATGTCGGCCGTACCGCCCCCGATGTCGACGTTGACCGTATCGGCAAAGGAATGCACCCCGTTTCTAACGAGGTAGAAGTACGGTGCCAGCGATTCGGGGATGGGCCGGGGCCGGAAATTGGCCGTCGTTCCGAACACATTCCTGAGCGCCTGCTCCCATTCCAGCAGCAGGTTGTCTTCCGTCAGCGCCCGCATGCTCGAAGGCGCCAGCCAGGTAATGGCCGTCTGCTGCACGTTCCCCTGGTTGAGCACGACCTTGTTCCGGATCAGCAGCAGCAGGGTCTCGAAAAAGGCCCGCACCCGCGGTCGGTTCAGCGTATCGCCGGGCTGGTTTTCAAACAGCCACTTCAGGTTGGTGACGTAGCGGTTGACGCCCGTGTTTTCCGTCTCCAGGTCAATGTTAAATCCCAGGTTAATCTTGCTGAAGAGGTTATCGCCGCTGTCGGTAAAGCCGCTTTTTTCGTACACCGTTGTCCGCAGCGGGAAGCTGAACCGCGAACCGTACTCCTTCCCGATAATCGGCGGCACAAATTCCCGCCGGATGAGCGTCTCCATCGGCTGAATCCGGTCGAAGCTCACTTTCAGGGCGTATTTGTCGTACACCGACTGGGCGGAATAGCCTTCGTAGGGCTTGTTCAGCCCCACCATCTGCAGCTCGTCGCGGTCGAGGACCACCTTATCGTCGGAGATCGTCAGCGCCCGCGGCAGGCCGTCGGCGGCGTCGGTATAGGCGATGTGGGTGTTGGAGGTACCGAAGTCGATCGCAAAAGTGTAATTCTTGTAGCCTTTGTCGGCGATGGTCGTAAACCTGGGCAGCACCAGGCCCCGGTACGGAATGCCGCCCCGTTCCAGCCGGATCTCGGCCAGGTCGAAGGCCTGGGGCACCTTGTAGTAGTAGGTCGCGGGCTCAGTCGCTTTGGGCGTCCGGGCTTCGGGAGGGGCCACGTTGAGCGGCTGGTTGTTGACGATGGCATCGACCCGGTAGAACCGCAGGGCCGCTCCCGCCCGGAAGCCGGTATCGGGCTCGCTCCAGTCGGCCAGCATGACCGAATACTGGTTCAGGCTCTGCCAGTAGGCATCGGGCACCGTAATGCGGTAGAAAGGGAAGAACGCCAGTCCGGCCCGGAAGTCCAGCACCGTTTCGGGCTTGCTGAGATCGTACTCCTTCCGGAACTCCACCAGGCGGTTGCCCCGGATTGGAATGCGCAGGGCCGCCACGATGACCCGACCAACCCCGCGCACCTCCTCGCGAATGCTCAGGTGCTGCTGCAGGTCTTCGGGCCGGAAGAAATTAAAATACGCTTTCCGTACGGGCAGCAGGAAGTCACAGTCGCCCGCCATACCGGTCAGGAAGCGGTCGTTATTGACCTTAAAGGGCACCCGAATGAGGAAATCTTCCAGAAAATCGTCGGTTGTCACGAAGGGGTACCGCACGTTATCGACGCCCGGCAGGTACCGGTCGACCAGCAGCCCGCCTTCGCTGAGGTTATTGAGCGAAGAGCGGAAAATGACCGTCTGCGGATTCCAGGTCGTATTCTTCACGTACCGGCCCGCCACGTCCATGCGCGAAGCCAGCGCCAGCGGCCGGCGCACGCCGGTCGGGGCTCCGTTCCGGGCTTCCCGTTTGTAATGCTCGACGGTCGGCACCATCACGAAATCGCTGCTTTCCTCGATATCCGCCAGCAGGTCGGCTTCCCGGACCTTGTGCAGAGCCAGGCCGGGCAACACCTGCAGCGTGGCGTTGCCGTCGCCCCCGATCTGAATCGGCTCAAAATTCGCCAGGGTCGTTCCGGGCGTAACGGTCACCGGTACGGCACTATCGAAAAACACCCGGTAGAGGTATTCCTTCAGCCCACCCTGCAGGTAGGTGCCGCCGTACTCGTCATACAGCCGCCGCAGGTAAGTCACGAAGGCTTCATCCCGCTCGTTGAGGGGGACGTATTCGTTCTGAAACAGGGTCCGGCCCGTGGTGCTTTTGGGCGGATCGATGAACTTGTTCTGCCGTTCCTGCTCCCAGTTCGGGGAAGTAAAGACCAGGCTCAGGGGCGAGGTACCGCCCAGCAGAGCGCCTTTGTAGTAAATCAGCGTGAACTGATGCAGGCCCGTCAGCTCGTTGCGCAGGTCCAGTTCCAGCGCTTTGGCCAGGATCTGGTGCGGGTGCCGGCCCGTAGCACCTGGTTTGCGCTGCCCCAGCACGCCCAGCCGCTCGGCCCGGTTCCAGACGCGGTAGGTCAGGTCGGGGCTGTTACCGGCCTGGAAGAGCAGTTCTAGCATGTCCAGGGCGTGGGAAACCAGGACGTGGTAGAGCGACAGCTCCCGCGGGAAAGGCGTGTTTTTCACCAGCCGAAAGGCCGTATCGAACAGGTACAGGCGGGCGAAGGGCGAGGGAATGGAGGTTCCGGCCTTGGCCGCCGCTCCGGCCGCGCCGCCGACCGCCCCCGAGAGCGTGTCCGGAATGTGTTCAATCCGGTTGCCCGTCAGGCCGCCGTGGGTACCCGTCCAGCCGTTGTGGTTCTGCTGGCTAACGTTCGGATCCGTATCAATGCGAAGGATATGCGCCATAAGTCAAAGGTCCTACCGGCGTTTGCAGGCCGGCGTGGATAGGAAGGATTTTTGATTAAACGTCCGCCAGTTCGCGGTTGACCGTACCCAGTTTCTCCCGGCAGCGTTCGGCCACCTCGATCAGCAGCTGCATGAACCGGTGCTCGGTCTGCGGGAACCCGCTCTGCAGGTTGTTTTCGATCTTACCGGCCTGCTCGCGCAGGAAGCGTTCACTGATGCCCTTGTCGAAGAAACCGGTTGGGATCTGCCGCGACCGGACCATGCCGTTGAAGTCGGCCGTAAGGTCCAGGGGGTGGAACGAGCGGTCGTTCTCGGCCATTTCGCGCAGCCATTCCCGGAAATGAAAGCCCATGAAATTGCGCAGACCTTGGTAGAAGCTGTTGGTCGACAGGTTCTGCGGTAGGGCCAGGTTCTTGGCGAAGGCCTCGCTCTGGTTATTGGGCACAAAGTCCGTAAAGAACTTGGTCGCGTACCCAAACCGGATCATTGGTTCGAGCAGGTTGTGGTAGGTCGGATCGTGGAAATGGGCCAGGTCGAGCCGGCGGTCGTTGCGCCGCAGACCGTATTCGTAGTACCGCCGGTCGGCCGTAAACTCGTCGTTGTGTTTCTGGGCGAAGTGGAGCACCGCTTCCGCCGCCAGCATTTCGACCAGGTGGGCGTTGTTGACCTGCTGGGCGCCGCCTTCCACGTTCGGGTACAGCTTCGCGCCCGGCCGGTCGCCGATGTAGTACAGCGCGTCGAGATCGATCTGGTTCTGGTAATAGGAAAGCGCCGCCTTCGTCTTGGAGAGGAACCGGTTCTGGTCGATTGAACTGTTGGTGTTTTCTTCCAGGGCAAAATACGGCATGACCGTCACGGCGCCTTTGCGGGCGTTGCGGATGGGCATTTTCTGACTGGGATGCTGCAGCAGCTTGACCAGCTGCGGAAAGCCCGCCGAGCCCGTGCCCCCGAAAATGGAGCTGATGATGAAAATCCGGTCGGTTTCGCTGTTGAAGGCGCCCGTGAAATACTTGTAGACCGCCGAGTCTTCCAGGGCGTTGAACACCACGCTGCCGATGTTGGGATTGCCCTTGAAGCCCACCGACAGGTTCAGCTTCAGCTCGGTACTGGTCGGTTTGGCCGAATTATCGTAAAAAAGCTTCAGAAACTCCCGGTCGATTTCTTCCAGGCTGCTGACCTGCAGGAATTCCTCGAACGTTCCCTGGTGCTCGGTCAGCTTCGGCAGCACGGTATCGCCGATCTTCTCCTGGGCGTTATCAGCCTGGAGGGTGCCCAGCGGGTGCATGGCCGTGGCAAAAAAGGTGCGGCGTTCGGCGCTGCTGGAACCACCGGCCGTATCACGGTAAGCGGCCCGGCGGATGGACCGGTACAGCTCAACCAGCCGCAGCGACCGTTCGGTATCGCCGTTCTGCATGTCCATATCGAGCAGGATGGGCACGATGGTCAGATCTGCAGGCACGTTGGCACCCGCCGCCAGCAGCATCGTCAGCGAGCGCAGCACGCGGGCACCCGTTCCGCCTATCCCGAAAAGAAAGAGCTTCATACTTTCAGTAGTTTATCGTTTATGGTTTAGTGTTTAAACCGATCCGGGCCAGGGATCCAAACACCAAACGCGTGCATCATGGGAACCTGCCGGGACGTATTGGGCAAGGCTACAGCAGCGGCGGGGCTGTTTCTGGAAAACCGCCGCCTTTAAAACGGCGTCCGCTTGGCAAAAATGGAAAAGCGTTTGAGCGCCAGGGAAAACAGGAAAAAGTACAGGGCCGCGTAAACGGCATTCATGGCCGCAAAGCCCTGCATGTAGCCGTCGGACTCATCGGCACCCGTCCGGCCCAGGGCGTAAGTCAGGGCGTAGGCAAAGGCGAGGATGGCCACCACGGCCAGCAGAATCAGCCAGTGCGGCAATTTATCAAAGACCGGCTTCCAGCGCCCGAGCAGCAGGTAGAACAGGGCGGCGGCAACCAGGGTCGCCAGCAGCGTCAGAAAGCCGACCGGCGTAAAGATTTCATCGGCATAGATCGGGTCGTTGTTGGGGCCGAGAATCAGCTCGTAAAGCGTCACAAACATGGACTGTACAGGTTAGGGTTTATTTTTCCAGCCGCAGCTTCACGTCCACAAAGGCGTTGCCCGCCGACTGGTACGCTTCCCGCACCCCGTTCATGAGGTGGTTCAGCGCAAAGGTTTTGTTTTGCCGGCCGGCGGGCGTACGGTCATCCATAGTCGTCCATTCCCGCTCGTACCAGGTATCGAAGCGCACGGGCAGCCGCAGATTCAGGTCCGCCGCGTCGCCAAAGAGGTTGTCCACCTGAAACGTCAGCACGTGGCTAACGCCGTTGAGGAGCTTTTCTTCCCGTTCGCTGAGGCGGGTGGCCGTGACTTCCTCCCGCCGCTGCACGTTGACCAGTTTAACGGCCGCATCCTTGCTGTTGATGACCAGGTTCTTCCGCAGGTGATCCGCCGCCTGGGCGTAGGCCGGCAGCCCGCTCAGATCCAGCCCGATGGCGAAGGTTTCCGAGTGGCCGGGCCGGGCCGTCAGCTTCGTCAGGTTATTGCGCTCGACCCGCCATTTTCCCTGCTTGTTGAGAGAGAAAAACAGCACGTACTGGCTGATCGCCCCGCCCTTGCCGAAGTCCAGCACCTGGGCCGGCTGGGTCGTCAGGGCTTCGCGCAGCTGCCGGTTAAAGTCGGGCAGCAGTTCCTGTTTGCCGATGACCCAGACGTAGAACGGACGCATCTCCCCGTTCAGTGTGTGTTTGGCGTTCTGGTAGTCGTAGTAGGTCCCGTTGAAGCGCGACCGAAAGGCGTAGACCGTCGCCCCGATGCCCTGGCGGCTGAGCCGGGAAAACTGGTCGTAGATCTGGTTTTTCAGCACGCTGGAGGCGTTCTCCCGGTTGATTTCGGGATTGCTGCGGATGTCTTCGTCGGGGAACGAAAGGATGCAGTCGGAGGCCAGCAGGACGATGTCGTTGCGCGCGGCCTGCTTACCGACCTGTTCGAAAATGGTATGCAGCCGGGAGCTTTTGCCGGTAGCCAGGGGCGTGGTCGCCAGGTTCGCCACAAAACTGCGGGCGTCGCCGGAGTACGCCTGGGCTTTCTCGGAAATCGTCCAGATTTTGACCGGTTTGATAGCGTTTGCCTTGGAAACGACGTCGGATACGACATCCTTGAATTCGGTAGCCCCGCGCAGGTAGCCGCCCATGCTGGCGGACGTTTCGAGGAAGAAGTGCAGGTTACCGAGCGTGACCGCCGGGGCCGTTTCCTTGGGCTCGGCAGGTTTTTTGCGGGAAGTACAGCCCGTAAACAGGACCAGGAAAACCAGCAATAAGCGGACAGGACGTCGATTCATTATTCCTTCGGTTAGCAATCCACAGCAAAACCGGCTTAACGCCGCCGGTAAGGCAGCATAAACGCCGCCACAAACAACGCGCCCAGCAGGTAGGCGTACACCTGCGCCGCGCCATCGGCCTCGAAGCCCTCGCAGCTTTGCAGGCCATACGCCAGCAGCGAAAAAAGGATCACCTGCACCGCCACCAGCCGAACGCGCCCGCGCCCCGCTCCCGTCCGGAAAAAATTGGCTTCCAGCAGCAGCAGTACCGCCGACAGCATGCCCCAGAAGGAGCCGATTAGCGTTGGCAGCTGACCGCTTTTCCGGCTGCTGTATTCTCCTCCGGCCAGCAGCAGGGCCACCAGGGCCGAGACCGAAATCAGCGTGCCGGGCCAGTTCAGCCAGCCGTTTGCAACGGGTGGTGCCGGCTCCGGATCGTCGATGAGGGCCGGCGGTGGTACCGAACGTACGACCACTGGTGCCGGCGGCGGTTCAGCCGCAATGCGCCGCAGCTTACCTTCCGTAACGTCCAGCCAGACGATTTGATTATCCGCCGCCCGGAAACCTTCGGCAAAGGCACCGGGACGGAACAGGTGCGTCCGCCCGGTTTCGTCCCGCAGCAGGCCGCATTCCGTCAGCTCGTCGTAATGAATGACCGTTCCACGCATACCCTATCAACGCCGCGAAAGCGGGTAAATGTAGCGAATGACCCAATAATTTACCAGAACCCATCCAACAGAACGCCTGTGCGGTTTATTAATGGTCTAAGGGTCGTACCTTTGCGGCTCATCACCCCCCTCGGCATGGCAACGCGTCCGGATCAGGTTCGTCCCAAAAAACACCTCGGCCAGCATTTTCTGAAAGACCTGCGCATCGCCCAGCGCATCGCCGGTCTGCTCTCCACCCACGGCGGCTACCGCGTCGCCCTCGAGATCGGGCCGGGCATGGGCGTTCTGACGCAGTATCTGCTGGCCGACGACCGCTTTACCACCCACGTCATTGAGATCGACGTCGAATCGGTCGGTTACCTCAACGACCACTTTCCTCCCCTGCGCGGCCGGATTATTGAGGGGGATTTCCTGCGGATGAACCTGGCGACGCTCTTCAGCGAGCCAGTGGCCGTTATCGGTAATTTTCCGTATAACATCTCGTCCCAGATTTTCTTTAAAGTCCTGGAGCACCGCCGGCAGGTTCCCGAAGTGGTGTGCATGCTCCAGAAGGAAGTCGCCCAGCGCATCGCTTCGCCGCCGGGTAATAAAGATTACGGCATTCTGAGCGTGCTGCTCCAGGCCTTTTATACGATCAAATACGAATTTACCGTCGAAGCCGGGGTTTTTCAGCCGCCCCCGAAGGTTCAGTCGGGCGTCATCAGCCTCAAACGCAATGAGGTGACGGAACTTCCCTGCGACGAAAAGAAGTTCTTCCAGGTGGTCAAGCAGGGCTTCAACAACCGGCGGAAAACGCTCCGCAACGCCCTTAAACCGCTGGGCCTGCCCGAGGGCATGAACACCCATCCGCTGCTGGATAAACGGGCCGAGCAGCTCGGGGTGGCGGAGTTTGTGGCGCTGACGCAGGAAATTATGAGTCATCAGTCTGACAGTCATCAGTCGTCAGTCGGCTCCGCCCCGTAGCCTTCACCGGGGGAAGCTACGCGAACGATCCATCGACTGACAGACTGACGACTGACGACTTCACAACCATGACCTTCGAGCTCACCCAAGACTTCCTCGACCGCCTGCAGGCGGCGATTGATGCCCGCGACGACGCGACGCTCCGGGCGGAGCTGGACGAGCTATACCCGGCCGACATCTCCGGCATTCTCTACGAGCTGGATAATGAATCGGCGCGGTACGTGCTGAACCTGCTCGAAAAGCCGGTCGGGGCCGAAATTCTGGCGAACCTGGACCCCTCGGACCGGGTCAGCTTCCTCAAATCGTTCACTTCGGCCGAGCTGGCGCCCTTCATCGAGCACATGGACTCCGACGACGCCGTCGACCTGCTCAACGAACAGCCTATTCAGATCCGGGAGGAAGTCATCGGCCGGTTGGAAGACCGCGAACAGGCCCGTTTTATCCTGGATTTGCTGCACTACGACGAGGACGTGGCCGGCGGTCTGATGCAGAAGGAGCTCATCAAGATCAACGTCAATCTGACGGTCAACCAGTGTATCGAGGAGATCCGGCAGCAGGCGGAGAATGTGGAGAACGTCTATTCGGTATACGTCGTCGACGATAACGGCATCCTCCTGGGCCGGGTATCGCTGAAGAAGATCGTCCTGGCGCGAAAAACGGCCAAGATCGCCGACATCTACGAAGACGATATCGTCTTCATCGAAACCTACCGCCCCGCCTCCGACGTAGCCGAGCTCATGCGGCGCTACGACCTGGAAGCCGTGCCGGTGGTCAACGTCCAAGGGAGGCTGCTGGGGCGGATTACCATCGACGACGTCGTGGACGTCATTGCCGAGCAGGCCGAAGAAGATATTCAGGCCATTTCCGGTCTGTCGGGGGAAGTCGAGGAAGACGATACCATCTGGCAGCGCTCCAAGGTGCAGCTGCCGTGGCTGGTGGCTGGGGCGACGGGTAGTCTGCTGGCGGCGACGGTCATCAACGGTTTCCAGAGCGAGCTGAGCAAGATTGCGGCCCTGGCGGCCTTTATACCCATCATCGGGTCTACGGGCGGTAATGTGGGGATTCAGACGTCCTCGCTCATTCTCCAGAGCCTGACCGACAAGTCCGGGCTAACGACCACCCTTTCCCAGCGGCTGATTCGTACGCTGCTGACGGCTTTATTGAACGGACTCGTCGTCGGAACCATGGCCGGACTCTACACCTTCCTCATCGGCGAACCGCGGCTGTTCCTGGTGGTGGCCGCCTCGCTGCTGTCGGTAGTGCTGCTGGCTTCGTTCATGGGTACACTGACCCCGCTGCTGCTCAACCGCATCGGCATCAACCCCGCCCTGGCCTCCGGACCGTTCATCACCACAGCCAACGACCTGGTGGGGATTGGCGTTTACTTTCTGATTGCCAGTTTATTATTGAATATTTAAAGGCTGGATGGTTAGGATGGCTAACCATCCAGCCATTCAATCCATTTCAACCATTCAAACCATTTAACCATCCTTTTTTCCTTTGATCGCCGTAATCCAACGCGTAACCCAGGCTTCCGTTACCATCGACGGGGCCGTCAAAGGCCAGATTGGCGCGGGCTTTCTGATTCTGCTCGGCATTACCCATACCGATACGACCGAAGACCTCGAATGGCTCAGTAAAAAGATCGTCGGCCTGCGGGTCTTCAGCGATGCCGAGGGCAAAATGAACCTCGACCTGAAGGCCGTCGGCGGCAATATCCTGCTGATCAGCCAGTTTACCCTCCACGCCAGCACCAAAAAAGGCAACCGGCCCAGTTTCATCGAGGCGGCCCGCCCCGAAGTGGCCATTCCGCTCTACGAGCAAATGATCCGGCAGCTATCCGCCGATCTTGGCCAGCCCATCCAGACCGGCGAATTCGGCGCCGACATGAAGGTTTCGCTGCTCAACGACGGGCCGGTAACCCTGGTCATTGATACAAAGAATAAAGTATGATCCGGCAAAAATTGCCATCTTGCCGTTTCCTGAACCATAACCCGATGAAAAAACGCTTGACCACCCTCTGGCTTGTGGGCCTGAGCCTGCTGATGTCCACTGCCTACGCCCAGACCCAAACCTATGCCGAAAAGCTCGGCTTCCCCAAAGGCAAAAAAGTCCTGATCCTGCACGTCGACGATGCAGGCATGAGCTACGAAGCCAACCAGGGCACCATTAACTCGATGGAAAAGGGCATCGCGACCTCCACCAGCGTGATGATGCCCTGCAGCTGGGTACCGGCGTTTATGAATTATGTCAAAAAGAATCCGGGTCGCGACGTGGGCGTTCACCTCACGCTGACCTCGGAATGGGATCACTACCGCTGGTCGCCGCTGGTCGGGCGCGCCCAGGCACCGGGCGTCTACGACGAACAGGGCGCGTTCTGGCACTCCGTCGAGCAGGTGGTTCAGCACGCCTCGCCCGACGAGGTGGAAGCCGAAATGCGGGCGCAGATTGCCCGCTACCGCCAGTTTGGCGTCGAGCCGACCCACCTGGATTCGCACATGGGCACCCTGTTCGAGCTGAAATTTATCGAGCGCTACGTCAAGGTCGGTATCCAGGAGCGCATTCCGATTCTCTTCCCCGGCGGACACGCCACGCTCGTCATGGCCGATATGCGCGTGTCGGAAGCCCAGCGCGGCCTGCTCCAGCAGGTAGGTCAACAACTCTGGAAGGCTGGACTGCCGGTGCTCGACGACCTCCACGGGGGCAGCTACAGCTGGAAGCTCCCGGCCGGTATGGCTCCCACGGACGATAACCTGCGCAAATTCAAGACCAGCAAGTTCATCGAACTTTTTCAGGCCTGCCGCCCCGGCCTCACCTACATCATCATGCACAGTGCAGACGCCGGGGCACACTTTGACCAGATCAGCGGCTCCGGCATCACCCGCCGCGGCGACATGCTCGCCATGATGGACCCGGCCCTGAAGGCCTTCATCGAAAAGGAAGGCATTATTCTGACCACTTGGCGGGAGCTGGCGGAGCGGAGAAAGAAAGTCAAGGACTGAAGGATTGAAGGATTGAGGGATTGAAGGATCTATAGTCGGTCCATTCTTGGTAACTTTGGCACCCTTGCTCAATCCCTCAATCCCTCAATCCCTCAATCCCTCAATCCCTCAATCCCTCAATCCCTCAATCCATGACCCTCCACGACGCCCAACGAACCGTAGACGACTGGATCAAAACCATCGGCGTGCGGTATTTTGGTGAACTCACCAACATGGCCATCCTGACCGAGGAGGTTGGTGAACTGGCCCGGATTATGGCCCGGCGCTACGGGGAGCAGTCGGAAAAAGAGTCGGATAAAGACAAGGACCTGGGCGACGAAATGGCCGATGTCCTCTGGGTGCTGATCTGCCTGGCCAACCAAACGGGCGTCGACCTAACGGAAGCCTTCCAAAAAAACCTGGAGAAGAAAACCAGCCGCGACAGCACCCGCCACCGCGATAACCCGAAGCTTACCGGCGGGTGATTCCCGGCTCGCCGGCCTATGTAACGGTTACCGGCTTATTGGTATATTTACCGTCCTAACCCGACCCTGCTGATGCCTGACTCGACCGATTCCCTTTGCGCAGCGTTCGCGCCCATTAGCCTGGGGGAAATGGAGGCCGTCAACCTGCAGAACCGGATCGACCGAAAATACCTCCTGCACCGGCGCGACCTGCCCGGACTGCTTTCCGAGCTCCAGGAACATTACCGGATCCTGGACATTGCCGGACAACGGCAGCACCGCTACGAATCGCTGTACCTGGACACGCCGGACCACCGCCTCTACTACCTGCACCATAACGGAAAACCCGAACGCATCAAAGTACGCTACCGGCGGTACCTGGACTCCGGCCTGGTGTATTTCGAAGTGAAGCACAAGACCAGCCGGCAGCGGACGCTGAAGTACCGCCTGCCCAAGGCCGACTGGGCGCCGGAAAGCGTCGTGGAGGATCTGCAGGCGCTCGGAACGCCCTTCGCCGGGCCGGCCGGCCTATGCGACCAGCTCTGGATCAGCTACCACCGCATTACCCTGGTGGGCATCCACCAGCCCGAACGCCTGACGATCGATCTGGGCCTGACCTACCGGCTGGGCAGCTGCGTCCGCCCGCTCGACCCGCTGGTGGTCGTGGAGCTTAAACGAAACCGCGAATCCCTGGGCAGTCCGGCCGCCGGAGCCCTTCGGCAGCGGCGCGTCTACCGATCCGGGTTCAGCAAATACGCCATCGGTATGGCCCTGCTGGGCGGCGTAAAAGCCAATGCGTTCAAACCGGTCCTGCTGAAAGTAAACAAGATTGTATTACTTGAGCCCACCCTGCCTTAATGCAACCCATCGACGATTCCATTCCTTCCCTACAGAACTTTCTCGGGGGTTCCCCCCTGCTCGATTTTACGCTGCGGTTTGTACTCAATGCCGTGGTGATCAGTCTGCTGATTCGCGGGCTGTATTACCCCCGCTACAAGAACAAGGACTTTGTCTTTACGTTCTTTCTCTTCAATATCGTCAATTTCCTGATCTGCCTGCTGCTGGGTAGCTCAACCCTGAAACTGGGGGCGGCCTTCGGGCTGTTTGCCCTGTTTTCGATCATTCGGTTCCGTACGGTCACCGTGCCGGTGCGGGAAATGGGCTATTTCTTCGTCAGCGTGGCCGTCGGGGTCATCAACGCCCTGGCCCCGGCTGGCGACAGCTACCTGCTTTTTCTGGCCAATGGGGTGCTGCTGCTGACGACGGTAGCGCTGGAAAAAGGGCTCAATCTCGAACACGAGAACGTGAAGGCCATCCGCTACGAACGCATCGACCTGATCGCGCCCGAGCGGCGGACGGAAATGCTGGCAGACCTGCGGCAGCGGACCGGCCTGCCGATTCACCGCGTGGAAGTGCTCAACATCGATTTTCTGCGGGATGTGGCGAGCATCCACGCCTTTTACTTCGCGGCTACCAATGAAGGAGGCGCTTTGGGAAGGGAGATAGAGGATTAGGGGTTGATCGCGGAAGGCTCTGCCGGATGGCTGCAGAACCCTCCGCGCCTACCGCTTATAACCCGTACTTGTCGATCAGGTAAGCCACGGCTGCCATCGAAGCGGCGCCCAGGTCCAGTTCCCGCTTGTTGACCGCCTCGAAGCGGTCCGCCGCCGTATGGTGGTAGTCGAAATACCGCTGCGGATCCGGCTTGAAGCCAAACAGCACCGTTCCCGTTTCGGCCAGCGGACCAATGTCGGCCCCGCCCCCGCCCGGGCCCAGTTCGTGCAGGCCGTAGGGTGCCAGCAGGTCTTTCCAGGCCGACACGCGCGTCTTCTGGGCCGGGGTACCGACGACCCCGAAGCCCCGGGGCGTGAAGCCGCCATTATCGGACTCGATGGCCGCCAGGTGCTTTTCCCCGTTCTTTTTGGCGTAGTCCGCGTAGCCAATACCGCCGCGCAGGCCGTTTTCCTCGTTCATGAACATCACCGCCCGGATCGTCCGCTTCGGCTTATAATTCAGCGCTTTCATCAGGCGCAGCACTTCGATGGCCTGGACGCAGCCCGCTCCGTCGTCGTGCGCCCCTTCGCCCAGATCCCAGGAATCGAGGTGGCCCCCAACCACGATGATTTCGTCGGGCTTCTCCGAGCCGCGGATCTCACCCACCACATTATACGAACGCGCGTCGGGCAGGGACTGGCAGTTCTGGCGGAAGAAAAACCGGAGGTTCGGCTGCTGTTTCAGCAAAGCACTCAGGCGCTCGGCTCCGTTGGTGCTGATGGCCGCCGCCGGAATGAGCGGCACGCCCGGACCGTAGCGCATGGAGCCCGTATGCGGGAAGTCGTCAAGGGCCGTGGTCATCGACCGGACGATCGTCCCGACGGCGCCGAACTTGGCCGCGAAAGTCGCTCCGCTGGCCCGCTGGTCGACCGCCCCTCCGTAAGCCTCGAAGGTGTTCAGTTTGGTCGGGTCCATGGGCCGGTTGAAAAAGACAATCTTGCCTTTGACGCGTTCCACGCCCAGTTCTTCCAGTTCCTTGATGCTCTTTACCTCCACAATGGCCGCCTCGATGCCTTTCGGCGGGGTAGCCACGGAACCACCCAGGGCGGCGATGGGAACCGGAATGCGGTTCTTTCCGGCCTGGATGTAGGCTTCTTCCTTCGCCCCGCGTACCCAGTGGGGCACCATCACTTCCTGCAGAAAAACGCGGTCAAAGCCTTCCTGCTCCATGATCTGTTTTGTCCATTCGACCGCCTTCTGCGCCCCGGCCGAACCACTCAGCCGCGGGCCGATCTGTTTGCTGAGGTGGCGGAGCCAGTCGTAGGATTTTCCCCGGGTCAGGGTTTCGTTGTACATGGACC